>Ga0335079_10000172_pt1 | contig 75955 bp, 58 predicted proteins | sample Lox_Sample_33_FD_206719 | JGI IMG/M metagenome (GOLD analysis project Ga0335079, IMG submission 206719) | Soil microbial communities from Loxahatchee National Wildlife Refuge, Florida, United States - Lox_Sample_3.3 | ecosystem: Environmental > Terrestrial > Soil > Wetlands | place: USA...
GGCTGGGATCCGCAGTGGCACCAGCCGACGGATTTGTACACGACGTATTCGGATGCGGATTTTCGGTTGGGGTTGAATGCCGCGCAGACAACGCTGGGCGCGGTGGCGGAGTTGGCGGGAGCGAAGTTGCAGAAGTAGCGCAGGATTTGAAGCCCGGGGCGAAATGGGCACGCGCTGCCTTCGCAGCTCAGACCGAAAAAGCACGCCCTACACTAGAACGCGACGAAAAAAGAGCACGCTGCCTTCGAAGCTCAGGCCAGGGAATCGTGGTCTGGAACCTAACAGCGTCATTCGGTGTGGACAGAGGACGCGTGTGTCGACGTGGCGCTCCGTTCGGGCGCTTGCGACTTACGGGTGTTTATCATTCGCCGCACGCGGCTGCCGCTTTGCCAATAAAGAGACTACGGTTTTCGCTTTGGTCGTTTCAAAGATAAACTAGGGAGGCCCAAGTTTTTATGGTTCTTGACTCTGGCCCCTATGCACTGGTTTGAGCGCAAAATTCGGCGATATGAGCACCGGCGGTGGACGACGGACGACAACCGGCGGGTGCAGGCGTTTTCGTGGGGGTTGGAGCACGTCGGAGGATACCCGGATGAAGTCGAGCCGGCGGCGTTTGTGCGGGACTATGCCGAACAGGCGATTGAGAACAGCAAACAATGGTTTGCGACTGGCGCGGCGACGGATTACCACCTGGACGCAGAAAATGCTTTGACGTTTACCAGCGCGCTCGAATCACCGTGGACGGAAAACAACACGGTGCATGCGCGGCTTTGGCGGGCGCGAACGGGCTGGAAGCCGCCGCTCAAGGCGAAGCCGGGCGCGGCGGTGCTGGTGCTGCCGAACTGGAACGCGAAATGGCAAGGGCAAGACGGTTTGTGCGATTGGCTTTCGCGTTTTGGGATTACGGCATTGAAGATGTCCATGCCGTATCACAATCGTCGGATGGCGCGGGGACATGAGCGGGCGGACCAGATTTGCGGACCCAACATTGGGCTGACCTTGCAAGCGAACCGGCAAGCGGTGCTGGATGCGCGGAGGTGCTTGCGGTGGCTGGAGCAGCAAGGCTATTCGCGGATCGGGATTTTGGGTACGAGTCTGGGTTCGTCGATTGGGTACATTACGCTGATGCATGACGCAGCGGTGAAGGCCGGCGGCTTCTTTCATTTTTCGACTTATTTTGCGGATGTAGTCAGCCAGGGCATGACGACGAATCATGTTTGGGAGGGGCTGCGGGAGCATGTTTCGTTGGAAGAGTTGCGGGAGTTTTGGGCGCCGATCAGCCCGATTCCATATGTGCAGCGCGGCCTTGGAAAGGACCGGCGGTCGTTCTTGGTGTATGGGAAGTATGACCCAACGATGTTGCCGGAATTGAGCCGGCAGATGATTGCGTGTTTGCGCGAGCATGGCTCGCGGCCGCGGACGCTGGAGCTGCCATGCGGGCACTACTCCTTGGAACTGGCGCCGTTCAGCTACGTTGCGGGATATAGGGTACTCTCGTTTTTGCGCAGCGCGCTGGCCGCCTAAGCCGTTTGTTTTACAAGACGATCGGATCGCCTCAGAACAACCGAGGCTCGCTCTCGGAATTGAAGAGCGAGTCTTCTTCGTTGTTCCGGTAACAAGTCGGATGTCCCTGGCTATGGTTCTCTACTCAAAATCCGAGTAGTGCTTTGTGAACACCAGCGAGCGTGCTCCGGGCGGAAGCACCTTTAGCGTTTTCAGAAATTCGATTACGGAGTCGCGGTCATATTCGGCCAGGCCATCGAAGGCTTGCCGGATGGCGGCGGCTTCACCGTTGTGGTTTTCGATGGCTTCGCGGATGGTGGTGAATTTGCCGTGATGCATGAACGGGCCCTCGTTGGCAAAGCCCCAAAGCTTGCGAGTAATGAAGAAGCGGTTGCCATCAGCAAAGTCCGGCGAGGAAGTCGCCGCATTTTGGTTCAATGCTTCGGCGTTGGGATCTCCGCTTGGCAGACAAATGTCATGCAATTTCAGGTCGGTGAAGGCGGGCACCCATACGACACCGTTGCGATCGGGCTTGAGGCGCGGGCCCGGTAGTTCGTCGCTGGTGAGATCGACGCTAAGCGGCGGAGCTTGCCCGGTTTGGAGGTTGCCGGCGGGATTGTAAGGATTTGGTTCGGAGTAGATCCAGCCCTTGTTGTAAAGCGGCAAAGCCGGCACATGGCAGGATGCGCAGCCAACTTGCGAAAAGAGTTTTTGCCCGTGGGCGACAGCAGCCTGGACCTCGGGGTCGTCGGGAAGGACCTGGCCGGGCACCGGTAGCGTCGCCTGAAACACAGTCACCGCTGTGATGTCGGCACGTGTAAGTTCATTGGCGAATCCGTCGCCGTCCTGATCCACACCGGTTCCGAAACGCTCCTCGGACTGCATGCCATGATGCTGATTGAATGCGTTATTCGTGAACTGGCGAAGCGAAACCACCGACGAAGCTTGCTGAAAGGGCATGATGATGAGGCTTGGTGGATTCTCAGGACCCGTGCTGCCCAGGCTGAGAGAGGTGATGCCTTCGACTTTCGTGGTGTCCCAAGTGCCGTCCGCGTGGCGCGACAGCCCGCCAAAGTGCACACCATTTGCGGTGAGCGCGACTGACTGACCAGGCTTGAGCGAGTTGCGCTCCTGCTGCAAAGTACCGGTCATCTGACGCGCGAGCATTTCGATGAAACCGGAGCCGTTCATGCTGATGGTTTTGCGTTCGTCGGCGATGTCTTGCAGGGTGACGAACTGGCCGTTTTCAGCTACTGCGCCGCGCGTCGCGATGCCATCGCTGCGATCAAAGGTGGCAAAGTCGAAGCGGTTGCCTTCGACAAAGACTTCCGTAACGCGGTCGCCGCCGCCTCCCACGAACGGTTCATTGTGGCAACCGGAGCAAGAGTTTGCCTCTGGGCCGGAAATGCGATTGAAATTCCGCGGGAAGAGCAAGGGGCTGGAAGGGTCGGAAAGCGTCGGGTTGGACGAACCGGTGCCCTTAGCAAAGGGACGGCCTTCCCCCTCTTGGCTCGTCCACTTCGCTTCAAAGATCTTATCGCCAAAGGCCAGGAGCTGGGGGATGGAGAGCCGATACTCTTCACCATTGTGGAGATGGCGTGGAATGGCTACTTCCTTGCCAATGAGGTTTTTGTTTTGTGCAAAGACCGCCAGGCTGAGGGATAGGCAGCAGGAGAGAACAAGTGTAGGGAACAGCCAACGAACGACTGGCGACATAGTGAGCATTTCCTTTCGGCTCGGTACACTTCGAGAGATGTGGCACAAAGCCGTCCGGTATCTTCCCAATCGTTTTATCGCGCGACCAATACAACATTCACCCTAAGAGCGGCGGTGGCTCTCTGGTAGGCGACGCTCCTGTATCATGATGGGATGCAGACGCTTTTCCTCGAAACTTTCGGGCCTTTGGTCATTGCTCTCTTGCTGCTGAGCGTGGTGTTGACGGGGAGGAGACTCTTGCACCAGTTTCGCAACCGCATGACTCCCGAGGAGCACCAAGCCGCGCGCGACGCATTTCGGAACCGCTTAGTGCATCCCGATGCAGGGGCCGTGGAAGAGGTGCTCGGGGCGCTTCTCCCGGAAAGACTGCTCACGCTGTATCGAGATCATCCCACCGTGCTCACGGAGCAGATCGAGATTCGGCGGCCGGGCGAGGAGTCCAAAGACGCCTCTGAATGGATTGAAGCGTTTCTGCCGCTCGACCTGGAAACGCACAACCTGACCGCGGGCGTGCTGAAACCTGAATGGGGGAAAGGGTGCTGCTTCGCTACCGACGGATCGGGCAATTTCTACTGGGTGGGAGCGAGCTCGGAGCGGCTGAGCGATGCGCCGGTATATTTCGCGGAGCGGGATGCTTCATCCAGCGAACCCGTCGCGGGAACGCTGGAAGAATTTCTTTCGTGGCCGCGGGTCTTGCATAGCGAGGACAGCGAGGACTCGCCATCCTCTTCCCACGATTAGATAGATCAGCGTCTGGTAGAAAGGTCGGGTCTTGCCGTCAAAAGACTTGACTCACAGGCACACCCCTGGCTTGCAGCTCCCGCTGCGCGATAGCGGGTGGCTCCGGGGAGTGTTGCCTGCGAGTCGACGTGCTAGAAAAAAGGGAACTCACGAACGTCTTTGATATAGGGCTGGCGTACGACGATTGAAAAAGCTTTTGACCGTCGATTAGTGCAGAAGCTTGGCGAAATCGCCAGTCTGAATGATGCTCGAAATTTCCTCAATTTCCGGCGCTAGCGGCCGATCTGCCATTACTTTAGCGGATTTGGCACGTACTTCCTCGTAGGCTTTGCTGGCCAGGGTTCCGGTTCTTAATGGGGCGAGCAAATCGATGCCCTGGCAGGCACAGAGCAGTTCGACGGCGATGATATTGCGTAGATTGTCGAGCATGCGGCTGAGACGACGCGCGCCGCTCATGCCCATGGAGACATAGTCTTCCTGATTGCCGGAGGTAGAAATGGAATCGACGGAATGCGGCGCCGCAAGCGCTTTATTTTCGCTGGTGAGGGCAGCAGCGGCGACCTGGGCAATCATGAAACCGGAATTGAGGCCGGGCTCGGGCGTGAGGAAGGCAGGGAGCATGCTAGTCAGCGGATTGGTCATTTGTTCGATGCGGCGTTCGCAGATGCCGCCGAGCGTAGCGAGCGCCACAGCGACTTGATCGGAAGCCATGGCGAGCGGCTGGCCATGAAAATTTCCACCACTAATAATGTCTCCGCCGCCGTCTTCGCGAATGAAGACGAGCGGATTGTCGGTAGCGCTGTTGAGTTCGACAGCGGCGATTTCGCGAGCCTGCGCCAGCGCATCGCGGACGGCGCCGTGCACTTGGGGGGTGCAGCGGACGCTGTAGGCGTCTTGCACGCGGGGATCTTTTTCTGCGGAACGATGCGATTCGCGAATCTGGCTGCCTTCGTTTAGATGCGCCAGATTGCGGGCGGTGCGAGCGGCGCCGGCAAAGGGCCGTGCGTGCATGATGCGGGCATCGAAGGCGCCGGGGCTGCCGCGAAGCGCATCGAGAGAAAGGGAAGCGGCCACGTCGGCGGTGTCGGCGAGAATATCGGCATCGTGCACAGCGAGGCTGAGAAGAGCGAGCATGCCTTGCGTGCCGTTGAGTAGAGAGAGACCTTCTTTGGCTTCAAGTGCAATCGGAGCGACGTTGGCTTTACGCATCGCTGCAGCGCCGTCGAGAATTGCGCCATGAAATTCGGCGCGGCCCTCGCCGATAACTACCTGCGCGAGATGGGCCAATGGAGCGAGATCCCCGGAAGCGCCCACGGAGCCTTGCGACGGAATCAGGGGATGAACGCGGGCATTCAACATGGCGCAGAGCGTTTCCACAACCAGCGGGCGAACGCCGCTGTGCCCTTTCGCCAGGGCGTTTGCGCGCAACAACATCATAGCGCGCGTCTCCGGCTCGCTGAGCGGAGCACCCACGCCGCAGGAGTGGGAACGCACCAGATTTACCTGTAACGCGCGCACTTGTTCCGGCGAAATGCGCACGGACGCCAATTTGCCGAAGCCGGTGTTAATGCCATAGGCGGTTTCGCCGGCAGTCACGAGGTGGTCGACGATCCGGCGCGACGCGGTCATTCGTTCTAGGGCGGACGGAGAGAGCTTTACGGGTTCGCCGCCAAGCGCGACGGAATAGAGTTGTTCGAAGCTGAGGTCGTGGCCCGTCAGCGAGATGCTCACGAGTGCCTCCCGGCCAGGTGTGCGGCTACTGCGTCAAAGACCCTACGGTATTTTTCCGGCAGCAGTTTCGGACGGCCATTGCTGCCACAAATGACGTGCATGGTTTCGCCGGTAGCCAAGAGAGTTTCGTCTGAATCGCGGAGGAGCTGGTAGGAAAATTTCACCATGCGATTGCGGGACTCCTTGATGCGCGTGCGCACGCGCAGCACTTCGTCGTAGCGCGCGGATTGCAGGTAGCGGCAGTGCGCGTCGGCCACCACGATGTGGCAATCGTCTTCGATTTCCATGCGCTTGTACTCCATCCCGAGAGCGCGAATCAACTCGACGCGGCCCACTTCAAACCAAACGAAATAGTTGCCATGATAAACCACGCCCATCTGGTCGGTTTCGGCGTAGCGGACGCGCACCGTGGCGTCGTGATATTCGATCATGCAGCGCTTCCTATGAAATGAGAATGCGAGTCCGAGCGAAGGCCCGAAGTATTTTAGACGAGTTGGATGTTGAAGAGCGAGTTGGGGGAATTGCTTTTGTTGGTTGCGAGCGGCCCGGGAGAAGTGGTGTACCGGACCTATGCATATTTTCAGGCGGGTGACGGAGGTCACCGACGCTTTCAGCAAGGCGTAGTATGAAATGCAAAGACTGGTGGCGGGAGGTCCAGCGCCGCCTATGCAAACCCTCGATCAAACCGCGCTGCAAGAACTTTCCCGCGAACTGGAGCTTTTGTGTTCCGACATGTTGGAGGCGGAGTCCGCGCTGTTGCAGCGTCCGCTGGCTGTGCATGAAGAGCATCGCCGGAGCGCAAGCAACCTGGCGCATTACTTGGCGCTGAGGCGTCACGACATTCGGAAACTGCAGTCGCAACTCGCCCTGCTCGGGCTGTCTTCACTGGGGCGAACGGAAAGCCATGTACTCGCCGCAGTGCAGACGGTGCGGCGCGTGTTAAACGTATTGTTGGGCGAAGAGACTGGCGCTGTTCTCTCCGCCGCGCCGGCAGTGGAGTTTGGTGAAGGAGTCAGGCTGCTCGAAGTCAACACCGATGCGCTGCTCGGCCCCGCACCATCGGACCGCAAAGTGCGGATTATGGTCACCATGGATACAGAAGCCGCAAAGAACTGTGAGTTGGTGCGTGATCTGGTACGCAATGGCATGGACTGTATGCGCATCAATTGCGCGCACGACAACCCGGAAATTTGGCTGCGGATGATCGAGAATCTGCAGAAAGCGCGCGTAGAAACCGGGCGCAACTGCCGCGTGTTGATGGACATCGCGGGGCCCAAGTTGCGAACCGGAGCCATCGAGCCGGGACCGGCGGTAATCAAGTGCCGGCCAAAGCGTGACATGTACGGTCGCGTGGTTTCGCCGGCGCGCGTCTGGCTTACGCCAGAAGATGCGCCTGAGCCACCGCCCAGCACGGCCGCGGCGTGCGTTCCATTGGCTGCTGCGTTCCTCGAAAACCTCAACCTACGGGACAGGATTCACCTGCGCGATGCGCGGAAAGCGCGAAGGACGCTGCGCATTTCCGGCGCTCACGGCCGAAGTCGGTGGGCGGAGGCGCGGCAAACGATCTATTTTGTGCCGGAGTTGGAACTGAAGCGGATGCGCGTGACGGCTTCCGGCAACGGTGCCGACCAAACGCTGTCCGCGAGGATTGGCAGGCTGCCTGGCGTACCGCAAGCGTTCCTGCTGAGAGAGGGCGACACTTTGCTAGTAAAGCGTTCGAACGAGATTGGCCGGCCGGCCCTTTTCGGCAAGGACGGGCAGGTTGTAGCGCCGGCGGAAATCGGTGTGTCGCTGCCGGACATTCTCGAGCACGCGAAAGCCGGCGAAGCGATCTGGTTCGACGACGGGAAGATTGGCGGCGTCATCCGGCAGGTGCGCGCAGATGCGATCTTCGTGGAAATTACACAAGCGAAGATGGAAGGCGAGAAATTGGCCCCAGAAAAAGGCATCAATCTGCCGGAGACGCGCATCGATGTTCCGGCGCTAACCGCGGCCGACCGCGATGCGCTCGGTTTTATCGCCCAACACGCGGACCTCGTCGGTTATTCATTCGTTCGAACAGAGGCCGATGTGCGGCACTTGCTGGAATACCTCGCTGGGTTGGGCGGTCAACATCTGGGGCTGATTCTGAAGATCGAAACGCGCAAGGCTTTTGACAACTTACCCAAGTTGATCCTGGCGGCCATGCGAGCGCGCTCTTTTGGAGTGATGATTGCGCGGGGAGATTTGGCGGTAGAGTGTGGTCCAGAACGGCTGGCGGAGGTGCAGGAAGAAATTCTCTGGATTTGTGAGGCGGCCCACGTTCCAGTGATCTGGGCAACCCAAGTGCTGGAGAATCTGGCGAAGAAAGGCATGCCTTCGCGTTCGGAAATTACCGACGCCGCTATGGGCGAGCGAGCAGAGTGCGTGATGTTAAACAAGGGGCCTTATGCCGTGACGTGCGTGCGTGTGCTGGCGGATATTTTGAAACGCATGCAAGCGCATCAGGAGAAGAAGCGGTCATTGTTGCGACAGCTGCGCGTCGCTTCGACATTTGCCGCCTCGGCGTGAGATGGCAGGCCGACTGTCTGGCGCTTTGGATAGTTGAGCGCTTGGAAGAAAAGCCGCGGCGAGCTGCCGCATTCCCACATTACTCGATGTCGGTGGACCAGATCGGTTTGCGCTTTTCGAGGAAAGAGGCCAGACCTTCCTTGAAGTCCGCGGTGGCCCGGATGCGGGCGTTTTCGAGGATGGCGCGTTCGAGATCGGCATCGACGCTGGCTGCTGCGGCAGACGTGAGCAAGCGCTTGGCGCGCGTCAGGCTGACCGGGCTCGCGGCGATGAGCGTATCGGCCAATTCGTGAGCGCGGTGCAGGAGTCTCTCGTGCGGAACAATTTCACTGATGAGGCCAAGTTTGGCCGCCTCCTCTGCGTGGACCAAACGGCCCGTAAGTAGCAAATCCCGCGCGTGCTTGTCTCCAATTTGGCGCGTGAGAAAAACGGAAACGATCGCAGGCAGGAAACCAATTTTCACTTCCGTGTAGCCGAACTTCGCTTCGGGAACGGCCAGCGTGAAATCGCAGAGCGTGGCGATACCGCAGCCGCCGGCGAGCGCCGCGCCGTTTACGGCAGCAATCAGCGGTTTTGAAAAGGCCCAGATGCGGCGAAACATTTTGGCCATACGGCGCGAATCTTCCATGTTGTCGGTGGCCGATTGCGTGGCAATGGCGGAGAGCATTTCGAGATCCATGCCCGCGCAAAAGGATTTGCCGGCGCCGGTGATGATCGCAACGCGGACGGGGCCGAGCTCGACCTTGTCCAGAGCCGATTGCAGGTCGCAGATCATTTGGGTGGAGATGGCGTTGCGCTTGTCCGGCCGATTGAGCGTGATGGTGGCCAATTGGCCGGTGATGTTGAGCGTTAGCGTTTCATACATGCGTGTTTGCTCCGAGCCGGCGAGGCGCCGGCGCTACGCTTTTTTTTGGTTGCCTGATGTTAAGCCGGGCACGGCGTGCCGTGCCCCTACACGGCAGTAGCCATCTTGATCTGCGTTGTCATTCTAATTCACAAGAGGCGCGTGCGCATACTTCGCGCGAATTTCGTTGGTCATGGCCAGGACCTTCGTGAGCTTCCCGAGATCGATTCCGGGATCGGCGCCGGCTTTCTTGAGCGCGGCGAGCACGTCTTCGGTGGCGATATTGCCGACGAGATTGTCTCCGGCAAAGGGACAGCCACCGAGGCCCGTGAGCGCGGAATCGAAGCGGCGACACCCGGCTTCGTAGGCGGCTAAGACTTTCGCCTCCGCGTTTTCCGGGCGGCTGTGGAGATGCACGCCGAGCTCGATACCGGCCACGTGATCCTTCACCTGGCGGTAAAGGTCGCCGACCAGTTCGGGTGTGGCGGTGCCGACAGTGTCGGCCAGCGAGACGGTGCGCACGCGAGTATCTTTGAGCCATTCGAGCGTGTCGGCGACGATTTCCGGGCCCCACGGTTCGTCGTAAGGATTGCCGAAAGCCATGGAGATGTAGACAACCAGATCTCTTTTTGCGGCGAGCGTGGATTTCCGTAGCTTTTCGACGAGCGCGCGGGATTCGTCGCGCGACATGTTGGCGTTGGCGCGGCGGAAATACGCGGAAATAGAGTAGGGATAGCCGATGGTGGAGACGCCGGGAGTAGCCAAGGCCCGTTCGAGCCCTTTTTCATTCACGACGATGCCGATAATTTCGGGAAGTTGCACCGAATCCGGCAAGGACTCCCGCAGCTTTGCCATCACGTCTTCGCTATCAGCCATTTGCTTGACGTGCTTCGGCGACACGAAGCTCACGGCGTCAATGTGTTTGAACCCCGCGAGTGCGAGCTCCCTCAAATATTGCGCTTTGACTTCCGTAGGTATGAAGTCGGGAAGGCCTTGCCAGGCGTCTCTTGGGCATTCGATGAGCCTTAAGGCTTCGGTCATCTAGGATTTCCTTTTTTGCTTTTCGTCCTGAACTCGCGAGCGCAGAAAAACGGCAAGCAGAATCACACCAAGAATCGGAGCAGGCTCTATCTTTGATGCGTAGTACGTCAGGTCCGAGACTAAGCCCGCCTGGCTGCTCCCTCCTCGAGCTCTCGCAGCCCGGACGCAACCGAGGCAGAAGGCTACAAATGAAGGGACCAAGAGTCCTAACGTGACATAGAATAGGATTTTTGACCTGGTAGTCATTAAGTTTGCAAGACGCCGGTTTTGAATTCGCGGATTTGCGGATTGAGGCTAGCTGCTTCCAGCGCGCTGATCAGCGCATCGCGAGTGTGAGCCGGATCGATGATAGCGTCGACCCACAAGCGGGCGGCGGCGTAGCGCGGGTCCATTTGTTTATCGTAGGCGGCTTTAACGCTGGCGACCAACTCGGCGCGATGCTTTTCATCGACTTTTTTTCCTTCGCGTTCGAGTTGCTTCAATTTGATTTCCGCAAGCGTGTTGGCCGCGGCATCTCCGCTCATCACGGCAAATTTCGCGGTGGGCCAAGCAAACATGAAGCGCGGATCATACGCCCTGCCGCACATGGCGTAGTTGCCGGCGCCGAAGCTACCGCCGCAAATCACCGTAATTTTAGGCACCACGCTGTTGGCGACGGCGTTGACCATTTTCGCGCCTGCCCGAATGATGCCGCTCCATTCCGCGTCCTTGCCGACCATAAAGCCATTCACATCATGTAGAAAAACCAGTGGAATACGATTCTGGTTGCAATCGAGAATGAAGCGGGCCGCTTTTTCGGCAGATTCGGTATAAATCACGCCGCCAAACTCAATGCGCTTTTGATCCGACCCGCGCGCCTGTGTTTGGACATGCTTCTTCTGATTCGCGACGATACCGACGGCCCAGCCACCAATGCGCGCGTAGCCGCACAGCAACGTCTCGCCGTATTCCGCGCGATACTCTTCGAATTCGCTGCCATCCACAATCCGCGCAATGATTTCCCGCATGTCGTATTGCTTGGCGGGATTGTCGGAAAAGATGCCGTAGATTTCTTCGGCGGAATAGAGCGGCTCGCGCGAAGGAATGTGTGAAAAAGGCGAAGGATTCGGCGCGCCGATTTTGTCCACCAGGGCGCGAATGCGTCCGATGCAGGCGTCGTCGTTCGGCTCGCGAAAATCCACCGTGCCGGAGATTTGCGCATGCATTTTGGCGCCGCCGAGATCCTCGGCGGAAGTGACTTGCCCAATCGCCGCTTGCACCAGCGCTGGACCGGCCAGAAAAAGGCCCGACCCTTCGGTCATCAGGATGTGATCGCACATAACGGGAAGATACGCACCGCCGGCAACGCACATGCCCATAATCGCGGTGATTTGCGGAATGCCCATGGCGGACATGACCGCGTTATTGCGAAACACGCGGCCAAAATCGTCGGTGTCGGGAAAGACGTCTTCCTGCAACGGCAGAAAAACGCCGGCGGAATCGACCAGATAAATGGTCGGAATGCGATTGTCGATGGCGACATTCTGTGCGTGGATGACTTTTTTTGCGGTCATCGGGAAAAACGCACCGGCTTTCACCGTGGCGTCGTTGGCGATGACCATGAAGGTGCGCCCGCAGACTTTGGCGAGGCCCGTCACCGTTCCGGCCGAGGGCGCACCGCCCCATTCCTCGTACATCTCATAAGCAGCGTAAACGCCGAGTTCGAAAAAGTGTGAATCGGGATCGATGAGTTTGACGATGCGTTCGCGGGCGGTGAGCCGTCCTTTTTTGTGTTGTGAGTCGATGGCCTTCGCACCGCCGCCCTGGCAGATCTGCTCCTCTTCGTTTTTTATTTTCGCAACCAGATCCACGAGGCGGCGATGGTTTTTCGCGTAATCGGGCGACTTCACGTTGACACTGGTTTTCAGAACGGACGCAGCCACTCGAACCCTCCGCATCATTTGCGCGCGTCTCCAACAATCAAAGGAGGCGCGGTCAGCCGCAGAAGGCTGACCCAACAGCGGCGGCAGCCCCCGGCAAACGCTCCAGTATAAGGTCCGCAGCGAAAATCCGCGAGTGAACGACTCACCGACACAAGGCGCGAGATGGCAATTTCTTCTTTGACGCGATTGCCTCCGTGTTTGTAAAATTTGTGCATCGATACCGTAACGGTCTCGAATCTTCATTCTGGAGGCGCCTGTGACGAGCTATAAAAAAGTTGCTCTTTGTGGGTGTGTCTCCCGCGCGGCTGCCTGAGTTTCGATTAGAGGCTGCCTGGGGCACTCCCGCCCGTAACAATCACTTAAGACATCTCGAAAAGGTGCTCTGCGAGCGAAGGCGTTCGCACACGCTCTTAGCCGAGCCGAATTGTCGGCCCAGCTTCTTTACAGGTGACAGAAACCTGTCGCGCAGCCGCACGTTTGCGGCGGGAGAATTACGAATGTTCATCGAGGATTTAGGATGGGACGCGTATTTTGAGGCGCAGTGGAACGCCGAGGATCGGGGAACATGTGTCGCAGCGCGAGTCGTTGCACAGCAGCGCGGAATGTGGCGTATCGCGGGAAAGTTCGGAGAATGCTGGGCAGAGCCTTCCGGCAAGTTGCGGCTTGAAGCGGAAGAGTGCGGACCTTGGCCCGCGGTGGGCGATTGGGTGACCGTGGAAACCTTTAGCCAAGGAGCAACGGCGGTCATCCAAGAAGTGCTGCCCCGCAGGAGCAAGTTTTCTCGAAAAGAAGCAGGCAAGCGGATCGCCGAGCAGGTGATCGCGGCAAATGTAGATCGGGCCGTGATCGTTGCCGGGTTGGATGGCGATTTCAATCCGCGCCGCATCGAACGTTACTTAGCGCAGTGTTGGGATTCGGGAGCGCGGGCCGTGATCGTGCTCAACAAGGCCGACCGATGTGCCGACGTGGGAGAATGCGCGCAAAGAATCGAGAATGTCGCGATGGGCTCGCCGGTGTTCGCGCTGAGCGCGCGAACAGGCGTCGGAATGAGCGAGTTCGAGGGCAGCTTACAAAAGGGCGAAACAGTGGTGTTCCTCGGATCGTCGGGAGTAGGGAAGTCCACGTTAGTGAACTGGCTGCTCCGCCGCGATGAGCAAGCCACTGGTGCTGTGCGAGCGAGCGACAGTCGCGGCCGGCACACGACGACGGTGCGCCAGTTGTTGGTCCTTCCGAATGGAGCGCTGGTCATTGATACTCCGGGATTGCGCGAGCTGCAATTGTGGGATGCTGGCGAAGGCGTGGCGCATACGTTTGGAGAGATTGAGGAACTCGCTGCGCACTGTAAATTTGGGAATTGCAGCCATCAAGGCGAGCCTGGCTGTGCGGTGGAGGCGGCGCTGCACACGGGTAGCCTCGATCCGCAGCGCCTCGCCAGCATGCGCAAATTGCAGCGCGAGCAGGAGTTCCTCTTGCGCAAGTCCGATCCGGAAAGGCAGCATGAACACCGGAAGAGGATTAAGATTTTATTTCGGGAGATTCGGCAGAACTTGAACTCGAAAGACAAGAACAACATCTGACGCGTAAACATTTGGCGCTGCGGAACGCAGCGTACTGGAAAGAAATAGCAGTTGGGCGAACAAAAGGGGCCACGAAACACGGGATGCGAGAACTATTTTTGAATTTGGAGTTGGCGCGGCGCATTGAAACGGCGGAAGCGCAAGCGGCAGTGGAATGCGCCGAAACGCTGGAGCGGTTTCGTCCGGGCAGCGGCGCAGCAGTGCGACGCATCGCCGGCGGCTTTGCGGTCTATTGCGGCCCGGGCTCGCCGGTAACCCAGGCCGTCGCAATGGGACTGGACGGCCCGGTGAGCAAGGAAGAGTTTGATCGGCTGGAGGAGTTTTATCGCAGCCGCGGCGAAGCCGTGCGCGTCGAAACGGCCCCGCTGGCGGAGCCGACATTTATCGAACAGTTCGGACAGCGCTGCTATCGCGTGACGGAATTTTCGAATGTGATGGCCCGGCAGGTCAGCAGCTTGGACCAGAACACTCCGGAGCCACCGCCGGGTGTCACGGTCGAAAAGGCCGGGAAGGATCAGATCGATACTTGGGTGGAAACCGTGGCGCAGGGTTTTGCAGAACAGTTTCCGGTCTCGCAAGAGTTGCTTGAGGTGATGAAGATGTTTGCGCTAGCGCCGAAGACGGAGTGCTATCTCGCGCGAGTGGACGGCAAAATCGCCGGCGGAGGCACGCTGACGATTCACGACGGCGTGGCGGGATTGTTTGGGGCGAGCACGCTGCCGATAGCGCGGCAGCACGGCGTACAGACTGCGCTGTTACAACGACGGTTGGCACGGGCGGCGCAAACCGGTTGCGATCTGGCTGTGAGCTTGGCGCAACCAGGCAGCACTTCGCAACGCAATATTGTGCGGCAGGGATTTCGCGTGCTGTACACGCGGGTCAAGTTCGAGAAGGAAATGAAGTAGCGGGAGAAGCGCCGCGGCTCGCAGCGAAAACACAGTAAGCGTTCAGTGTGCGATGCGTTGGTGAATGAACTCCACGATGTCCTGCGTGGATGTTCCGGGCAGAAAAATCTCCGAAATGCCGGACTGCTTCAGGCCCGGGATGTCGGCCTCAGGAATGATCCCGCCGACGAGCACGGTCACATCGCTCATCCCTTTTTCGCGCAGTAGATTCATGAGCTGCGGACAGATCGTATTGTGCGCGCCGGAGAGAATGGACAAGCCGATCACATCCACGTCCTCCTGCACGGCCGCCGTGGCGATCATCTCGGGCGTCTGCCGCAAGCCGGTGTAAATGACTTCCATTCCGGCGTCGCGCAGCGCGCGCGCAATCACTTTCGCGCCGCGGTCGTGTCCATCCAATCCAGGCTTGGCAATCAACACTCTTATTTTTTTGTCGGGCATGTCGAGAGAGAGTTTAGCGCAAAAGAGGAAGCAAGCTCATGTAATGGCGACTTCTTCGTAGGTGCCGAAGGTGACGCGCATCGCGTCGCAGATTTCGCCCAGCGTGGCGTAAGCCTTCACCGCGTCGAGCAGGTAGGGCATTAGATTGTCTTTGCCTTCGGAGGCTTTCTTTAACGCGCCGAGCGTGCCCTCGACGGCATCGTTACTGCGCTCCTTACGCAGTTTGGCCAGCCGTTCGGCTTGACGATGCGCCACCGTCTCATCGATTTGCAAAATCTCCAGCGGCTTTTCTTCAGATACGAAGTCGTTCACGCCGACCATGATCTTTTCTTTTTTGTCCAGCTCCCGCTGATAACGGTACGAAGCTTCCGCGATTTCGCGCTGCGGATAACTGCGCTCGATGGCCGCAACCATGCCGCCCATGGCATCAATCTTTTCGATGTAATCCCATGCGCCGCGCTCGACTTCATTGGTCAGCGTTTCCACGAAATACGATCCGCCGAGCGGATCGACCGTGCTGGTGACGCCAGTCTCGTGCGCGATGATCTGTTGCGTGCGTAGCGCGATCGTGGCGGCGAACTCCGTCGGCAGCGCCCAAGCCTCATCCAACGAGTTGGTGTGCAGTGATTGTGTCCCGCCGAGCACTGCGGCCAGCGCCTGTAATGCCGTACGCACCACGTTGTTGTACGGCTGCTGCGCTGTCAGTGAGCAGCCGGCGGTCTGCGTATGGAAGCGCAGCGCCCACGCGCGCGGATTCTTCGAGCCGTAACGCTCCACCATCGCCTTGTGCCAAATGCGCCGCGCGGCGCGGTATTTGGCGATTTCTTCGAAAAAGTCGCTATGCGCATTGAAAAAGAACGAAAGTTGCGGCACGAACTCATCGACTTGTAGTCCGCGGCGCATACCCCATTCGACGTACTCGAGCCCGTCGCGCAGCGTGAACGCCAACTCCTGAATCGCCGTCGAGCCGGCTTCGCGAATGTGGTACCCGCTGATGGAAATCGTGTTGAACTTCGGCGTGTTCTTCACGCCAAATTCGAACGTGTCGATCACCAGCCGCATCGAAGGCTCCGGCGGATAAATGTATTCCTTCTGCGCGATGTACTCCTTCAGGATGTCGTTCTGCAGTGTGCCGGAGATCTTCTTCCAGTCCGCACCCTGCTTTTCCGCCACGGCCAGATACATCGCCCAAATCACCGCCGCGGGCGAATTAATGGTCATCGAAGTCGTAACATTGGCCAGCGGAATTTTGTCGAACAGCACTTCCATGTCCGCCAGCGAGCTGATGGCCACGCCGCATTTGCCCACTTCGCCTTCCGACAACGGATGGTCGGAGTCGTAGCCCATCAACGTGGGCAAATCGAACGCCGTGGAAAGTCCCGTTTGTCCCTGCGAAAGCAAATAGCGGAAGCGCTGGTTGGTATCTTCCGCGGCGCCGAAGCCCGCGAACTGCCGCATCGTCCAGAGACGACCGCGGTGCATGGTGGAGTGAATGCCCCGGGTGTACGGCGGCTCGCCGGGCAAGCCCAGATCGCGGTCCGGATCCCAGTTCGGCAGGTCCGCCGGAGTGTACAGCCGGCGGATGGGATGGCCCGAAAGCGTGGTGAAATTTACTTGCCGTTCAGGTGATTTTTCCAGTGTGGGGCGCAGTGTGTTCTCTTCCCACGCGCGTTCCTTCGCGGAGGGGTGCCGCCCGTTGGCTGAAGTTTCGGACGCCGTGATCGTGGAACTCGTGCTTTGGGACTTCTCGGTCATTGTCGGCCGCTCCGCTCCGCACAGCGAAAATTGCGCAGACCAATCGCTAATTTCCATGCTATGCGAAAGCGGAAAGCGGGGCAAGCGTACCGCAGCCTATTGTCATTGTGGTTCGCCGTGCCAAATCGGCCAAATTGGCCCAGCAGCGATCCTGCCGTTATGGTCTATCGAGGCGACGTTGTGCCGTCCGGCAGCTCTTTCAGAACGTCTTCCGTGCCGACTACCTTGCCGTGCAGCGTGCCGGGAATCAACGTTTCCTTATCCACTTGGCCGGACTTGGCGTCGGCGATGGTGACGTGATTGACATCCAAGGTACGGCCAAGCGCCCGCTCATAGTTTGCTTTCGCCTCTTCGAGGTTCGCCAGCGCACGCAGTTCGGTACCCTGGGCAGAGATCAAGTCGCGCTGCGTCAGGATCACGTTGTAGGTCGTGGAAGCTCCTAACTGATATTTCTTCTGCTCTGCTTCGAAGGTTTCTTGCTGCAATTGGCGCGCCTTGATCGCGGCGGCTACCTGCGCGCGATCCTGGGTCAATGCGATGTAGGTATTTCTGACATCCAACAGCGCGACGTTCTTTAGCTGCTGCTCTTGCGTTTCGAGCTGCCGTTGCTCCAGCAACGCTCGCGCGTGGACGGCTTGTGCCGAACGGTTGCGCAATGGAAGTGTCAGTGTGAGCTGCCCTGCGTAAATCGGAAAACGATTATGAAAAACTTGGTTCTGCGACGTGGTGAAACCGTCCTTCGATACTCCTAAAACAGGCGTGGTCGCGGCCGGCTCGAAAATCGGAGTCGGCACGCCTCCGACGTCCACCGAAATCGGGTTGCCGGTGGCATCCACGATGGGAGCGCCAGCCCCGGCGACGGGCGTACCCAAGATCGCGCTGTTTCCGGCCAGACCTTGCGACTCATAAAATGCGTTCGCGGTAAGCGACGGGAGCAGCGCGTTCTTCGTGGCCTCCACGTCAATCTGCGCGTTCTTCAGGTTGTAAATCTGCTCTTGCAGCTCCGGCCGTTTGGCAAAGGCTTCTTTCACTGCCTCCTCGAATGAAGTCTCCACTGCTGGCGGCTGCGACGGCAGATTCGTGGGAATGATCTCGACGTTGATCATGTTCGGAGCCAGCGGATCCTTCGAAATATAGTTCTTAATAGTTTGTTCGTCTTGCAGCTGCACGGTTTGCGCCAGGATCAAATTCTGATTGTCCGTTGCCAATTCCGATTCCGAACGAGTTACGTCGAGCGGCGCTAGGCTACCGATTTCCAGTTGCTTTTTGTTGTCCTCATAGAGCTTTTGCGCCACCGCCACGGCTTGCTGATTGACTTTGACGTTCTCGCGCGCGTAGGCCAGTTCCCAATAAGCCACAATGGTGTTGGTAATCGTGGTGATGGCTTGTTGCGCGAAGTACCAGTCCGCGATCTTGCGGTTATTGTTGGCAATGCGGATGTTGCGCGTCCACATTTTCATTCCGAAGCCGTTCAGCAACGGCTGCGAAATCGAGACAGAGAGCAGGGAACTGACATTGGGGTTAAAGAAGTTCGCGATATTCGAACTGCTGCGCGTATTGTTCCAGCTTACGGCGAAATTCGTGCCCGTTTCGAACGTCTGCGAATATTGGTTCTGATACTGGGCACTGTGCGAAACGATCGAGGCCACGCTGGTGGTTCCCGCGCCCGACGTGAACGGGTTGTTGATCGGCGAGATCGCCTCAGAGATAGAAGTCGTGCTCTGGATCAGCGGGTCAAAGTTCTGGATGAAAAACACGAATGGATTGATCGCTGCCGAAGACGCGCCAATGGCCACTCCCGGTGTTGCGAATCCCGTGTTGCCGGCCTGTGCGTTCAGTAGCCCGGCGTCGGAAATCCACGGATAGTACCGCTGCACCGCGATATCCAAGCTGTTTTCCAGCGCCAATTCCACCGCATCTTGCAGGCTGATCTCCAGCTTGCTGTCGTGCACCAGTTGATCGAGCCGCGGCGAGTTGGTGAGTACTGGCGGCGGAATGTGGCGCGACGTGTACGGGTTGATGATGTTCGGAAACGCCCGCGGTGCCTTCGAGAAGTTGTATTGTCCGAGCCCAAGACTGGCCACCGGTGCCACGCTCGTGCCAGCGGGGGTGACGGTGGGCGCGGGCGCAGGTGGGTTTTGCGGATTCGCCGGAGGATTTTGTGCCGGGGCGTTCTGTGCATAGACGGGCGCAAACGGGCCGCCCACCATCAACCCGGCCAGCAGCGTGGCCAACAACGGCCGCGCGGATTGTACCGCCACACGTCGCGCCGCTGCGCCGAACCCGGACCACACCGGCGTCCTTCTCAGTTTCGTCATAATCGTCTTCACCCCTCGAAATTTCCGTCCGCAAAGGACGTTGCTTTTGGAATTGAGCTAACTCTGTAAAACGCCGGAACCCTGTCTTTTGTTTCAGTTGCGGGTAGGATTTTTGGGCCCACGCCGGACTCTAAACCCTGTGCCGTGAAGCAGAAACATGGCGAAATTGGCTCGCAAAAGGATAAAGGAGCCGCACCCGCAAGACAAGGTGAAGTGCATTGACGGGAGGTTGTCTCGAAACAGCTACTTAGGTTACGTTCGCCGAACAACGACTGATCGAATCGAGTTGCCGTGCTACCGCGTCCCACCGTTCTTGAACAGGTCTTCGGTGCCCACCACTTTTCCGTGCAGCGTGCCGGGAATATTCGGTTCCCTGTCGACGATTCCCTTCAGCGCGTCGGCAATCGTCACATGGTTCACTTCCAGCGTGCGGCCCAGCGCGCGCTCATAGTTGGCTTTGGCTTCCTCGAGATTCGCCAGCGCGCGCAATTCTGTGCCTTGCGCGGTGATCAGGTCGCGCTGCATGAGAATCACGTTGTATACCGTCGAAGCGCCTAGGCGGTACTTCTTCTGTTCGTCTTCAAACGCGGTCTGTTCGAGTTTGCGCGCTTCGCTGGCTGCCTCGACCTGCGCGCGATCTTGCGTTAACGCAATGTAGGTGTTGCGCACATCGAGGATCGCCGCATTCTTTAACTGTTGAACGGTCGCGATCTCCTGTCGTTGCGTCAGCATCGCCCGCACGTTATCGGACTGGGCGGAGCGGTTGCGAATCGGAAGCTGCAGGTTCAACTGCCCGGAATACTCGGGAAAGCGGTTGTGAAAAATCTGGCTCTGCGCGGTGCCAAACCCGGCTTGATTTGTTCCGGTGACTGGGGCGTTTTGTATCGCTTCGAAGACCGGCACACCATTGACCGCGATCGGGTTGCCGTCGGCATCCACGATGGGCAGCGTAGGATCAGCCACCAGCGTAGGCGCGCCCGTGATCGGCGAGTTGCCGGCCAGCCCGATCGAACTGTACTGGCCCGAAAGCGTGAGCTGCGGCAGCAGCGCGTTGCGCGTCGCTTTCACGTCGATCTCCACGTTTTTCAGGTTGTAGACTTGCTCTTGCAGTTCGGGCCGTTTCGCGAATGCCTCCTGAATCGATTCCTCGAACGACGGATTCTCGATCATGGAAGGCTGCGCCGGTTGATCCGTGGTGATGATCTCCACCTTGATGAGGTTGTTCGCCAGGGGATCCCGCGAAATCAGATTTTTCAGCGTTTGTTCGTCCTGTAACTGCACCGTTTGGGCGACGATCAAGTTTTGCCGGTCGGTGGCCAACTCCGATTCCGCCGTCACCACGTCCAGCGGCGACATCGTTCCTGCCTGATACTGCTTCTGATTGTCGCTGTACAGTTTCTGCGAGACGGTGATCGCTTGTTCGTTCACCTTTACGTTGGCGCGCGCGTACACCAGTTCCCAGTAAGCCAGAATCGTATTGGTCACCGTCGTGATTGCCTGCTGCGCGAACGCCCAGTCCGCCACTTTGCGGTTATTTTTCGCGATGCGGATGTTTCGCTCGTTCACTTCGCGCCCGAAACCCCACAGCAATTGCTGTGAGAAACCGATCGACAGTGACGACTGTACGACCGGATTGAAAAAGTTCGCTTCGGACGTGGAGCTGCTGCGGGTGTTATTCCAGGCCACATTAAGGACCGTTCCCGTGGAAAAGCCCTGTGTGTACGCCGTGTTGAACTCGGTGGCGTGCGTCAGCAGGTGCGCCAGCGTCGCCGTCGCTGTTGCTCCGGTCCCGGAGATAAATCCGTTGTTCACTGGGATGCGGTCACTATTGATCAAAAACAGGCTGCTGAGCACCGGATCATACGAAAACGTCGGCAAAGCGGCGCTTGAACCGCCCAACAGCGCTCCCGGGGTACCCCCGCCAGAGCCTCCCGCCTTTGCTTTGAGGAGGCCAGCATCTGCGGCCCACGGATAGTAGCGCTGCACTTCGATATCAATGCTGTTCTGCAGCGCCAGTTCGATGGCGTCTTCCAGGCTCAGTTCCATTTTGCCGTCGTGAATGAGCTGATCGATTTTTGGAGAGTTGGTCAGGACCGGCATTTCGATGTGAATGGGCATGTACGGCCTCCAGATGTCCGGAAATGGCCGCGGCGCGTTCGTGAAATCGTGCTTTGCGAGCCCCAGTGAGCTGATCGGCGCGGCGGAATTGCTCTGCGGCGCCGCGGACGCGTTGGGCGTCGGATTGGACGGCGGATTCTGTGCGGCGCCACTAGCAGATTGTCCGGTGCTTGCTGAACCGCTCGCGTTCTGCGCGAAGGCGGTCGACAGCGGCCCCATGCCGAGCAAGACGGCCAAAAGCAGCGCGAGCACGCCCCGGGCATTGGCCGAAAACTGAAAGCATTGCGGTCCCATCGGGGACTTCGCCCGCCGGTTCGGCTGTGCACAAACACCGGATTTCGCAGACTCCAAACGAGTCGTCATGATGATCGTTACTCCTCAAGATTTCTGTCCCTGCAGGACGTGGTCTTCACTGTCCCAATGGAACGTGTGGCGAAACGGTGCTGTTACACTTTTCTGGCGGCTAGTTGTGCACCCGTGTCCCTGGAGCCTCGGGGAAGAACCTTACCGTTACTGAAGACTGAATACGAAGACGCCAGAGCGTGCGTGTCGGGCACCCCTTGGCAGTCTAGCGATGCTCCGATTCCTTGACAATGCAAACTGCGGCGGCTACGCTCCTCGTGGTTTTGCCAGAGCCGAGCGCTCTCCGCCGGGTTACGTGCCATGTTTGCCAGAGAAGAATTGTTGCGCATGTTTGAGAGCGCCGGAGCCATCCGGCACGGCCACTTTGAGCTGTCCAGTGGCCGCCACAGTGGCACTTACGTGCAGTGCGCCTTGGTGCTTCAGTACCCGCGCTACGCTGAAAAGCTCGGGCAGGGTTTAGCCGCTCGCTTTGCACATCACGGGATCGCCGCGGTCGTTTCACCTGCCTTGGGTGGCGTTGTAATCGGCCAAGAAGTGGCGCGTGCGCTGCCCGAACCGAAGGGTGGTTCCGGCGGAGGTGTACCGGCGATCTTTGTCGAACGCGATTCCAGCGGCATCCTGACCTTGCGCCGCGGATTCTCCATCAAACCGGATCAGCACATTTTGGTGGTCGAAGACGTTTGGACCACCGGCGGATCCACTGAAGAAACCATTCGCGTGGTGCAGGAGGCTGGCGGCCGCGTCGTTGCTGCCGGCGCGCTCATCGACCGCAGCGGCGGCAAGATGGATTTTGGTGTCGAGACGCAAGCCCTGGTCGAGCTGCCTATCGATAGCTACGACCCCGAAGATTGCCCGCTCTGCCGCGACGGCAGCATCGCCTACAAACCCGGCAGCCGCTTCGCCCGCTCCGCGTAGTCAGTAGCACAGGCACTCTTGCCTGTGCCGCGTAATCCGCACCGAAACAGCTTCCGTCAACCGAACGTCAACAAATAGCCTGCGTTATCGAAAAGAATCATCCGCAGTGCACGATTTCTGTTTTCCGAAGTCAACGCTGATCCCGTCCATCTGCAACTTGCCAAATCGCATCGCTCCCCGGAAAATTGACTGCAGCCTGCCGGCACCTCCCATGCGCCATTTCAAACTCACCATCGCTTACGACGGCACCGACTTTCACGGCTGGCAAATCCAGTCCGAAAGATCCACGGTGCAGGGCGAAATTGTTTCCGTACTGCGCCGCGTGACGCAGGAGCATATTCAGTTGCACGGTGCCGGCCGCACCGATGCAGGAGTACATGCGCTTGGTCAGGTTGCCAGTTTCAAGACGCAATCGTGGCTCTCCGCGCCCGAATTTCAGCGCGCGCTGAACGCGTTGTTGCCGCCGGCGATTCGCATTGTCGGCGCAGAAGAAGTCGGCCCGGATTTTCACGCCCGCTGGTCGGCCCTCGGCAAGATTTATCGCTACCGCGTCTATCGCGGAAAAGTCGTCCCGCCCGCGCTCTGGCGCTACGTTCTGCACTATCCGTTTCCGCTCGATGAAGACAGCATGCGCATCGCCGCTTCGCGCTTCGTCGGACCGCATGATTTTGCCGCATTTGCCGCGTCCACCGGTTCCGAAGACGACGATCGCGAGCGTTCGACAGTCCGCGAAATCTATGCCAGTGACTTGGCCCGCAGCGAGGACGGCGAGGAATTGGTTTTCACCGTGAAAGGCCGCTCCTTTCTGCGCTACATGGTCCGCAAAATGGTCGGTACGCTTCTCGAGGTCGGCCGCGGCAAAATGGTTCCCGACGACATTCTTCGTCTCTATCAAATCAAAGACCGCTCCAAGTCCGGCCCGACCGTTCCCCCGCAAGGCCTCTGCATGGTCGAGGTGATGCACGACGAACCCTGGCGCATTTGAGCTAGAATCGCAGTATGGCCGCTACCGCCATTCCGCTCGATACGTTTCCTTCGATTGACCCAGCGACTGGAACAGTCCTCGCGCAAATCGAAAGGACGCCCCCGGCCGCGGTGCAGGGAATGGTGACGCAGGCGCGCGCCGTACAAGCGATGTGGGCCGCTGTACCAGTGGCGAAGCGGTGCGCGCAGCTGGCCAAACTGCGGGAAGGAATGTTGGCGTCGCGCGACGCCATCGCGAACACGATCGTCGCCGAATCCGGCAAGCCTCGCGTCGAAGCTCTCTTCGCCGACCTGTTCGTCTCCCTCGATACGGCGCTCTATTTCGAGAAGAATGGCGCCCACCTTTTGCAGTTTGAAGATGTCCCTCATCACAGCACCGCCGCCAAAGCCAAATCGGGGCGCATCGTCTATGAACCGCTCGGAGTCATCGGCATCATCAGTTCGTGGAACTATCCCCTAGCGATCCCGATGAGTCAGATGATTCCGGCCGTCGCCGCTGGCAATGCCGTAGTATGCAAAACGAGCGATTTCACGCCGCAATGCGGCGCGTTAATGCAGAAGCTTTTCGCCGATGCAGGTTTTCCGCCGAATCTCGTGACCGTGATTCAGGGTGGTGGCGACGTCGGTCAGGCACTCATCGATGCTGCGCCGGACAAAATCATGTTCACCGGCAGTGTTGCTACTGGCCGCCGCGTTGCCGAAGCCTGCGCGTCAAAACTGATTCCGACCGTTCTCGAACTTGGCGGCAAAGACGCCATGATTGTTTTGTCTGACGCCAACCTCGACATTGCCGCCAGCGCCGCCGTCTGGGGCAGCTACACCAATTGCGGTCAGGTCTGCCTCTCGGTGGAGCGGCTCTTCGTCGATCGGTCCGTCGAAGGGAAATTCCTGACGCTCTGCGTCGAAAAAACCAAAAAACTCCGCCTCGGTCCCGGCAGCGATTCGTCGACCGACGTCGGCCCCATGATTCGCCCGCAGCACGTTCAGCGCATGACCGAACTCATCAGCGACGCGCTGAGCCGCGGCGCGCGTGTCCTCTGCGGCGGTCATCCGCGTCCCGACCTCGGCCCCAACTTCTTCGAGCCAACGGTAATCGCGGGCGTCAACCCTTCCATGAAGCTCTTTCAGGAAGAAACCTTCGGCCCGATTCTCGCCGTACAAACCGTTGCCAACTCCGAAGAAGCCATCGCGCACGCCAACGATTCGCCCTTCGCGCTCGCTGCCAGCATTTGGACGAGTGACGCGGAACGCGGCCAGGCCATCGCCGCGCGACTTCGCGCTGGCGCCGTCATGATCAACGACGCCATCAGCTACTTCGCCATCGCCGAAGCCCCGCACGGCGGTTGCGCGGCAAGCGGTTGGGGCCGCACCCACGGCAAAGCCGGTCTGCAAGAACTCGTTCGCCCTAAATATATTGATGTGGATCGCCTCCCCCGCATGGAGAAGCCGTGGTGGTATCGTTATGGCGCGGATCTGGAGCGCGCCGCCGACGCTTTCCTGCGCTTCGAATTTGGCGGCGTCTCTGCAAAACTCCGCCACGTCCGCGGCGCTCTCAAGACGATGTTCCGCGACCACGGCTTACGTTGAGCTTTCTGAATGGAACAACACCGAAATTGTCGCCGCTGCGGTAAACCGGTCGTCGTAAACGCCGCCAACTATCAAGTCTTCGAGAACATGCATTGGGTTTGTTTCCATTTGGAATTTGAGCACGGGAAGTGCGACCCAGACGAGCCGTGCGAAGATCCGAGTTGCTTCTGGCGTAGGACCCAGGCGCCGCCCGGTCGGCAAGCTTGATTTGAGCTAAGAAAAGGCACACGCATGCAGCAGAACGAATGGATCTACGACTGGAACGCCGCCGCGCCGCACCTCCCGCCCGGCACGCGCGTTCTTCTCAATGACGAAACCCTGCGCGACGGCCTGCAAAATCCCTCCGTCCACGACCCCAGCATCCCCGAAAAAATCGAAATCCTGCACCTAATGGAATCGCTCGGCATCGACTCGCTCAACATCGGCCTGCCCGGCGCTGGCCCGCGCGCTGTCGAACACACCGAAGCTCTGGCTCGCGAAATCGTTAACAAACGCCTGAAGATTCGTCCCAACTGCGCCGCGCGTACTGTCGAAGCCGATATTCGCCCCATCGTCGAAATCTCCCAGCGCGTCGGCATCCCCATCGAAGCCGCCACCTTTCTCGGCTCCAGCCCGATTCGGCGCCTCGTCGAAGACTGGACCGTCGACCACCTCGAGCGCACTACCGAAAAAGCCGTCAAGTTCGCCGTCGAACACGGCCTGCCTTCGATGTACGTCACCGAAGACACTATTCGCACCGACCCTGACACCGTCAAGCGCCTCTACACCACCGCCATTCGCAACGGCGCCCGCGCTGTCGTGCTCTGCGACACCGTCGGCCACGCCATCCCCAACGGCGCCTACAATCTCGTGAAATTCGTGATCGAAGAAGTCGTCCAGCCTAGCGGCGAAAAAATCCGCGTTGACTGGCACGGCCACAACGACCGCGGCCTCGCCGTCGCCAATTCGCTCGCGGCCATGGCCGCGGGCGCCGACTGCGTCCACGCCGCCGCCAACTCTCTCGGCGAGCGCGTCGGCAACACGCCCATGGAACTCATGCTCGTCAATCTCCGCCTCATGGGCGTCATTCACCAGGATCTTTCGAACCTCCGCGAATACTGCGAAAAAGTCGCGCAAGCCACCCACACGATCATCCCGCCCAACTATCCCGTGATTGGCCGCGACGCCTTCCGCACCGCAACCGGCGTCCATGCCGCCGCCATCATCAAAGCCTTCCGCACTGGCGACCAGCTTCTCGCCAACTCAGTCTATAGCGGCGTCCCCTCCCACCTCTTTGGCCTAGAACAGCTCATCGAAATCGGGCCCATGAGCGGCAAGTCCAACATCCTCTTCTGGCTCGAGAGTCACAACATTCCTGCGAACGACGCTCTCGTCAACCGCATCTTCGACGCCGCCAAGCAATCCGCCCGCGTCCTTACCGACGCCGAACTCAACGCCCTCTGCGCTGAGGCCGCACCTCATTGATCCGCACACCGGCCCGCGTCGCTGCAATGAAAGCGTCACTCGTTTGCGTTATCATGCTCGTCCCTATGCCGGGCCGCTCCTCTCTTGCCAACCCTTCCGCTCGTTCTGCCTCCGCAGGCCAGCTTGCTGAAAACTCGCAAGTCCGCGCCGCGATGAACTGGCTCAGCTCCAATGTGAATTGGATCAATGAGCAACAAATTCATCTCACCGAAATTCCTGCGCCCTCGTTTCAGGAAGCCGAACGCGCTGCCGCCATCAAACCGCTCTTTGCGGCCTCCGGCTTGAACGTTCAGACCGACAATCTCGGCAACGTCATCGGCGAACTCCGCGGCGCAACCGACAAAGAACTCGTCATCCTCTCCGCCCACATTGACACCGTTTTCCCCGCCGGCACGGACGTCAAAGTCCGCCGTGATGGTGAACGCCTGCTCGCTCCCGGCATTTCCGACAACGGCACCGGCCTCGCCGCTCTCATCGCCATAGCCCGCGCCATTCACGAAGCCCATATCCAACCGCAGCGCACGATCGTCTTCGTCGCGAACGTCGGCGAAGAAGGCGAAGGCAATCTGCGTGGCATGCGCGCGATCATCGAAGCGTATCGCGCCCGTCTCAAAGCCGTCGTCGTCCTCGATGGCGCCGGCACCGACCACGTCACCACCAAGGCGCTCGCCTCCCGACGCCTCGAAGTCGTCATCACCGGCCCCGGCGGCCATAGCTGGTCGGACTTCGGCCTCCCCAATCCCATCAACGCGCTCGTCCGCGGCTCCGTCCGCTTCATCAACACTAAAGTTCCAACCTCGCCGCGCACCACCTTCAATCTCGGCCAAATCGAAGGCGGCACTTCCGTCAACTCGATCCCGTTCGAAGCGCGTCTCAAAGTCGACGTCCGCTCCGAAAGCGAAGACGAACTCACCCGCCTCGAAAACGCTCTCAAAGAATGCATAGCCGCCGGCGTGCGCGATGAAATGGAGGCTTCCCGCGATCGTAGCCGCGGCAAGCTCGAATGGAAATTGCAGTCTCTCGGCAATCGCCCGGGTGGCGAATTGGCGTCAGACTCCCCACTTCTCGCCGCGCTCCGTGCCGCCGATGCTATCGTGGGGAACGATTCCCGGATCGAACGCTCTTCCACGGATGCCAATGTCCCGCTTTCGCTTGGCATCGACGCCATTTCCATCGGTGCGGGCGGCAACGGCGGCGGCGCCCACTCGCTGCAGGAGTGGTATGAACCTGCCGGCCGCCAACTCGGGCTGCAGCGTGCACTTTTGACCCTGCTGGGAATCGCGGGCCTGACGCCCGAAAGGACGCGATGACCGTTCGCTTCAGCAGTTTGCTTTCTCTCGGCGGCATCATTCTTCTGAGTATCGGCGCGGGCATTTTCGCGTTGCGTGCCCGCGCACAAAGCGCCTCAGCCGCCCAAGGACAGGCCGACCACACCGTCGTCTATCTTCACGGCCGTATCTACACCAACGATCCGGAAAATCCCTGGGCTGAAGCAATATCCATCCGCGGCGGCAAGATCCGTTGCGTGGGAAAAATCGCCTACGTTCTTTTGGAGTGCGGTGGCAACGATCCGAGCGCCGAGACCATCCAGCTCAACGAAAAATTCGTCATGCCCGGCTTCAACGACGCCCACGTCCATCTCGGTGGTGCTGGCGCGGACATGCTCGCCGTTCGCCTTAACGGCGCGACCACTGTCGAAGAACTGCAGAAGCGCGTCGCCGATGCCGTCGCTCATCACAAAGAAGGCGAGTGGATCACTGGCAGCGGCTGGGACCACACCCTCTGGCCCGACAAAAAATTCCCCAACAAACAAGAGCTCGACGCCGTCGCTCCCAAGAATCCCGTCTTCCTCGTTCACGTCTCCGGCCACGTCGCTGTCGCCAACTCCCTCGCCCTCGAGCACGCCGAGATTAAAAATACTACTCCGAATCCGTCCGGCGGCATTATCGAGCGCGACGCCAATGGCGAAGCCACCGGCATGTTGGAAGAAGACGCCGCCATGAGTCTCGTCAGCGGCAGAATCCCGGACCCCAAAGCCGACCAGCGCCGCCGTGGTATCGAGCTGGTTCTCGCCGACGCCGCCAAAAATGGCGTCACTTCCGCTCAGGATTTTTCCGAATGGGCGGATTTCCAGGTCTACCAGCAATTAAAAGAGGAAGGGAAGCTCACACTCCGCATCACCGAATGGCTGCCCTTCGCTGCCTCGATGGATGAGTTGCAAAACTGGCGTGGACAAGGCGGCACCACCGATCCCTGGCTCCGCACTGGCTCCCTGAAAGGCTTCATGGATGGAGCTCTCGGCTCGCGCACCGCTGCTCTTCTCGCTCCTTACTCGGACGACGCCTCGACCAGCGGTCTCCTCACCAACGATCCCGAGAAATTTCGCAAGATGGCTATCGAGCGCGACCGCGCCGGCTTTCAAATCAATTTCCACGCCATCGGCGATCGAGCCAACCGCGCTGCTCTCGATATCTTCGAAGCCGTCGCCCAGAAGAACGGTCCGCGTGACCGCCGCGATCGCATCGAACACGCGCAGGTCCTTGCCCCCGAAGATATTCCTCGCTTCGCGCAACTCAAAGTGATCGCCTCCATGCAGCCGTCGCACGAAACCACCGACATGCGTTGGGCTGGCCAGCGTCTCGGCCCGGATCGCTCCAAAGGAGCTTATGCCTGGAACTCGCTCCTCAAGAGCGGCGCGCGCCTCGCGTTTGGCACCGACTACGATGTCGAGCCCATCAGCCCCTTCCGCGGCCTCTACGCCTGCGTCACTCGCGAACTTCCCGATGGCGGTCCTGCTGGCGGCTGGCAGCCGCAGGAAAAAATTTCTCTCGCCGACTGCCTCCGCGCCTACACTTCCGGCTCCGCCTACGCCGAATTCTCCGAAGGGAAGAAGGGCGAACTAAAAGCCGGCGAATTCGCCGACTTCATCATTCTTTCCGCCGACCTCACCAAGATCGCTCCGTCTCAATTCACCAAAGTCAAGATAATAAGGACCGTGGTCGGCGGCCGCACCGTCTACTCCGAGGATTCGGAGAAATCTAATTGATCTATACTCGCTCAATTTAGTTCCGTTATCGTTTCAGTACTAAAAGTACTGAAACCACCCCACTCCGCCCAGAAAATAAAGCGCATCAAAACTTTAGATTGGTCACTCGTCACATTCCTGTTGACAAAGCCCTGTCCTCGCAACTATATAAACGCTCATTAATACGCTCTGTGGGTCTTTTGTGTCGTTTCTCGGCGCTGCGTCCAGGTTGCGTGTTTCGGGTGTGTATACGGGGTCTAGCGGAAATCCTGCAGCTTTTCCTATGAAACCCTGTAGCGAAATATGGCTCAACGTAGCCGGAAGTTCATCTGAATTTAGATGAACTTCACATAATTCATAGAAACGATTCATTTTATCTCCACAAATCGTATTGGTAGCTGGCTTGCATTCGCCTAGGTCAGCAAAGTGTTTGGTCGTTGCCCGACTAAGCTTCATTTTTGTTTTTTCGCTTTTTCTCGAAGTGGGGTCTTTCTGTTCGACAACTTAAGAAGTTCGGGCTGCCCAAGGCCCGCTCAGGAGGTAGGTAGGAATGTCCAGTAAGCGAGTGGCTCTTCTCCTAGCTGCATTGCTGTGCTTTATCGCCGTAACCCCGGTTGCGCTCTTTTCTCAGACCGCCAGCTCGGGCACCGTTGCCGGAACCGTTACTGATCCTTCCGGAGCCGCCGTCGTCAGTGCCAGTGTCACGCTGACCGACAAGGCCACCGGGAGCACGCGTACCGCGGTCACCAACGACGCTGGTCGCTATATCTTGGTGGATGTCCCCTCCGGAACATACAACCTTACCGTGAGCAAGACCGGTTTCCGTGTTTCCAAACTCGTCGATCAGCAGGTGACCGTTTCTTCCACGTTGACCCTCAACGTGACTCTGGAAGTCGGGTCCGTGGCCGAAACTGTCGAAGTCACCGTGACGGCTGGCGCGGAACTGCAAACCCTCAACGCCACCGTCGGCAATACCCTCACTGGCAGATCGCTGGAAGCCCTGCCGGCCATCGGTGGTGACGTCAGCACTTTCGTCGCGTTGCAGCCGGGCGTTGCTCCCGACGGCAGCGTCGCTGGCGCGGTTGTTGACCAGAGCACCTTCATGCTCGACGGCGGCAACAACACCAACGACATGGACGGTTCCATGCAGGTTTATACGCCCAGCTTCGGTGGCGACCCCACCGGTGGCGTAGCGGCTGGTTCCGGCCTTCGCGGCGGCGCGGGCTCTGGCGGCGTTCCCACGGGGGTTATGCCCACACCGTCCGACAGCGTCGAAGAGTTCAAGGTCAATACGGCCAACCAGACGGCGGATTTCAATAGCTCCGCCGGCGCTCAGGTCCAGATCGTCACCAAGCGCGGCACCAACGCCTGGCACGGCACTCTTTACGAATACTACCTGGACAACAATTTCAACGCGAACACTTGGGACAACAACGCTAGCGGCACCCCGCTGCCGAGCTTCCACTACAATCGCTTCGGTGGCTCCGTCGGTGGTCCGATCATTCCGAAGGAGTTCTTGGGTGGCAAGACCTACTTCTTCGCCAACTACCAGGGATTCCGTTGGAATAACTCCGTTACGGTGGAACGCGCCGTCCCGTCGGCTTCCATGCGTGCGGGTATCTTGGAATTCTCGAATACTGCCGGCGTCGCTTGCAACAACACCAACGTGGCCGGCTGCACCGCATTCAACTTGAATCCCACTGCGACCGTCGACCCGCTGACCGGTGCAACTGTGGCATCCAGTGGTCTCGATCCCCGCAATCTCGGAATCAACTCGACCGTGTCTCAGTTGTTTGCTCTCGAGCCGGTGGGCAATGATCCGACCTGCGGCGGCATCCGCGGTTCTCGTTGCGATGGCGTGAACGAAATCGGCTTCAAATCCAACATGAGCGTGCCCCAGAACGACAACTTCTGGGTCTTCCGCGTCGACCATGACTTTGGCGCCAAGTGGCACTTCAACAGCAGCTATCGCTATTACAAGCTGACTCGTGCGACCAGCAGCCAGATCGATATTTCCAGCGGCACGGCCGTTTCCGTTTCCAGCCGTCCGCAGCAGCCCTGGTACTACGTTGCTGGCCTGACTACCAACATCACCAGCAACTTCACGAACGACTTCCATTACAGCTATCTTCGCAATTTCTGGTCGTGGGGTGACTTCGGTGCGCCGCCGCAGGTTGCCGGCGTCGCTGGCGCTCTCGAACCCCTCGGCGAGTCCAGCAGTGCGCTCACGCCTTACAACGTGGATACCCAGGACATCCGCACCCGTTTCTGGGATGGCAAGGACAACTTCTTCCGCGACGATTTGACCCTGCTCAAGGGCAACCACCTCTTTACCTTTGGCGGTGCCTACCAGCGCAACTGGGACTATCACCAGCGCACCGACAACGGCGGCGGCATCAACTACACCTTGACCTATCAGTTGGGCGACAGCGGCGGCGCTGGTGGACTCACCGGTTTGCCCGCTACTCCTGCTGGAGCAACCACCTCCACTTGGCGTCGCGACTACTCGGCGGTTCTGGGCATCGTGACCGACTCGCAGATCGCTTTCACGCGCACCGGCAACAATCTTGCCCTCAACCCGCCGCTTACGCCGGCGTTCGATAAGAGCACCATTCCTTATTACAACGTCTACTTCAGCGACTCCTGGCACATGAAGCCCTCGTTCACCTTGACCTACGGCTTGGGCTGGACCTTGGAGATGCCTCCGACGGAACAGAACGGCAAACAGGTCGAACTCGTAGACGCTAGCAATCAGCCGCTTGACGTGCAGTCCTACTTGGCTTCCCGCGAGCGCGCCGCTCTGAACGGGCAGGTCTTCAACCCGCAGGTTGGCTTCTCCTTGATCGGCAACACCGCCAACTCTCCGAAATACCCCTATGATCCGTTCTATGGCTCCTTCAGCCCGCGCATCGCGGCTGCCTGGAACCCCAACTACACCGACGGCTTCCTCGGCAAGCTCTTTGGCGGAAACCGTAGCGTGGTTCGTGGCGGCTACAGCCGTGTTTACGGCCGCCTGAACGGCGTCGACCTCGTCCTCGTTCCGCTTCTCGGCACCGGTCTGATCCAGCCCGTGCAGTGCAAGACGGCCAACATGAACGGCACCTGCTCCGGGCCGGTTACCCCGGCTAACGCGTTCCGCATCGGGACGGATGGCAACACCGCGCCGCTCGCTACGCCCAGCGCGTCCTTGCCGCAGCCGGATTTTCCGGGCATCAACGACGTCTCTGCCGCCGCGGGCGAATCCCTCGATCCGCACTTCCGGCCCAATGTCGTGGACTCGTTTGACCTGACGATTCAGCGCCAGATCAACAACCGGATGATGGTCGAAGTCGGCTACATCGGCCGCCGCATCACCCACGAATATCAGCCCATCAACATCAACGCCGTGCCCTACATGATGACCAAGGGCGGGCAGACTTTTGCCACAGCCTATGCGTCAATCGAAACCGCGCTCGGCTGCGCCACCAGCCAGGTCGCTTGCGGCGCCAACGTCCCCGTCAAGACCTCTGGCGAAACGACAGCACAATACAACGCGATTCTAACCACCTACGCCAACGCGTTCGCAGCGCAGCCGTTCTTTGAAAACTCGCTGAATGCCGGCTATTGCGCCGGTTTCGCGAGCTGCACTGCGGCGGTGGTCTTCAATGAAGTGGGCAACCTCGAATCGCAGAGCGTTTGGAGCATGTGGAGCGACCTCGACAATGGCAAGTTCAACTTCCCCAGCACCATGTTGAACACACCCATTGCCAGCTCGCCCTTCGGTGCTTCCGGCCAGCTCACCTCCGGTGTCGGCGTGAACGCCAGCGTTGGTCATGGTAACTACAACGGCGGCTTCGTGTCCTTTCGGATGAACGATTGGCATGGGCTGACGGTCCAGCAGAACCTCACCGTGAGCAAAGCGCTCGGCACTGGCGCTTTCGTTCAGGCCACCAGCGAATACACGCCAGACGACCCCTTCAACCTGAACACCATGTATGGCGTGCAGGGCTTCGATCGCACCTACGTCTACAACATCTTTGCCGTCTACGAGCCGCCCTTCTACAAGAATCAGCAGGGCGTTATCGGCCACATCCTCGGCGGCTGGGATATCTCGCCGATCTTCACTGCCGGTAGCGGGGCGCCCCTGTACTGCAACACCAGCACCGACGCGCAGGCCTTTGGCTCGGGCGATGGTGTCAACTTCTTCGACAACGAGCAGTGCATCCCGGCCAACGGCAAGGCCATCGGAGGCAACTCCGTGCATAAGGCTTCCGACGGCTCGCTCAACCTCTACGCCGATCCGGCCGCCGTGTTTGCTACCTATCGTTCGCCGATTCTCGGCCTCGACGGCAGAGACGGTGGCGTCGGCCCATCCCGCGGCTTGCCGTACTGGAATATGGACCTCAGCATCCGCAAGAACATCCGCTTCACGGAGCGCTTCGGTCTGGAATTCCAGTTCCTCTGCTTGAATACGCTCAATCACGTGGTCTTTGGCAATCCGTCGCAGAACGTGGGCGACCTCGGCGACTGGGGAGCACTCACGAGCCAGGCCAATACTCCGCGGCAGATGGAGTTCAGCCTCCGCTTCAAGTTCTAACCTCTTCCGGCGAGGCGACTTGCCGCAAACGAAACGGGGAAGGCCTCATGGCCTTCCCCGTTTCTGCTTTTCAGGAGGCAAACTCGCGGGCCAGACCCCCACCCCCCCGCCGTTTTTCGCAAGAATATCAATCCAAAGGTTTTAGCTTGTAGGGGTCGCGGAAGAATATCAATCGAAAGGACTTAGTCAGTTCTCGAAGCAAAGGCGAGCAAAGACTGCGGGCGTCAGTTCCTGTAGGGTCTTCCGTTTGCGGATGACTGCTCTTCCGCCGAACGCTCAGCAGGAGTGCCTACCGCCCGTTGGCGTAGTTCTGGATGTCCACCGGTTCGTACATCGTGGCTGTAGCGGCGTGCTTTTGCTCGTAGGCGGTAATCTGCGCTTCGTGCTGGAGCGACATGCCAATGTCGTCTAGACCCTTCAGCAGCACTTCTTTGCGGGAGGGGGCAATGTCGAAGCGGAACATCAGGCCGTGCCGGTCGGCGATGGTCTGATTCGGCAGGTTCACCGTGAGCTGATAGCCCTCTTCCTTCGCGGTGCGCTGGAACAGCTCCTCGATCTGCTCTTCTGGCAGCGTCGCCGGCAGGATGCCGTTCTTGAAGCAGTTGTTGTAGAAAATGTCGGCGTAGCTCGGCGCGATGATCACGCGGAAGCCGTAATCCTTCACGCCCCACGGGGCATGCTCGCGGCTCGATCCGCAGCCAAAGTTCGCGCGCGCCAGCAGAATCGAAGCGCCTTCGTAGCGCGGAAAGTTCAGTACAAATTCCGGGTTCGGCTTTTCGCCGGGAAGATAGCGCCAGTCGTAAAACAAGATGCGGCCGAAGCCTTCGCGCGTCAGCGCCTTCAAAAATTGTTTCGGCACCATTTGGTCCGTGTCCACATTCACGCGGTCCAGCGGCGCCACCATTCCCGTATGCGTATTAAACGGTTCCATGCGATCAAGCTCCTAGTACTCGAAAGTTCTGAATGTCTTCAAATGCCATCGAATAGACCTCGCCCGCTTTTCGACGAGGCTTCGCCAGGACGTGCGGAGAACAAACGATACGTGATCCGCAGCAAGCGCCGCCCTCATCACAGGTGTTTATCTCCAACAACTTGATCTCGTCGGATACTCCACCTCGCAGATCGAACTAGCAGTCGCTTGCCGACGTGCGCCGGCTCGAGTCCCCTCGTGTCCATCTGCATTGTCGCTGCGCCAGCGGCGCCACCATTCCCGTATGCGTATTAAACGGTTCCATTAGGAGGTTTTTTACGAATTGAAGAACGCAATTTCGGCTGCAGTGTCGCCGGTCGCGAGCCAAAGTTCGATCCGGCTTCGTACTTTTCCAGGGTATGAACGGTCTGTATGAAACGCAGCCTGAGACGTCCACAGACCAAGCCGACGTTCTGCGCCCGCTTCGTTCACGAACTTCAGTCGATAGCAGAGACGATCTGAATGGTCAGGAATGGGAAGTCGCTCAACATGGCTAGTCCATTTGCCTGAGGCCGTGTCAAAAGTTTGTCCTTCAATAGGTAAGAGCTTCAGGAAATCGTCCATGTTCTACTCCACGCTAGCTACATCGAATTGGCGGACATCGACGAAGTGGCCGGCGATGGCGGCGGCTGCGGCCATGACGGGGCTGACAAGGTGCGTGCGGCTGTCTTTGCCCTGGCGCCCTTCGAAGTTGCGGTTGGACGTGCTCGCGCTGCGTTCATGCGCGGGAAGCACATCGGCGTTCATGCCGATGCACATGCTGCAGCCTGCGTCTCGCCATTCGAATCCGGCTTCGCGAAAAATTTTGTCCAGCCCTTCTTTTTCCGCCGCCGCTTTGATGCCGCGCGAACCCGGCACAATCAATGCCTGCTTGATGCTCCGCGCAACGTGCTTGCCAGCCACGAGATGCGCCGCGGCGCGCAAATCATCCAGACGCGAATTCGTGCACGACCCAATAAATACGCGGTCCACCGGGATGTCTACAATCGGCGTGCCCGCTTTGAGGCCCATGTACTTCAACGCGCTCTCCGTTGCTTTCTGATCGTTGGGATCCTTGAAGGCGCCCGGCTCCGGCACGCGTCCGGTTACGCTGGTGACCATGCCGGGATTCGTTCCCCAAGTCACCTGCGGCGCAATCTCCGCCGCTTGCAATTCGATGGCCATGTCAAATTTCGCGCCGTCGTCAGTCTTCAGCAGTTTCCAGCGCTCCACGGCTTCCTGAAACGCTTTGCCACGCGGCACAAACGGCCGGCCTTCGAGATACGCGAATGTCGTTTCATCCGGCGCGACCATTCCCGCGCGCGCGCCGCCCTCAATGGTCATGTTGCAGACGGTCATGCGGCCGTCCATGGTCAAATCGCGAATCGCTTCGCCGGCGTATTCCGCCACGTGGCCGTTGCCGCCGCTAATGCCGATTTTTCCGATGATGGCGAGAATGATGTCTTTTGCGGTGACGCCTTTCGGCCTTTTTCCATTCACCACGATATGCAGGGTTTTGCTTTTCGATTGCACGAGGCACTGCGTCGCGAGAACGTGTTCGACTTCGCTGGTGCCAATGCCAAACGCCAGCGTGCCAAACGCGCCGTGCGTGGACGTGTGGCTGTCGCCGCAGACAATGGTTTGGCCCGGCTGCGTGATGCCGAGCTCCGGGCCGATGATGTGCACGATGCCTTGATTTTTGCTGTTCATGTCGAACAGGCGCACGCCGGTTTCGCGGCAGTTTTTTTCGAGCGCTTCGAATTGCAGGCGCGCATCGGTGTCCACGATGGGGAGGAGGCGGTCTTTTTCGGTGGTCGGAACGGAATGGTCCATCACGGCGAAGGTCAAGTCGGGGCGGCGGACCTTGCGGCCTTCGGAGCGGAGGCCGCCGAAGGCTTGCGGCGAAGTGCCTTCGTGGATCAAATGGCGGTCAATATAAATAAGAGCCGGTTTGCCCGGCTCTTCGTGGACGACATGGTTGTCCCAGATTTTTTCGTAGAGCGTTTTGGTTGGCATGGCGGTTTTCAGAGTGATTTTAACACCGGAGAAACATAGGTTCCAAGCGGGGACGGGTTAGCAAGAGTGCTGATCGCGAGAGGCCGGCTGGAAGCGGCGCTGCGAAATTGTAGTTCGTACGCGGCCGGCGCCATAGTTCGACGGCCGACAGCGGATCAGTGCAGGTTGAAGTTGGCGCTGGCACAGACTGAAGGCTGTGCCACTTGCCGCGCTTGGGAAGTGCGAGCCAGTTCTGTATTATTTTCTGGCTATGGAGATTGTGTTGAGCGAGGTTGAGGCGCGGGTGTTGGGTGCGCTGGTGGAGAAGGAGATTACGACGCCGGAGTATTATCCGTTGTCGCTGAATGCGCTGGTGAATGCGTGCAATCAGAAGTCGAACCGCGACCCGCACATGAGTTTGAATGAAGGAGAAGTGCAGCGGGCGCTCCGGCAGTTGAATGAGCTCGGGTTGGCGCGCTCAGCGAGCACGGACAGCCGAGTGGCGAAATACGAGCATCGCTTAGCGGAGACGTACAACTTTACGCGGCCGGAGACGGCGATTCTGTGCGAGTTGCTGCTGCGCGGGCCGCAGACGCCGGGCGAATTGCGCAGCCGGGCGGAGCGCATGCATCCATTCGAGGATTTGAGTCTGGTGCATTCAACTTTGAAGCACTTGATGGAACGCGAGCCACCGCTGGTAGCGCTGTTGCCGCGGCAGCCAGGAACCAAGGAAGCGCGTTACGCGCAATTGCTTTCGATCAATACCCTGACGGAAGAGCTTGCTGCGGACGAACGATCTGTGCGGGAAGCCGCGGCCTCGTCAAAAGGAGAGCGTCCGGCTCGCGCGGAGCAAGGCACGTTGCATGCCGAAGACGAACGTGTGGGACAACTCGCGGCAAAAGTCGAGCATCTGGAAAAAGACGTGGCCGATTTGCAGCGGCAATTTGCGGAGTTTCGGAAGCAGTTTGAGTGAGCGGCGCGTCGAAAAGCATGAGTGCCGCGGCTGCGCAAAAGCAGAAGACAGTTGAACGCAGAGACGCCGAGTGCGCGGAGAAGAAAGAGCAAACACGGCAGTCCGACGGGGCAAACCCATTACGGCGTAATGCAAAAGAATCTTGTGATTTTTGTTTCGTAAGGGTTGACAGGGACCCTTGGGAATTTTTAACATGATGCTTCTCATTTAGTCGGTTGCATCTGCTTGGGGCGGTTCGAGTTGTACATTTCTTTAAAGCAAAAAAATCATGATTACAGTTAACGAGCTTACGAAGAGGTACGCGCGGAATACGGCTGTCGACCATATCTCATTCTCGATTGAGAAGGGACAGATTGTCGGCTTCCTGGGGCCGAATGGCGCCGGAAAAACCACCACGATGCGCATGTTGACGTGCTTCATGCCGCCAACCTCGGGCACGGCGACGGTGGCGGGATTCGACGTGCTGGAAGAGCCGATGGAAGTGAAGAAGCGCATCGGCTACTTGCCGGAGACGCCGCCGCTGTATCCGGAGATGCGGACCGGCGAGTATTTGTCTTTCGTCGGCGCGTTGAAGGGTTTGTCCGGCGCGCAACTGAAAGAGCGCGTGAACTACGTTTGCGAACGCTGCGCGATCGCGGATGTGCGCGACAAGCTGATCAGCAAGCTGTCGAAAGGCTACCGGCAACGCGTAGGACTGGCGCAGGCGATTATTCACAATCCGGACGTGTTGATTTTGGACGAGCCAACCGCGGGTTTGGACCCGAAGCAGATCAACGAAACGCGCGATTTGATCAAGAGCCTGTCAGGTGACCACACGATTATTTTGAGCACGCACATTTTGCCGGAAGTGGAGCAGACCTGCGAGCGCGTGATCATCATCAACAAAGGGAAGGTGATCGCGACGGATTCGGTGAACAACCTGCAAAATCGGGCGCGTGGCGTGGAGTCGGTGCTGGTGGAAGTGGCTGGCCGCAACGGCGATCTGGATCCGAGCGCGGTGCTGCAGCGGCTGGAGTTGGTTCCGGGCGTGAGTAAGGCCGTGTTCAAGGAAAAGCGCCAGACGCGGAATATTTTTGAGGTAGAAAGCGGAAGAGGAAAGTTGGTGCGCGGAGACCTGGCGCGCGCGGTGGTAGAAGCGGGCTGGGATTTGAATGAGCTGCGGTCGTCGGCGATGAGCCTGGAGGAAGTGTTCCTGCAACTTACGGGCGATCAGAACGCGTCAGCACCGGCACAGCCGGAAGAAGAGCTGGCAGTGAAAGGGGCGGGGAAGTGAGAAACGTCTATTTAATCTGGCGCAAGGAGATGCACAGCTATTTTGTGTCGCCAATAGCGTATTTGCTGCTGGTGATGTTTGCGCTGATTTTCGGATTTTTCTTCTGGAACATCCTGAGCTATTTCGTGAAGGCGGGATTCGAATCGCAGATGCGCGGCGAGATGTTTCCGATGAACGTGAACGAGCAGGTGATCCGGCCGCTGCTCGGGAACGTGGGAGTGATCGGCCTGTTTTTCATTCCGTTGATCAGCATGCGGCTTTTCGCGGAAGAGAAGCGCAGCGGGTCGATTGAATTGCTGGTGACCTCGCCGATTCGCGACGGGGAAGTGATTTTCGGCAAATGGTTATCGGCGCTGACGCTTTACGCGGTGCTCCTGCTGCTGACCGGCCTGAATTTCGTCTTTCTCTTCGCGTATGGCAGTCCGGATTGGAAGCCCCTGGCGATCGGGTACCTGGGACTGCTGCTGCAGGCGGGCGCGCTGCTGGCCATCGGGATGTTCATCTCTTCGCTGACCAAGAATCAGATCATCGCGGGAGCGGCGACTTTCGGCGTGTGCCTGCTGTTGTGGGTGATGGAATGGGTGAGCGGGTACGATTCGTCGACCTGGGCGACGGTACTGTCATACATGTCGATCACCACGCACAATGCGTCGTTTGCGAAGGGGTTGCTGGACATGAAAGACGCGATCTACTACGCGACGCTGATCTTCCTAGGGATCTTTTTCACGGCGCGCTCGCTGGAGTCGCTGCGGTGGAGGTCGTAAGTGAATAAAGAATTTCTGAAGGCGCGACAGACGAAATACGCGGCGTACGCGACGCTTTACATCGTGGTAGTGCTCGCGGTGGTGACGGTGGGCAATATGTTGGCTAAGCGCTACGACAAGTCGTATGACGCGACCAGCAACAAACGCTATAGCCTTTCGGACCAGACCAAAAAAGTGGTGAAGGGCCTGAAGCAAGACGCGACGATCACCTATTACGATCAAACATCGCGGTTTCAAGAAGCCAAAGACAAGCTGGACCAGTACGCGAGTCTCTCGCCGAAGGTTCATGTGGAATACGTCGATCCGGATAAAAAGCCAGAGCTGGCCCGAGCTGCCGGCATCAAGAACTACGGCACAACGGTCGTGCGCGTCGGCTTGAACAAGAATGAAGCCAAGACCACGAGCGAAGAGGACGTCACGGGCGCCTTCATTCGGGATTTGAAGAATACGACGCGCACGGTGTGCTTTGTGGAAGGAAGCGGCGAGCACCAGATTGACGACTCCGGGCGCAACGGCTATCAGCGCTTCAAGGATTTGCTGGGCAAGGATGAGTATCAATCGAAGTCCATCAACCTGTTGCTCAAAGCCGAAGTGCCTGCGGATTGCACGGTGGCCGTGGTGGGCGGGCCGCGCAGCGATTATTTGCAGCCCGAAGTGGATGCCCTGAAGAAGTATGTGGAAGACGGCGGCCGCGCCATGTTCTTGCTCGATCCACCGCTGAAGATGGGGGCGCGCGACCAGATCGGGGACAACGACGCATTGAGCGGCGTGCTACAAACCTGGGGCGTAACGCCGGATAAAGACCTGGTGCTGGACATGAATCCGATTGGCCAGGTGTTGGGCGCGGGACCGGAAGTCGCGCTGGTGATGCGCTACGACAGCCACGCCATCGTGAACGAAATGAAAGGCACGGCGACGGGATTCCCGATTTCGCGTTCGCTGGAAACCAAGAACGGCGACAAGACTTCGGTGACGAAGCTGTTTGACGCGTCGGAAGGCAGTCTGGCGACGACGAAGTTGGACGATCCGAATATCAATACATCCGATCCAAAGAACAGGAAAGGGCCGTTGACTCTGGCTGCTGCGGGAACGTACACGACGGGCAAGGATAATTCGCAGGGGCGCTTTGTTGTGGTCGGCAGTTCGGAATGGGCGACGAACGGATATCTGGGCTTCCAGGGCAATCGCGATTTCGCGTTGAACGCGATGAACTGGCTTTCTTCGGATGAGGATCTGATCTCGATTCGGCCCAAAGAGCCGGAAGACCGGCGCATCATGATGACCGAAGCGCAGCAGCACCGCATGATCGTGACCAGCCAGTTTTTGTTTCCGCTGGCGGTATTGGTGGTCGGCGTTTCGGTTTGGTGGCGGCGCCGGTAAGGCGTTTGGGGCCGCAACAAGAGTCGCTGTTGCGGCGTGATGTTAGTCTGGATTTCAGAGTGCGGTAATTCTCACAGTGTCGGGACAAAGCATATGAAAGGTTATGGGTTGTTGGTAGCCGCGTTGGTGTTAGCGGCGCTTTCGGGCGTGCTGTACTGGTCGAATCATAAGAAGGCCAGTCCAGAGTCGGACATGAAAGTGTCCGCGGATACGCCTCCGAAGATTTTGAGCATTCCGGAAGCAGACATCGCCAAGGTGGGCATCAAGCGCAAGGGCGAAGAGGAAGTGACGCTAGCCAAGGATGCGGCGGGGAAATGGCAAATCACTGCGCCGAAGACTCTGGCCGCGGATCAGAGCAATGTGGGCAGCCTGGTGTCCACACTGTCCGGGCTGACCTCGGAACGGCTGATCGAAGATAAAGCCGCAAATCTGGGGGAGTACGGCTTGGCGGAGCCGTCGGTGGAAGTGGATGTGACCGAGAAAAACAACAAAACGGACAAGCTGTTCGTTGGCGACAGCACGCCGACGGGCAGCGCGGCGTATGTGGCGGTGGCCGGCGATCCGCGCGTGTTTACGGTGGCAACGTATACGAAAAACAGCTTCGACAAGAGTGTGAAGGATTTGCGGGAGAAGCGGCTGCTAACGTTTGACAGCGACAAGCTGAGCCGGGTCGACTTGGATACGAAGAAGCAGCAGATTGAGTTTGGGCGGAACAAAGACCAGTGGCAAATCGTGAAGCCGAAGCCGTTGCGGGCGGACGATTCGAAAGTGCAGGATTTGATCCGCAAGCTCAGCGACGCACGCATGGATTTGAGCGGCACGGATGATGATGCGAAGAAGGCGGCCGCGGCGTTTGCGTCGGGAACGGAAGTGGCGAAGGCGCAGGTGACGGACACGTCGGGAACGCAGACCCTAGAGGTGCGCAAAAACAAGGATGATTACTACGCGAAATCGACTGCCGTCGAGGGCGTGTATAAGGTCGGCAGCGACGTGGGGCAGGCGCTGGACAAGAGCGTCGATGATTTTCGGAACAAGAAATTGTTTGATTTTGGGTTCAGCGATCCGGACAAGATCGCATTTCGCGACGATACGAAGACGTATTATCTGACCAAGGGCGGGCAGGATTGGTTCCTGGCGGATGGGAAGAAGGCAGACGCGATTCCGGCGGAAACGTATTTGGAGAAAGTGCGGGATTTGAGCGCCAGTAAATTTGTGGACGCGGGATTCACTACGGCGGCGATGGAGTTGACGGTGACGCCGGGCGGCGGCAAAGCGGCGGAGAAAGTGCTGATCGCGAAGAACGGCGATCAGTATGTGGCGAAGCGGGAGAATGAGCCGGCGTTGTACGAGTTGGACGCGACGGCGGTGAAGGATTTGGAGAAAGCCGCGGCGGATTTGAAGCCGGCACCGGCGCCTACGCCAAAGCCGGAGCCTTCGCCTAAGGCGAAAAAGTAGGATTGGGCTGCCGTTGCCAAAAGACGCCCGCTGTTCATCTCAGCAGCACAAGAAAATCAATCCGGTTTCGTTTTTCCTTTTACATCGCGAATCGTGCGGTGAAGAAGTGACTTTTCTTCGCGGGTGAGCGGGCGGGTGGCGCCTTTGGCTAAGGCGCCCAACTGCAGCGGACCGATGGCCACGCGAATCAAGCGCAATACTTCGATGTTTTGTGTCTCGAGCAGGCGCCGAATCTGGCGGTTCTTTCCTTCGTCCAGAATGATGTCGAGCCAGGAATTTTTGTCGCCGTGGCGGAGCAAGGAAGCGCTCTTGACGCGCAGGAGTTCGCCGCTGCTGGTGCGCACGCCTTGTTGGAGCTTGGCCAAGAGTTGCTCGTCGGGAATGGCGGCAATTTGGACGTGATAGGTTTTCTCGAAATGCGTTTCGGGAGCGGCGATGCGATTGGCCCAAGCGGTGTCATTGGTGAAAAGGAGCAGGCCTTCGCTGGCTTGGTCGAGCCGGCCGACGGGTGAGCACCAGGGTGTGCCGGCGGGAAGATAGCGGTAGACAGTGTCGCGGCCCTTTTCGTCGGAGGCGGTAGTGACGACGCCGCGCGGCTTGTTCATGGCAAGGTAAAAAAGCTTTGCGCGTTCGAGTGGGCGGCCTTCGACTTCGATGCGGTCTTGGCCGAGGCGAACGGGAGTTTCTGGGTCGCGACGGACTGCGCCGTTCAGTCGTACCTTGCCCCTGCGAATCAGCCGCGTCGCTTGTGCGCGCGAGCAGTAACCCAACTTGGAGATAGCGCGGGCGAGGCCGGTGTTGTTCGAAGATTCACCCACGGCCTTATTCGAAAGAGACGGAAATTTCGGTGAGGCTTCCGGGCAGCGCTTTCTCAACAGAGTCCAGGGCAACGATAGCTATTTTTCGGCGAGCCAAGTTCTGTTGTTCCGGGATGCTCTGATCGGCGGTCAACAATACATCGAAGCCGGCTGCGTCCGCAGCCGCGAGAAGATCACCGTTTCTAAGTTGGTCCCAACCCTCAGCTCGGCATTCAACTACGTCGTGACCGCGTAGAGCCGCAAGTACACCTCGGGGAGTGCAGTTGTCGAGCAAGATGCGCATTCAGAACGTGCTGACGGGAACTTCGAGGCTGCGTGCCGCGAATTCAAGTACGGCTTTGATCTCCTCGCGAGAGACAGGAAATTGTTCCATGATTTCGTCAATGGTCATGCCGTCTTCAAGATTGTTGAAGACGACGGATACCGGCGTGCGGCTGTTCTTGAATAGCCAGGCACCGCCCACTTTTCCAGGTATTCTCTCCACCGCTGGGCATTGTGACCAATCGAGAGGCATGTTTTCCTCGCGCCTGTTCGCGGGCGAACGTTTTCACGATGATATCACGAGGGGGAGGGGGCGGATGTTGGAACCGGAGCGGGCGCATCGTGTTTTACGGCGCCGAAGCGCTGGGCGAGCCAGGTGCGAACTTCGGCGGGATCGTAGTGGAAGGGGCCCATGCCACCGCGATAGGCGATGCGGCCGTGCTCGTCGATGACGTAGAGACGTTCTGGCCAGGCGGAGTAGGCCAGGTCGGCGGCGTTGGCCATGTCATCGATGCCGAACTCGATGGGGTAGCTGTAGCGTTTAATGAAATCGTTGGCGATGGCGACGCGCTGCGCGAGCGTTTTGGGTTGCGCGTAGCAGACGTCTTCTTTGACGTTGGATTTCATTTGCCATTCGTCGGTGGGATGCGCTTCGCGCACGTAGACGGTCAGAAAATCGGCGTGATCTTTGTAGTCGTTATAGAGCTGAACCACGTCACCGACGTGGCGCCGGAAGGGCGGTCAAGTATAGCTGCCGAAGATGACGACGAGCGGGCGGGCGCCGGTGCGTTCTCTCAGATGAAAACGATCCGTGCCATCGAGGGCGACGAGACGCGCGTCGGGTGCGTCGTCGCCGACTTTCAGGCTGCCGCGGTGCATGTGCGGGAAAGCGTAGCGCACCATGCCGTAGGCGTCTTTGGGGCTGCCGGCCATCATGGAGAGGCCGACGAAGGCCGCAACGAGCATCACGAACACGATACCGATGGTCCATTTCCAGAAAAGGCTCATAAACTCATTCGCCTCAGACGCGGTTGGCGCAACCGATGACCCGCCTGCCGCGACCTCTTACCGGTGACCCGCCCCTGGCGCGAAGCCTGCCAGCTTGCGCCCCTAACATGCTAACGGCCGAGCGCGAACGCTAACATCGGCGGGTCAAGGTCCAAAATAGTGTTTTTCTACTACTCTCGTTTCCTACTCCGTTTTTTCTGGCTCCGTTTTCCGCTACGTTGGCGCTCCAGTAGTTGCCGCCGCGGCGGGCGCGGAAGTTTGGGTCAGCTGCCCGAGCAACTCTTCCCGGTGCGCCTGATATTTCGCTAGCGCACGCTCGATGACCGTGACTGCCGCGTAGCTCGGCAAAATGTCTTCCACCTCGACGCGCTTGCCTTCGAGCTGCTTGTAGTCCTGAAAAAAACGCTTCAACACTTGCAGCCGATGGGGCGGCAAATCACGAGCTTCGATGTAACTGTTGAATTCGGGATCGTTGGTGGCGACGGCGATGATTTTGTCGTCGGTGGCGCCGGAATCGATCATGGTCATGATGCCGATGGCGCGGGCTTTGATCATGGCGAGGGGCTGGACGGGTTCCTGGCAAAGGACGAGGACGTCGAGGGGATCGTTGTCTTCGGCGTAGGTTTGCGGAATGAAGCCGTAATTGGCGGGGTAGAAGACCGCGGAGTGGATGATGCGGTCGACTTTGAGAAGGCCAGTGGGCTTATCGAGTTCGTATTTCACGTTGGAGCCGAGCGGGATTTCGATGATGGCCTGAAAATCGCGGGGAAGGTTTTTGCCGGGGGACACGTCGTGCCAAGGATGAACCATCAGAAGCCCTTCTTGTGCAGGATGCCAGCAGTTCATTATCGCTTGAAATGGCCGTTTTCGGCTAACCTCGGGTCCGTTGGCGGCCCAGGCTGTTTTTCGGCGGGCATCTTGACCTGATCGGCCGGACTCTTGCCGGAAATTGCCGGAACTCGCAACCAAGACGATCGAGGGGGTTTGTTCGTCTATAGGCAGCGGCGGGTTGGTCGTCTCTAAATATAGAGAGCCGAATCCTCGCTTTAGAAGCCCCCAAAACCGGTGAGCGGAATTTTGAAGGAGGCGTGATGCCCCGAGGGAACTGGATGGCGGATTTTTGGCAGGATTTGAAGTATGGCGCGCGCACGCTTCTGAAGAGCCCCGGTTTCACGGCGGTCGCGGTGCTGACTATCGCGCTGGGCGTTGGTGCGAACACGGCGATTTTTTCTGTGGTGAATGCTGTGCTGCTCAAGCCACTGCCGTTTCGCCACCCCGAGCAAGTGGTAGCGCTGTGGGAGACCGAGACGGCGCCTGGCAATTTCCCGTTGACTGGCGAGGACTACACCGACTGGCGCACGCAGAACAAGACGTTCGAGGACATGAGCCTCTTTTCCTGGCCGCGCAACGCGAACGCCGCCAGCGACCAAGGCGCCGAAGGGGCCAACGTGGTGCGGACGCAAGCTAACTTTTTTGCCTTGCTCGGGGTTCAGGCGCAAATCGGACGAGCCTTTGCAGAGGGCGAGGATCAGCATGGCGGCAGCCGTGTGGCACTACTCAGCCACGCTTTCTGGATGAAGCGCTTCGGCGGGCAGGCCGATGCGTTAGGCAAAACCATCAAACTAAACTCCGAGTCCTACAACATCGTCGGGGTGCTTCCGGCCTGGTTCCGCATGGGGCCGTCGGTGGATGTGTATGTCCCGTTGGACATGAGCAAGGACAAAATCGGAGCGCGAGGGTCGCACCAATGGCTCGGCATTGGACGCATGAAGCCCGGTGTGGCACCTGCGCAGGCACGCGCCGATCTCAGCGTCATTTCCAAGCGCCTCGAAAAAGAGTTTCCGGGCACGAACCGCAACGTGGACGCGATCGTCACGCCGATGCGCGAGACGCTGGTCGGGGATTTTCAGTCGCAACTGCTGATTCTGTTCGGGTCGGTGGGCCTGGTGCTGGTGATTGCGTGCGCGAACGTTGCGAATCTGTTGCTGGCCCGGGCCACGAATCGCAGAAGGGAAGTAGCGATTCGCAGCGCGATGGGAGCGGCGCGGGGCCGGTTGATGCGCCAACTGCTTACGGAAAGCGTGCTGCTCGCGGTGCTGGGTGGTGCTCTGGGCGTCGCTTTCGCTTATGCAGGCGTCGAACTCCTTCGGAACAACTTGCCGCCGTCGGCCCCCGAACCGAATCCGATCGCGGTGGGTATGGTGCCGCTAGTCTTCACTTTTGTGGTGTGTTTGCTGGTGGGCGTGCTGTTTGGTCTTGCTCCCGCGTTGCAGTCCGCGCAAGTCGACTCCGCGGAAGCTTTGAAGTCGCGCGGAACCGCGCCAGCCGGAACGCGCGGGAGCCATTGGCTGCGGAATTCCTTGGTTGCGGCGGAAATCGCGTTATCGCTCGCGTTGCTTATCGGCGCCGGATTGCTGCTACGAACCTTCGCCAATCTGCGCGCCACGGACGTTGGCGTGCACGGCGAACACGTGCTGACCGGTGCGGTGCTGCTGCCCGAGAATAAGTACAAGACGTTCGACCAGGGCCGCGAATTTTACGGCCAGTTGCTGGCGCGACTGCAGGCCGCTCCCGGAGTGCAAGTCGCGGCGATCACGACGAAGCTGCCCCTGCTCGGCGGTAGCAACGGGTACATCACGATTCCAGGCCGCGAAGCCGACTCCATGACTGGTCCGCTGGTCGAGAATTCCTCCGTGAGCAGCGCCTATTTTCGGGCCATGGGAATTCCGCTGCTGGCAGGGCGCGAATTGAACGCCGAGGACTCTGAACTCACCACCAAATTTCTGCGGGAAGTGCTGCCGACAAAAACGGAAGCCGAAGCGGAAGCCATCGCCAAAAAGTACCTTTTGCACGCAATCATCAATCAGGCCATGGCCAGAACGTTCTGGCCCAACGAAGACGCAGTTGGAAAAGTTTTCAAAAGCTACACGACGTTCCAGGTCGTAGGGGTCGTCGGCGACGTGAAACAGCAGAGGCTGCGCGGGCCGGCTATGCCGGAAGTTTATTATCCGCTGGCGTGGGAGCTGAGTGACGTGAACCGTCCTTACGCGCTGGTCGTGCAGGGCGCAGGACAACCCGAGGCGTTGACCAGCACGGTGCGAAAGGTTGTGCAGGCCATGGATCCGAATCTCGCGCTGATGCATGTGCGCACGATGCCGCAAATCATGGCGGAGTCCATGACCGACACGAAATATGAAACGGCACTGCTGGGCTGCATGGCAGCGCTGGCGTTGCTTCTGGCAGCGGTTGGCATCTATGGCGTGATGTCTTACGTCGTTGGGCAGCGCACCAACGAAATCGGCATACGTATGGCGTTGGGTGCGGCGCGTTCTTCGATTTTGTTGATGGTTTTGCGCCAAGCAGGAGCTCTGCTGGGAATCGGCATCGTGATTGGACTCGCAGCGGCAGCAGTGGGAACCCAGTTAATGAAGAGCCTGCTGGTGGGCGTGCCGCCGATTGACCTGGTCACGTATGCGAGTGTCGCTGCGTTGCTGGCCTTCGTTGCGCTGCTGGCGTGCTATTTGCCGATTCAGAAAGCCACGCGTATCGATCCGATGATCGCGCTGCGCGATGAATAGCGCAGCCGACGCGAGCGCCTGCACTTACAACCCGAGAAGCATCGCTAGATGGTTTGGGTGGACCAGCAAAGGACAAACCAGACGTTTTCCATTCTTCGAAGAGTTACACTTGCACCAGTTCGCGCCTTTTGAGTCTCGGAAGAGCACGAATGGATCTTCCGGCCTTTTCTTGGGCGCGCCGCAACTCGTACAAACTTTGCAGATTCAGCCAGAACTCCGCGCTAGTCCCGAAAAAATGGGCCAGGCGTAGCGCGGTATCGCCGGTAATGGCACGCGTGCCGTTCAAGATCTGCGTAATGCGGTTGGTTGGGACGGCGAGTTGCCGCGCCAGCTCCGCTGCGCTCATCTCCAGCGTCGCAAGTTCCTCGGCCAGGTGTTCGCCTGGATGAATTGCCATAACCGCCATGTTCGGTCCTCTAGTGGTAGTCCACGATTTCTACGTTCGATGGTCCAGGCGCTTTATCATGCCACTCAAAACAAATCCGCTATTGATCGTCGACGCGGATGCTGTATTGGCCTTTGCGATCGCCCTGCAGAGCTTCGAACCGATTGCCCGGCAAGGCGGCTAAATCGCCGAGAGACGTAGCCGCTTCCATTCGGTCCAGCTTAAGGCGGGCGGCCCGCTCAACCCCGGCAAACGCTTTTATCCGCTTCCCATCCGCGAAGTTCCTAGTGCGCTTGTCCCGGTAGCTGACGATCATCTCATCCGCCCCTGAAGATATCAGGCTGATACGCGTTACGTCAAGCGTAACGGCGAGGCTCTTGAGCGTTTTTGACGCGCGCCCCCTGCGTGCGTGGCGTTAGGCGCGTGCCGGGACGGTGTCATGAACGGATGTGACTGGGTCGGACGATGCGGCCGGTTGGGCGGGCAGCTCGCGGCGTTTGGACCAGAAGTAGATGGCGAAGACGATGGCGACTAGCGGGACGACGCAGCCGAATTCGTCGATGTACCACTTGGTTTTGCCGGTATCGATGGTGATAGGGGTGAGAATGCCTTGGATGTAGAGATTGTGGCTGGCGTGGAGCATGGCGCCGGTCCAGAGGCTGCCGGATTTCAGGCGCATCCAGGCGAAGACAAAACTCATCGAGACGACCATCACGGTGAAACATGTCAGGTCATACCACGTGGGCGTGCCGTTGTTGTAGCCGCCGTAAATCAGGATGGGATAGTGCCAGACGGACCAGACGAGGCCGCTAATGATGGAAGTGAGGGTAAAAGAAAAGGTGCGGGAAAGTTCGGGGACGAGAAAACCGCGCCAGCCGATTTCTTCGCCGAGGGCGCTGGAGAGGCTGCCGATGAGGCCGTAGGCGGCGATGAGGATGAAGCCGAGGAGTAAGGCGAGCCAGTGCGGGCCGGTGAAGTGGGCGCGAGCGGCGACGGCGGAGAGATATTGCGGATTGCCAAAGCCGCCCAAGCCAGTGGTCCAGATAATGATGTACGCGATGCCAGCGTAAAGAATGGGAATGAGCCAGCTCCAGAATTGGTAGTTGCCTTTCCATTTCCAGCCCAGGTCGGAGAGACTGCGGCCATTGAGGCGCAGCGTGAGCATGCCGGCGAGCGCGGGGCACCACATCAGACAGAGGGTATAGACGCCGCCGCCCGCGCGTATACCTCCGCCATGCAGCATCAGAAAATAGAAAAGTGAGCTGAAGAGAAAAACGAGAACGAGATAGGTGAGGACCTGCACACGCGAACGCGCGGGTTGCGCCATTGGAAGCCTCCTAGCCCCACGTTACAGAGGCGGACCATATAACGAGAGCGGGCTGGACACAAGAGGTGCGCGGTCGGTTCGGCGAAGGCGTGCAGCGAGGATGGAGGCCGGGCTTGTGGGTGCGGCGTTGGTTGAGCAGAAAGTCGGCCGGCAGGATGCCCTTCGCAACTCAGGGCAAGCCGGCGGTACGAAATGTTAAGCGCGGGCTTTGTCGATCATCTCGTCCCAGATGCCCTTGGATTTGAGGATGAGTTCGACGGTTTCGCGAATGGCGCCGCGGCCAGCAACAGCGCGAGTGACGTAGTGCGCGGCGAGTTTGACTTCCAGAACGGCGTCGCCGACAGCGACAGCGAGGCCGATGCGCCGCATCACGGGAAGATCGGGAAGATCGTCGCCAACGAAAGCGACGGCGGATTCGGGCACGCCGGTTTTTTGCAGAATTTCTTCGAGGGCGGGAATTTTGGTGGGCTGCTTCTGATAAATGAATTCCATTTTCATTTCGTGCGCGCGGCGAAGGAGAGCGGAACTTTCGCGTCCTGTGATGCAGCCCGTGCGGATGCCGGCGGTGTGGGCAAGCGTCAGGCCCTGGCCGTCATGGGCGTCGAAGCTTTTGATTTCGAGGGCCGAGCCGTCAGGTTGGGAGAGCAGGGTGACGGAGCCGTCGGTCATGGTTCCGTCCACGTCCATGAGCAGGATTTGGATTTTGGCGGCGCGTTTTCTGAGCGAACTGGGAATCTTGGTTAGGCGCGGCAAAGGACGGCCTCCGGAGTGCGTGTGAAAAATAAAACAGGAGTGTAGCAGAGAAGCGTTGCGACGCGCTGTCGAGTAGAGCGCAGCAAGCTGCGCCACTACAAGGAGGGCGTTTTCGGTCGCGGAGCCAGAGAACTCGGTGGCGATGCTCAGGCTGCACAGGCCCGCTAACGCGGGTAAACAAGAGTGCCCTTCGCAGTTCAGGGCTAGCCTGTGCTGCTGGTTAGACGAGTTGCAGGCCCCAGAGGTCGTGGAGGTGGACGACGCCGAGCAGATGCCGCGTGTCACCAACCACAACCACCGAAGTAATTTTGCGTTTCTCCATCAGGGTCAACGCTTCGCTAGCGAGAACTTCCGGTCCGACCGTTTGTGCGGCGGTGTTCATGCACTGCGACGCAGTGAGGTTCAGCGTTGCGCCGCCATGCTTTTCCATCAGGCGACGGAGGTCGCCGTCGGTGATGATGCCTGCGAGGGTACCGTCACCGTTGACGACCGTGGTCATGCCCAGTTTTTTGGCGGACATTTCGTGAAATACGGCGGGCATGGGCGTCTCGGGAGAAACTCTAGGCAACGCGTTGCCAACGTGCATCACTTTGTCGACGCGGAGCAGCCGTTTGCCGAGGCTACCCGCGGGATGCAGCGCAGCGAAATCGTCGTGGCGAAAATCGCGGCGTTCGAGAAGGGAAACAGCGAGCGCGTCGCCGACGGCCATGGCGACAGTGGTGCTTGCGGTGGGGGCGAGATTGAGGGAGCAGGCCTCTTCGTTCACGCTGACATCGAGAACAACGTCGCTAGCGCGCGCAATCGTGGACTTGGCGTTTCCGGTTAGCGAGACCAGGGGAATGTCGAGACGTTTAAAGGCGTCGAGCAGCGAAATAATTTCTCTTGTTTCGCCGGCGTAAGAAACGGCGAGCACCGCGTCACCGCGGGCGAGCATGCCGAGATCGCCGTGGAGGGCTTCGGCGGGATGGAGGAAAAAGGACGGTGTGCCGGTGCTGGAGAGCGTGGCGGAGATTTTGCGTCCGACGATGCCGGATTTGCCCATACCCGTAACGGCGACACGGCCCTGGCAGGCGAAGAGCAAGTCGACGGCTTTTTCGAAGGTGGCATCGAGGCGAGCGAGCGCATCGCTGATGGCTTGCGATTCGATTTTGAGGACGCGGCGGGCGGTTTCCAGGCTCATACGAGGGCTTCTGCGGATCTTAAATATATTGCTGCTGGCTTTGCGGCGAGAGCGAGGGAAATGAACGGGCCGCCACTACGTTGGACGGTACTCACTGCACGCTCCAACGTCGCACCACGGTGGAAAGTTCCTTCAGGCGCTTTAGCAAGGCGGGAAGTTGGGCTAGCGGCAGGGCATTGGCGCCGTCGGAGAGGGCGGCGGCGGGATTCTCGTGGGTTTCGAGAAAGATGCCATCTACTCCCGCGGCGACACCGGCGCGCGCCAGCGGTTCGATGAATTCCGGTTGACCACCGCTGGCGTGGCCCTGGCCGCCCGGGAGTTGCACGGAGTGCGTGACGTCGAAGACAACCGGATACCCGAGCTTTTGCAGGATGGGGAAGGAACGCATGTCCACGACGAGGTTTTGGTAGCCGAAGGAGGCGCCACGCTCGGTGAGGACGATATTCGAGTTGCCGCTGGCGGCGATTTTTTCCACGACGTTGCTCATGTCCCACGGCGAGAGAAACTGCGCCTTCTTGACATTGATCACGCGGCCGGTTCTTGCAGCGGCGACGAGCAGGTCGGTTTGCCGCGCCAGAAATGCGGGGATTTGCAGAATGTCGCAAACTTCCGCTGCGGGTTGCGCCTGAGCGGCTTCGTGAATGTCAGTGAGGATAGGCAACTGCAAATCGGATTTGATTTTGCCGAGGATGCGCAGGCCTTCGGTGAGGCCGGGGCCGCGGAAGGCCTTCAGGGATGAGCGATTGGCCTTGTCGTAGGACGCCTTGAAGATATAAGGCACGCCACAATCGCCGGCGATCTTGGCCACTCTTTCGGCCATCATGCGCGCATGCGCTTCGCTTTCGATGACGCACGGCCCCGCGATCAGAAAAAGTGGATTGCCGCCACCAAGGCGCAGCGAGGCGACAGAGATTTCACGTGTTAGTAGCATGAAAGGCTACGAAGATAGCACAAGCAACGTTGCAAGGCGCTCGATCCGGACACAGGCTTCTTCGGCGAAGGCTACGCACTCGCGTGGGGAGCGGCCCGCATGGCGCTGCGCGGGTCTGTGCCCGAGGCGTGTTGCGGCTCAGGCACGCCTTCACCGACCGAGACTGCCGCAGCGGTGCCACGCAGGCGCGCTTTCTTGTGTTCCAGGGCGGCGCCGATGAAAGCGGCGAAGAGCGGGTGCGGCTCAAGCGGCTTGGACTTGAATTCCGGATGGAATTGGCAGCCCAGGAACCACGGGTGTTCGGGCGCTTCGATGATTTCGACGTAGTTTTCGTCGGGAGTACGCCCCGTGATGCGCAGGCCGGCGCCGACTAGCGTCTTCTCGTAGTCACGGTTGAATTCGTAGCGATGGCGATGGCGCTCGCTGATTTCGGTCTGGCCGTAGGCGCGCGCGGCGAACGAACCTGGTTCGAGTTTGCAGAGCCAGGCGCCGAGGCGCATGGTGCCGCCCATTTCGTCCACGCCAAGCAGTTCGCGCAACTTGTAAATGACGCGATGGGGCGTTTGCGGATCGAACTCGGTGCTGTCGGCTTGCTTCAGGCCGGCGGCGTCACGCGCGTATTCGATCGTGGCGCACTGCATGCCGAGGCAAATACCGAAGAAGGGCACTTTGCGTTCGCGCGCGTATTGGATGGTGTGGACCATTCCCTGAATGCCGCGCTTGCCGAAACCGCCGGGCACCAAAATGCCGTCAAAGCCACGCAGGCGCGCGGCAGCCGTTTCCGGCGAGTCAATTTCTTCGGCTTCGATCCACTCCAAAACTGTTTTGTAGTTGTGCGCCAAGCCGCCATGCATCAGCGCTTCACGCAAACTTTTGTACGCATCTTCGAGCTGGACGTACTTGCCGACTACCGCGATGCGCACTTCGCCGAGCGGATGGTGCATGCGATAGACCAGATCGAGCCAACGCGTCATGTCGGAGGGCCGATCTTCCAAACGCAACAACCGCAAAATTTGCGCGTCCAGGCCTTCTTTGCTCAGTTCGACTGGAACAGCGTAGATCGTATCCACGTCTTCCATGGAAATAACGCAGGATTCGTTTACGTTGCAGAACAACGCAATCTTTTTCTTTAGCTCCGCGGGAATGTGGCGGTCGCTGCGGCAGAGCAGAATATCCGGCTGAATTCCGATGCCCAGCATCTCTTTGACGCTGTGTTGCGTGGGCTTAGTTTTCAATTCCCCCGCTGCGGCGATAAAAGGCACCAGCGTTACGTGCACAAAGAGCGTATTTTCCACGCCCAATTCCAATCGCAATTGGCGAATCGCTTCCAAAAATGGCAACGACTCGATGTCGCCGACGGTGCCGCCAATTTCAACGATCACCACGTCCACGCCTTCGGAAACTTTTTTGATGGTGGCCTTAATTTCGTCGGTGACGTGCGGAATGACCTGGACGGTTTTGCCGAGATAATCGCCGCGGCGTTCTTTGGTCAGAATCGTTTCGTAGATGCGGCCGGTGGTCCAGTTGTTGTCGCGGGAAAGTTTGGCGTGGGTGAAGCGCTCGTAGTGTCCGAGATCGAGGTCAGTTTCCGCGCCGTCTTCGGTCACAAACACTTCGCCGTGCTGAAAGGGACTCATGGTGCCGGGGTCCACGTTCAGGTACGGATCGCATTTCTGGAGAGTGACTTTGAAGCCGCGACTTTCGAGGAGACAACCTATCGAGGAGGCTGCTACGCCCTTGCCTAGTGAGGATACAACTCCGCCAGTAACAAAAATATATTTTGGCGCCATCCTTGCGGCCCGGCAGCCGGATTAACCGTGTCTGCTTAGCCTGTCTGCCCTCCTCAGGATTGACGTACGCACAATTATGGTCGCAACGGCGGCGGCTGTCAAATCGAAGAATGGCGCGCGCAAATTGCGGGCCACTTTTGGAGATTCTCTTTTGATTTTGCATGCGCGGGGCGACGCGTTCGTGCCGATTTCATCAGTCAAGCTTGCGTCGATTTGCCTTCGCGCGGGAAGGAGTCGCGAGTCCGCAACGATCTCTCTTTGACTTTCCTTTATTTTTCGTTGAGATTTCTAGTCGTCGGTTTTCGCTTGCCCTCCGACACTCTCGGGAACTTCGCCCTGCCCATCCGGGAATTTACCAGCAGCATGAATACGATCGTTCGAAATGAAATGTACAAAACAAGTGCAACTTCCCGCTGCCATCGGGGTTGAACCCGGTACGCAGTGGTCTCGCTCTCCGGAGCGCCGCGCAGCCGTCCTAAGGGATGTTGACTGTTTGCGAAAAATGGATGGCGCGGCCGAACCGGTAGCCGCATCGGATACATCAAAATCGTAGAAGCGGTGGCGTGGCTCCGCGTTCGCACGCGCTACGCCAGCCATTAGCCCTCTCGGGCTTCTTCCACGTGGGGAAAGGTAATGAGGCCGAATATCAAACTGTATTTGAGCGGTGTGCTGTCCGCTGCTGCGCTATTCACCGCACCGCTGGCGGGCGCCCAGCAAAAAGCAAATGCCATATCTTCCGTTCCGCAGGCGAACCTTGCCTACGACGTGACGAAAGAAAGCGTGGTGCAGGGCACGGTCATCTCGTACACGGCGACGTCGGACGTGGCGCCGATCGGGCCACATGCCAAAATCCAAACTTCCTCCGGCGTGGTGGATGTGCATCTGGGGAACGCACAGTTTTTGAAACAGAATGATCTTTTTCTGCAATCTGGCGACGCGGTGAGCGTGGTCGGCGAGACCCAGACGTTCGGCGGGAATCCTGTTTTTCTCGCGAGAGTCCTTCGCAAGGGTATGCAAACGCTTACTCTGCGAAGCGTGACCGGAATTCCTTTGCTCGCGAAGCCTAGCCCCAATGCGAAGGGGCGCGCTGTCGTCGGAGGTGCGCGATGAAGCGCAGCGCCGTGACATTGAGTGCTGTTTTGGCTGCGCTGTTCGCTGCGGCTTGCGGGAGCGGAGGAGGCACGAGCATCGGGCCGCCGCCCCCGAACAATGGTTTCACCAACAGCAGCCTGCAGGGCCAGTACGCCTTTTCTATGGTGGGCACAGACGCCTCCTCGGGGTCTGCGGTGCCCTTCGGTCGAACCGGGTCATTCATTGCCGACGGAAATGGCCACATCACGGGCGGCGTTGAGGATGTCAATCTAAACTTGGCTCAGCAGGGCAGTCCCCGTCTCGCGTTTACATCGGGAACGTACACCATCAATTCCGACGGACGGGGCTCGCTCAGTCTGGTGAATAGCACCGGGACGATCACGTTTAGCATCAGCCTGACTTCTTCAACCAGCGGCTACATCGTGGACCTTCCGACAGACGGCCTATCTACGGCCACCGGGAGTTTCATCAAGCAGAACACGTCTGTATTCACAGTCGCGGGAATTTCGGGAAGCTACGCTTTCGATTTTTCGGGCGTGGACAGCGGCGGCAATCCTGAGTCCTTTATGGGCCAGATTGTATCGGCCGGCAACGGGAACTTTACGAATGGCTTGCTGGACGACAACGACTCGGGAGTCGTGAACAATGGAAATGGCGGCGCTGCCCCAATTTCCGGCACCTATGGCATCGACGGCGCGAATTCTGGAGACTTGGGCACTTTTGGCCGCGGCGTGTTCAGCATCCCGGGTATTGTCTCCGGCGTTTTCTATGTCATCGGTCCTAATCAAGTAAAATTCATGGAAACGTCAACGGGCGGCACCCTAACTGGCGACGCGGTCCTCCAGTCCAACATTCCCACGACCGCCGCAGGCCTCACCGGCGGATTTGTCTATGTTATGGGCGGCGCCGGCGCCGGCGGGCCGCTAACGCGTGGCGGGAAATTTGCAACGAGCGGCGGCAATCTGACGCTCGGTAGCGTTCTCGTCGACAACAACAATGCAGGACACATCCTTAACCTGAATACCGCCACCACGGGTTCGTATACGATCGATCCACAGGGTAGCGGCAGAGGAACGGTGACGTTTAACATCAGCGGCCAGACGAATGCATTCACGTATGTTTTCTACCTAATCTCGCCCACACAAGGATTTGTGCAAGACCAAAGCATTGGCATCGTTGCTGACGGTTCTTTGTTGGCGCAGGGCACCGGCTCGATTTCCAATAGCTCGCTGGCGGGAAATTACGCAATCAATTGGAGCGGCGTGACCAGCGTCAACGGCGGATTCACGGGCGAAGAAGACCTCGTCGGTGCAACCTCACTGAACAACGGCTCGCTGACTGGAACTATTGATCTGAACGAGTTTAGTTCGGGTTTCCAGTTCTCCGGCGTGCCGCTGACGGGGACTCTCGCACTCAATGGCGACGGCACGGGCCACAACGCGCTGACAGTGAACTTGGCGACAAACCCGGCCAACAACGGGATCACTGCCTTTGCGTACGTCGCGAACAACAACAGCATACTGATCATGACTACGCAGGGAGTACGCGTGGCAGCGGGCGTTTTGACGCCTTCTGCTCCATAGGCGTGAGTCAATTTCTGTAGGAAGAACGCCCGACCGCAAGGCCGGGCGTTTTCATTTTTGGGCCGCCAGCAATTTTTCTACGCGTGCCACATCTTCGGGCACGTCCACGCTGACTGCGTCGTGTTCGACTTCGGCGACGCGAATCTTCCAGCCGTTTTCGAGCCAGCGCAGTTGCTCGAGCTGCTCGATGCGCTCCAACTCTCCTTGCGGCAGCGTCGGATATTCCAGCAGTGCATCGCGCTGAAACACATACAGCCCCAGATGCTTTAAATGGTGCACCTGAATTTTCGTGTCGCGGTCGCGCACCCACGGAATCGGCGCGCGCGAAAAGTAAATTCCGTTGTCTTCAAAATCGAGCACCGTCTTCACCACGTTCGGATCCATGATGTCAGCGGGGACTTTGATGGGCGTAGCGACGGTGGCGATGGAGGCCGTCGGCTCTTGCAGCAAAGCATCGACCGCGGTGTCCACGGCTGCAGGATCGAGTAATGGTTCATCGCCTTGCACATTCACAAACACATCGCCCCCGACGTGCGCGGCCACTTCCGCGACCCGCTCGGTTCCGGTGCGATGATCGCTGCGCGTCATGCGCGCTTTGCCTCCAAATCCTTCGACCGCTTTCACGATGCGTTCATCGTCTGTCGCTACGATCACTTCGTCCGCGCGCTTTGCAAGTTTTGCGCGCTCGTAGACGCGCTGCACCATCGGTTTTCCGGCCAATGCCACCAAGGGCTTTCCGGGCAAACGTGTCGAGCCGTACCGCGCAGGAATCACCACCACAACCTTTGGTTTCGCCATAGTCCGTTGCTTTCTCACTGAGTTTCGCACATAAGGGAATAATCGCGCATGCCCTAGAGTCTCTTGCTGATGGACGATCCGCCCCGGCAGGGCATTATTATCGCTCCGCAAGACGCGCTGCAGTACTCCCGCTAAGGACCCGGGTGGCAGGGCTCCGGTGACCAAATCGGTGCTGGTACTGGATTTGCCTTGTCTTCGTTCGCGCTGGTGGTAGAATTCTGCCCAGACCGAACCGCGCGGCCGTCCAGGTTTTATGGGGACGATGGGGGTGCCGTGAAACGCGAGAAACGCCAGTTTCGCGTTGTAGTTTTTCCTGTTGCCGTTCTTCTGTTCACGTGCCTGCCGTTGTCGCGTCACGGCGCCTTCGCGGCTTCCGCTCCGCAATCCCCAACGGAGTCCAGCCAAGCCAGTCAACAGAGCCAGCCAGGCCAGCAGAACCAATCGGCCGATGCCAGCCAGCAGGGCCAGAGCGATACCAAGCCTGCCGAAGCGAAAATCAAAAAGGACGACGTTCGCAAAGATAGCCACGGCGAGATTCTTAAGCCGGGCCGCTACGTCAAAATGGACGTAGACATGGCGCTGGTGAATGTCACCGTCACGGATCCCTACAATCGCCTGGTCACCGGACTGGAGCAGGAAAATTTCCGCGTCTTTGAGGACAACACCGAGCAGGAAGTCGTGACGTTTTCCGCGGAAGATGTGCCCATTTCCATCGGCGTGGTGTTCGACTTCAGCGGCAGCATGGCCAACAAAGTGGGAAAAGCGCGCGAAGCTGCGGTGCAGTTTTTCAAGACAGCTAACCCTTCCGACGAATTTTTCCTGGTCAGCTTCAACGAGCGCGCGGAACTCACCAGCGCTTTCACCAACAGCGTCGAGGATTTGCAGAGCAGCCTGATGCTGACCTCCGCGAAAGGCCGTACCGCGTTGCTCGACGCGATTTATCTCGGACTCAGTCAGATGCGGGGTGCACGCAACGCCAAACGTGCCTTGCTCATCCTATCCGACGGAGGAGATAATCATAGTCGGTACAATGAAAGCGATATCAAGCGGCTGGTCAAGGAAGCAGACACCCAGCTCTATGCGATCGGTATCTTTGACCCGCTTGGTTATCGCAACCGGACCCCCGAAGAATTGAACGGTCCGTCGCTGCTTTCTGAAATTACCGAGATGACTGGCGGGCGCGTTTTCTCCGTGGAAAAGCTGGAAGACCTGCCGGACATTGCCTCGAAAATTGGCATGGAGCTGCGCAATCAATATGTTTTGGGATACCACCCCAGCAACAAAGCTCACGATTCCCGCTGGCGCAAGATCAAGATCCGGCTGCGCGCTCCGAAAGGACTGCCGCCGCTCAATGTTTACTCCAAGACCGGCTACTACGCGCCTAGCCATTAGTTTCGCGCCGCTGCCTGCGCGATTGTTTTCTGCTGTCTTGTGCCTTCTTCTGGGCGCATTGTGTCTGGCGCCGCTCGGCTTCGCGCAAATTCCCATTCAGCAGCAGCAACCTCCGCCGCCGAATCAGAATCCGAACCGGGATTCCACGATCAAGATTGATGTGGGCCTGGTGGTTTTGCACACCACCGTGTTGGACGATCGCGGCAAATTTGCCGATGGCTTGAAGGAAGAGAATTTCCGCGTCTACGAAGACAAGGTCGAGCAGAAGCTGGCGACATTTAAGCGCGAAGACGTGCCCGTCAGCATGGGCCTGGTGATTGACAACAGCGGCAGCATGCGCGACAAGCGCCCCCGCGTAAACGAAGCCGCCATCACTCTGGTCGAAGCCAGCAATCCGCAGGACGAAGCCTTTGTCGTCAACTTCAATGACGATTTTTATCTCGATCTGGACAAGGATTTCACGAGCAGCATTCCCGAGCTGAAAGAAGCGCTGGAACGGATCGATTCCCGCGGCAGCACGGCCCTTTTCGATGCGGTGATCGGTTCGCTCGATCATCTGAAAAAAGCAAAGCGCGACAAGCGCGTTTTGCTGGTGGTGACGGACGGCGAGGACAACTCCAGCCACAATACGCTGGAGAAGGCGCTTCGCGAAATTCAGAAGACCGACACGGTTATCTATACCATCGGATTGCTCGGCGACGAAAAGCGCAAAGAAAAGAACCACGCCATGAAGGCGCTCAAGGAAATCGCCGAAGCTTCCGGCGGCTTGGCGTTTTTCCCGGAAAGCGTGGACGATGTCCACACGATTTGCGAACAGGTTGCGCACGACATTCGCAATCAATACACGCTGGCGTACTATCCGAGCAACACCAAGAAAGATGGCACCTTCCGAGCCGTTAGCGTCCAGGTGATTCCGCCGCGCGGCCGCGGCAAACTGGTCGCGCGTACCCGCAACGGCTACTACGCCCCCAGCGCGCCCGCTGGTTCAGCCGCCGCCGGAAATTAGTTGGGATTTAACATTTTTCCAGGATGTCTCTTTTTCCGTCAGCGGTGCCCGCGAGTCTCTAGTTCTGAGGGGCGAGCCATGAAACGACCAACTCTCCTTCTGTTGTCCATACTGTCGATTTGTTCGCAACTTTCGTTCGACGCCTGGGATACCTCGGCGCAAGGCACTTCGGCTACGGGGTTACACCGTACGCATTGGACCGCGGCAGATGAAAAGGACCTTCTCGCTAAGGCGCGCGAAGGCAATCGCGAGGCGCAGTTTTGGCTTGGAACAGCCTACGAGCAAGGCTTTCTTGGAAGCCCTGACTTTCGTGAGTCGCTCAAGTGGTTCAGGAAGGCAGCGGCACACGGCGATCCCGACGCACAAAATGCCCTGGGTCAAATGTACGAAAATGGAGAAGGCGTGTCAGCGGATTGCACTCTTGCCGCCAAATGGTACCTAAAAGCGGCTAATCACGTACCGAATCTGGGCGGAGCCGGCCAAGGAAGAAACAATCTTGGTCTCTTGTACCTAGACGGCCGGGGCGTTCCTAAGGATTTTATTAACGCCTATATGTGGTTCCGCCTTGCCGACGTTGCACCAAATCTCGCGATTGCCAGAGCTCAGCTGACCTCAGCCCAAGTCGAAAAGGCGGAGCGTATGGTGTTGAAGTGGAGACGGGACCATCGCCAACTTTGAGGCCCGCAACAAGTGCAAGCGGGCGCGGCTCACCTCTGTTGTTGCTACTGCTTCGGCAGTTGCATCAACAGGCCGCCGGCTTGACCGGACTCCACCGTGGGTAGTTGGCCGTTCCATTTGTCAATCAGTGCGCGGCTGTTCTCGATCCGACGCAACTCGAGCAACTGCGGCGTGAGCGAGTTTTGCCGGATGCGGTTGGCATCCGCTTCGCCTTGCGCGCGCGTGACCAGGGACTTGGCATCGCCTTCGGCTTCCGCGATTTTCTTCGCGGCTTCGGCCTGCGTGGTGGCCAATTCGTTGCGCGCGCGTTCCGCTTGTTGAATCGCTTGCGCTTTGGCCGTAATCGCCGCGGCAATTACCGACGGCACGCGCGGTGCTCCAATAAATCCGAACTGTTGCACGCTCACGCCGACCGGCGACATTTTCTGCTCGATCATCGCTTGCACTTTGCGCAAGAACTCGGCTTTCTTTTCACCGTAGATATCCTCGACGACATAGGTCGAAGCTACCTCGTTCAGCGAATTGCGCACGACGTCGCGCAAAATGCCGTGCGTGAACTGGTCCATGTCCGCCACGCGGTACTTCACGTAAAAATCGGGCACTTTGGTCGGCTCGATCGCGTAGGACATCGAAACGTCGGTGAAAATTTCCATCCCTTCTTTCGAGTTGAAGCCCATCTCTTCGTTCATGGGGTGGCCTTCGTTGACATCTTTGGTCCACTTCACCGTTTGCACGTAGGTTGGAAATTCGATGATCTGCGTGCTCAGCGGTGAATACAGCACCCACCCCGTGCGCACGGGGATCTCCGATGCGCCACGCTGCCGGCCAGCCAGGTTAATCTCCACTCCTACGTGGCCCGCCTCGATCCGCGTCACCCGCACAAAAAACAGCCCCAACAGCAACAACACGAAAAATCCGCCGATCACCAACGCCCCCAGCTTCAAGAAGGGACCGGCCTGTTTCATTTCAAAAGTTGAATCATTCCTACCACTATTGCCAAACATATACTCCTCCTCCGCAAGGACCACATCTTAGGTGCCGAACCTCTGCTACTTTGTCGGTTGTGAAATCCTGTCACATCCGAGGTTAAGAAGTCGTGATACCGCATCTTCAACATAACAGGGCTTTTAGGCTGACAGAAGTGCACCCGCTTAGCTCTGTGTGCCTTTCGTCCACACGGGGCCTGGCTGTCGCAGAAGCGGCAGAGTGCGGAACGACGAAGTGCGGTCCTTTCACGGCCTGCTCGCTTCTAAGTACGCGGCAGTCGCGGCGCAGATGACGGCACCCTCAACCGTGCGAAGTCCGTCTCCTATGTGAGCTTAAGTCCTTTATCAGCAACACTTAGAGAAAAACAGGGGGAGGGGTCAGCTCGCCCGAAGTCGCTGGGCGACGTTTAACCCTTTGAAATCAGGCGTGTTAGTTCGTTGAAGGCGAAATATCCTTCGAGCGACCAAACTATTTTCGATGGAACTTTTTCTTGACGGCGTCGTCTATAACCAGTAGGGTGCTTATCTGTAGATAGTCTACGTATTTGGAGTTCCTTATGGCTTTCGAGAAAAACGACCTGCACCGCGGCACCCTCGACATGTTGATTTTGAAGGTTCTGGTCCCCGGCCCGCTGCACGGTTACGCGATTGCCCAGCGGCTCCAGCAGATCTCCAAAGACTATTTCCAAGTGCCGCAGGGCTCGCTGTATCCGGCGCTGCACCGATTGGAGGAGCGCGAATGGCTAGATGCTGAGTGGAAGGACACCTCCACGGGCCGCGAGGCCAAGTTTTACACGCTCACGGCAAAAGGCCGTGCTCAATTGGAAGTCGAAGTACAAGGCTGGGCGCGGCTCGCTGACGCAGTGGCGCTCATTTTGCGTACGGCGGACTAGCCGCCTCCTCGAAAGCAGGCAGGCCATGAACCAACGGCGCTTAAGTCGGTTGTGGAAGAAGCCGCAGGCCGAACAGTCCCTCGATGCGGAGCTGCAGTTTCACCTCGAGCAGCAAATCGCGGACTACATCGCAGCAGGCTTTTCGCCGGAGGAGGCGCGCTGCCGCGCGCAACGCGAGTTCGGGGGCGTCGAGTTATACAAAGAAGAGTGCCGTGACACGCGCTGGGAGAATCAGTTCGATATTTTCGTGCGTGATCTGCGGTTCGCGTGGCGAGGACTCCAAAAAGACCGACGTTTTGCTTTTGTGGCAATTTTCGCGCTCGCCTTGGCCATCGGCGCTTCTACTGCGGTTTTCAGCGTGGTGGACAACGCGCTCTTCGAGCCTTTCCCCTATAGGGATCAGCACAGCCTAGTCATCCCCAAAATTCTGGACATTGACCGCGGGCCTGACTACTGGCGCAGCTTTTTCACGATTCCGGAGATGCGCGAGATTCAGAGGCAGAGCCGTGTCTTCAGTGCCATTGTGGCGAATAGCCTCGATGATTTCATCTACTCGGCCTCGGGAGCCAGCACGCGTTTCGCCGGCGATTACGTGACTCCGGGGAGTTTTGAGTTTTTCGGTGTATCGCCGTTGCTAGGGCGTCCGATCGAGGACGCTGACTATCAGCCCGGCGCTCCGCCGGTTTTTGTGCTGCGGTATAACGCGTGGCTGACGAAATTCAATGGTGATCCGAGCATTCTCGGGAAAACCTTCACTCTGAACGGCGTGCCGCGGACGCTGGTTGCGATCATGCCGCCCCGCTTCGCTTGGGGCGGCGCGGAACTGTGGGTGCCGACGAGCATGCAAGAGGCAGAGAGCATGCGGAGCTACGGCTCGGCCCGCTATTGGGGAGTCGTGGCGCGGCTCAAACCGGGCGTCACAACCCACCAAGCGGCTGCCGATCTCAAAGTCATCGCGCAAGGCTTGGCCACCGTCTATCCGAAAGACTATCCCAACCATTGGGACACGGACGTAGAAAGCTTCGGACATGCGGTGGTTCCGAAGCATTTCCGCAATATTTTGTACGTGTTCCTAGCAGCCGTGGCGCTGTTGCTGCTGATTGGCTGCGGCAACGTCGCCAATCTATTACTGGCGCGCGCGACGACGCGGGAAAAAGAGTTTGCGGTGCGCACGGCACTGGGTGCGAGCCGCAGCCGCCTGATTCGGCAACTCCTGGCGGAGAGTTTGCTGCTGGCGCTAGGCGGTGTCTTCTGGGGCACGCTGCTCGCCTGGGCTGGCGTCCGCGTGCTCTCGATTTCCATGCCGGGTTTTACGATCGCTTCGGAGACCGTGATCGTGATGAATACGGCGGTGCTGATATTCGCGTTGGTCGTGGCCGTCGGGACGGTTTTTCTGTTTGGTTTAGTGCCGGCGATCCAATCGTCGCGTTGCGATCTGCAAGATTCGCTGCGTGATGCCGGGAAGGGCCTCAGCGGCACGGCAGGACGGGCGCGGCTGCGGAATTCCGTCATCGTCCTGGAAGTGGCGCTCTCCTTGACGCTACTCTTCACCGCCGGCCTCTTCCTGCGCAGCTTTGTGGCGCTTTCCCGCGTACGACTGGGTTTTCGCATGGACCACGTGCTGCTCGCCCGCATTCCGCTCCCACCGGACCGGTACAAGAACTCCGAGCAGGTGCACCACTTTTATCGTCCGCTCCTCGAGCGTTTGTACAACGTGCCGGGAATTGAGGCCGCTGCGGCGATGAGTGCTACGCCACCGTTCGAAAATGATCGCGTCGAACTGGAGATTCCCGGGAAAACGCATCCGGAGAAGTGGTACACCGCCGTGCAGCTCGCCAGCGAACAGTACTTCGCCGTTCTGCGCCGCTCGTTCTTGGAGGGCCGGCCGTTTTCCGAAGCGGACGTGGCCGGAGCGCACCGGGTGGCCGTCATCAATGAAGCGTTCGGCCGCCAGTATTTTCCGAAAGAAGATCCGATTGGCCGCCGAGTTCGTCTGCCTGAACTAGAGACAATGACGGAAATGATGCAGGGCGAGACGCTGAAGGACGCGTCCTTCGACATCATTGGAGTGGTGGCTGATGCCCAGAACGACGGTCTGCAGGACCCGATCGTTCCGGAAATGTGGTTTCCGTATTCGGTGCACGCGCGCTTCACCGGCGGCCTGCTGATTCGAACGACCAGCGACCCCACCGCGATGATCAAAACGGTGGCTCGCGAGGCTTGGAACACCGATCCATCGGTCGCGCTGTCGGACCCGGCGCCGCTGCAGGATACCCTCGAGACGTTCGGCTACGCCCAGCCGCGGTTCGGACTGAGCCTGGTGACAATTTTCGCCGTGCTCGGCTTGCTGCTGGTCACGATTGGCGTGTACAGCGTAATTGCGTATTCGACGTCGCGGCGGACGCATGAATTTGGAATGCGGCTAGCGCTAGGAGCCCGGGCTCGCGATGTGTTGGCAATGGTGTTGCGACAGGGCTTGGGACTCCTGCTGGTAGGTATCGGAGTTGGTTTGGCTGTCAGCCTCCTGGCCGGTCGGCTCTTGGCAGCCCAGCTGTGGGGTGTCTCGCAATACGACATGCTGACGTTGAGCACGGTGATTGCCCTGCTGCTGCTGGTTGGATTGGTCGCGTGCTGGGTTCCTGCCCGGCGCGCCACGCGGGTCAATCCGGTGACCGCGCTCCGCTGCGAGTAGTTTCCCCCAGAAAAGTGCAGTTCGTCACATTTTCCATGGAACATTTCAAGGAGTAGGTCGTCTACGTATATAGGCAGACAGTCTACAGGTGGAACGTCTGCCGGTGGATGGCAACCGGTCTTCGCTGGCTCGCTGTGCGGGCCGGGGCGCCAACCGCCTACTTTGGAGGAAATGACATGGTACGGTCCAGCATTTGTCGTAAGTTCGCAGCAATTGGATGTGGCCGGAGCTTCTTGCCTTTACTGCTTTTATTTTCTGCGCTCGCCTCGGTTTTGCCCGCCCAAGGACAGGATGCGGATGGATTGGCGGGAGCACAGCCTGCGGCTGGGTTGTCGGGTCTCGACGCGGATCAGCAGCCGACATGTGTTAGCCGGAAACCGCTAAGTTCCACCATGCTGAATGACCACAGCGTTGAGGTTGGCCCGGTGGACGGGAATCCAAGAGTTCATGTTGCGGGTGTTGGGAAATCCCGCAGCTCACAGACACCGAAGGAACTCCGGCGCGTGTACGAGATTTTCGCCGAGGCCGCGCGCAAGGGCAATGCCGGGGCACAAGTGAACGTGGCCGTTGCCAGCCTGGCGGGTTGGGGCACCCAGGCGAACCCCGGCGCAGGGCTATACTGGCTGAATGAAGCGGCGCGACAGGGCTATGGGCTGGCGTATTTCGATCTAGGGGTGCTGTACCAGACCGGCTGCGGAGTTCGCCAGGACTACGCGGAGGCGGCGCGGTATTTCCGGTTGGGCGCAGAAGCAAATCATGCGGCGTCGCAGATGAATCTGGGCTATTTGCACGACCAGGGCCTTGGCGTGGCGCGAGATCCTGCGCAGGCCGCGGCGTGGTACCGCCGAGCCGCCGAGCAAGGGCTGGCGGAGGCGCAGTTTAACCTGGGCGATCTCTACGCGCGTGGCGAAGGAATCGAGAGGAACGAGCCCGAAGCGCTGCTGTGGTTTCAAAAGGCTGCCTTGCAGGGGCACACGACCGCGCAGTTGATGCTGGCCGCGATGTGTGCACAGGGGCGAGGAACGTCGCAGAATCTGGTAATGGCGTATCGTTGGCTAACGGTGGCGCGACTTTCCGGAGACGCTCGGGCGGAGGTGCAACTGCGTTCAATCGAGCCGCGGTTGACGGGAGCGGAAGTGGCAGAGGCCAAAGCGCAGGCGGCGCAAGTCTTGCAGCGCGCTGCGGCCAAGCGGATGGTGGCGGCCTTGCGCTAGGCATCGCGGAGTCAGCGGTTTTTGCGCGGCTTGTAGAATTTCCTGGCCGGAGCGAACGAATGTGCTCCAGTCAGGGAATTTCTACTTTTGGAACATGTGAGTCTGCAGCAACTTAGGCCGAGTGAATCGCGAATTGCGATCCAGACTATTTTGTGAAAACGCTAGCAAGGCTGGTTTCTTTGTATTTGGCCGGATCGAAGAGTGCGGGATCGAGTTTGACGTTGGCTTTGACGTCGAAGTAGTCCTCGTTGAACGTGTTTTTTCCGCCGACGTAGAACTCGACACGTTCGGAGAGCCAGCCGCCCGCAAGTTTTTTGTAGCCGCGGAAACGTGAGTCGTTGATTTTGGTGGCGTCTTCCTCGCTGGGCTCGAGCACGCGAACGAAGAGAAGACGCTTTTTCTCGATCCAAAACTGTCGCGACTTCAAGTCGCCCTGCGCTGCGCCGACCACGTAGACATCTTCACCTTGCCATTTTTCTTCGTGGATTTGTGCCAGATCGAAGCCGCGGGCTTTGAGAATCGAAACGGTAGTGGCGACGGGTTGTTTGTACACGTCGAATCCAAGTACGAGCAGCACGTGGACGAAGGGACGTGGCCCAGTCGGGTGGCCATTCTTGAAAACGGTCAGCGAGCCGTCGTTGAAGATGAAACCGTTGCCTTCGCTGTGTTGGCCGCGATCAATGCGTAGCTTTCCGGGAATAGCCAGGGCTTCGTCCCAGACTTCCGTGCTGGTCGTGCCATCGGGCTTCAGCGTGATGGCGTTTTCTTTGAAGAAGACATTATCGTACCAGGAGTTGGCGTAGCGGTCGTGCATGGCGGTCAGCAGCGACTCGCCGTCGTGGACTTGCTGCGCTTTGGTTACACCGGGAAAAGCAAAGAAGCACACGGCCAAAATCAAAGCAGAGAGTAGTCGTTTCACATTCACCTCGAGTGGTCTTTTCTACCAGAGAAATTGGACGTGTCAACGCAGCAGCCCTAAGAAACTCTGGCCATGGGGGATAGCGCCGCCAAAAATCTCGGCGACGGTTTGGCCCATATCGGCAAGGGTGGAGCGTATGCCGAGGTTCACGCCAGCGCCGGCGGACGGCGAATAGGCGAGTATGGGTACGTACTCGCGCGAATGATCGGTGGTGGGCCAACGCGGGTCGGGATCGCAGCCGTGGTCCGCGGTGATGAGCAGCAGGTCTGAAGCTTTCAGCATACGGAGGAATGGGCCGAGCATGCGGTCGAATTCTTCGAGCGATTCGGCGAAGCCTTCGACGTCCTTGCGATGGCCGTAGAGCATGTCGAAATCCACGAGGTTGCAGAAGATGAGTCCATTTCTGCGTTCGGTCGCAGCGGACGCGAGTTTGGACATGCCATCGGCATTGCCGGTGGTCGTGACGTAGTGCTCGACGCCGCGACCGTTGTAGATGTCATGGATCTTGCCGATGCCGAAGACGGGAATGCTACTTTCGGCGAGCACATCGAGCAACATCGGCTCGGGCGGATCGACCGCGTAATCGTGGCGGCGAGTGGTGCGTTTGAAATGGGGCGCGGTGCCTTCGAAAGGGCGGGCGATGACGCGACCGACGCGATGCGGGCCGTCGAGCAATTCGCGAGCGATTTCGCATATGCGGTACAACTCGGCGATGGGAATTACTTGTTCGTGCGCGGCGATTTGAAAGACGCTGTCGCCGGATGTGTAAACGATGGGCTTGCCGGTGCGGACGTGTTCTTCGCCGAGTTCCTTGATGATTTCGGTGCCGGAAGCAGGCTTGTTACCAAGCGTGCCGCGACCGATGCGTTTTTCAAATTCGACGATGAGTTCGCGCGGGAAACCGTGAGGATAAACGGGAAAGGCTTGATCGAGCCAAACGCCGGCCATTTCCCAGTGCCCAGTGGTGGTATCTTTTCCGGGAGAATGCGTGGCCCCTTTTCCATAAGCGCCGATGGGAGATGCGGCGGGCGTCAGATGGGCGAGAGGCGCGATGTTGGCAAGGCCGAGTTGCACGAGATTCGGCACAGCGAGGGGGCGCGATTCGGCGATGTGGCCAAGGGTGCTGCGGCCAGTATCGCCGTAATCGGCCGCGTCGGGCAGTTCGCCGATGCCTACGCTATCCAGCACAATCCAAATCACGCGATCGAATGTCGCCATCGACCATCCTACTGAGACTCGTCTCCATCGGCGCAGAGCGACGGTGCCGCCAGCCACGCACAGAAAGATTCGACGGAGAGGCACTTTAGCATAGCTGGCGATGCGGACTGATGCCCAGTCCGGCCCGACAACACCTCCGCGTGTGATTGACGGCGGTTTGACCACGCCTTTATGCTTTCGATAACCAAACGTGAGTAGCGACGGGCTGAACTTTTTTCCGTTTTTTTGCGTAATACCAATAAGGAGACATGCGATGGCCCAAGACTCGGCTCCGCGACGAACGTCGCTGTTTTTTCCGATCCTGCTCATCGCCACTGGCGTGGCCGTGCTGTACCTGGAACGGCACCCGGAAGTCGACATTTGGGGCATTCTGCGGACATACTGGCCGGTGATTTTGATTTGTCTTGGGGTCGGGAAAATCTGGGACAGTTGGCGCACGCGCAACAATCCGGCGGCATCCGGTCCTTCGATGGGCGGAATCATCGCGGCCATTGCCGTGGTGGCGATTTTCGCGATGTTGATTCGTCACAATGGTTGGCTGGGCCAGTGGCGCGGCGATACGGTCTATGCGATGCAGCATTCCGACCGCACCGTGGATCGCGATGACGCAAAGAAAGTGAACGCCACACTCAAAATGGGTGCGGGTGACTTAGACATCAGCGGCGGCTCAACTCATTTGCTCGAAGCGGATTTCGACTATCGCGGCTCGTTTGCAGCACCCAAAGTTGACTATTCTATTTCCGGAACCACCGGCAATCTCGATATCACACAGGACAATTCGCAGAGGCATTTCACAACCAGTTCCGACAACCACTGGACGCTCCACCTGGCGAACAACGTGCCTCTCGAGTTGCACATTGATATGGGAGCGGGACGCGGCAATTTGCGCTTACGCGATATTCAGGTGACGGATTTGAGTTTGAATCTTGGCGCAGGGCAAGTGGATCTCGATTTGACGGGGACTCGCAAGCAGGACCTGACAGCGGATATTGAAGGTGGCGTTGGAGAGGCGGACATCCGGCTGCCGAAAAGTGTCGGCGTGGTAGTGAACGCGCACGGCGGTTTGGGCACGATCGATACGAATGGCCTGCGGCAGGACGGCGACGAATACGTGAATGACGCGTACGGAAAGTCGCCGGTAACGATCCGGTTGCGCGTGCGCGGCGGCATCGGCCGGATCAGCCTCACGGAAGAATAGACGTTTCGAATGCTCCGGCCATCTCTGTTTGAGGATTTGATTTGCTCTGTGGTTCTCGCGGGCGCTCCGAACCTTATTTAGAAGCGGTGGATGGGACCGATCAGGTTCCAGTGAATCGCATACCAGGTGAGAAATACACACGCCAGCGCGACCAGCGAAAACTTCACGCGTGAAATGGTGCGGACGCCGGAGCGCATCCAGATGCGAATGCCTGCTATGAGTGCGGCGATACTGAAGAGCGCCGCCATGATAGAAAGTGCAGTGATGAAATAAAAGTAGCGCTCGATTACCGGGAATTTGGGCAGAGCTTCCGCCTGCAACGCGTTCAGCAACAAGATCATGAAGATGGCGACAATAATCCAGAGGAACGCGGCGAGACGCGGGCCGATGGAAATCCAGACGGTGCCCGGTTGCGGGCTAAAGCGCGGCCGGCGGCGGAACAAGAGTCGGCGGAAAAACCTCACCAGGCTGGCGAGCACTACGAAAAGCACGATGCAGACAGAGATGCTGAGGCCGATCGAGACGAAGTTCTTTAACTCGTACCAGGGCACGCGCTGTTCTTGAACTCCGGCAAAGTTCACGGCGAGACGGACGATTTTTCCTGAAGAATCGCGAATGGCAAAGATGCGCGCCTGATCGTCTTCGGCTTGCCAGAGGTCTTTGCCGATGGGCTTCCACTTGCGCGTATGACCGCGTAGGTCTTTCGCGGTGTCGAGCGCTAAGACGCCATCCTTGTCGACCTTGGCGATGGTCTGGCTGAAGGGGTTGCCGATGGCCAGCTTGGTGCTGTCGGCGCGGCGAGAGGATTCATAGCTACCTTCTATATCTTTGAGCTGATCGGCGGATGTGTTTTGGAACGGAGGTGCGGTATATGCGGGATAGTAGCGGTCCGCGAAGCCATCGAGCAGTTCGGCGCGATTTTTTGCGGCTGAGCCGGCGGAATTGTAAGAAACAAAGAGAATGAGCTTTTCCTTCGGTTCCATGAGGAACATGCTGTGAAAGGCGATCAGGTCGCCGTCGTGGCCGATGAAGTGAAGATTGTTGCGCCAGGTTTCGTAGAAGCCCATGCAAATGGGCGGCAGTTCGGGTGACGCGTCGAATTGCTTCGTCCACATCTGGTCGCGGGTTTCGGTTTTCAGAATGCGTTGGCCGTCGAGTTCGCCGCCGTTCAGCAGGGCTGTGCCGTAGCGAGCCATGTCTCCCGCGCTGGCAGAGACGCCACCGGCCGGGGCCGGCTGAAAAATTTCAAAGCCAATGGCGGGCTTGTCGGTATCCGCGCGATATCCGTCGGAGACGAAAGGCGCCAATTGTGGCGTCATGGGTTCGTTGAAGCTGGAATGCTTCATGCCCAGCGGCGTAAAAATATGATCGGCGACATATTGTTCGAAAGGCTGGCCGCTCACCCGTTCGACGATGTAGCCGGCGAGTCCGACGCCGTAGTTGGAATACGCAGGAATCTCGCCCGGCGGAAAGATGCGGTGCGGCTGATTGTAGAAGAGGAAGTCGTGTAAGGAGTTGGCGCGCTTGGGATCGGTAATCAGGATGTTGTGCAGAACTTCTTCGAAGCCGCCGGTGTGGGTCATTAGATTGCGGAGCGTGATCGGCTTGCCAAAGGCGGGAGCGATCTTGAAATCCAGATAGGTGTTTACGTCGGTGTCGATGTCCAACTTACCCTGCTCCGCGAGCTGCATGACCGAAATCCAGGTGAAAGTCTTGGAGATCGAGGCCAGGCGGAACATCGTGGTGTCCGGGTCGACGGGACTCTTCTTCTTCACATCGGCGTAGCCGTAGCCCTTTTTGAGGAGTGTCTGGCCGTCTTTCATGACCAGCACGGCCGCGCCGGCTATGTCGCTGCGCTCCATCTGGAGCGGCACTAAGCCGTCGAAGAATGCTTCCAGGTCGGCTTTTTCCAGCACGTGCGGCGTGGGAGCGGGTTTTGCGGTGGTTTGCTGCGACTCGGCGGCGTTAAGAGGCGCGGCGGGCTTTTGCGGCGCGGTCACGGGAACCTGGGAATACGCCACAACTGCGGCGAGCGCCATGGAGCAAAAAGCGACGAGCAGAAACGTGCGAATGCGACTCATTGCGTCTCCCCTGAAGAAGCAAGGGAGAGAGTCTCTTGAAAAACGTGGTTTCGCGCAACAAGAATCTACCGCTGCCGCCGCCATGTGAGGCGTTATTACAGGGACGCCGCGCGACAAAGCACCTTCAGGCCATCTTCTTCTTGGCGGCACGTTCTAGAATTTCGTGAATGTAGGTCTGGTAAGGCTTCGACTGTTTAGCGGCGAGGCGCCGGATTCTAGCCAGTACATGGGGAGAGATGCGGATGGCGATCAGTCGTTTGGCGTTGCCGGTGACTGGGCGGCCGACGCGACGGGCACGAAGAAGTTGTTCGTCCGTAGCTCCCGGGATATCGACCAGATCGAGCTTACTATCCGGCATATACTTCGCGCTCTTTCCGCGTGGCTTGGCGAGCGCTGATGATGCGGATCGTTTCCTTTTCATCTGTTAGCCTTCGGACTGTGTAGATCACAAACAGGATACGTCCGGCGAAAGAAAAGCCAATACGCACCCAGCGCGCCTCGAGTACCGCGTGTTTGTAGTCCTCGAACTCAAGGGCGGCAGCATCCTCGAAAACTGTGGCTGCTTCCTCAAAAGAGACGCCGTGCTTCCTGAAGGTTACTCAGGGTTTTGCGCGCGTCCCAAGAGAACACATTATTGTATATACGCTAAGTGGTCCGCAACGTCAGGAAAAGACTAGCGGATCCCTGATTCTGCTGCCGAAGTCACTCGTAGCGCAGGGCGATCATGGGATCGACGCGGGTGGCGCGGCGCGCGGGAATGTAACAAGCCACCAGCGCCGCCACTATCAGCAGCAGAATGACGCCGCCGAAAGTGATCGGGTCCGTGGCCGTGACGCCGAAGAGCAGGGAAGCCACGAAACGGGTTAACGCCAGCGCTCCGGCCAAGCCAACAAGCAAACCGACCAGGATCGTGCGCATGCCCTGGCCGATGATCATCTTCAGCACATCGCCCGAAGCCGCGCCGAGTGCGACCCGAACACCAATTTCCCTCGTGCGCTGACTCACGGAATAGGCCATGACGCCGAAAACGCCTGCAGTGGCCAGCAAGAGCGCGGTGATTCCAAAGAAGCCAATGAGAATCACGTTGAAGCGTCGTGAGCCAAGGGATGCCGAGAAAATCTCTGAAAAGGTCCGAAACTTTGTGGGCACTTCGGGGTCCAGATCATGGAGGATGCTGCGCGCTGCCGAAGTCACCGCTTGCGTGTTGGCGTCGCTCAGCATCGCCAGCGTCACCGCCGGACGTGGCCGCTGAAATAAATTCACGTACAGAGTTGGGCGCGGAGGCGCATCCACTCCGTAGTCGCGAACATCACCGACGATGCCCACAATCGTTAACAAGCGCAAGTCGCCGTCCATATTGCCGAACTCGACGGTGTGGCCGATGGGGTCCTGTCCGGGCCAGCGGTCCCGCGCCAGCGATTCGCTGATTACTGCTACGTGCGGCGAATCGGGACCGTCGTGTTCATCGAAGATACGGCCGCGAATAAGGGGAATTCCAAGAGCCTGGAAATAGCCGCTGGTGGCGACGCCAAAATCGGCGGTGCCAAGACGCTCTTTCTGCTGAAAGAGCGCGATGAAACCATCCATGCTCTTGGGAACTTCGTTCTGATTCATGAGCACGAACTGGCCATCGGGGAGCCCACCGCCATCCTGCAGTGGAAGGCTGCTGATCGCGCCGACATTTCGGACGCCCGGAATTTGTGCGAGACGCTCGATGAGTCGAGAGTAGAAAAGCGCCTGAGTAGCTTTTACTTTGGGGTCTTCTACCCAAGGCAGGGAAATTTCCATGGAGACAATCTTCTCGACGCGGAACCCTGGGTTCACTTCGAGCACCTTGAGCAAGCTCCGGCCAAGCAGCCCCGCTCCAATCACGAGCACCAGGGTGATGGCGATCTGTGCCGCCACGATGACGCGGCCCACGCGCTGGCTGGTTCGTGAACCGGCTTGTCCGCGCGTGCCTTCGACCAGCGCTCCGCGCAAGTCACCGGAAGTGGCGCGTGCCGCGGTGAATGCACCAAGGCCCGCTGCCACGCCAGCGGAAAGCACCACGGCGAAAAGCAGCACGGGCACACTGATCGAGACGCTTTCCAGTCGGGGCAAATTCTGCGGCGCCATGGCGAGCAAACCTGCCACGCCAGCAAATGCGCCGAGTACTCCGAGCGCACCGCCGACGAACGAGAGCAGAAACGCTTCGGTGAGGAATTGGCGGATCAAACGAGTTCGGAGTGCGCCTAGCGCGCTGCGAATGGCCAGTTCGCGTTCCCGTACTTGAGCCTGTGCGAGCAAAAGGTTGGCCACGTTTGCGCATGCCACCAGCAGCAGAAAACCAACGGCGCCGAGCAAAATGAGCAGCGGCCCGCGCACGTCGCCGGTCATCGAGTCCTGCAAGGGAACTACGACGCCATCTTGCAGCAGATAGTCGGTCTGTTCGCTGGAAGTTTGCCGAATGCGGCGCGCCAGGCCGCTGATGTCAGCATTCGCTTGTGCCACCGTTACGCCGTCGCGCAAGCGGGCTACAGCCGAGAAGTTGTGGGAAGTTCGGCTGGTATTCTCTCCATCCAGATCCGCTGGGACCCACAGCGCGGTATTTTCTGGAAACTGAAAGCCGGACGGCAGTACGCCGACAATGGCATACACTTTATTGTCGACTTTGAAGTGCGCGCCGGAAAGATCCCGCGCTGACTCGAGATACTGACGCCAATACGCGTAACTCACCAAGGCTACCGGCGAAGCGCCTTTGCGATTGTCGTCGGCAACGAAATCGCGGCCAATCATGGGCTCGACGTGAAACACAGCGAGAAACTGAGGTGTTACCGCCCCGACCATCGCGCGGATGGGCTGTGAGGTCCCGGTGACGGACGCTTCACCGTTGCTGAACTTCGCGATCGCCTGGAAACTGCGGCTTTGATCGCGGAAGTCATCGAAATTGGGATCTGCCAAACGCGACCAGTGTCCATGCGTAGTCACTTCAAAGACGGACATGATGCGGTCCGGCTCGTTGTAAGGGAGCGGGCGCAGCAGCACGCCGTAGACAACGCTGAAAATGGCCGTGGTGGCGCCGATGGCCAACGCTAGCGTGAACACCATAATTGCCGTGGTGCCCGGATTCTTGCGGAGTTGGCGCGTGCCATAGCGCACATCAGAAAACACGGAATGGAACCAATTGCCGATCCGCTCTTCGCGAACTTGTTCTTTCACTTGCTCAACTCCTCCCAGTTCTATACGAGCGGCGCGCAGCGCTTGTTCCCTGGTTAGTCCGGCGCGCAGATTTTCCTGCGTGAGCAGTTCGAGATGCGAGCGCACTTCCTC
>Ga0335079_10000173_pt1 | contig 74984 bp, 66 predicted proteins | sample Lox_Sample_33_FD_206719 | JGI IMG/M metagenome (GOLD analysis project Ga0335079, IMG submission 206719) | Soil microbial communities from Loxahatchee National Wildlife Refuge, Florida, United States - Lox_Sample_3.3 | ecosystem: Environmental > Terrestrial > Soil > Wetlands | place: USA...
CGCCAGGAAACCGCAGATGAACAAGGTGATGTGGGGTTGTCTTTGGTAGGGCTTCAGCAGAAATTCGGCCAGATGTTCCCGTGCCGCATGCACTTTCTTGTTGACTTCGTCATTGCCGAGCTCGATCAGCCAGAGGGCATAGTCCTTGCGCCCTCGATGCCATTCGGGATAATCCTGAGCGACTGACGGCACTGTTGTCGGGTTTTGATGAAGCATTTTTATTCCCTGCCGTGATTAACCGCACGTTTGATAAAGACTTGTATTGACCCACCCTGCGAAACGGAGAGAACTGAACGAACTCCGGTAGAACCGGACCAGAAGAAGTTTTGGCCAGGGCCTTATGGCTCTCGAGGGATGAATGCAATATCAAGAAGAAAGACCTGACCCCATTCGTTCCCCGTCCCCCAAGATATTACAGTGCGACAAGATTGGGTTTGAACAACAGCCCGTGAAGATTCTACCTCGGGACAAGTTTGCTTGCCTTCTGTTCTTTCAACTTCCTTACCCGAATAGCTCTTCCTCGACTAGACGGAATGAGGTTATCTATTTCTGAACATCCTCGATTTCTCATCCGCTCTTCCTTATATAGATCATTGCGCTGAGCATAGTACAGTTCCGCAGGGAAATCAAGCGATTCTCCAATGAAAAGGGCCCAGGATATGTTCCTGGGCCTTGCGGTATTGCGCTCGACTCTCTGCTCCTCCTTATCCGGGTGTGAATAATGGGGGGGCAAATCTTCATTCGTTTACATACTTGCCGACATTGATGATATGACCCCTACAGGGTCTTTTTATTTAAAATAACTCTCTTTTCCAAAAATTTCGCTAATCGGTTTTCCATCCAAATCCGGATTTGTTAAACCAAATAAATTCAAAAATGTAGGCGCAAAATCCATAATGGAAATGGTTCTTCCTATAGCCCCCGGATTGATTCCAGGTCCAATCACAATAAATAATCCCTCTGGTCTATGGTCCCCTGTGCGACAATAAGTATATTTACCTTCAACCATTCCAATTTTTTCTGAAGTCAATTGCAACCAACAAGACTTGTCGTCGGTTACCCCTTTACTGCCTATCAGTTTGTCTTCATTCCATTCCACTAAAAGATCCGGCAAATAGTCAATATACTCGCCCTGGTATAATTCGGAGGTTTTCATGACCCTTTTTACCATCGGCTTGCCGCTATCCCTGTCAACAATATTCAGCAGATCTTCGCTTAATTCTAGGCAAAAATCCGTCAATTCCTTTCCCGGCTTTATTAGCCCGCTTGGCTCCCTTCCTAACAGATTAATCCGGATGCCGCTTACGAGGTTTCCATTTTCATGGGGAAAACACTTGCAATTTTTCAAATCCATCGTGGAAGATATTTGGGGGAGATCTTCCCCTGCCACCCGGTGTCTGGCTAAATTGTATAGAGGTAATAGAGCAGGCTTCAAAGTCGTCTGAATCGGTTTGGGCAGTTTTTGCCATCCCCCGTTTGCAAGACTAATAATGTTATTAATCATCCCTTGTTGCTCGAGGGCAGCGGCGGTAGGATTTTTTTTTAAAAAATTCAACTTCTCCAAAATCTTTTCAAGCAGGAAGTTCCCACCAACATTATGGGCCATCCGATGGGTGGCAAGGAAGAAAACATACGTGTTTTCGTCAACGTGTGCCAAAATCCTTCCAATCGCGCTATCAATGGCTCTATAAACCTCTCGAATCGGATCCCCCGTAAGGGAGACAAATTCTGGATCATAATTAGGGTGAGCCGGGTCGTGAAGATGCCAGCATTGATGACCAGCGCAATGGCCTTCGGTAAATACTTGGGCAAAAAAGCCCCATTCACCTTTATTCAGGTAATGTATGGTAAGCTCACATTTCTTTTTAACACCCTCGATCAATTGATCCCTAAATCTACAGAAATCTTGCGGAGACCTCCTATCAGAGTCACAAGACTTTTCCATCGGATGATTCCCGAACCGCTTGATTACATCCCCCTTTAATTCTCTGGGCCATGTATGAAATCCGTATACTCCATCATGGGATCCCCATTCCGCCAGTTGAATCCCATTCAATCCCTTCGATATCCCTGACAGCGGGATATCCAAGATAGCGACTTTCTCCCCGGCGCTGCTGAGATGGTTCCAGAAGGGTTTCGCCTTGATAAATTCGCCGGGATAACATTTATGGAATTCATACGTTCCCGGATTGATTTGGGTTAAACGGTGAAATCCATGACGTGCAGGCGTCACGCCTGTGTAAAAGGATGGCCATGTGGATCCCTCATACAACCCTTCAACACTTATTGTTTCCCCAACAAGTCCCCTGGCAAGAAGCGAATGCATGGTTGGTAATGTCCCATCCCCGGCCCAGTTTTGGATCAAAAATTTATCCCCTGCATCCATTGCCAGAAATACGATTTTAACGGGGTGTTTCATTCCACCTTCTCCATGGAAATCCTCGAGTTAGTGTTCATTTTCGATTTTTCAAAAACTATGCATCCAACTGCATCTTTTGCAGCCTGAAAACGACTTGTTCCAAAAAACTACTGATCGAAAGTGCCTGGCTCTCTTATTGTTCCAAATATCCTCAAAACGATCATCACGGATATTTCCAAGTACATAGTCATCGATCCATTCGTCGGGACAGAATATTAGATCGCCATTTGGTTTCACAAGCGCTGCACGGAAAGGCGCTATACACCTTTTCCTTAGCCGATAGCTTTCGGAATAGTATTCGTGGATTTCTTTTCCCTGAAGATTTGGGAAAAATATTAATTTTTCCACGTCTATTAATTGGGATATTTCATTGGATAATGCGATGGAATCAATATGTTGAGAAAGGGGGATGCAATGGGCCTTTGCACCAGGAGCTGACCTATCAAGCGTTTTATGAATTGCCGCCTTGTGAACCTTTAATTCTGTCGGAGTAGTAAACCACAGGTGATGGATTCTAAAATAATCAACCTCATCACCGGTTGTTTTTCTTATTAAATTAATGGTCTCTTTCAAATGACCGACAACCAAAGGGTTTACTGTTATATTTACAGTTATTAAAGGCTTTTTAATATTTTTCCTTTTTTTACAGTCCAAAAGATGTTGCATATTTGACATTACTTTTCCGAAATTACCCCGTCCACGCAGTTTATCATGCAGTTCTTCGGGCCCATCGATCGAAAAATTAATGTGGTCAACTCCCAACTCAGCGACTTTTTCAATCTTCTCTTGGTTCAAAAGAGTTCCATTTGTCGTGAATGAGATCGGCAAAGCAAAGCTTTTCACATGGGCCATTATTGTAATAAAATCTTCCCGGATAAAGGGTTCCCCTCCACCAAAATATATATGAGGCCTGTATACCGCCAATTGATTTATTAATTCCAGAATCTCCTCTGTCGTCATTTCTGAATTTTCATATCGATCTCCAATCCCATTTTCCCCGTGGAACCAACACATCTTGCATTTTAAATTACATCGGTTACTCAACTCAATATCGACAGAAATCGGCCCTTTTGAAAAATAATTGGATTGGATAAAATATATCATTCTGAAATATTTATTCAGGTGAGGAAACATAACGCACCATAGGTCATGATTTTATGCCCATTCCTTTCATTCTCCCTGATAGGAATCCCAAAATAAAGCAGATCCTTAATTCATGTTCGAACTTGTTTCTCGAGAAACATACAATTCTCAATACACTCGCAATGATATCCCTCAACATTTTTTTATTTGTAAGAGATTGAATATTAAATAAATTGAAATATTTCATGTCTTTCATAAGAATCCCTTGCAACTCCCCCTCATCAAAGCGCCACTTGCGAAAGTATCTTTTTGATATTTTATCGGCGGAAACACAGTGATAAATGATTGATAAAGGATGATATAATATTATTTCCTTGGCATTTTGCAATCTCTGCAAAAATTCTGTTTCTTCACCACTATACAATTTTCTTGGAATTCTTCCAAGATTTGAATCAAATCGCCCGTATTTTTTGAACATTTCGGATTTTACGGCAAAATTGGCTCCCCATATATTTGGCGAATCCAGGTACGTGACTGAATTACCATAATCCAACAGTCCTAAATAATTATAGAGATTCGGTTTCAGCCATTTCGGCTGGGAAACTTCCCAAATCGGCAGTATCTTCCCACCTACACATGCTACATTATCATTTTCTTTAAATGCTTTTTCGATATTTTGGATCCAATATTTGTCTACTATCACGTCATCATCTGTAAACGCGATAATTTCGCCCCTCGCTTCCTTTATCCCACGGTTACGAGCATGGGAGATCCCCCTTTTTTCCTCGAATACATATCTTATTCTTGATTCATAATGCTTCTGAAATTCTTCAAAAACAAATCGAGTATCATCATCCGAATTGTTATCTACCAAAATAACTTCCCATGATGAATCATCAGGGACCATAGCCTCTCGAAGACTTTTTAGCATTCTTCTCAAGCGTTCGGCTCGATTGTATGTACAAACAAGCACACTAATTTTCATAGTACTCAATATATATCACAATCCGAAAATGCTTCGCAAGGCATGGGCCATAGTGGGCCATAGGTGACCCCTGCTATTCCTTTTGAATATCCTCAAGCTTATCCGGCCTTCCGTTATTATGCGCTGAGCATAGTATAGTTCCGAATTGAAATCAAGCGATTCTCCAATGAAAAAGGCCCAGGATATAATCCCGGGCCTTTACGGTATTCGCTATGTTGAAGCACTGCAGCGTTCAGCGGGGCTTTGCCGTCGTGCTTTTAGCCTTTATCAGTTTGCCGGCAAGTTTATTGAGCGGGTTGTCCCGGGAGAGAATGGGCAGGATGGGCTTTTTCCGGATGCCGAGGGCTTTCATTTCCTTCTTGAGATCGTAATGCCCCCGGTCGTAGCTCAAGCCTTTCGTGAAACTGTCGACGGCTTCTTTCTTCTTTCCCGCGAGGAGAAACGTCCTTCCCAGGTTGAGGTACAGGAAGGGATACACGGTTTTGGCAACGTCAGGATCGGACGTCTTGAACTTGACGATCGCTTTCCTGCAGGACGCGACGCCGCTGAGATGCTTCTTATCGACGACTGCCTTAAGCCAGCCGGTGTAGGAGAGGATGATCGGATGATCCGGGTAGAAGACCAGCGCCTTCAGCAGGACTGAGTAGGCCTGCTTTTGTTCTCCGCTCTTGAGGTGCGCCCGCGCAGCCTTGATGAACTCACCTGCCGTCGTTCTCTCGGAGAATTCGTCCGGGCCGTGGGCCCCGGCGCCTCCGGCAGTCTTTTCCCGTTCCATGGTCATGATGGTAACATATCCCGGCTTTGATATAAATAAAAAAATGGGCCTCCTTATGACGGAAATCGTATTGTCAAGAATTAACCACAGAGCACACAGAGAAATCTTTAATTCTCACAATGACTCAGACTTTTCTTATGGCCTACCACTCTGTGCCCTCTTCTACAGCATTTATTTCGTTTTCTGCATCCTTCACGTCTTGAAGAATGGTCTTTTTGTTGAGTCAGTTGAGAACACAGGTTGCACTGCTCCGCGTTCTCTGTGGTTTGGTAAGAACGAATAAGGCCCGGAATTTTTCCGAGCCTTTACGATATTCCTCTATTATCTTCTCCCTGTCCGGGAGCGTTCATCCCTCCCACTTCTCAACCACATTTCCCTTCTCGTCGAATTTGCACGCCTGCAGGAAGGGATCATGATAAAAGGTGAACCACGCCCCTGCCGCGACGCCGGACTTGATCCATTTCTCTTTCAGGGCGATCGATTCCATGGGAAAGTTGTCGTAGGCCATGACCCAGAGGGGATTGGCGTGGACATGGGTGGGCAGAAGGTCCCCCAGATGGAGCGCGCGCTCGTTCCCTGATTCCAGGCGGACGATCTGGTGGCCCCCGTTGTGGCCGCCCGTGTGAACGACCGTGATGCCCGGCGCGATCTCCGCCTCGCCGCTGACCAGTTCGAGATTCCTGCTTCCTTTCATCGCCTCGATGTTGACGGGCAAATAGGTGTTGATGGACCGGATGTTCGGGTTCAGCACGTCCTCCCACTCTTTCTGCTGGAGGAAATGCTTCGCTTCAGGGAACGTCAGGCTGGGCGTTCCCGCCTCGTCCTGCATGACCACGCCGCCTGCATGATCGAAATCGTAATGGGTCAGGATCACTTTATCGATGTCCTTGCGGTTGATGCCCATGCGGGAAAGATCGGACAGGATCGACCACTCTTCCCTGACGCGGTAGATCTTCTTCTGCTTGTCGGTCAGCTTGTTTCCCAGGCCCGTTTCGATCAGGACCAGGGACGAGGGGGTCCTGACCAGGATCGGCCAGGCATTGAGGCTGATATAGTTTTCATTGTCCGCGGGATATTTCTTCTGCCACAGGACCTTCGGCACGACTCCGAACATGGCCCCGCCGTCCAGCTCGAACCTGCCGCCGTTCAGCCAGGTCAGCTCGAAGTCGCCTATTTTAAAACCGGTCTTCATTTTTTATCCACAGATGACGCAGATTGCGCAGATCAATGCAAATTAAGGCTGGAGCGTCTGATCACAACCCTACGGATTGTTCGAGTTTCATGAACGAAAGACCCCTCGCCCTTGCAAGTGCCGATTTCACAGATTAAACCGCGCTGAAATTACTGGTTTTAAAATCTGCGGCCATCTGCGACATCTGCGGATAGATTGGTTTTTCGCGTCTTCTGAATGTTACTCATACCGAGTAGTTCCATTCGATGACATCGTCACTGCTTCTTCGCATACCCGACCTTCTTCAGCGCCTCTTCGATCTCGTTCAGAGTTGTCGGATCGTCGATGGTGGACGGCATGAGGTAAGGTTCGCTGTCCGCGATCTTCCGCATGGTGCCGCGCAGGATCTTCCCGGAACGGGTCTTGGGCAGACGCTTCACCACGCAGGTCTCCTTGTACGAGGCGATGGGGCCGATGGTGTCGCGGATCATCTTCGCGAGGTCCTTTTGGATATCCTCTTCGGCGCGGTCCGCGCCCGCCTTCAGCACGCAGAGACCGACCGGCACCTGTCCCTTCAGGTCGTCGTGCACGCCGATGACCGCGCACTCGGCGATGGACTGGTGCGTCGAGACAACCTCCTCCATCTCGCCCGTGGACAGCCGGTGGCCCGCAACATTGATCACGTCGTCCACGCGGCCCATGATGAAGACGTACCCATCCTCGTCGATATACCCCCCGTCACTCGTATAGTAGTAGCCCGGGTAGACCTTGAGATAGGACTCGAGAAAACGCTGGTCCGCCTGCCAGAGCGTGGGCAGCGTGCCCGGGGGGAGGGGAAGCTTGATCGTGACGAGGCCCGTCGACTTCGGCCCAGCCGGCTTGCCATCGGAGTCGAGGATCATGACGTTGAAGCCCGGCACCGGCATGGTGGAAGAGCCCGGTTTGATGGGGAAGGGCTCGATGCCCATGCAGTTCGCGGTGATGGGCCAGCCCGACTCGGTCTGCCACCAGTGGTCGATGACCGGTTTCTTCAGGAGATCGTGCGCCCAGTGGTAGGTGTCCGGATCGAGCCGCTCTCCGGCAAGGAAGAGATACTTGAAGCCCGAGAGGTCGAACTTTTTGATGAACTCGCCCTTTGGATCTTCCTTCTTGATGGCCCGGAACGCCGTGGGAGCCGTGAACAGGACCTTGACGTTGTGCTCGGAGATGACGCGCCAGAACGCCCCGGCATCGGGTGTCCCGACCGGCTTGCCCTCGTACAGGACCGTCGTGCACCCGTGGAGGAGCGGGCCGTAGACGATATAGGAGTGGCCCACGACCCATCCCACGTCCGATGCCGCCCAGTACACGTCGCCGGGCTGGACCCCGTAGATGTGGCGCATGCTCCAGCGGAGCGCAACGGCATGGCCGCCGTTGTCGCGCACCACGCCCTTCGGCTTTCCGGTGGTCCCCGACGTGTACAGGATGTAGAGCGGGTCCGTCGCCTTTACCATCGTGCACTCGACGGGCACGGCCTTTGCCATGAGATCCTCCCAGTCGTGGTCGCGGCCGGGATTGAGAGATGCCTTCACGAAGGGGCGCTGGAAGATCACGCAATGCTTGGGAGCGTGCGATGCCTCTTCGATCGCCTTGTCGAGCATGGGCTTGTATTCCAGCGTTTTCTTCCCTTCGATGGCGCCCGAGGCGGTGACGATCACCTTCGGCTTCGCGTCGTCGATCCTGATCGCCAGCTCGTGGGGCGCGAACCCGCCGAAGACCACGGAGTGGACAGCGCCGAGCCGCGCGCAGGCGAGCATGGAGATGACCGCCTGCGGGATCATCGGCATGTAGATGATGACCGTGTCGCCCTTCCGGACGCCGAGGCCTGCAAGCGCGCCGGCGAAGCGGGAGACCAGGTCGAGCAGCTCCCGGTAGGTGTACTTCCTGATCGTGCCGGTCACGGGGCTGTCGTAGATGAGCGCGGCCTGGTCCGCCCTGCCCGCCATGACGTGGCGGTCGAGCGCGTTGAAGCAGGTGTTCAGCTCCGCGCCCGCGAACCACCGGTAGAACGGCTTTTTCGAATCATCGAGGACCCTGTCCCATTTCCTGCTCCAGGTCACGGCCTCCGCGGCCTGGCCCCAGAAACCCTCGGGATCCTTGATGCTCTTCTGAAACAGATCGTAATACTTCCCCATGATATGCCTCCCCCTTGTGACTTGTGAACGACCATATTATGGCAGGAGCGGGAATCCATCATTCCCGGCCCTCTACATAGGTTGTTGAAAAAGTCCTTTGGCCGTCTTTGCGAGCGGAGCGAAGCAATCTCGCAGTTGGATAAATCAATACGTTTGAGATTGCCGCGTCGCAAAAATACTCCTCGCAATGACGTAAAAGGCGTCTCGCGCAAAACCTCCAAGACGCAAAGAAGGCATTACCTGATAAAACCGTTACATCCTTTGCCTGTGCCTGCACTCGCGTAAGCGCGGCCATAAACTAAGCTCGCAAAAAAAAGACATAATCTCCGGTTTTAAACTTTGCGTCTTTGCGCCTTTGCGCAAAATTTTCTTTCCGTTATTTGCCTGCCAGTCCTTCCGTCATTCCGGCAGGTCCGGAATCTTTCTCTAAGAAAGATTCCCTCCGAGCAGTTCCCGAAGCACGTACTGGAGAATGCCGCCGTGAACATAGTAATCAACCTCGATGGCCGTGTCAATGCGAGAAAGCAGGGTAACCTCCCGGCGTGCCCCGTCCGGCCGCCTGATGATCATGACAACGTCCTGCTGGGGCCTGAGCCTGTTCAAACCCAGGATATCGAACTCCTCGTCCCCCCGGATCCCGAGAGAATCCGCGGAGGCGCCGGACTTGAACTGGAGCGGCAGGATACCCATGCCGACCAGGTTCGAACGATGGATCCGCTCGAAGCTCTTCGCGATGACGGCTCGCACACCCAGCAGCCGGGGCCCTTTGGCGGCCCAGTCGCGCGACGAGCCCGTGCCGTATTCCTCGCCGCCGAACACCACCACAGGCTTTCCCGCGCCGCCGTACCTCATCGCGGCGTCATAGATGGACATCGGCTCGCCAGTTGGCTGGAACAGCGTGACGCCTCCTTCCACGGCCGCGCCATCCGGCTTCGGAGGCACCATGAGGTTCTTGATCCGGACGTTCGCGAAGGTGCCGCGCACCATGACCTCGTGGTTCCCGCGGCGGGTGCCGTAGCTCTGAAATTCGGATTTCGGGACTCCCCGGTCGACAAGGTATTTGCCCGCGGGCGAGGTTTCCTTGATGGAGCCGGCAGGGCTGATATGGTCCGTGGTGAGCGAGTCGCCGAAGATGCCGAGCGTTCGCGCGCCCGTGATATCTCCCGGCCCTTCGGGCTTCATGGAAAAATTACTGAAAAAGGGCGGCTCAGCAATGTAGGTTGAGCGGGGCCAGGGATACACCTCATGGGAGACCGTTGGAATCGCGTCCCATAAAGTGTTGCCCGAGGCAAGGTCAGCGTAGAGTCTGCGGAAGGTTTCCGGGTCAGCGGCATACTTCATGAGCGACGCCACTTCAACGCTGCTCGGCCAGACGTCCCGCAGATAGACAGGCTTGCCGTCGCTGCCAATGCCGAGAGGGTCCTGTTCCGGGTTCCAGAGCACGGTCCCGGCGATGGCAAAGGCCACGACGAGCGGCGGGCTCATCAGGAAGTTCGCACGCAGGTTGGGATGGATCCGCGCCTCGAAGTTGCGGTTGCCCGAAAGCACGGCCGCGCAGACAAGATCGTTCTTCACGATCGCTTCCTCGATCGAGGCGTCCAGCGGGCCGGAATTCCCGATGCAGGTGGTGCAGCCGTAGGCCGCAAGAAAGAAGCCGAGTTTCTCCAGCGGGGCGAGCAGGCCGGCCCTTTGCAGGTACTCCGTCACCACGCGCGAACCCGGCGCAAGGGAGGTCTTTACCCTCTTGTTGATCGAGAGGCCTTTCGCCACGGCCTTTTGGGCGAGGAGCCCCGCTGCGAGCAGCACCGCAGGGTTGGAGGTGTTGGTGCAGGACGTGATGGCCGCGATGATCACGTCTCCATGGCCGACGTCGCTATTGCCCGAGGTCCTGTATCGTTGGGCGAGATCGCCGGACTTCTTCGCGAAGCCGCCTTCAACAGCCGGTTTGATGAAGAGGTCTTCGAACCGGTCCTTCAATTTTGGAACATCGATCCGGTCCTGGGGCCGCCTCGGTCCGGACACGGAAGGCTTGACGGATGCCAGGTCGAACTCGATGGTCCTCGTGTAATCGATCGTGCCCTGCTCGGGCATGCCGAACATGCCCTGGGCCTCAAAGTAAGACCGAAGCGCAGCGACCTCCCTGTCCGTTCGTCCGCTCCAGCGGAAATAGTCGATCGTCTTTTCGTCAACCGGGAAGAAGCCCATGGTCGCGCCGTACTCAGGCGCCATGTTGGAAATGGTGGCGCGGTCGGGCACGGCGAGTGAAACAGCGCCTTTTCCGAAAAATTCGACGAAGGCGCCCACGACCTTATCCTTCCGCAGACGCTCCGTGATCGTGAGCACGAGGTCGGTCGCGGTGACCCCCTCCTGCAGATCACCCGAGAGATGCACGCCAACCACGTCGGGAGTCAGGAAGTAGAGCGGCTGGCCGAGCATGCCCGCCTCAGCCTCGATCCCGCCCACGCCCCACCCCACAACGCCGATGCCGTTGATCATGGTCGTGTGGCTGTCCGTGCCGACGAGCGTGTCCGGGTAGTACAGGCCGTCCCGCTGATGCACGCCGCGGGCAAGATATTCCAGGTTCACCTGGTGCACGATGCCGATGCCCGGCGGTACCACCTTGAAGGTCTTGAACGCCTTCATGCCCCACTTCAGGAACTCATAGCGCTCCCGGTTCCGCTGGAACTCCCTGTCCATGTTCTTTTCGAGCGCGCCGGGTTCACCGGAGCAGTCCACCTGCACCGAATGGTCGATGACCAGATCGACGTGAACGAGGGGCTCGATGATCCCCGGCCGTTTGCCCATGCCAAGGGCCGTGCTGCGCATGGCAGCCAGGTCGCACAAGAGGGGCACGCCGGTGAAGTCCTGGAGCAGGATACGGGAAACGACGAAGGGAATTTCGCGGATGCGGTTCTCGACGGGCGCCCAGGTCGCGAGCTGTTGGACATGTTCTTCGGTGATCTTCCGGTTGTCGCAGTTGCGCAAAACAGACTCGAGCACGATCCTGATCGAGACGGGCAAGCGGGAGATGTTCCTGAGGCCGGACCGCTCCAGGGCCGGAAGGGAATAAAGCTTCCCCTTTGTTCCGCCGCCGGGATCGAAATCGCGGAGAGTTTTAAAGAGATCGTTGTTCAATCGGTATACCGAAAAGAGAAAACCAAGACTTGGACAAACCTGAGAAACAAGGCTGTCTCGCGCAAAGCCGCAAAGACGCAGAGAAAATCATTACTGCTGGTTTAAACCTGAAACGTCCTTAACCTTTATGGGCGAGCTTGGCGCCCTCCGCGAAAAATATTCTTGGTTCGAAACAAGCTATTGCCTTCTTTGCGTCTTTGCGGCTTTGCGCGAAAAAATCTTCCCGGTTCGAAACAGGCTTGTCAGTCAGCCTTCATATCACGTACAGGTCCACATACTCGTTCACCGGCATGGCCTCGAGCCTCCGGCGGTCGAGCGAGACATCGAGGATCGCTTTCTGTTGCTTCGCCGGGAAGCGTCGGCCGAGATTGGTCTTGAACTTCTCGACCAGGACCGGCATGCCTTCGCTGCGCCTGCGGCGGTGTCCGATGGGGTATTCTACCACGACCTCGGGAAGGACCGTGCCGTCGTTCAGCTCGACGGTCAGGCCGTTGGCGATGGAGCGCTTTTCCGGATCATGATAGTCCTTCGTGAACTGCAGGTCCTCGACGCAGGTGATCTTGTCGCGCAGCGCGTCGATGCGCGGGTCGGCCGCAACGCCGTCCTCGTAGTCCTGGGCCGTGAGCCGGCCGAAGATGAGCGGCACGGCGACCATGTACTGGATGCAGTGGTCGCGGTCCGCGGGATTGCTGAGCGGGCCCTTCTTGTCGATGATGCGGATGGCCGCCTCGTGGGTCCGGATGGTGATCTTCCTGATGTCGGCAGCGGTCCTGCCCATCCCCTTCAGCTTTGTATGCAGCATCATGGCGCCTTCGACGGCGGTCTGGGAATGGAACTCCGCCGGGAAGGAGATCTTGAACAGCACCTGCTCCATCACGTAGGAGCCGTAGGGCCGCTGGAACTTGAATTCCTTTCCCCTGAAGAGCGCGTCGTAGAATCCCCATCCCTTGGCGGTCAGCACGCTCGGGATGCCCATCTCCCCCTTGATCGAGAAGAGGGCGAGGCGCACGGCCCGGCTCGTAGCGTCTCCGGCGGCCCAGGACTTGCGCGAGCCGGTGTTCGGCGCATGGCGGTAGGTCCGGAGGGACTGGCCGTCCACGAAGGCCTGCGACACGGCGTTTGCGATCTCGTCCCGCGTGCCTCCCATGAGCCAGGCGCACACGGCGGCCGAAGCCACCTTCACGAGCACCACGTGGTCCAGGCCCACGCGGTTGAAGGCGTTCTCGAGCGCCATCACGCCCTGGATCTCGTGCGCCTTGATCATGGCCTCGAGCACGGTGTTCATGATGAGCGGCTCCTTGCCGTTCGCAATGCGTGTGCGGGAAAGCCAGTCCGCGGTGGCCAGGATGCCGCCGAGGTTGTCCGATGGGTGGCCCCACTCGGCAGCGAGCCACGTATCGTTGAAGTCGAGCCAGCGGACCATTGCGCCGATGTTGAACGCCGCCTGCACGGGATCGAGCCGGAACTGCGTGCCGGGCACCTTGGCCCCGTTCGGGACGATGGTGCCGGGAACGATCGGCCCGAGCAGCTTCGTACAGGCCGGGTAGCCCAGCGCCTCGATGCCGCAGCCGATGGTGTCGATGAGACAGTGCCGGGCAGTCTCGAAGGCCTCATCGGACGTGATCGTGTAATTCTTGACATACTCTGCGATATCGACGAGGACCTTGTCCGGTTCAGGCCGGACGTTGGAGAGGTGGGAACTCATGAAGGGATGTTTCCTTTCTTGAATTGATCGGCATCCTGTAAATAAACGGGACAAGTCTCGCGCAAAGTCGCAAAGAAAGGCCAGATGTATCCTGCCCTTGCTGTTGGTGACTATCTCTCCCTGATCGGCACGTACTTCCGGTCATCGGGGCCGGTATAGTTTGCTGAAGGCCGGATGATCTTGTTGTCAAGCCGCTGCTCGATCACGTGCGCGCCCCATCCCGTGGTCCGCGAGATGACGAAGATCGGGGTGAAGAGCGAGGTGGGCACACCCATCATATGGTAGGCCACCGCGGAATACCAGTCGAGGTTCGCGAACATGTTCTTTTCGCGCTTCATCACCGCTTCGATGCGGTCCGCGATGGAAAACAGGTTCATGTTGCCGCCGTCCTCGCAGAGCCCCCTGGCGATCGCCTTGATCGTCTGGTTCCGGGGATCGCTCACCGTGTACACCGGGTGGCCGAAGCCGATTACGATCTCCTTCCGCGCCACGCGGGCCATGATGTCCGCCTCCGCCTCGTCGGGCGTGCGGTACCGGCGCTGGATCTCGTGGGCTGCCTCGTTCGCGCCCCCGTGCTTCGGCCCCCGGAGGGCGCCGATGGCCCCGGTGATGGCGGAATAGGAGTCCGACAGCGTGCCGGCGATCACACGCGCGGTGAAGGTCGAGGCCGTGAACTCGTGCTCCGCGTAGAGGATCAGGGACTGGTCGAGCGCCTTCTCATGGAGCGGGGAAGGCTTCCGGCCGTGCAGCAGGTGCAGGAAATGGCCGGCCACGGTATCGTCGTCGGTTTCCACGTCGATCCTGCGGCCGTTCTGGCTGTAGTGCCACCAGTACAGGAGCAGGGATCCGAAGGAGGCGATCAGTCGGTCAATGATGTCCCGGGCGCCCGGTATGTTCTGGTCGTCCTTCTCAGGCAGCACGTTGCCGAGGATGGAGCAGCCGGTGCGCATCACGTCCATGGGATGGGCCGATGCCGGAATGAGCTCCAGCACCGTCTTGACCTGGTGGGGCAGGCCGCGCAGCTGCTTCAGCTTCTTGCGGTAGTCCTTCAGCTGCGACTCCGTGGGCAGGTCGCCGTGGATCAGGAGATAGGCGGTCTCCTCGAAGGTCGAGAGCCTCGCCATTTCGATGATGTCGTATCCGCGGTAATGCAGGTCGTTCCCGGTACGGCCCACGGTGCAGACCGCCGAGTTTCCCGCGATCACGCCCGACAGGGCGACGGATTTCTTCACTTTCGGGGCAGCGGGGTCCGCTGCTACTGGTGCGCCGGTATTCGAGCTCATGGTTTGTCCTCCTTAAATTAAAAGCACTGCGTCTCGCTCAAAGACGCAAAGGAAATCTTAAGTCTTAGTTTGACGACCTAATGATTTGGCCTTTCTTTGCGAGCCTGGCGCCTTTGCGCGAAAACGCCATTATTGTTTTTTTATGTTTCCGAAAACCTCGTCAAGCTTCTGCTCAAAGGCATGATACCCGAGATAGTCATAGAGGTCCGCGCGGGTCTGCATCTGGTCGACCACGTTCTTCTGCGTCCCCTCCTTCCGGATGGCGCCGTACACGGCGAGGGCCGCCTTGCTCATGGCGCGGAACGCGGACAGGGGGTAAAGGGCCAGGGACACGTCCGCCGAGCGAAGCTCCTCGACAGTGAAGAGCGGGGTGGAGCCGAACTCGGTGATGTTGGCCAGGACCGGGACCTTGACTGCCTGTGCGAATTTCTTGTACGTTGCGAGGTCTTTCACGGCTTCCGGAAAGATCATGTCCGCGCCGGCCTCGACGCAGGCAACGGCCCGGTCGATCGCCGCATCGACTCCCTCGACGGCGATGGCATCGGTCCGCGCCATGATGACGAAGGCGGGATCTGTCCTGGCGTCGACGGCGGCCTTGATGCGGTCCACCATCTCTTCCTTCGGCACGATCGCCTTGCCCGGCCGGTGGCCGCAGCGCTTCGCCTGCACCTGGTCCTCGATGTGGACGGCCGCGGCGCCGAACTTGATCATGGACCTGATCGTGCGCGCTATGTTGAAAGCGCCGCCCCAGCCCGTGTCGATGTCGACCAGGACGGGAAGGCTCGAGATGTCCGTGATCCTCCGGACGTCGGTCAGCACGTCGTCCATAGTGCTGATGCCGAGATCGGGAACGCCGAGCGAACTCGCGGCAACGCCGCCGCCCGAGACGTAGAGCGCCTTGAACCCGGAGCGCTCGGCGAGCCGAGCGGCATAGGCATTGATCGCGCCGACCACCTGCAGTGGCTTCTCCTCGTTGATCGCCGCCCGGAAGCGGGCGCCTGCTGAGTTCTGTTTCGTCATGCTGAGATCCTCCCCGGAGAATAAGGCCGCTCCCTTTCCATCTGAAATCGGGATGGCGCTATACGGACAATGCGACAGAACAAGCTACTATATGTTTCCTTACTCTCCGAAGTCAAGCGGTAATCGGACGCCCGATGGCGGGAGTGGAGCCCCCTCGGGCAGGAGCCGGAGGCTCCCTAATAATAGCGACCTCCCGCGGGTTACGACGCATTCCACCCGGCAGAAGCCGGGGAATTGCAAGTCGCGGGATTGACCGGGGAACGCTTAATGCATAATAGTAAGAGCAAGTATCGTTCCAGAAGGCCTCAGGGTAAATGAAAAATCATTAAACGGCCGAAATACAGAGCATTTGAAGGGATGAGTATAGCGTACGCGGATGCGGCGTTCATGCAAGAATGTTCATGTTTGAAAATATTTGCACGCAGGTTATTTCATTTCAATTTCTATGGCATAATGGATATCAAGTCCCAGCTTGATGTATGCAGGGACGGACGGAACCAAAAAACCGTCTCTCGCGGAGCACGCGGAGGACGCAGAGAAGGATTCAAGGCCAAGGTTTCAAGTCTCAGGATTCAAGATCCGAACTCTGCGCCGCTGCGATAGACAGCATTCCCCTGTCTTGTCGTGGTCAGGTTTTCCCCGGCATCCACTGCGTCCTCAGTGGTGAAGGTGGAGAAGGATGCTGACTCTACGGTTTTGAATCCAAGGGGGTATCGCCAACATGAAGGCCTCGGACCTGCTGGTCAAATGCCTCGAGAATGAGGGAGTGGAGTATATCTTCGGCATCCCGGGCGAAGAGACGCTTGACCTCATGGAATCGCTCAGGACCTCGAAGATACGGTTCATCGTCACCCGCCATGAGCAGGCTGCTGCCTTCATGGCCGATGCGTACGGCAGGCTCACGGGCAGGGCCGGCGTCTGCCTGGCGACCCTGGGACCGGGCGCCACGAATCTCCTGACCGGCGTTGCCGATGCCTATCTCGATGCCTCGCCCGTGGTTGCGATCACGGGCCAGGCGGACCTCAAGCGGATCCACAAGGAGTCGCACCAGTACATCAATATCGTCGAGATGTGCGAGAGCGTGACCAAATGGAACGGCCGGATCGAGACGCCCGAGGTCATCCCCGAGATGGTCCGGAAGGCCTTCAAGCTCGCCGAAGCGGAAAAGCCCGGCCCCACGCACCTCGAGCTTCCCGAGAACATTGCATCCATGAAGGTCTACGACATGTATGCCGCGATGATACCGCCCATCAGGGCGAGGAGGAGCTCGCCTGACCGGCAGTCCCTCCGGAAGGCCGCCGACCTGATCGAGGCGGCCGAGTTTCCCGTGATCCTGGCCGGCCACGGCGTCGTGCGCAAGGGCGCGAACGCCCAGCTCCGGCAGTTCGCCGAACTGCTCTGCATCCCCGTGGTCACGACCTTCATGGGCAAGGGGGCGCTCAGCGCAAAGAGCCCCTCCTGCATCGGCGCCATCGGCCTGGCGAACGACCGCCAGATCGGGGACGTATTCAAGCGGGCCGACCTCATCATCGCCGTCGGGTACGGGCTCGTCGAGTATGCGCCGAAGAACTGGAACCCCGGGCTCGACAAGAAGATCATCCATATTGACTTCACGTCGAGCGAGGTCGACCTCCACTACGTGCCCGAGGTCGAGATCGTTTCCGACATCCGGGAGAGCGTGGAGCTCCTCGAGGGCATGCTCAGCACGAACAAGAAGAGCCAGTGCGCCATCGATCTCCACGCCGGCTTCCGCGACGAGTTCGAGCGCATCGGGTCGCAGAAGACCTGGCCGATCCGGCCCCCGCAGGTGCTGTACGGCATCAGAAAGGTGCTCGGCGACTCCGACATCCTTGTCTCGGACGTGGGCACGTGCAAGTTCTGGGCGGCTAAATTCTACCCCGTCTATGACAACAACACCTTCATCCTGTCGAACGGCTTCGCATCCATGGGATTCTCGCTCCCCACGGCTGTGGCGGCCAAGCTCCTGCATCCGGAACGCAAGGTCGTCGCACTCTCGGGCGATGGAGGCTTCCTGATGAACCTGCAGGACCTCGAGACCGCGGTCCGGATGAAGCTGGGCATGGCGATCGTCGTCTTCAACGACGGCGGATACAACCTCATCAAGTGGAAGTCGACGAACAAGTTCGGTACGTCCTTTGGCGTCGACTTCGCGAACCCCGACTTTGTCAAGGTTGCAGAGGGCTTCGGCGCAATGGGCCTGCGTCTCACGAAAAACGATGACTTCACCTCCCTGCTCCGCGATGCTTTGACCAGGGACGTGCCCGTCATCATCGATGTCCCCATCGATTATTCGGACAATGAGCTGATCTATAAGCTGCTTTAGAAGTGAAAGTATTTTTCTGCCTCATTCCGGACGTGACCCGGAATCCGGGACTCATCGCAAAGAAACTGGATTCCCGATCGGAGCATTCGGGAATGATGAATGCCTCCAGGGCACCAATTCGTTGAAATTCCTGTATGGAAGCTTCGTCTTATGATATAGTTTCACGTGAAATGAACTGCTGCAATTGACATCATGGCATGAGGATGCCGGGTTCGCGTTCCGGCCCGGCACGATTCTGCTACTTCATTATATAAGGAGAGAAAAACATGGCTAAGGCGAAAAAAGCGGCAGCGAAGAAATCCAGGAAGGCGGCAATCAAGCGTACCGCGAAGGCCGTGGCATTGGCGAAGACATCCGCGGCCCCCGCGTATACCGTCCATACCGCGAAGGAGATCACGGCCACGTTTGATGACCGCATCGGGCTGACCGCGAAAGTGGCCGCGGCCGTTGCCGCGGAGAACGTGAACATCCTGGCGGCAACCGGATACTCGGCAAGCGGCTTCCGCGACAAGGCCACGTTCACGCTGATCGTGGACGACCTCGTAAAGGCGGAAAAGGCTCTTGACAGGATCGGGGCTCTCGAGATCCACGAATCGTCGGTGCTCATGGTAGAAACGCCGAACAAGCCGGGGTCGCTGGAGAGGATAGCGAAGGTCATCGCAGAGGCGGGCATCAATATCTATTATTTTTACGCCACGACAAGCTCAGGGAAGACGGCAACTTCGGTGATCAAGACCGCCGACGACAAGATGGCGCTCAAAGTTCTGCGGAATGCGTAACGTAACCTACAGCTTTATCTTGTGCTTCCTCATTTTGTAATACAGGTTCCTGACTGCCGTGCCGAGGAGCTGCGCAGCCTGTTCGCGGTTTCCCTTGGCTTCGTGAAGCGCGCGCTCGATCGCCGCTTTCTCGGCCTCGGCGATCGCCTGGCTCAGGGGCACGACCGGTCCCGGCGCGGTGCCGAGGATGATCCGGCCGATCCGTTCGCTTTCGAAGAGCGGCAGGTGCATTGCCTCGATGGTCCTGTCCGCGGGCTTCATGTTGATCATGGCGCGCCCGATCACGCTCTCGAGCTCCCGCACGTTTCCGGGCCAGGGATATCCCTTCAGAGCCTCCATTGCCCCGTTGCTGATCCGCTCCACCTGCCGTCCGTAGTCCTTGTTCAGCCTGATGAGCAGATGGTTCGCGATCAGGGGGATGTCGTCGCTGATGTCCCGGAGCGGCGGGATCCGGATGGGCAGCACGTTCAGGCGGTAGTATAGGTCCTCGCGGAAGGTGCGGTCCCTGACCATCTGCTCCAGGTTCGCGTTGGTCGCCGCAATGACCCGCACGTCCACAGGGAGCGGAACGGTGCTGCCGACCTTCATGATCTCCTTTTCCTGCAATACGCGAAGAAGCTTCTTCTGGAGCGGCGACGCGATCTCGCCGATCTCATCCAGGAAGATGGTCCCCCTGCCCGCCTCCTCGAAAAGGCCACGCTTGCCCCCCTTGACCGCGCCGGTGAAGGCGCCCTCCTCGTAGCCGAAGAGCTCGCTTTCCAGCAGGCTCTCGGGCAGGGCCGCGCAGTTCACGCGCACGAACTGGCCCCTGCTCCTGCGGCTCGCGTTGTGGATCGCGTGGGCAAAGAGCTCCTTGCCGGTCCCGCTCTCTCCGCGCAAAAGTACCGTGGCAGGCGTCTCGGCCGCGCGCATGGCCATGTCCTTGGCCTGCGCCAGCGACGCGCTCGCACCCACGATGTCGTCCCAGGTATAGCGCGCCTCGATGCGTCGAATGAGCTTCCGCGCATTGGCAAGCTCCTCGGTAAGGCCCATGATCTCGGAGATGTCGTGGATCACGCCGACGCTGCCGCGGACCCTGTTGTCGATGAGGATCGGGGCAACGTTGACGATGACCTCCTTCCGTGCAGGCCCGACCCGCATCCGGACATTACGGACGGGCCTGCCCGTTTTGAGGATCTGCAGATGCATGCTCTCGCCTTCCGCGATATCGACGGTCACGGGTTTGTTGACGACCTCGTCCCGGTGCAGCCCCGTGATGCGGGTATAGGCGCGATTGATGATGATGGTGTTGCCGTTCTCGTCGGCGACGGAAATGGCGTCTTCCGTGGCATCGATCACCGCCTCGAGCAGGTTGCGCGCCGACCATAGGTCCGACACCCGCTCCGTCAGGGCCTTGATCTCGGACACGTCGCGGAACACCGCCGCAGCGCCGACGAGCCGGCCCGCCTCATCGCGCAGGGGAACGCGGTTCGTGATGATGGCGGCCTGGCCGATGGTCTGCTGCTGGTTGAGTTCGGCTTCGCCCGTGGAGAGAATGAGCGGGAGGCGCGTGTTGGGGATGACGTCGGCCGCCTTCCGGCCGATGACAGCGGAGGCCTTGAGGCCGGTGATTCGCTCTGCGGCCTTATTGAAGAGCGTGACCAGGCCATCCTGATCGATGGCGATCATCCCGTCGTGGGTCGAGTCCAGTATGATCTCGATGCTCTTGTTCATAAGGATTGTTAACCACGGATGTACACGGGTTCGACTTTCAGGACCCGCGGTTTATGATTTTTTCAAGCGCCGGCGATCTTCTGTTTGACGAATGTTTCCAGGTTTTTTATCTGCGCCCGCAGCTTCTCGAATTCCCTGAAGTGCAGCGACTGGGGGCCGTCGGAAAGGGCGTGTTCGGGGTCGGGATGGACCTCGACCATCACGCCCTGCGCGCCTGCGACGACCGATGCCAGAGCCATGGGGCCGACGAGATTTCTCTTGCCCGTGGCGTGGCTCGGATCGAAGATGACCGGCAAATGGGTCCTCTCCTTCACGAGCGGTATGATGGCGAGGTCGGCCGTGTTCCGCGTCGCGGTCTCGAAGGTGCGGATGCCGCGCTCGCAGAGAATGACGTTCGGGTTGCCGCCGAGCAGGATGTACTCAGCGGAGCCGAGCCATTCCTCGACCGTCCCCGAGAGTCCCCGCTTCAGGATGACCGGTTTCCTGATCTTGCCGACCTCGGTCAGGAGATCGAAGTTCTGCATGTTCCGCGCGCCGACCTGGAGGATGTCCACATGATCGGCTACGAGGCCGACATGCTCCGGGCTCACGACCTCGGTCACGACCAGGAGGCCCGTCTCTTTCCTGACCTCGTCGAGCAGCTCCAGCCCGCCCTCGCGCAGACCCTGAAAGCTGTGCGGGCTTGTCCGCGGTTTGTACGCGCCGCCGCGGAGCACGGGAACGCCCGTCTTCCTGAGCAGGCGCGCCGTCTTCATGAGCTGGTCCCTGCTCTCGACCGCGCAGGGTCCTGCGATCACGAGGAAGGGCGACGTGCCGCCGACCCGGACCTTTCCGCCCAGCGTCACGACCGAATCGCGGGGATGGAAGTCCCGGCTCACAAGCTTGTAGGGCTTGGTCACATGGATGATCTCCAGGATCGCCTTGATGCCCCGGAGCGGTGCGTCGTTCACCCTGCCCTGGTTGCCGATGATCCCGATGGCCGTACGCTCGGCCCCCGGGATCGCGACGGGCTTCAGCCCCATGGAAGTTATCGTCTTTTTCACCAGTGCGACGTCCTTGTCTGTGGCCCAGTGGTGCATCACGATAAGCATGAAGAGCTCCTTGAGAATTCGTCATTCCCGCGAAAGCGGGAATCCAGAGTCTAATTCTTTAGACCAAAGCCGCTGGATTCCAGGTCTCGCCCGGAATGACAGATTAATGCGATGTCTACTTCTTCTCCCGTTTCCTGCGTTCGGTGATCGTCTCGCCGCCGATGCCCCAGTTGTCCGTTTCCACTTCCTCGATGACCACGACCGTGGTCTGGGGGTTCTTCCCCAGGATGTCATGGAGCATCCTGGTCGTCCCCTCGATGAGGCGTTTCTTCTGTTCGGCGGTTGCGCCTTCCCTGGTGATCTTGATATTGACGTACGGCATGAGAACCTCCCTGGTTTCCGTCAGTGCGTGCGACCGGAGGGAGCGCGGCAATCCCCACCACGAATCCGGGATTGCATCCTTGCTGCTCCCGCCGCACTGACCGTCGAATGGATTTACTCCCGCAGTTTCATCAACGTTCCGCAGGAGAAACAGCGATAGCAGGAGCAGCCGTCCAGCGTCCCCATGAATACATAATGGGGCTTTCCGCACTCACAGTGCAAGAGCAGATCCGCTACCCCGTTATTCTTCAGCGTCGCGAGCGCCGGGATGGAGACGGCGGATGCCAGCAGGACCCAGACCGTGCCGAGCCCCCATCCCCACCAGTCCATCTGCGTTCCGAAGAACAGCACGAAGGCGAGCACAAACGGCACCAGGACCAGCTGGATCGCGAAACGGGATATGAGCTTCCTGTTCCGGTCCGGCGTATCGATCCCCGCGAACAGGTCGACAAGCTTCCCTGCCGCTTCGTCCGTCAGTCTCCGGCCGCATTGCGTGCAGGCGACCTTCGCATACACCGCCGCGTCGCCGCCTGCGTCCGTCTTCAGGCCGTGCGACCAGCCCTCATAGCGCGGCATGCCGGTAAACCGGCACTGCGCGCACGTCAGCTCAACATCCCATCCATAGGTATTGCGGAGGGTGCTTCTGGGAACAGAGAGGGTCATATGGGCAGCCTGATTTTATACCGCAAGGCGAACATCCGCAACAGAAATGTAACCGAGATGCAGACGACGGCGGCGAAAATATCGTTGGCCGTGACGTCCATCGCAATGAGGTAGCACCAGGCGCCGATGAAGGCGCACGTGGCATACAGCTCCGTGCGCTGGAACACGTAGGGGATCTCATTGCAGATGATGTCGCGCATCACACCGCCGAAGACCCCCGTTGTCACGCCCAGCAGCGAGGCGATGAACGGGTTGAAGCCGGCCTGATGGGCGAGCGAGGCCCCCGTTGCGCTGAAGAGGCCCAAGCCGAGCGCGTCGAGCACGAGCACCGTCGTCATCGACCTTCTGTGCTCCGTCACGTGTCTCGTGATGGACCCGCCGAGCAAGGACAGGCCCAGAAAGATGATCGGGTACCAGTAGTGCTGGACCCAGAAGAGCGGGCGCCTGTCCAGGATGAAATCGCGCAGCGTGCCGCCGCCGAAGGCGGTTATCATCGCCACGGCATAGATGCCGACGATGTCCATGCCCTTCTTGCGCGCCTCGATGATGCCCGACAGCGCAAAGGCGAAGGTCCCGATGATCTCGATGGTTTTAACGAGCGTGTTCATCAGATGATATTCTTGTCCTCGGAATAGGCCTCGGGGCTCACCTTGAAGTCAAGGATCTGCCAGAGGCCCCCCTGTTTGATGAGCAAGACCTGGATCTCGGCCGTCCCTGTCTCGAAATTGACCGTCGCGGTATAATCGGCCGTGACCTCGTACCCGTACCGGAGCGAGATGGCTATGGTGGATTCGCCGGTGGAGCCTTGATAGGCCTCAAACTTCCCCAGTTCGTGGAGCGAATCAAAGTATTCCCCGACTTCGTCGTAGTCCAGGCCGCTGTCGAACTCAGGGCTGGCCCGTTTCCTCAGTTCCTCGATGTCCCAGTCGGCGGCGATAGCGGGGACGGCAGCGTCAACATACGCCTTGCTCTCTTTGTCCAGCTTCTTACCGATCAGGTAGAGGGCACCAAACGTGGTCGCAAGAACCACGATCAGCACGAGGAAGAGGTAGCCCAGTATGGTAATCGTCTTTTTCACGCGTGATGATCCTCCGTGGCTGCTGACCGTGACAAGCGTTGTTGACCCGTTACCGGCCGTCCTCGGTCCTGACTTCTCCCTCCCGGGGTGGAGCAAGGAGGAGTGAGGGGAGATTTCCGCGCTGAACGGCCATCATTTCGCCGGCACTACGTTCCGAACCCGCCCTCAAAAACGATCTCCTCGAGCTTCTTTCGATTCGAGGGAACTCCCGCTCCTGCAGGGCCGGCGGCAGGTCTGCCTTGTTCCCCGGACGCCCGACAGCCGCCATGGCCTCCACCTGGTACTCGTCGCTCACGTTGAGCCCGGTCTTCGCCAGGTCGTAGCTGAATCCCTGCATGCCGTGGACGACAAGGCCCATGAAGGACCCCTGGAGCGCAAGGCTCACCCAGGCAGCGCCGGTATCATAGGTATGCGTACGGGCGGGCTTGCCGTTATAGTCGAAAGTCGTTTTCGAGATCACCACGATGAGGACCGCTGCGTTCTTGCACCATGCCTGGTTACCCGGCGTCAGAAATCCGAAAAACTTTTCCCAGTGCGGACCGCTCCTCAGGGCGTACAGGAAGCGCCACGACTGATTGTTGTTCGAAGACGGCGCCCACCTCGCAGCTTCGAACAGCCGCATCAGTTCCTCCCTCGTGATCTCCTCCCCGGACATGGCCCGCGGAGACCAGCGGTTCACGAAGATAGGGGAGATGTCGTGGTCCGGTTTTCGATAATCCGACATGTTGGAGACGATTGTCAAGAAGCCTCCGTGTTTCAATATCACTCATTCCTGCGAAAGCGGAAATCCCGGGGTCTTTAACGACGAATCTGAACCGCTGGATTCCCCCGTATGAAGTACGGGGCGGGCTTGCAAGCCCGGAATGACAAAAGCATCGGGTTACGCTCAGCTCTACCCGCCTTCCTCCTTAAAATTGTATTACCTCATTTCGTTCAATAAATTCCGAGCCGATGCCGGCTCATGCATTGCCGCGGCGCGGACCTCTTTCCACCGTCTCCGGAGCTTCTTCACATCCTCGCCCCTTGCCTCCCGAACCCTGAGCTGCCTGTCGATCGCATCAAGCCGAAGCATTGCATCGCGGATGCCTTGTTCGAGGTTCCGGTACTTGACCGGATCGGACTTCGGGATCGAGAAGTCCCCGCTCGTTTTCCAGATATCGCCCAGTTTCATCCATGCGGCGAAGTTCTCGATCTTCCCGCCTTCCATGAGTTTCATCGGGGATGCCGCCTTGATGTCCTTTACGTGGATCCCGTTCCTGTCGGCCACGACCTTCTGGCTCCCGTCAAAGGGCTCGGCCCCCTGTGAATCGAAATAGTGCCACGAGACCCTGGCAACCTGGGTCCCGGAGTCATGACAGCTTCCGCAGGTGCGCGACTTGCCGAGCGGATGGGCAACCTCCTCGACCTGGAGCCACGCGAGATAGTTGTTGTTCCCTCCGGGGAAGTTGAAGGTCCCGAGCTGCGCAAAGGCATCGTGCGTCTCGCCCTTGGGCCACCGGAACGTGAGCCCCTGCCTTGCTGCGATGGTCTCCTTGAACCCGCCGACGCTGTTCGGCCAGATCTTGGTCGGCATCCACGTGCCCTTCTGGTCCCTGATCAGGATCGGCGGTTCCTGCGGGCCGTAATATAATGAATACTTCTTGAACGGGTTCGGCCTGGAGGCGATCATGCCCGGGCCCCAGGAGGTCATCTCGTAGCCGCCGAGGATCTTCACGTGGCAGGCCGCACAGGCTACGTTCTTGTGCACGCTCTTTGCCATGGCTTCCTCGACCTCGATGTGGCAGTCCTGGCAGGTCGCCTTGCGTTCGATATGGCCCATGCCGCCGGGCCCGGTCTGATGGCAGTCAACACACTCGATCTTTTTCGAGACGTGAACGTCCTCCGGCAGGCCTGCCGGCTCGGAAAAATCCTTCCCGAGATAGCTGTCGCCCCTTCGCCGCTCCATGGTACCCGCATGACAGACGAAGGTGCTCCGCCCGCCGCCGGTGCAGTTCGGCGACGGCGGCGTCCTGCTGAACGCATGGCTGCCCCGCTCGCGGCTGGGCGCATAGTGGCAGTCGAGGCAGCCTGCGTGGCAGATGTTGCACGCCTTCTGCTTGGCGATGGCCTGGTCGTTCGTGAGCGCAAGATTGATCTCGTTCAGGATCTTCTGCGTGTTTTCGAAGGAGAACCTGTTTCCTTCCGCCCTGCCGACCGGCAGGGTGTCCGCAAAGGACGGCCCTCAGTTATTCGGGCCGTGGATATCGTTCCACGTCCTCATAGACCGCTGCCGGAAGTTCGCTCCCATCACGCTCGTACTGAACTGCTTCACCTCGTCGGCATGGCAGCCTGACTTGCCGCAGGTCTTCTGCGCGATGGCGGGATCGTACCCCAGCGTGGTCGTGTTCCGGTCGTGCCAGAGGAGGGTGCCGACATCGTAATCGAGGGAGCCGTCAGCGAGGCGGGGCAGCATTTCGCGCATCCGGTCGGAGCCGTCGGGAAGCAGGCGATTGACATGCCCTTTGCGCGGCATGATGTTCAGGTCGTTATCGAGGACGATGAGCTTCAGCATGCCCCTGTGCGCCCCGGCGGGATCGCCGGAGAGGCCGTTCCCCAGGTGGCAGTCGCGGCATTCGGTGTTCGGATGGCGCGACTCCTTCTGGACCTGCTCGCGGGTCATCACGAACTGCGGATATCCGAGCGAGGCCATCCTCCCCTTGTCGGCGTGGCACTGGACGCATCTGTCGCTCGACTGGTAGCCGCGGTAAAAATAGCTGAAGACGAGCACGAGCAGAAGCTGCACGAAAAGGAGCGACATGCCGCGCCTTGTGCCGAACAGGTTCCCGAGTCTTCCGATCGTCATAGCGTGAAGGATACCACAGGGAAAGGGCCAAAACAAATGGAATGTTATCAAGCCATCATGAAAGGAGGTCGCGGGAAGAAAGGAAAATCGCCTTTAGCTGATACAAACAGGTTCCCTCGTATTCTCCGCTGACAGCACTGCCGTCACCATGACCGGTCAACCGCGCCGCGGCGCCGGGAGAAGCAAAACCTCTCAGAACAGCCGCTCCATGGCCTCATCGACGCTCTTCACGCCGAGGAGTTCCATGTTCCTGAGCGCAGCGGTCTTCTCCAGCTTTTCGACGCTCGCCGCGGGAAGGATGCACCGGGTGAACCCGAGCTTGGCCGCGTCCTTGAGCCGCGATTCGGCCTGGCTGATCGCGCGGACTTCACCCGCGAGACCCACCTCGCCCATGACCAGGGTCTGGGCGTTGATGGCCTTCTCCCGGAAGCTCGATGCCACGGCGGCGATCACGCCGAGGTCCACTGCGGGTTCGTCGATCCTGAGGCCGCCCACCACGTTCACGAACACGTCCATGCCCATGAGGTGCATGCCGACCCTTTTCTCGAGCACGGCCAAAAGCAGCGACACGCGGTTGAAATCCACGCCGATGCAGGTCCTGCGCGGCATGGTGAGCTTCGACGGCGCCACGAGCGCCTGGAGCTCCGCCAGGATAGGGCGCGTGCCTTCCAAGGAGGACACGACCACGGAGCCCGTGGCGTCCGCCGGCCGCTCGGCCAGGAAGATCTCCGAGGGGTTGGCCACCTCTGCCAGGCCGCTCTCCTTCATCTCGAACACGCCGATCTCGTTCGTGGAGCCGAAGCGGTTCTTGACCGCGCGCAGGATGCGGAAAGCATGCCCCCGGTCGCCCTCGAAATAGAGCACCGTGTCCACGATGTGCTCGAGCACCCGGGGACCGGCGATGGCGCCGTCCTTGGTCACGTGTCCGATGAGGAACGTGGGTATGCCGGTGCGCTTCGCGTGGACCATGAGCCTCCCCGAAACTTCCCTGACCTGTCCCACACTGCCCGGAGCGGAAGGCAGCTCAGAAGTGAACACCGTCTGCACCGAGTCCACGACGATCACCTGGGGCTCGAGCCCGTCGGCGGCAAAGATGATATCATCAAGCGACGTCTCGGCCAGCACGTAGAGGTTCTCCGCCTTTACCCCGAGCCGCTCGGCGCGCATCTTGATCTGGGACGGAGATTCCTCGCCCGTTACGTAGAGCGCCTTTCCCCTGAGCTCCGACACCTGGCGCAGCATCTGGAGCACGAGCGTGGATTTCCCGATCCCCGGATCGCCGCCGATAAGGACCACGGAGCCGGCGACAATGCCGCCTCCCAGCACACGGTCGAGTTCGCCGATCTTCGTCACGAACCGGTCCTCGTCACGCGCCTGGATATCTCCGAGCAACAGGGGCTCGGAGCCGTTCCGCCGCTTCGCGATCCCGGCATCCCTCGGCTTCTCGACCCGCTCTTCGACCATGGTGTTCCACTGGCCGCAGTCGGGACATTTTCCCATCCAGCGGGGAGACTGGGTGCCGCAGGACTGGCATACATAAACGGTCTTGGATTTCGGCGTTTTCATAGGGGATATTCTAGGGGTTCATGGCCGGAATGTCAAACCCATCATCCTACTACTTTAGCTTGACAAAAATTTGTCCAGTGTTATGCTATTAAGAACAAAAAGGTGCAGGGAGGAGTTTCTCATGAAAAAGCAGAGTGCTATTCTAACCATTCTCATCATCCTGATCTTTCCGACGCTGCTGCACGCAGCTCCATTCTCGATCGTCGGTCCCCGCGCCCTGGGCATGGGCGGAGCCTCCGTTGCAGCGGTCAATGATTCGACGGCAGTCTACTGGAACCCGGCCTCCCTGGCCGACAACCGCCGTGTCGACATACGGATACCCGTTGAGGCCGGCGTCAAGGACCACATGGGCATCAAGGACACCTGGACCAATATCAATGATATTTTCCCGCTTGTTCAGGCAGGCGACCCCGCGGCCATCACTCAGATGCAATCAATTCTGGCACAGCTGGACAAACCCAAGACGGGTGCGGACATCGACGGGTCAACGGGTCTTTTCGTTTCGATCCCGGTGTCCAAGTCGGCCATAGCCGTCAGTGCGATGGGATTGGGCTATGCCGGCGTCTACCCGACGATTGACTCGCTGCACACCTCGGCCACGCCCACGGACCCCAACTTCGTGGCGTTCAATGATTCCACGGCGACGGGCATCGGGATCGTGCTCAGGGAGCCGGTGCTCTCTGTGGCGACATCCTTCGCGGAAAAGCTGTTCATCGGGGTCAATGCCAAGATGATCTATGCCGACACCTACGTCAGTTCCCAGAGCCTGACGTCGACGACATTCAGCACCTTCAAGGACGATGTGAAGAAGAACAAGACCTCCAGCAGCAAGGCCTCTCTGGATGCCGGCATATTGTTCGTGCCCGTTGAAAGCTTCCGCATCGGAGTGGTCGGCAGGGACCTGAACAAGCCGTCCTTCCCGGTCGCAGGGCTCTTCGCACAGAAACAGGCGACAGGCGATGTCACCCTGGTAACGAGGACCGACGAGGTGACCCTGGACCCGCAGTACCGGGCGGGCCTTGCCTGGCGTCCCTCCAAAACCTTCACCCTCTCGGCAGACTATGATCTCAGGAAGAACGAAACCCTCACGCCCGGTTATGAGAGCCAGATCGCCGCGGTGGGGCTGGAGAAAACGTTCCTGTCGGAAAGCGTCATCGTAAGAGCGGGCGCGAACAAGAACACGGCCGACAGCAGCTCGAAGGCAATCTACACGGCCGGGTTCGGCTTCCGGATCTACGCATTCAGGCTGGATCTGGCCGCGGGGTATGACTTCAAGGAGCGGCAGGGCGATGCTTCGGTCGACATTGCGCTCAGGTTCTAAGATCGATCGGGGGGCAGAATTATAAGACGAAAAGAGCCGGCCTCAGGGCAGGCTCTTTTTTTCGTTGCGGCTGCCTGACAGGGGGTCAGGGGAAGCGCTTTCAGAACCTCGGCGTCGGCTCCGACAGCAGCCCGCCCAGCGTAAGCTGGTAGAAACCTTCGGGGTCGCGGCCCTTTAACAGTGAGAGCAGCGCGGCCTGCTCATGTACCAGACGCTCCGAGGGCTTGAACCTGATCAGGAGGTTCATCATACCCCGTTCGCGCAGCACCAGATCCCCCGTGATCCGGACCGTGAGCTCCTTCCCGTTGAGCTCCAGCTTCTTGATCATCAGGCGGTCGCCCCTCACATCCGCCTCGACCCAGCCATTGTCGAAATCCAGGTCGGGGATTGCAAAGCCCTTGATCTTGAGATCCCGCGACGTCACGCCTTTCACCGAGAGACGCCCCTTGCCCGCATCATTGGTCATCTCGAAATTGCCGCCCACCTTCCCGGTCAGCTTGAAGCCTGCGTTCCGGAGCAGCGTGTAGGACGAGATGTCGAGCCCGTCCGCGTCCAGCATCACCGACTGCCTGCCCGGGCCCTGCTGCATCGTGACGAGCAGCTGGCCGCCGTACGCGGCCGCCTTCATCGAGACGGACATGCCTCCGCGCAGCAGGCTGAAGAGCGACACCGAGGTGTTCACCGACGGGCTTTCGAACAGCACCTTTCCCTGCTTGTCGGACAGCACCACGTCGGAGAGGAGGAATTGGTTGAAGAACCGCGGAGAGATGCGGGCGATGGACAGCTCGAGGGGCGTCCGCAGCCGGACCTCGGACTCCACCCGCGACTTGATCCGGTCGAAGGGGAACAGGAAGAGAAGGAAGAGCAGGAATGCGGCTACAAAATACGCGGCGAACGAGAACCTGCGGATGAGTGTATTTCTGTCGATCATCGGTGCTTACCCGGCGCTCGAGACCAGGATCGTGGCGTTCAGGAACTTCGGATTGTCGAAGCGGGGCTTGAAATACAGCTTCCGGATGCGCAGCGTCGCCTTCTCGAGCCGGTTCACATAGTTCACGACGTCATAGAGCGTAATGTTGTCCAGCCGCACCTCGACGACGCTCTCCTTGAAGGTCGCTGACTGGACGCCCGTCTGCGGCTTGAGCGACACGATCTTGCTGGTCAGGTTCGTCTGCTTGGTGATGTTCTCGATCTCCGTGAGCAGCGGCCCGCGCTGCGCGGCCACTGCCTGCAGCTGCTGCAGACGCTGCTGCATCTCGAGGTACTCACCCTTGAGCACGCGGATGTCGGCAAGGTCGCGCTCTTTTTTCGGGATCGCATCCCGCTTCCGGGAAAGGTCCCCGTAGAGCGGGGACAGCACGAGCGCGTAGAGCAGGATCAGGGCCGCCGCGATGCCGCCGTAGATCAGGACCTTTTTATCTCGTTCTTCGAGTTTCAAGTAAACCTCTTCCCTTGATAACCACGGATGAACACGGTTTAAACTACAAACCTTTCGTATTCCAACTTGGGTTGCGAAAAATTGATGATCAAACCGACTCGAATCCCGGAAATCCTGAGATAGTTCAATAGCTGCGCACGGTGTATGTCATCGATTTTCTCGACTGATTTTACTTCCACTATTACCTTATCCTCAACAACCAGATCGGCGTAATACGTGCCGATCTGGTTGTCCCGATACATCACTGTATTGTTGCTGCGGGACCACTTTTTTCTTTTTTAGTTCCACATCCCAGACAAGGGCATTGCCGTATACCTTTTCAAGCAAACCGCACCCGACTGCATTGTGGACATTAAAAGCAGAGTCAATAATTTCCTTTGTAACTTCTCTATGCAGTAGTTCCTTTTCAGACGCCATTTTTTAGCAGTTAACCGTGTTCATCCGTGGTTATAACGTGTTTCGATTCTCATCTTACAAATGCTTTTTTCCTGTTTTTAACCGTGTTCATCCGTGGTTATATCGCATGTCACAGCGCCTGCTTCAGTTTGATATCGAGCCGGAACTTCACCTTGTTGTCCGTCCCCATCCGGGTGTCGAGCACATTGACGTCCCCGAACAGCTCCGACTTCTGGAGCTCCGCCTTGATCTTGTCCACGGCCTCGAAGGAGCCCGCTTCGCCCTGGAGCTTCAACCGGTCGCCCTCGAGATTGAACTCCTGGAAACTGACGCGGACCTCTTTCGGGATCCCGTCGGTCACCGCCTTCATCGTGTCCAGGGCCGAGGTCCCGCTCCCGAGCGCTCCGAACTTCTTGCGGGCTTCTTCCAGGCTGCTGCGGAGCTGCTGCACGGGATCCCCAACGATCTTGGCATCGGGCATGGCCTGGTGGTAGATCGCCTTGATCTCCTTGTCCAGCTTGCCGTAGGACGTCTCAACCAGGTAGAACTTCACCCCGAGGTTCACGGCGAACAGAACGGCGGCGATCGATGCTGCGATAACGACCGTCCTTCTTTTCCTGCGCATCCCCTCGTCGACCAGCTTGTACGTGAATTCCTGCTTCCGGAAGTTGATCTCCTCGGACAGGGCGATCCCGAGGGTCAGCGGGTCTGCCGGTTTCTTCCCGCCGTACTCCGGGACTACCTGCTCCACGGCAATGCCGAGGTCCGTAAAGAGAGCTTCCGAATCGTGGTCCGGGCAGAGGAAGCAGATCTTCTCGACCCGTTCTTTCTGTTCTATCTCGAGCGCCTGGAGCGTGTGCCGGATGCTTGCCGTCGAAGCGGAATCGGAGAAGCTCCGGAGACCCTTGACCGCCTGTCCGCTCCGCATGCAAACATCGCTGCCGCAGGCAAGGAGTGCGCATCCCTCGGCCTTCATCATGCGCGAGAGGGATTCGAGTCCGACATACGAGGGGACGACGACCTGCGGGTCGATCCCGGCGGCGGCAAGCAGGTCCAGGTGCTTCTTCAGTATCTCCTTCGGCAGCATTATGGCCAGGACCTGGGACTCCCTGGGCGCGGCGGAGTCCTTGCCGTTCGCGGCCGCGTTCAGAACGACATGGTCGATGACCACCTCGCCTAGGTCGAAGGGCACCAGGTCCTCCATCTCGAAGGGCAGTGCCTTTTCCACTCGCTTGCGGTCGGCAAAGGGCAGCTGCACGAAACGCTGGGTAAAAAGGTGCCCCGGAATGGACGAAACGATCTTCGCGCCTGCCCAGTCCCGCGCCTTGCTTTTCAGGATGTCCGTGAGCTCTTCATCGCTGGCAAAGGCCTGGCTGAAAGAATCTACGAGATCCTTTCGGCGGAAATCCTTCTCCACCACCGACGCCGCAACGATGCCCTTCTCTATTTTAAGACCGACGATCTTCACAACGAACTCCAGTAGGAGACGGTGTTTCCATTCACAATGGCATCGATCTGCTTGGTGACGGGCGATGCAGAACCTCCTACCGCGGCGCGGGCAGAGTACTTATAATACCCGGCCGAATGGGTAGTCAATAGAGTCGAGAGATTTGAGCCACTAACTTGCATCCTGATGATGCTCGATAACCTCCCTGTCGAGGTAAGATCAGCGTCAGCATATGGCGTATCTTTTCTGTCTTGTACGATTCTCTCCACATCCATTGCAGGTATACTAAGGCTTTGCAGCACGTCTGTTGAAGCAGTGTTAATGTTAATTGTAATTTTGTTCAGGCTGACCGGCGATACGGTCAGACTGTCAGCCACCTTGAAGAAATCATCATTGCTCATATACTGATGGAGTCCCGACAATAACAATAAGTTGACGCTGTTGATACCGCTGTTCGGGTCGGTCATCCCGTCCACTACTTTTTTATCGATTCCTTTCATAGTCTCAAAGAGCCTCGTCACAATCTCCTTCGTTGCTGGATCATTTTTTATATCATTGATCTTGATCTTGCCGGACTCATCCTCCCATTTGACCATGATGACCGTCGATTCGTCCGGCTGAATAGGCAAAGGATACCAGTCTCCCGGCGGTATCAAGCCCCGCAGCCCTTGGCCGCCGGCGATAAAAGCATTGATGCCGGACCGCGCAAGAAAGTATGCCCGCTGGCTGTCGCGGAAGTTGACGGCACTGTTCAGGCTGATGCGCGTCGCGTAGGCGAACTCGAAGATGAGCGCGATCAGGAGCGCCGTCACCAGGAGCACGATCAGCAGGGCAACGCCGCGCTCGTTCCGAAGCAGCGGCCTCAGAGGGGCCGAATCAGTGTCCGCGCTCATGACGGGTTCCCCACATCCACATGCGTGGTGTATGTCCTGCCGTTGTCGAGGATAATGGTTATCTCCACGGTTTTCGGCAAGCCGCTGCTGTTCCACCCGTTATCGGTCCAGTTCGTGCCGTCACTGGAGAGCGCGAAACGGAGCGTCTCTACGCGGTCGGTGATCTCGTACTCCTCGCCCCCTTGCCCCGCTCCCGCCAGGACATCATTACTCAGCTCGCGCTTCTCCCTCCGGTACAGCGAATATCCCTTGCCGTCCGGCTTCTCCTTGAGGAAGTAGCCGACCTCCCAGAGTTCCGTCTCCTTCGTGTTCAGCCTGGGCCAGCTGTTCGTGAGCGTGGTCAGGTCGATCCTGTCGTGCCTGATCTTCTCGCCCGTGGCCGCGCTGGTGTCCTGCAGTTCTTCCTTCTGGATTCTAAAGAACGTGGGCCCATTCGGGTCCGGCTTGCCCCAGGCATTAGCAATGTCCGTCGAGAGCCGGGTCATCAGCGCGCGGGCCAGGTCCGTCTCGTCCCGCATGGCTTCCGCCTGTTCCACGTCCCTCCCGGCCGTGGAAAAGCTCGCATAGATGACGGTCATGATCACGGCAAGGATCGCCATGGCAAGCAGCACTTCGAGGAGTGTGAAACCCCGGGAGCGACGAGGGACAAGAGACGAGGGACGAGCGGGAGAACCGTTAACTATATCTTCTTCTCTGTTTCTTTCCGTCTTCCGCACTCCGCACTCGAAACTTCTACTCATAGCTCACCAGCTCAACGCTCTCGTCCCTGCCGCCTTCCTTCCACAATACCGCCACCTTGAGCTCCTTTATGGTGACGGGGAGGGTCCCGGTCCCGGTTTCTATCGTAAGGGGAGCGATCGTCTTTTTCCAAGTGTAGTCCTTGTACTCCTCCTCCTTAAACTCGCCTTCGGACTCGTTCTCCTTCGGAAGATTCGCGCGATTCTGGAGCATGTCCGTCATTTCGCGCTTCGCCAGCAGCGTTGCCGTGGTCATATGCTCCGCCAGCAGCACATCTTCCATGCTGCGGTTCTTGACCCCGATCAGCGTCACGAGCACCATGGCCATAATCGCCACGGCGACCATGACCTCGAGCAGCGTGAAACCCCGGGAGCGACGAGAGACAAGAGACGAGGGACGAGCGGGAGAATCTTTAACCATATCTTTTTCTCTGTTTCTTTCCGTCTTCCGCACTCCGAACTCATGACTCCAAACCATGCATTATTTCTCCTCCACGTATCCATCGAGGAGCTGGGTGTTTCCCGTGAGCGCGTTCAAAACCAGGGAAAAATCGCGGTCGCTGCCGTCGCGGAGATGGATGATCGCATGCTCGATCCAGCCGTCCGGGGTGAAGAGGATAACGGGCTGGTCAGGGTGGCCGACAACAACGACGTCCCGAAAGGTCGTCTGGCCCGAAAGGCTCCCCTCGCCGGCGATCACCGACTGGAGCCGCTTGTACTCGAATGTCTTGTCCGAAAGCTGCGACGGCGCCTCGGCCCAGTACTTTCCGTCCTGGATGTCGAACACCAGGCGGTAGGCCGCCTTCTTCGCCTGCGACTCTTCATGCAGGAAACGGATCATGCCCGTGAGGTGCCGCGCGCTCCGCTTCAGGTTCGCCTCGCCGAGCTCGCCTAAACGCGGAGCGACGAGCGCTATCATGAAGCCGAGGATGACGATGACAATAGCAAGTTCGATGAGGGTAAAACCCTTGGGGTGCAGAGTGCCTGATGCGAAGAGAGGACCCTCCGGTCTTCCGGCCGGAACCGCGCTTTTTTGCTTCTCAATGCTCCTCACTCCGGACTCCATGCTCCGAACCGTCGGCCTACTCCATCTTCCAGCTCTGGATATCTGCGTTGTTCCCTTCGCCGCCCGGCTCCCCGTCCGCGCCGTAGGACACGATCTCATATTCCCTGCCTTCGTTGCCCGGAGAGAGGTACACGTAGTCCTTGCCCCAGGGGTCCTTGGGGATACGGGCAGGCTTCAGGTAGCCACCCTCGCGCCACTTGGCCGGAATGCGGCCCGATTCCGGTTTCTTGATCAGCGCGTCGAGCCCCTGGTCCGTGGTCGGATAAAAATTGTTATCGAGCTTGTACGCATCGAGCGCGCCTTCGAGCGAACGGATCTGCACCTTCGTGGTCTCGACCTTCGCCTTCTCCTCCTGCCCCAGGATCCGGGGCAGCACCAGGCCGGCCAGCAGGCCGAGGATGATGACGACCACCATGATCTCGATGAGGGTAAAACCTTTTTGATTCTTCATGAACAACCTCCCGAACATTTTTAACCAGGGATGAACACGGGTGCGGCTTTGCCGCACGCACAGACTCTTATGATGACGAACGCGGAGCCTTTTTTTATCTGTGACGCGAAGCCCGTGTGAGTGAAGCTCCCGTGGTTACTATTACTATGAATCTCATCTCACGCCCGAGCTCATCTGAAGGATCGGCAGCATGATCGCGATGACGATGAACCCGACCACCAGCCCCATCACCAGGATGATCACCGGTTCGAGCAGCGACATGAGCGCTGCTATGCGGGTTTCGACGGTCCGGTCGAAGGAGTCTGAGATCTTGAGCAGCATCTGCTCGAGCTCGCCGCTCCGCTCCCCCACGCTGACCATCTGGATCACGACCGGCGGGAACAGCCCGCTCCGCCGGAGAGGCTCGGCGATCGATTCACCCTCGCGCACGCTCTCGCGTGCACGCTGGATTGCAGCGGCGAGGACCGAGTTCCCGACCACGCTCTGAACGATATCGAGCGCTGTAAGCGTGGGCACACCGCTGTGGAGCAACGTCCCGAGGGTGCGCGTGAAGCGCGACACGGCGATCATCCTGACCAGGGTCCCGAACAGAGGCAGCTTCAGGGCCCGGTCGTCCCGCCAGGCCTTGCCCGCGGGCGTCGCAAAGAACCGCTGAACATAATAGACCGCCGCACCCACGGCCGCCAAGATCGCCCACCAGCCCTTCGATACGACCTGCACCATCCACAGGAGCGCGATCGTCATGAAAGGGAGCTGCTGCTTCATGTCCTCGAACATCCCGACCACGCGCGGGAGAACGAAACTGAACAGGAAGAACAGCACGGCCACGCCGATCACGGTCATGAGCACGGGATAGGCGAGGGCCGCCGCGAACCTGCCCCGGAACCGCACCTGCTCGTCCAGGAAATCCGCCAGCCGAGCCAGGGTGATCTCGAGCGTGCCGCTGGCCTCGCCTGCCGAGACCATGTTGATAAAGAGCGGCGAGAAGACCTTCGGGTTCGCCTTGAGGGCGTCGGCAAGCGACGCGCCTTCCCGGACGGCGTCCCGGACCGACGAGAGCGCGGCCTTCAGGGGCGGCGACTCCTCCTGCTCCACCATCACGGTGAGCGCCTCCATCAGCGGAAGGCCGGCGGAGAGAAGCGTAGCGAGCTGGCGCGTCGCGTTGGCCAGGTCGCCAAGCCGCACGCCGGGCCTCCGGAACGTGATCTCCCGCGAGCGGCTCGCGCGAAGCGCACCGCCCTCCTGTATCTCGAGGACCACGACCCCGTCTTTTTTCAGCTTCGCACGTACCGCCTTCAGGCCGTCTCCGTCCTGCACGCCGGAGACCTTCTTGCCAGAGGCGGTCACTCCTTTATATTCGTAAACGGGCATTTTTTCTGTCGGAAACCACAGATGAACACAGATATACACACCCTGCATTCGCGCGGCCGCTCGCAGACGCGGTTGCAGGCGGATGGAACCAGGGGGAAATCCGCCCCGATTCCGATGCCATTATCTGTGTTAACCTGCCTGCCCCCGCGTTTTCGCAAGTCACCTGTCGTTGCATTGAACTCTACGCTTCCCTCTGCGTCACGCGCACGACCTCTTCGACGGACGTGATGCCCTTGAGCACGTTGTCCGCTCCGTCCTGGCGGAGCGTCCTCATGCCCCGCTGTATGGCCGCGGCCTTGAGCGTCGCCGCATCGGTGTTCTTCATGATAAGCTGCCGGACCTCATCGTCGACGAGCAGCAGCTCGTAGATCGCCTTCCGGCCGAGGTACCCCGTATTGAAGCAAGCCTCGCAGCCCTTCGCGCGGTACACCGTGGCGCCCCCCGCCTCCTTGAGCTCGAGCTCCTGGGCCTCTGCCGGCGTCATCCCGTAAGGCTCGCGGCATTCCTTGCAGAGCACGCGGACGAGCCGCTGGGCGAGAATGGCCATCACCGAGGAGGAGATCAGGAACGGTTCGACCTTCATATCGATCAGCCGGGTCACGGCGCCCGCCGCGTCATTCGTGTGGAGCGTGGAGAACACGAGGTGCCCCGTGAGCGCCGCCTGGATCGCGATCTCGGCGGTCTCCGAGTCCCGTATCTCGCCCACGAGGATGACGTCGGGGTCCTGGCGCAGCACGGACCGCAGACCGGCCGCGAAGGTAAGGTTGATCTTGGCATTCACCTGGATCTGACCGATGCCCTTGAGCTGGTACTCGATGGGGTCTTCGATGGTGATGATGTTCTTGTCCGGCGTGTTGATCTTGGAGAGCGACGCATAGAGGGTCGTCGTCTTGCCGCTTCCCGTCGGCCCCGTCACGAGGACGATCCCGTGCGGACGGGTGATCAGCTCGTTGAACCGCACCAGGTAGTCCCCGGAGAACCCGATCTGCTCCAGCGACAGAAGCGCGCTCTCGCGGTACAGGAGGCGGAGCACGATGCGCTCGCCGAAGGCCGTGGGCACGATCGAGACGCGGACGTCCACGTCCTTGCCGCCGATCTTGATGCGCATGCCTCCGTCCTGCGGAAGCCGCTTCTCGGCGATGTTCAGGCCCGACATGATCTTGACGCGCGATGCGATGCTCGCCTGGTAGCGCTTCTGGATGGTCAGGATATTGTACAGGATGCCGTCGATGCGGAACCGGGCAACGAGGTCCTTCTCGAAGGGTTCGATGTGGATGTCGCTTGCCCGTTCGCGGATGGCCTGGGACAGGAGCGAGTTCACGAGCCGGATGATCGGCGCGTCGTCGGTGACCTCGAGCAGGTCCGTGGGCTCCTCGAGTTCGGCGGCCAGGAACGAAAGGTCGTCTTCCTCCATCTCCTGGGCCGTGTCCTCGGCCTTGTTCATGTCCTCGCTGTACAGGCGGTTGACGGTGTCGAGGATCTTGTCGGTCGGTGCGAGGCTGAGCGCGACGTTGGCGCCGAAGAGGATGCGCAGATCATCAACGGTGGTCAGGGTGAGCGGCTCTGCTGTGGCGGCAATGACGGTCCCGTTCTCCTGCCGGAGCGGAAGCACGACCGCCTTCTTTGCATAGGTGATCGGAATTTTGAGCGCCAGTTCCCGGTCAACGTCGCCGAGCTCGGTCAGCACCGGCAGTCCCAGCTGTGCGCCGAGGGCGTTCAGCACATCGGCCTCGGTCACGAAATTGAGGCGCATCAGGAGCGTGCCGATCCGTCCTCCCCGTTTCTTCTGGAGGTCGAGCGCTTTCTTGAGCCTTTCCGGGGAAAGCCCGGACTCGACCAGTATCTCCCCGATCAGGCGTCTCACCGGGAACCCTCCGGAGGAGTCGCGGGGACCGTGCCCGTGGGGGCTGTCTGGAGCGGCGCGCCGTTCAGGGGCTTGGACGGAGCAGTGCCGGACGGACCGGACTCGATCGGCATGCCGTTCAGGGGAGCAGTCGGAGCTGTGCCGGATGGACCGGACTCGATCGGCGTGTTGTTCAGGGGAGCCCCGTAGTTCGAGCCGGTGGGCGTTGACTCTACAGCAGACGTGGTCCCTGTGTTCTCCATGGCGCCGGTCTCTTCCGCAGGCTGGGCAGGAGAAGGCGCGGTCCCTGTCGGAGCGACTTTCGGCTTCTTCGTTTCAATGAGTCCGCCCATGTCCTTTTTCTCGATCCCGTACTGATCACGGAATTTCTCGAGGGCGTCGCCCTTTTTCTTGGTGAGCTCGGCCACGTCTGTCTCGTTCTTGATGATGTATGGCGTAATAAAGATCATGAGATTGGTCTTTTCAATGCTGGTTGTCTGGGTCTTGAAGAGCCAGCCCAGAAGGGGAATGTCACCCAGGAGTGGCACCTTCGAGGTATTCGACGTAACGTTGTCGCGGATAAGTCCGCCGATCACCATGGTCTGGCGGTCCTTGATCACCACCGTGGTATCGGCAGAGCGCTTGCTCGTGCTGGGGCCCAGGACGTTCGCGTTCAGGCCCGCAGTCTGGATGACGTCGGAGATTTCCTGCTTGACCTCGAGCCGCACGTTGTCGTCGGAGGTGATCTGGGGGGTGATCTGGAGCTTGATGCCCACGTCCTGCCGGTTGATCTGCGTCTGGATGTTGCCGCCCGTGGCCGCAGACGAGGTCGATCCCGCGATAATGGGGATGTTCTGGCCCACCATGATCTCGGCCTTCTGGTTGTCCGTAGTTAAAATGTTCGGCGTTGAGAGGACGTTCACATTACCGTCGTTCTGAAGAGCGTGGAGCAGGGCGCTGACATTCAGAAAGGTCGCACCGTTATAGGTGAAGGTCCCCTTGATGACGCCGACAGCCAGGCCGCTCATCTGTGCCAGGGCGGCCGGTCCCGTCGCAGCCACGTTCGCGATGTTGCCGAAGTTCGTTCCGCCCAAAGGAGTAGTCGGCGCCCCCGTTCCAGTCTGTATCTCCTGGGGCGCGTACAGGAACTCAAACCCGACGTCGCGCATCTTTGTCAGGCTCATCTCGATGATCGCGGCCTCGACGTACACCTGGCGCCGCCTGATGTCCAGCTTCTGGATCACGTCCTTGACGGTCTCGTAGTCGCTCGGGGAGGCAACGATGATCAGCGAATTGGTGGCCTTGTCCGAGGCGACCGTGACCTGCCCCTCGAGGATGGCCGACGGCCCCGCGGTCGGTATTCCCCCCGCCGGCGGGACCGGCAGCCGGGACACGAGGGCCGACAACACCTTGGCGAAATCCTCCGAGTTCGCGTTCTTCAGATAGTAGACATTGATCTTGCCTCTTCCCTCAGAAACGGGAATATCGAGCGACGCGATCAGGCTCTCCATTTTTCTGACGTTGGGCGTCGCGTCGGTGATGATGAGAGAATTCGTGGCGGGGTAGGCGATCAGGCTCCCGTCCCTGCTCACCAGGGGCGTGAGGGTCCGCACCAGTTCGTTCGGGTTCACGTACGAGAGCCTGATCAGCTTGGTGACGAATCCCTGGTCGTTGAAATCATTGCCCTTCAGCACCTTCAGTCCGCTCTGCCGGGCGGTGGCCGCCGGGATGATGCGGGTGATCTTTCCGTCCTCGATTGCCGTGAAACCCTTGAGCTCGAGGGCGGAGAGGAACACCTGGTACGCTTCATCGGGTGATATCCTGGTCGGCGTCATGAGCGTGACCTTGCCGGTCACGCGCTCGTCAAGGATGAAGTTCCGGCGCATCAGTTCGCTCATCACCTTCACGAGTGCATTGATGTCGATGTTCGTGAAGTTCAGGGTTATGAAATCATCGCCGGATCCGGGTTTCCGTGCGTCGAGCTGCCGCGAGGAAGGGCCGGGAGACGCTGTTGCCGGCCCCGGTTTCTCCGCGGCATACGCACCATAAGCGGTGACAAACCCTGCGAGCAGCAAGGCCGCTGTTTTTTTCACTCTTCAGCCTCCCTGGGATAATTGACTAGGCAGTGCGAAGGGACGATTGACAGGAAGCCCCGTTATCACGTGAGCCGCGTCCCGTCCTTCATGGACGACCGTGCCGTGCACGATATGCTTCTGATCCTCTGGGCTGTCTGGCAGGATTTAGCGTATCTCGTAATTCAGGCTTTGACGCTGACCGCCGCGCACCAGGTCGATCGAGATGTTCTTTTCCTCTTTCAGGCCCTGGTACAGCTGGAAGAACTTGCCGGGATCATCGACGTCCTGGGAATTGATCTTCTGGATCACGTCCCCGTTCACGAGCCCGATCTTTTCATACAGGCTTCCGGGAACGATCTCCGTGATGCGGAACCCTATGGTCTTCCCCTGCTCCACGTAGGGAAGCGCCCGCGCCTGCGTCAGCAGCTGGCTCATGTTCTCGGTGCTTGCCTGCATCTCCCGCTGATCTATGGCGAACTTGCCATCTCCGATCCTCCGCACACCCGGCCCCGCCTTCACCATGCTCACGATCTTCGTGTCATCCACGATCTGGATGTCGGCTGTCGTGCCGTCGGCCCGGCGGAGCGTGACGCGGTCGTGAAGTACCTTGATGATCTGCGAACCGTCTGGCAGCTGCTGATGGATGCGGTAGAAAACCTGCCCCGTTGCGTCCTCGAGAACCGCGCCGGCGAACACATCGCCCTCGACGGTGCCGATCAGTTTGTAGTTGACCGCGTCGGCAGCAGCCGGCGCATTCGACGGCCCCTTCCCCTCGCCGAAGAGACCGCGCTCGAGGACCGAGGCATAATCGCTCATCTCGCGCCGGGGCTCGATGGGGGGCCTGGTGTTCGCGATGGGCGCCGCGTACGTTGGCGCCGCGTCGAGACTCCGGCCGATCATAGCATCAACGGTGTCCGCGAGAAAATAGGCCGACAGCGTCAGGAGCGCGACAAGGGCCAGGCTATAAGCTTTTCTGGTTTCCTTCATGATAGCCTTTACTTTACTGCTTTTCCCCCAAATATTCAACTACAAAAAACAGGTGCGACGCCGCATTCCCTCTCCGGGAGAGATCGGCAATGTAGCACGAGAGCGGAAAACCGCGTACCGGGTATGGTACGGAAGAGCCCTGGACGGTAATCATCAGGAGTGCACCGCTACTCCTGGTCCGTGTCAGAACCGCTGTGCCTTCTCGACCCGGCCGCCTGTTTCCCGGTCTTGTTGGGCCCGGTTCCCTGCACAGCGGCCTGCTGTCCGCCACCGGCGCCCCCAGGAGAAGCCCGTCTGTACCGCCATTGATTTTCTTTTTCCGCCTGCGGCAGAAGCGTCGTGGACGGCGCAGCGGGGGCCGGCATAACAGCCGGTGCGACGGCAACCGGGGGACGCGCCGTCTGGGGAGACGGTTTGGCATCATGGCTGATAAACAGCCGGTACGATGTGCCGTCGCTTCTCTTCACCGAGACGTGGTCGTCCGCAGCGGCTACGATCTGCGACCCGTCGGGAAGGCTTTCGCGGAGGTGATAGAAGGTCTGGTTCCCGGTCGAATCGTCGAGCACAGCGCCCGTGAACTCACTGCCGGCGATGATCCCGATCAATCGGAAGGGCCCCTCAGACGCGGTCTGAGCGGGCGCAGGAAGCGGGATAAGCACCGCCAGCACGGCCGGCACCATGAGCAGCAGCGCGCCGCGTCCGGCCGCTGTGAACCAATGATGAATGCCCCGAACCATGGGCGGGATTATAACCCCCTCGTGAAGGGGTGTCAATAATGAGAACGCGCGGATGCCTTTCGCGGGCCCGTCCCCCTTGCCGGGGAGCGGCCGCCGGAACCCGGGGCTTCACCGTTTCAGCTGAAGAATCCCCGGTAAAAGCCGTCCGCCCGCTGCCGGTAGGGATCGTAGATCCTGTTCGATTCGGCATCGACGCTGTTCAAGTCTATCCCCTGTTCATCCTTGAGCCAGCCCTGCACGATGACCGGCGTGACCTCGATGTGAAATTGAAGCGCGTATACCCGGTCGGAATACCGGAACGCCTGATGCGGGAACAGCTGAGACGAAGCGAGCAGGACCGCGCCGGCAGGGAGGTCAAAGGTATCGCCGTGCCACTGGAATACCTCGGCAATGCTGCCTCCGTCCACAGCGAGCGCTGCCATGAGCGGGTCCTTTATCCCGTCTGGCGTGATGGCGACGCGGGACCAGCCGATCTCCTTTGCGCCGCCTGCATAGACCCTCGCGCCGAGCACGTGGGCGATCATCTGCGCACCCAAGCAGACGCCCAGCACGCGCTTGTTCATGCCGATCGCGCGGCCGATCAGCCCAGCCTCGTCCTTCAGAAAGGGATGCTGGTCCATTTCATACACTGCCATGGGTCCGCCCATGATGACGACGTGGGTGAAAGGATCGGGATCGGGCGCGGTCTCTCCCTGGCTCAGATCCACGACCGAATAGGCCGTCTTCCGGGCCCTGAGATAATCCTCGATCGTGCCCGGACCTTCCGCTGCGATGTTCTTGATGATAAGGACGTTCATGATATCTCCTCTTTGAAGCCGATGGGTGCTGATCCCCGGTGATTGACTTCTCTCTTGATCCTCTCCGGTTCCCGGTGCCTCCGCGGCAAGCTCTTCACTCCCCTTTTTTCGCGAAGAACAGAAAGGCCATCTTCGGCCGCCGTGAGGAATCGGCCGTGACGAAGTGGATGCTCTCGAACGTATATCCCTCCGCAGTCCACTGGTTCAGGATCTTTTCGATCTCTTCATCGGTGACGGTGCTGGTCTCGACAACCTTGTATGCCATGCCTCTATTATAGTGGAAGAAGCTAACCGAATCAACATCGCAACCCGCCAAATAACTGTTGCTATTGGCGGCCGCCGGCAATATAATCTGGCATGCCGAAGAAGAAAAAGGCCGTGCTCTCGGGGCTGGACCGGGTCGAAAGGCTCTGGCCCGGAGACCTCAAGGGAGCCCGCGCGGGCCTCGTGGTGCATCCCGCCTCGATCGATCGCAGGCTGCGGCACGCCATTTCGGTCTGTGCGGGATCGAAGAAGTTCAGACTGACCGCCCTGTATGGTCCCCAGCATGGGATCCTGGGCCAGACGCAGGACAACATGATCGAATGGGAGGGTTTCCGCGATCCCGCAACCCGCCTCCCGGTCTACAGCCTCTACGGCCGGACGCGAAAACCCCTTCCCGGCATGCTCAAGGACGTCGATTTGCTCGTTGTGGACCTGCAGGACGTGGGCAGCCGGTACTACACCTTCATCTGGACCCTTGAGCTGTGCATGCAGGCCTGCCATGAGGCCGGCAAGGCCGTGATCGTACTCGACCGGCCGAACCCGCTCACCGGCCTCGGCACGGAAGGCCCGGTGCTCGATCCTGAGTACGCGTCCTTTGTGGGTCAGCGCCCCCTGCCCGTGCGCCACGGGATGACCATCGGCGAGATCGGCCTCTATCTCTGCGCCGAGTTCTATCCCGGCCTTGATTACCGGGTCGTGACCATGACGGGATGGAGCCGGAAACAATGGTTCGACGAGACAGGGCTGCCCTGGGCCCTTCCGTCTCCCAACATGCCGACCCTTGATACGGCCCTCGTCTATCCCGGCATGTGCCTGCTCGAGGGTACGAACCTCTCCGAGGGGCGGGGAACCACAAGGCCCTTTGAGATCTTTGGCGCGCCCTTTGTGCATCCCGAGACGCTCGTGAGGGTGCTTGATGAATTCAGGCTTCCCGGCGTGGCCTTCCGCCCGCTCTCCTTCCTGCCAACCTTCCAAAAGCATGCGAACATGCTCTGCGGCGGGGCTCAGATCCATGTGACGGACCGTGGGAGGTTCAAGCCTTTCAAGACCGGCGTCGCCGTCCTGAAGGCGATCCACAACACCTGGCCACGCGAATTCGCCTGGAAGCAGCCTCCTTATGAATACGAGGAGATCAAGATGCCGGTCGACATCCTTGCGGGCACGGACCGCCTGCGCAAGGGCATCGAGGCATGGAAGGACCTTGACGAGATGGAAGCGTGGTGGAAGCAAGAATCGCGGGCGTTCGAGAAAATACGAAAGAAATATTTAATCTATAAATAAGAGGCACTGTTCACGCGGAAACGCAGAGCACGCAGAGGAACCATTTAAGAAATTCCTTCACTGATAGTTGTCAGAAAGGAATCCCCTTGTTTGAAATTGTCTGAATGGCTTTGATCGCCTCTCCATGAGCTCAGCGCCTCTGCGAGAGAGCGCTTTTTTTGATATGTCAAAATATCCCCTTACTATCTTCCTCCCGGCTGCCGGCCTCGGCGAACGGCTCAGGCCCGTCACGAACCACCTGCCCAAGCCGCTCCTCCCGATCCTCGGCAGGCCAATGATCGAAGGCATCCTGGAAAGACTGACCGCCGTTTGCAGCGGCAGGATCGGGATCAACCTGCACTGGAAGCCCGACCTCATCCGCTCCTGGGCCGCCGCATCGCCCTGGGCCGGCCGCATCACCTTTTTCCCCGAGGACCCGGTCCTCGGGACGGGCGGCGCGCTCAAGAACGCGGAGTCTTTCCTTTCGTCCGGCCCGTTCATCGTTCACAACGCGGACATCCTGCTCGATATCGACTTCGGCCGCCTGATCGAAGCGCATCTGTCCTCGGGCAGTATCGCGACGCTCGTGACGCACAGGCACCCGAAGCTCAGCAACGTGGTGGTTGACGGCCGCGGCCTGGTCCTTGACGTGGAAAACCCGGGCGAGTCCAGGCCCGATCCTTCGAAGGTCGCGGACAAGGTGGCCTATACCGGCATCGCGGTCTACTCGCCGGAGATCCTGAGGTTTTTTCCTCCCGGGATTTCCCATGCAACCGTGGCCTGGATCGATGCGGCCCGCGCAGGACACCGGGTCCAGACCATGGATTTCACGGGGTCCTCCTGGAACGACATCGGCACTCCGACCAGCTACGCCATGGGAGTCCTCGATGTGCTGCGGGAAAGCGGCGAGACCGTTTATCTGTCCGCCAACACGGTCTTCGAGGCCTTTGGCATGGACGGATACGTGGTGGTCGAATCGGGAAGCACGGTAGAAGAGGACGCCTCTCTCAGGAACTGCATCGTGATGCCCGGGACGCGCGCCGCGGGCAGCCACGAGAACGAAATCATCGGCCCGGACTACACGATCAGCCTGCGGGAGACGGATTTCCAGCCGACGTTCCATGCGGCGGAGCAGAAGAAGGTCTCCCTCTCGGACCCCCTGTTCGCCAACCACTTCGGCATGGGCCTGCAGGGCGCCGCACAGGACCGGAACGATGCCGACGCCTTGCTGATCGGCCTCGGCGGCTCGGACAGGCGTTACTATCGCATCCGGAACGACGGGAAGACGGTCGTGCTCATGGAATGCCGGCCCGATGATCCGGACTATGAACGACACATCGTCTACAGCCGCTTTTTCGAGAACCACTCCGTGCCCGTGCCCTGGCTGATCGCTTCGGATGACGACCGGAAGCGGGCGATCTTCGAAGACCTGGGCGACATGAGCCTGTACTCATACCTGAAACTGAGATGCGGAAACGAACACGTTGAGGACATCTACCGGAGCGTCCTTGACATCCTGGTGAATCTTCACTCCCGCGTCACGCAGCACATCGATGAATGCCCCCCCCTGGGCGAGAGGGTCTTCGATTATGATTATTTTCGTTGGGAAACGGGTTATTTTGCGGATCGATTCCTTTCGGGCTTGAAGCAGCTGCTCCTGAAGGACCGGGGTGCGCTCGACCGGGAATTTCACCGCCTGGCTCAGAAGGCGGACGGCTACCCCAAGGGCGTTATCCACCGCGATTTCCAGTGCCAGAACATCATGATCACCCAGGGCGGCTTTCCGCACCTCATCGACTTCCAGGGGGCCAGGATGGCCCCGCCGGCGTACGATGTGGCGTCGATCCTCTGGGACCCCTATCACCGGCTCGACGAGAGGGTCCGCAGCCGCTTGCTTGAATACTATATTGACGAGATGAACCATGAGGCTTCGGGATTCAGCGAAGGGCTCTTCCGGGAAAGCCTGCTTCCCTGCCGTCTCCAGCGGCATATGCAGGCGCTGGGAGCATACGGTTTCCTGTCAATGGTGAAGGGGAAAAAATACTTCCTGAAGCACGTCACGGAAGCGCTGCGGCTGCTGAAGGAGGAGTGCGCCTTGGCCAGAGACGAGTATCCGGAGCTGTACAGACTCGTGAACAATCTTTAACGGAAAACATCGGTCCTTGCCGGGACCTGCATTTTCTTTTGCGCTTTACATCTCTTCAAAATGAACTATAATTCCCGGAGAAACCGTCGGGCAGGGAGAGAGGAATATGCGTCAGCTCGTAAGACTCTAGCAAAAATACAGGGAATCGGACTCCTCACTTGTGCGCGTCCTGCTGTCCTCTCTCCGGTACCGGTTGGCGGGCAAGAACCTCGTAGCGAACGACCGGTTGATCATAAAAGGCATGGAGAACATCAGCACCGGTGGACTCGTACATATTGGCATGCAGCATCTCGGTTTCATGCATAAATAGGACCGCACGTACCTCAACGTCAGCGGCCGCCTGTAATTCTCATCCAAGTGCTCGATCGGCAAGGGATGCCGCTTCGATATTGGAAAAGAGGCCGTGGCACGATTCGGCATGGGGATCATGAGCGCAAACATCAAGTACATTATCATGCACGGCCTCGAAGTGGGCGACGACTTCCTGATCTCCTGGGGCTGTGAGTTCGTGGACGAGGATTTCCAGCGTCTCGATTTCGAGGGACGGAAAGACCGGGATCCGCGGATCCTGGTCTGAGATCATGTCTGGATCGGCGCCAATGTGACGGTGCTGAAGGGCAGCAGGATACCGAAAGGCTGCGTGGTCGCGGCCGGGTCCGTGGTCGCGAGGGTTTTCGGGCAGGAAAACTGCCGGGGCGGAGGCAATCCGGCAAAGGTGATCAAGGAGGATGTTACGGGGAAGTGAAAAACGAGAAACGAGTTGACCACGAAGAACGCGAAGCGCGCGAAGGTTCAAGCAAGCATCGACCTTCGCGGAACGAACATCGGACATAACCTTATATGAACCCTATCTGCATAGTAGACGACGAATCTTCCATTGGTTCCACCATAGCAAGCATCCTGAAGGACGAGGGGTATCAGACCATCGTATTCCCGGATGCGGAGAGCTTCTGGCAGAGGCTCGACACCATGGAGCCCTCTCTTGTCCTTCTGGATATCTGGCTCCCCGGCATAGACGGAATGCAACTCCTGAAGAGTCTTCATGCCCGGATGCCCACACTCCCCATCATCATGATGAGCGGACATGCCGGCATCGAGGCTGCGGTTGCCTCGATCAAGGCCGGCGCCTACGATTTTATGGAAAAACCTCTTCATCTGGAGGTCTTGCTCGACAAAGTGGCGTCCGCCCTCAAGCACCGGCCCTCCGGGGGCGGTGAGCCCCTGCCTTCGGACACGCGGCTTGAGATCGTCAGTGCCGACCTTTCGATTCCCCCTGGCGAGGTGGAAGTGGCTGACTCCCCCGAACCTCAGCGAACCCTCAGAGGGAATGTGGTCCTGAACGGGATCGGGCTCCTGAGCGGCCGGAACACCGGTGTCATCCTGAGCCCCCTCGGGCCCAACGAAGGGATCGTCTTTCAAACGCTTGACGGTCAAACCATTCGCGGGCATATCACCTCCCTTGAGGACTTCTCCCAGGCCGGCTCGCCAAAGACCTTCTCTGCCAACTCCACCACGCTCGACAACGGCAGACGGCGGGTGCGCACCATTGAGCACCTGATGGCGGTCCTATCCATGTACGGCATAACGAACGTGCTCATAAAGGTCGACGAGGAGATACCGAACATAGACGGCTCTGCCAAGGATTTCTGCGAACTCCTGGAAGCGGCAGGGATAGAGGAACAGTCTGCCTCCACCAAAGTTGCCGTCATCCGCCGGAAGATCGGAGTGGGAAACGAGGACAGGCATGAAAAGCATCTCTATGCGGAGCCCTTTGAAGGGTTCGAGATATCGATGAGGGTTGACTACCCGCAACCCATAGGCGAACAGGTCCTCACGTTCAACCCTGAAAGCGCGTCTTTCGCAAAGGAGATTGCCCCGGCCCGCTCTTTCAACACCTTTGAGAACATCGAAATGGCACAGAAGCTTGGAAAGGTCGGGGGCGGATATCTCCACTCCCATATCATCATGTACGATGGCAAGGTCATCAACACGGAACTCCGTTATCCCGACGAATTCGTGCGACACAAGATATTGGACCTGATCGGAGACCTCTACCTCCTCGGCCTTCACATCAGAGGACGCATAACCGCCAACATGACCTCCCATGGCTACAATCAGGCCCTGGTGCAACGCTTGTACCAGGCTGTCCAGAGCAGCTCCAGGACATAGTTCCCTTCCTTTTGCGGGACCGCCGCGCTCAAGCGGACTCCTTCATGCCTCACTTTACGTGAAAGTTCCGACTGGTTCCTGATTTCCGACTTATACTGCCATTGCAGCGTTGCAGGTGCGTACGACCGATAGAATCATCGAGGCAGTGTAAAATACTAGTGTATTTTCAATCGTTTCGCTGTGTCGTTTTTTCGGGGTGATAACTTGCCAAAACAGATTATTTAGGGTAAAATTTTATTATTTGGTATATGCGACCTAAGTTGCATTGACCGTCGTAAATGAATATCTCATTTCGGTATGCCCACCAAATTTAACAGCGTCAGATTCAAAATTACCGGCATGGTGCTCTTCCTGCTTATTGTCTCAGCTCTCGCTTTCTACACCATTACCCTCTCGATAATGAACCGTTATCTCCTCAGTGAGGTTCTCAAACGATCGGAAGCCATTTCGAAAAGCATCGCCGCATCTGCGGGTTACAGTCTGCTCTCGAAGGACTTCCTCGGCCTTGACAACATGGTTTTCAGGATGCACGAGTCAAATCCGGACGTGGAATCCATAGCGATAGTCGGTCCCGATATGAAGATCATCGTGCACAGCGATATAGCGAAAGCCGGAAATAAGCTGTCGCCCCCTCAAGGGCGCTTACTCCGCGAAGGCGCTGACGGCAGTACGATAACGGAATCAGCGAGTCCATCCGCTGGATACTTTGAAATTGTAAGCCCCATTGTCTCGTTCAATAAACATCAGGGCTCGGTAATTCTCAGCGTGAACAAATCGTCGCTGAAGGATGCCCAGAATGCGGCGCAAAAGAGAATCATGATATTCTTTGCGCTCATTCTCATGCTGGGCATTGCCGGCAGCATCGCCCTTTCGTCGTTTTTGACGAAGCCGATTCAGGAGCTGTCCAGAGGAGTTGATGACCTCAAGGAGGGGAAAGAGTGTCGAAGGCTCAAAATCTATTCACAAGACGAGTTCGGGAAATTGACTGCGAGTTTCAATGAGATGATGGCATTGATAGACGCGCAGAGCAGCAAGCTCAATGCATACGCCAAAGAGCTGGAAGACTCCTATGTTTCCACGGTGAGGGTGCTTGCCGCGGCAATTGATGCGAGAGACCCCTATACCCATGGGCATTCGGCGAGGGTTTCCGTGCTTTCTTTGCAGCTCGGGAGAGAAGTCGGACTAGACGATGCGGCGTTGGAGGAACTCGAGGTCGCATGCCTGTTCCATGATATCGGAAAGATCAAAACGCCGGACTCGATCCTCCGCAAAAGAGACAAGCTGACCGTACGGGAATACGATGAAATGATGCGCCATACCGAATACGGGGCCGAGATTCTCAGTAAAGCGCCGTCTCTGCAAAAATATATACCTCCGGTCAGACATCACCATGAATGGTTCAACGGCAAAGGTTATCCCGACGGTCTCCAGGGAGATGCCATTCCTTCCTTTGCCGCCATTATCGCGATAACCGATACCTATGATGCAATGACATCGAACAGACCCTATCGGGGCGCTATTTCTGAGATGGAGACCCTGGAGGAACTTATCAAGTGCGCTGGCAAGCAATTTCATCCCGAGCTTGTTAGGACTTTCACGAGGATCATGGATAAACGGATCGCCGAGGAAATGCAGGTAATGAGGGGGTAGACGAATAGATGCGGCGCCTTTCCCGGAAAACAATAACGCTCGATGCGGTTTTGATACTTCTGGTGATTTCTTCCTGTATGGCACAGAAGAACACAGGAATTGACAGGACGTTGGGCGAGAGCGCCCGCAGGGAAGTTGACCAAACACGTATGAAATCCGAACAGTATGTCATCCAGGGCAATTATAGAAGTGCGTTGGACGTCTACGCTGAAGCCTGCCGCAAATATCCCGAAAACCAAGCGCTCTTCAAGAACTACGATAAAACCATAGAGGATATTCACCGTGCCGCCAATGAGGCTTTCAGCAGAGAGGATTTTGTCTCATCAGGGCGGGCTTATTATGTCTTGCAGAAGAACAAGTCTTACTGCCAAGAAATAGTTCGGAAGCCGCCGCTTGACAAGGGATTCCTGCATGGACGCTTGGAGGATTGCAGCTCCCATCTTTCCCAACGGGCATTGGCCGAATACAGAAAAGGTAATCTTGCCGAAGCGATTTCCCTCTGGAAAAGCATTCTTGCATTCGATCCTACTAATGCAAGCATCATGAAAGCCATTGATACGGCCACTATCCAGCAAAAAAATCTTCGGTAAAAAAGGAAAGACCCTCCTCAAGTGCGAACGAGTAGTTAAGTCATCAAATATAAACGGCACTGTCCACATCCGACAGTGCCGTTTCAACATCCACTGTTGAGAACAGCTCCTACTCCCCTTCGAATTCCGTCAACGCGAAGAGCTTGTAGCCTTTCTCCAGAATCTTCTTCCGCCCGCCGACCTCCGGCAAATCCACGATGAACGCCATCTCTACGACCACCCCGCCGAGTTTCTCGATGAGCGCTGCGGCCGCCAGCGCCGTGCCGCCCGTGGCCAGCAAATCGTCCACCAGGAGCACCCGCTCGCCCTCCTTCAGCGCGTCCTTGTGGATCTCGATCCGGTCCGTTCCGTATTCGAGCGCGTACTCCTGAAACTCCACTTCGGCCGGCAGCTTGCCCTTCTTCCGGATGGGGATGAAACCCTTGCCGAGCGTGTAGGCCAGCGCGGAGCCGATGATGAAACCGCGCGACTCGATTCCCACGACGGTATCGAAATCGAATCCCGCGTGGACATAGCGCTGCGTGAGCGTGTCGATGACCAGCCGGAACCCGACGGGGTCTTTGATGAGCGTGGTGATGTCCCGGAACATGATGCCCTTTTTGGGATAGTCGGGAATGGTTCTGATCTTCGATTTGATCGGCATGAGTTCTCCTGACGGGATAATCGTCATCCCTGCGAAGGCAGGAATCTTATATTTGCACTAATCCCGGATTTCCGTTTTCGCGGGAATGACGGCACTTGCATCTCAGCGGTTCACCCGTGTTTATCGGTTCGTCCCGCGAAGCGGTACCCCGGCTGTCGGTAGTGTCCCCCTCAGCACGTGTCTTCCTCCCCGCCAACCTCCCGGTATTGTTCCACGCCCATGCGGTACAGGTCCGCTCCGTGCACATCATTCACGACCACGACCGGGAAGTCTTCCACTTCGAGCCTCATGACCGCCTCCGTCCCGAGCTCGGGGTAGGCGATCACCTCGGCCTTTTTGATCGACTTGGAGATCAGGGCGCCGGCTCCCCCGATCGCGGCGAAATAAACCGCCTTGTGTTTCATGATCGCGTCCTTCACGTCCTGCCCGCGGGGCCCCTTGCCGATCATGCCCTTGAGGCCCAGCTCGAGCAGGTGGGGCGTGTACTTGTCCATGCGATAGCTGGTCGTCGGCCCGGCGGACCCGATGGCCCGGCCCGGCGCCGCGGGCGTGGGGCCGGTATAATAAAGGATCTGACCCCTGAGATCAAAGGGGACCTTCTCTCCCTTTTTCTGTCCTTCGACCATGTACTTGTGCGCCATATCCCTGCCGGTGAAGATCACGCCCGTGATCAGGACCCGGTCGCCGGCCTTGAGGCTCATGATCACGTCGTCGGTCAGGGGAGGATGGATTTTCACGGGATCGGTCATAGTTTTTTCTCGCAAAGACGCAAAGTTCGCAAAGGTTTATTAAAACGGGAGAATCTTTGATCCGTGTTTTTCGGCGTTCATGCCTGATTCCTTTTCTTCGATCCCTGGCTTTACCCCTGTTCATCTGTGGTTACAGGATAATGGTCTTGTGCCGCGCCGCGTGACAGTTGATGTTCACGGCCACGGGGAGGCTCGCGATGTGGCAGGGGAAACTTTCCACGTGTACGGCCATGGCGGTCACCTTGCCGCCGAGGCCTTCCGGGCCGATGCCGGTCTTGTTCACCGCCTTGAGCAGCGTCTCCTCAAGGGACGCCAGCTCCAGTTTCGGGTTGGGGCTTCCCACGTGCCGGAGCAGCGCCTTCTTCGCGATGAGCGCCGCCTTCTCGAAATCCCCGCCGATGCCCACGCCGATTACGACCGGCGGGCAGGGATTCGCGCCCGCCTTCCGAACGCACTCGAGCACAAAGTTCGTGATGCCCTCCACGCCCTCAGTGGGCCTGAGCATCCGGATCACGCTCATGTTCTCGCTTCCTGCGCCTTTGGGCATGAAGGAGATCCTGAGCCGGTCGCCAGGAACCACTTCGGTGTAGATGATCGCGGGAGTGTTGTCGCCGGTATTCCTGCGCGTGATCGGGTCGACCACCGACTTCCGGAGATACCCCTCTTTATACCCCTTGCGCACGCCCTCGTTGATGGCGTCAGAAAGGAAACCGTTCTTGATCCGCAGGTCCTGGCCCACTTCCACGAAGAAGATCGCGATGCCCGTATCCTGACAGATCGGGATGTGGTCTTCCCTCGCGATATGAGCGTTCTCCTTGAGCAGGCCGATGATCTCCTTTGCCCCCGGCGACGTCTCGGTTTCGACGGCCCTGTCGAAGGCGGCGAGCACGTCGTCGCTCAGGTTGTAGGCGGCATCGATGCAGATCTGGGCCACGTTGTCCCTGATCTCGTCTACGTGAATTTCGCGCATCCCGCCCTCACCGCGTCAACGGACTTCATGAACCCCGCGTTCTCGTCCGCATTCAGTCTGATCTCGATCACCAGCTCCATGCCTCCGGCGCCGAGCTTCACTGGCACGCCGGCAAAAGCGCCCTTTACACCGTACTCGCCTTCGAGCCAGACCGAGCAGGGAAGTATCTTCTTCCTGTCCATCAGGATAGCCTCGACCATCTCGAGGGTGGAGGCGGACGGCGCATAGTATGCGCTCCCGGTCTTGAGCAGCGCCACGATCTCGGCACCGCCGTTCCGCGTGCGCTCGACGAGCCTGTTGATCGTCTCGGCACTCATGAGCTCGGTGATCGGGATGCCGGCGACCGTCGAGTAGCGCGGCAACGGCACCATGGAGTCGCCGTGTCCGCCCAGCACGAAGGCATGGGTGTTCTCCACGGACACGCCCAGTTCCATGGCGATAAACGTGCGGAACCGCGCCGAATCGAGCACGCCTCCCATGCCGATCACGCGCTCGCGCGGAAAGCCCGTGGCCTTCATGGCTACATACGCCATCACATCCATGGGGTTCGTGACAACGATCATGACCGCATCGGGAGAGCGTCGGCCCGTTTCCTGCGCGACCTGCTTCACGATGCTGCCGTTCGCGGCGAGCAGGTCGTCCCTGCTCATGCCCGGCTTCCGGGCCAATCCGGCCGTGATCACGATGATGTCCGATCCCGCGGTCTCGTCGTAGCTATTACTCCCGGTTATCTTCTCATCATAGCCCAGGACCGGTCCCGCCTCCAGGAGGTCGAGCCCCTTGCCCTGCGGCACGCCTTCCATCACATCCACCATCACCACGTCGGCAAGCCTGGCCTCCGCAATCCGCTGCACCAGCGACGCCCCCACATTGCCCGCACCGACAACCGTAACTTTCTTACGCACAAACACCTCCCTCTTTATAGCGACCGGAGAGTCTCTTGTCTCTTACAGCTTGGTGATCTTGATCTTGTTGATCTTCCGTCCCTCAAGCTCCAGCACCTCGAGCTTGAGGTTCTTGTACTTGAGCTGCTCGCCGACACGGGGCATCCTTCCGAACAGTCCGAACACGAACCCGCCCAGGGTGTTGAAATCAGCGGAATGGAGTGACGTACCGAGCAGTTCGTTCACCTCGTCGAGCGCAGACTGGCCCGAGATGACGAAGTTTTTCTCGTCAACGACCTCGACGTCCTTTTCCGCGGTCTCAAGCTCATCGTGGATGCTGCCGACGATCTCTTCGATCAGGTCCTCCAGCGTCACGAGTCCCGAGGTCCCGCCGTATTCGTCGATGACGATGGAGATCTGGAACCGTTCGCGCTGCATCTCGGACAGGAGCTCGCTCACGCGCTTGTTCTCCGGGATGAAATAGGCCGGCCTGATGAATCGCTGGATGCCGTCCACGCGGTTCACTTCGCCTGCCGACATTGCGACAAGGATATCCTTGATATACAGGATCCCGATGACGGAGTCGATCGTTTCCTCGATGACCGGGTAGCGCGAATAGCCGAATTCAGACACGAGATTGAGCACGTCCTGCAGCGTGGCGATCGAGGGGATGCTCACGATCTCGGTCCTGGGGCGCATGGCCTGCGCCGCGAGGGTGTCGCCGAACTCGAAGACCTTGTGCAGGAGTTCCTTCTCTTCCTCCTTGAGGGAACCGCCCTCCTCCCCGAGATTGATCATTGCCTTGATGTCTTCTTCGGTCACGACCGCGGTGCAGGACATGCCCTGGGGGCCGGGGCCCGCGAAAAAGTCGGCGGCGCCGGCCAGCAGGCGCGCGGCCGGAGACAGCAGCCTCATGGTGAACCGCATCGGCCGGGCAACGATCAGCGCCAGACGGTCCGGGTCCCGGGCAGCGAGTCCCTTCGGTGCCAGCTTGGAGACCAGGACGACGAGCACCGTGGAGACCAGGGCCGAGGTGACGATGGAAATGGTCGTATCGGCGAAAAGGTGCATTGCCGTCACCGTGCCGAGGGCCGAGGCCATGATGATGAAAAAGTTCTCGGCGAGCAGTAGCGTCCCGTGGAGGCGGTCGCGCTCTCCCAGGAGCTGGATGACCGCCTTCGCCCGCCCGCTGCCGGCGTCTGCAAGCTCGCGGAGGTGCGCCTTGTTCGCGAAGACGATGGCCGTCTCGGACGCCGCGAAGAATGCGGCGAACAGCACACAGAGCGACGCGGCTGCGACGAGCGGCCAGTTATCCATGAGGAAGGTCATGAGAATAGCCCTACGGGTATTGCAAAGGCCGAAATCCAAATGTCAGAACAAGCGGCAAGCATCCCGACAGGACGATTTTGATATTTGAGCTTCGGCATGTGCACGTCCGGGTGAATCACATCTTCTCCCCCGTGACCCTGATGACCTCGTCAAAGGTCGTCTCCCCGTTCAGCATCTTCCGGACCGCGGCCTCGCGCAGAGCGGTCATGCCGTCGGAAACCGCCGCCTTCCGGATTTGTTCGGCGTCCGTCTTCTCCCTGATGATCGAACGGATCCGCTCGTTCACTTCCATGATCTCGAAGATGCCCGTCCTTCCCTGGTACCCGGTCCCGCGGCACTGGGGGCAGCCTTCACCGTACTTCACGGTGATCCCGTTCCCGGATGAATCCAGTCCGACAGCCTCCGCCTCCTCGGGGAGCAGCTGATAGACCTTCTCGCAGTGGGTGCAGATCTTGCGGACCAGCCGCTGGGCCATGACGCCGATCACCGTGGAGGAAATGAGGTACGGAGCAACCCCGAGGTCCAGGAGCCGCGTGATCGAGCTGGGGGCGTCGTTGGTATGCAGGGTGGAGAAGACCAGGTGGCCCGTCAGAGCCGCCTGCACCGCGTTCTCCGCGGTTTCCAGGTCCCGGATCTCGCCGACCATGATGATGTCCGGGTCCTGCCGCAGCACCGTGCGCAGGGTGCTTCCGAAGGTGACGCCGACCGCGGGCTGGACGCTCACCTGGTTGAACTGTTCATGGACCATCTCGACGGGGTCTTCGATGGTGACGACGTTCACCTCCGGCGTCGCGACCGTCTTCAGGGCCGAATAGAGGGTCGTGGTCTTGCCGCTTCCCGTGGGCCCCGTGACGAGCACGATCCCGTGCGGCCTCGTCAGGAAGGAGCGGAACACTTCGTAGTCACGCGGCTCGAACCCGATCTCCTCCAGGTCCTGGAGCAGGATGTCGGGGTCGAAGATCCTGATGACCACCTTCTCGCCGAACGCCGTGGGCATCGTGGAGACGCGGAGCTCGACCTCGCGCTCCTTGTATTCCGTCTTGATCCTGCCGTCCTGGGGCCGGCGCTTTTCCGCGATGTCCATCCGCGAGAGCATCTTGATGCGCGAGACAAAGGCGGGGTGGACCGCCTTGGGCGTCCGGTGGATCGTGTGGAGCATGCCGTCGATCCGGAGCCGGACCTCGCTCGACTCGCGCTTCGGCTCGATGTGGATGTCGCTCGCCCGCTGGTCGAAAGCATAACGGAACAGGAACTCCACGGCGTTCACGATGTGCCGGTCCGTTGCCTCGATCTCCGAGACGGGCTTCATCCGGACAAACTGTTCCAGGTTGCCGAGGTCGACCTGGGAAGACATTTCCTTCGCCGCGGCGGTGACCGATGACCGGAACCCGTAGAACTCGGTAATGATCTTGAGGATATCGGTCTTCGGCGCCACGACACGGCTGACCTTGTACCCCATGCGCTCGATGTTCTCGATCGTTTCGATGTTGAAGGGATCGGCGACGGCGATCGTCAGTTTGTCGTCGTTTCGCTCGAGCGGGACCGAAACGGTCCTGCGCGCGAAGGCGCGGGAAAGGATTTGCGTCGTCACTTCGGGGTTCAGCTTGAGGGGATCGATCTTCCTGAAGGGAAGCCCGGCGTGCCGTGCAACCGCTTCCGTGATCATATCTTCGGTCAGCACCTTGCCCGGCTCCCGTGGGATTTCCAGCTCAAGCGATGCCGCGACCTCGATGGGGGACACCTCCGCGTCCAGGTGCATCCTCCCCCGCTGCAGGGGGTCGCCCCTGGCCTTGAGCACCTTCATACGCTGTATGTCCTGTTTGACCTTGATCTCTCGTGCCTGCTCGGGGGAGATCCTGCCCTCCTTCAGGAGGATCTCGCAGAGAAGGTCCGTCGTCAGTCTGGTCATACGCTCATCCTGTCATTTCGCATCGGAAGGGTAGCGCCCCGGCAATGCCTTCCCGCGGGCCGGTTATCCGCCCGGCCATTCGGGGACGGCCGGTGCCGCAGGAACCATTATACTACAGAACCAAATAAAAGGCCCCCTCATTGGGGGGCCGGTGCAGATGCTGCTGATGTCTTTCCCTGGATTATTTCTTTGCCGGTTTGGAAGCCGGTGCCGGTATGGGCTGTGCTGCCGGGGCCGGCGCAGGAACCGTCGGTGCGGGAGCCGGGGCGGCCGGGGCCACAGCAGGCTGCTCAACGGGCTTCGGGGCTTCCGCCTTTTTTTCACATCCAACGAGTGCAATGGTAAGAACGACCACGAGGGACAGGATAAGAACAAAATATCTTTTCATGAGAATCACCTCCTTTCGAGTACGGAACGCACGGTAGGAGCCGGGAAATTGCAGCAGCAGGCGAGAGCGCCGGCTGCTCCCCGGCTGGCTAGAGAATCCTTGTGGCCACGGAACGTGTAACGGTCAGTTCCCGGACCTTCTGTCCGAGCTTGTCTTCCAGGAGAAGCTGCTGTTCCTCCGTGAGCCGGAGCCGGAAAACGCGAAGTTTGTTGAGGGATCGTTTGGTGAGATAGATTTCCTCCAGATCGAACCCGATCTGCTTTTTGATTTCAGCGACCTGCTGAGGCGTCAGTGCGAGTTTTACGATCTCTTCCATGCGGCGAACCCTCCCTATCCCTAACCAGCGATTATAGTACTTTACCGCTGAAATTCAAGTTCTTTTTACGGTGGAGTTTCCTGCTGCGGCTTCACCACGAGCACCTGCTCCACCCAGGGGAATTCAGACCGCAACTGCTCCTCGAGGCCCCGCACCAGGGCCACCCGGGTGATATGTCAGCGCCAGCAGAATCCCGCCGGCGCGATCTTGACCATACCGCCCTCGATCGCGGCCAGACGCACGCTCCCGCCCCTGCTCAGATACCGTTGGCCCGCCGTTTCTACGATGGTTTTGATCCGTTCGATATCCCGGTCCATACACACCCCGGTTCGGAGCTCGGTGCTTGAAGTCCGGAGAAGAACGCCTGGTTCAGCACTCCGATCTCCCGGTTCCGGACTATTGTTAAAGTTCCATCACCAGCTTCTTTACGACCGTTTCCACCGCTTCCCCGGCCGGCACCTTCTCCACCCGGCCGGACCTGCGCTCCTTGACCTCGACAAAACCTTCCTTCAGGTTCTTCTCGCCGATCACGATCCGGTAGGGAATGCCGATGAGGTCCGCGTCCTTGAACTTGATGCCCGCGCGCTCGTCCCGGTCGTCCAGGAGCACTTCAAAACCCTTCTCCTCGAGCGCGGTATGCATCTCCTCGGCAACGTCCACGGACTTCTGGTCCTTCACGTTGACCGGGAGGACCATCACCTGGTAGGGGGCGATCGCGAGCGGCCAGATCATTCCGTTCTCGTCATTCCCCTGCTCGATGGCCGCGGCAGCGATCCTTGCAGGGCCGATGCCGTAACTGCCCATAATGATCGGCTTCTCAGCGCCGTTCTCGTCCAGGAAGTTCGCCTTGAGCGGCTCTGAATATTTCGTGCCGAGCTTGAAAATGTTGCCGATTTCGATCACCCGCTCGATCCGGAGCGGCTTGCCGCACTGCACGCACGCGTCGCCCGCGGCCGCCGTATGGATATCCGCGAACTCGGCCTCGAAATCACGGCCCGCCTTCACACCCTTCACGTGAAAGCCTTCCCTGTTCGCGCCGGCGATGAAAAGCCCTTCCTGGAGCGAGGGATCGGCGATCTTCCGGACCGTGTGTCCCATGGGGCCGATGAACCCCGCCGGCACGCCGAGGTGCGCCTTCACCTCGTCCTTCTGGGCCGGACGATGCGCGCCGATCAGCTTCGCCAGCTTTTTCTCGTGCAGGGTCTGGTCGCCGCGCACGAGCGCGAGCACGGGCCCCGATTCGCTCATTACCAGGATCGACTTGATCAGAAGGTCCGGCGTGACCTTGAGGAACCGGGTCACTTCGTCGATGGTCCTTCTCTCGGGCGTCGCGACCTCCTCGAACTGCCAGTCAGCATGCGCCGGTGTTTTCGGGACCGAAAGCGCGAGTTCCACGTTCGCCGCGTATCCGCACCCGTCGCAGAGCGCAACGTCATCCTCGCCCGCGGCCGACGGGGCCATGAACTCGTGGGCCATGCTGCCCCCCATCATGCCCGTATCGCTCTGGACGACATGGAACCTGATGCCGCAGCGCGAATAGATCTTCTTATACGCTTCGAGGTGAAGCTGATAGGACCTGTCCAGGCCCTCCTCGTCCCTGTCGAAGCTGTAGGAATCCTTCATCGTGAACTCGCGCGTCCTGAGGATGCCGCTCTTGGGCCGCGCCTCGTCCCTGAGCTTGGTCTGCACCTGGTACCAGACCTGGGGCAGGTCGCGGTAGGAGCGGATGTCGTGCGCCGCGAGCCAGGTCATGGTCTCCTCGTGGGTCATGGCGAGGCACATGTCGCGGCCGCTGCGGTCCTTGAGCCGGAACATCTCGTCGCCGATGGCGTCCCACCGGCCGGTCTGCTGCCAGACCTCCGCCGGGTTCAGCACCGGCATGGTCACTTCCTGGCCGCCGATGGCGTTCATCTCCTCGCGGATGATCTGGTTAACCTTGTGCATCACCCGCTGTCCGAGAGGGAGGTAGATGTAGAGCCCGGCTGCGAGCTGGCGCACGTAGCCCGCGCGCACCATGAGCTTGTGCGAGACGGCCTCCGCCTCGGCCGGAACCTCCTTCAGCGTCGGGATGAAGAGATGGGAATAGCGCACTGAGAACCCCCTCAGGAACCAAATTCATAAAACCAAATCGAGAATCAAAACAAGGCGGCCTCGCGCAGAGCCGCAAAGTCGCAGAGAAAGGCAAAAGACTCTCGAGATCCAGCTTTCCTTTGCGTCTTGGCGCCTTTGCGCGAGAAGTATCATGATTTCAATTTTGTTTTGCTTACGATCTCTTCCACTTCCTTCACGAGCGCGTCGGCGAGGTCCTCCTCGGAAAGCTTCTTGACGATCTCTCCGTACTTGAACAAGAGGCCCACTCCCCTGCCGCCGGCAATGCCCGCATCGGCCTCGCGCGCCTCGCCCGGCCCGTTCACCACGCAGCCCATGACCGCTACGGTGATCGGCTCCTTGATGTGGGCCAGCCGTTTTTCCACCTCCTGGGCAAGCCCGATGATGTCGATCTCGGTCCTGCCGCAGGTCGGGCAGGAGATGATGTTCACGCCGCGCTGCCGGACCTTGAGGGCTTTCAATATCTCGTAGGCTGCGCGGACCTCCTCGACGGGATCGGCGGTGAGCGAGACCCGCATGGTGTCGCCGATGCCTTCGCTCAGCAGGATGCCGAGCCCCACGCTGGACTTGACCGTGCCGGAGAAGAGCGTGCCGGCTTCGGAGATGCCGATGTGGAGCGGATAGTCGGACTGCTGAGAGAACAGCCGGTAGGCCGCGACGGTCGTCATCACGTCGGAGGCCTTGAGCGAGACCTTGAGGTTCGTGAAGTTCAGGTCTTCAAGAATGCGGATATGGCCGAAGGCGCTCTCGACGATCGCTTCGGGCGTCGGGTGGCCGTACCGTTCGAGCAGATTCTTCTCGAGCGAGCCCGCGTTCACACCGATGCGGATCGGGATATTCCGCTCCCTGCATGCGGCCACGACCTCGGCCACCTTGTCCTTCCCGCCGATATTGCCCGGGTTGATCCGGAGCCCGTCCACGCCCTGCTTCACGGCTTCGAGCGCCAGGCGGTAATCGAAGTGAATGTCCGCAATGAGGGGAAGCTTCGTACCCTTACGGATCCCGCCCAGCGCCTTTGCCGCGTCAAGGTCGGGAACGGCAAGCCTCACCACCTCGCATCCCGCCTGTTCGAGATGACTCATCTGCTCGAGCGTCTTTGCCGCGTCCCGCGTGTCCGTGTTGCACATGGACTGGACGACGACCGGCGCGCCTCCGCCGATTTTGACGGAACCGAGGGAGATCTGCCTTGTTCGCCTGCGGGGTATAGGGTCCATCAATGAAAGAATCCCTCTTGAGCTTGCCGGCTTGCCGGCTAGTTCCCTTACTTGCTGAAGAACATCCTCATGATGTCATTATAGGAAACGACCGCGATCAGCGTGATCAGCAGACCGGCGCCGATGCTCTGGGCGATCTCCATGGTCCTGCGGCTGAGCGGCTTCTTGCGCACCGCCTCGATGATCAGGAACAGGATCAACCCCCCGTCGAGGACCGGGATCGGCAGCAGGTTCAGGATGCCGAGCGAGATGCTGATCACGGCGAGGAGCGAGAGGAACGCCGACAGCCCGGCAGACGCGGCCTGGCCCGACATCTGGGCGATCATGACGGGACCGCCCAGCGTCTTGATCGAGAGGCTGAAGGTCATCAGCTTCCTGAGCGTGATGAAGGTGAGGTCGATGGCCTCCAGCGTTTTGTCAAAGCCCATCTTCACCGAATCGAGAAAACCGTATCGCTTGAACACCAGGGGAATGATCGGCTCGACGCCGATGACGTATCTTCCCTCGCTCTCCACCGGCGCTACTTCGATGTAGGTCCGCTTACCTTCGCGGTCGATCGTGAGCGAGAGCTTTTTCCCCTTGCTCTCCTTCACGGCGGTCGAGAACTGGTTCCAGTAGTAGACGGTCATGCCGTCAACGGCTATGATCTTGTCGTGGAGCATGATACCCGCCTTCTCGGCGGGAAATGCAGGCTTCAGCTTGCCGATCTCCACGGGGAAATCCGGGTAAATCCCGGACGTTCCGATGTTCCGTTCAGGGTCCAGCGCCGGACGCAGGGTCAGCATCCTGGTCACCCCCTTCCGGCTCACCTTGACCCGGACGTCCGTATCGGGATTCACGGCGATCAGCATCGCGCCCTTTTCCCAGTCCGTTATCTTCCTGCCGTTGATCTCTTCGATGACATCGCCCACGGCGAATCCCGCTTTTTCCGCGGGAGAGCCCTTTTCAATGAATCCGATTGCCGCAGGCCCGACGGTGTAGGTGCCGACCATGAACACGAGCGGCATGATGACGAAGGCAAGGACGATGTTCGTGAGCGGCCCCGTCGCGGCGATCTTGACGCGCTGCCAGATGGTCTTGGACTGGAACTCGTCGGCTGCGCCCGTCGGCTCCTCATCGGGGTTCTCCCCGGCCATTTTCACATACCCTCCGAGCGGAAGCCAGGATACGACGTACTCCGTCTCGCCCTTCTGGTACCCGTAGATCTTCGGCCCCATGCCGAGTGAGAACTTCTCGACGCGCACCCCGGCGCGCTTGGCCATAATGAAGTGGCCGAACTCGTGCACGAACACGAGAATGCCGATAACGATCAGAAAATAAACTAACGTCATGCGTTTCTCCTTTTGAAACCACAGGTGAACACAGATTAACACAGATGACTGAATCGACGGGGGACCGAGGTTCGTGATGTTCAGGTTTCACCTGTGTCCATCTGCGTTTATCCGTGGTTACACTTTTCGGTTCGCTATGATCCTCTCCGCTTCCTGGCGCGCCCACAGGTCGGCCTTCAGCGCGTCCTCCACCGTCTTGAGGGGCCCCGGCTGATGAGCGTCCATCACTTCCCTGATCACCCGCCCGATGTCTCCGTAACGGATCCGTTCCTTGCTGAAATGCCGGACCGCCACCTCATTGGCCGCGGAGAGCACGGCGGGCATGCTGCCGCCCGCCCGCAATGCGTCGAACGCGTAGGCCAGGCAGGGAAAGCGGTCGAGGTCGGGCTCCTCGAAGGTAAGCGCCCCGAGGGAGGCCAGGTCAAGCCGCGGCGAGACGTCGGGAAGCCGCTCGGGGTACGAGAGCGCATAGGCGATGGGGCCTTTCATGTCGGGCATGCCGAGCTGGGCCATGACCGCGCCGTCGACGTATTCCACGAGGGAATGGACGATGCTCTGGGGATGGACGAGGACGCGGATCCGGTCCTGCGGGACGCCGAAGAGCCACCGCGCCTCGATCACCTCCAGCCCCTTGTTCATGAGCGTCGCCGAATCGATGGTGATCTTCCTGCCCATGCTCCAGTTGGGGTGCTTGAGGGCCTGCGCCAGGGTCACGCCGGCCAGGTCCTTTTTCGTAAAGTTCCTGAAGGGGCCGCCCGACGCGGTCAGGATGAGGTTCCTGACGTCCTGGTTCGCGCCGGCCCGCAGGCACTGGAAGATCGCGCTGTGCTCGCTGTCCACGGGAAGGAGCGCCACGCCCCGGGACCGGCACTCGGCCATGACCAGTTCGCCCGCCGTGACCAGCACTTCCTTGTTCGCGAGCGCGATCGTTTTCCCCGCACGGATCGCCGCCATGGTCGGCACCAGCCCGGCCGTGCCGACGATGGCCGAGACCGTGATGTCCGCGGCCTCGGCAGCCGCGACCTGGATCATGCCTTCGACCCCGGAAAAGATACGGACCTTCACGTCCGAGCAGCGCTGTCGCAGCATCCCTGCCGCTTCGGCGCTTGCGACCGCGACGCTCTCCGGCCGGAAGCGGCGGACCTGACGCTCGAGCATCTCGATGTTGTTCCCCGCCGCAAGAGCGACAACGCGGTACCGGTCGGGGAACTTTTCGACGACCGAGAGCGTGGATTGCCCGATGGACCCGGTGGAACCGAGGATGGAGATCTGCTTGACCATAGTGAGGAGTCAGGAGTTGGCAGCCGGGAGACAGGTTACGGACAACAGCGCAAAGACCGTTCTTCCGTATTCTGCCTCGCGGCTCCCCTCTTCCAAATGCTTCATCTCATCTTCAAATAATAGTACAGCACCGGCGCGGCGAACAGCATGCTGTCCATGCGGTCCAGGATGCCGCCATGGCCGGGAATAATGCTTCCCGAATCCTTGACCCCGGCCGCGCGCTTGATGAGCGATTCCACCAGGTCCCCGGCGGTGCCGATTGCGGCAAGCGCCAGGGCAATGCCGACCGCCTCCGTGACGCCGAGGGACGGCATGAACCAGGACCTGCAGATGAGCGCCATCCCCGCCGCTGCGGCCAGCGCGCCCAGGAACCCCTCGACGCTCTTCTTCGGGCTCACCTTTACGTACAGCCGGTGCTTCCCGAAGGGGATCCCTATGGAATAGGCGCCGATATCGGACGCCCAGATGATGAAGAACAGGAACACGAGCCATTGTTTCCCGTCCGCCAGCATGCGGACCGCCACCTGGAAGCTGAAGAGAAAGGCCACGTAGAAAACGCCCAGGGCGGTCACCGAGATGTCCTCCAGGGCTCCGTCCACGGACCGGGGCGAAAAAAGCCTGCCGATCATGACCGCGAGCATGATGGCCGCAAGGGAATACCGGAGTTCGCCGGCGGGGACCGGATGATAGGACTCCAGGACCACAAGCGCGCCGAGGATCATTCCGAGCACGCTGTCGGGCGTGATCCCCCGCGCCTTCGCCATCCGGTAGAATTCATGCTGCCCGACAACAACAGCCACGAGCACGAGCGCCGTGAAGTAGACGGGGTGCAGCCTCCACGTCACGAGGTAGAAGACCGGAAGGAACAGCAGGCCCGAGAGTATCCTTTGTGTGAGCATTCTTGTTCTCCCCGGACCGGGGTCCGGAACAGGTGGATTGCCCGCGCCGGCTACTTGCGGACGAGCTGGTCCTGGGTCAGACCGAAACGCCGCTGCCTGCCCTGGTAGTCCGCGAGCGCGGCCAGGAGGTCCATCTCTGCGAAGTCAGGCCAGAGCGTGTCGGTGAAATAAAGCTCGGCATAGGCGGCCTGCCATAGAAGGAAGTTGCTGATGCGCTTTTCGCCGCTCGTTCGGATGATGAGGTCGGGATCGGGCAGGCCCGCGGTGTCGAGGCATGCCGAAAAAGCCTCCTCGGTGACGACCAATGCCGATCCGTTTGCGGACCACAGCCGCCTGATCGCCTCGAGGATCTCGCCGCGGCCGCCGTAGGAGAGCGCCAGGTTCAGCACCATTCCCGTGTTGTCCGCGGTCTCCGCCATGGCCTTCTCGATCCAGGTCCTGGCCGATGCCGGCAGGCGTTCGATCCTGCCGATGGCCCGGAACCGGATGCCGTTCGTCTTCATCGTGGTGATCTCGGCCTTCAGGAATGTGCCGAGCAGGTCCATGAGGAATCCCACCTCCTCCTTGGGCCTGCCCCAGTTCTCGTCGGAAAAGGCATAGAGCGTCAGCACCGATATGCCGAGCCGCCTGCACTCTTCGGTCACGCGCCGCACGGTCTCGACGCCGCGCTTGTGCCCCGCGAGCCGCGGCAGCCCTTTTCGCAGCGCCCAACGCCCGTTGCCGTCCATGATGATCGCGACATGCTTCGGAAGTCCGGCCCCATCGACCCGGGCGCGCAGTTCTTCAATCGTCGGATGTTTTGTCTTCATTCCTCTGCCGGGTTTCCGGTCGCCCTCAGCCTGCGGCGCCTCGCGCACCCGGCCTCCCTCACTTTATGGTAAAGGTCATCACCTGCTGCTGGTCCTTGGTGAACAGGCCGCCCTTCGTCCTGACCAGCGCCGCGATCCCGGCTCCCTGGCCCGAGGGCAGGGCGCGGAAGTCGTAGACGGGGCCGGGCACGCCCTTGTTGCTCCAGACCGTGTCGAACCGCGCCCCGGTCCAGCCCATGCCGTACAGTTCAGCGCCCGTGAACCCGCCGAGGAGCAGCGAGGTTGTGTTCTTGGGCACGAGGATCTCATCCTTGCCGTCTCCGTTCAGGTCGAGAGCCACCACCCTGCCTCTGAGCCGCTCACGCTGGCCCTTGTCCGGCTGTTTCCCGAGCGCCGCGGAGATGCCCGTAACGGGCTTGTACACATAAAAGTCCATGATGGGATAGGTGTCCGCGCTCTTCCATGCCATCATATCGCCGGAATAGACAACCAGCCGGTCATCTTCGTCGAGCGCGACGAGCAGCGGCTGGCGCTCTCCGACATTCGCGTAGGTCCATCCGTAGAGCGGCAGTCCCTTCGGCAATGCGAGTTCCTCGCCGGGCGTGTATTTCCCCTGGGACCAGACATACTGCCTCGGCTGTCCGGCATAGAAGGTCGCCGGATCGTACGCCTGTCCGAGCAGGATCGTACCCTTGCCCGGGTAGTTGACGACGCGCAGGAAACCCGGAACATCGGCACTGCGGCGGTAGGCGCCGTCCTGGAACTCGATGACCCACGAGACGACCTTTCCGTTCACCATGGCCGTCACGAAAAGCTCCGGCCGTCCATTGCCGTTGATGTCCGCGGCATCGAGATTGATGAGCTGGATCGCATTGATTTCCTCGGTGACCGTGGTCTGGCCCTGCCACTCCATGACTGCGCCAGGCTTGTGCGCGGGGATCTCGGTCCATACCTCGCGCCAGCCCGAGGGTTCGTTCCGGTACACATGGACCCTGGTCCCGTCGGAAAAGGCATATTCCAGTCTGCCGTCGCCTTCGAAATCCGCGGAAACAAAGGACTGTGCCACAAAGGGCAGTTCCGCGCTGATCGTACTTTCCTCCTTCACGGGGACGAAGTAGGGCTTGATCTCGCCGAGCGAAGTCTTTTTGGACTGGAGATTGAGCATGGCCACGATCGTGTCGAGCTGGCTCGCGTCCTCGGTGTAGAAGATCCGCGCGGTCACCATGAGCCTGCCCTCGGAAGGATACATGCCGAGGGAAATGACGGCGTCCAGGCCGAAGGCGGTCCCCAGTTCCTTCACCGTGGAGGTGCCCATGGTCTTGCTGTTCCTCACGAAGGCATACACTTTGTCCGGGTCGAGCACGTTGAACCTGCCGAACTCGTTCAACCGCTCGACGAGGGTCCGGACGATCTCCGGATGGTCCGGCTGGATCGGAAGGACCGCGAGGTTGATCCGCCGGGGAGTGATCCGCGCCCGGTCTCCGACCGCCGGGTCCTTCAGCTTTTTCTTCATGATTGCCGTCGAGGACGCCTCGCCGACGCTGGTCACCTCGATCGTGCCGATCTCGTCCTCGGCCCTTCCGATCACCGCGTTCGTCACGGGGTGCAGGATCTCCTTGCCGTCGCGCCAGAGCGTGAGCATCATGCCGGGGATGATGCCGTCCTTCTTCGCGAGCGACAGCGTCAGACGGTCGCCCTGAACGGCCTTCACGTCGCCCTGGGCCTTGGGGAAGTACGTCGACAGGGACACGGCGAGCTCCTCCACCGACGTGAACTCCTCGACGCCGAGCGGCTTGTCCGCGGCGATTGCTGCTGAACCGAGGAACAGGACGAACAGAAACAGAACTATGATCTTCTTCATGCTTATTACAACCTCGCTTCTCTGACCTTTATGACCCTTCTTCATTTTTCATTGTCCATTCGTTACTCGATGGCAACCGTGATCGTCGTTTCCCAGGCCGCGCCCGGCCTGAGCGATATGCGCCAGAGAGGCATCACCATCGAGCTCTGGTACACGCGCTCGAATCCCGCTTCGGACTGAGAGACGGTCTCCACCGGCGCCCGCCAGAGCGCGGCCGGCTGGCTGAAGGCGAGCGTCAGCTTGAGCTTGAGCCACTCGTCGACGAGGCTCACCCGGCTCACATTGTTCGTTTCGCCCGTGGACGCGAGGTTCCTCCTGTCCAGCACATGCCCCGGGATGTCGTAGTAGCGGTCGGGGGCGTTCCCGGCAAGGAGCGAAATGTTGAACTCCGAGCCGAAACTGGCATTCAATTCTTCTTTGCTGCGGTTCGTGATCTCGTAGTGGACCGTGAACTCCGGAGCTCCGCCGGCGAGCGAGATCTCTTTGTGGAGCTTCACGGCCAGCCCGGAAACGGCTCCGTCGCGCTCAAGGACCACCGATGACCGGGAGCCCGTCTTTTTCGATCGCATCACGTACGCGCCGGTGAGAAAATCGCCGGCCTCGGGATAGTCGGACCGCATGAAGCCCTCGAGGTCCGCGCCCGATCCCAGGAAATGGTCGAGGAGCGACCCGCGGCTGTACCGGTCGTACGTGAGGTGGTCCTGAAGCCCCTCCTCCTTCACGGCAACCCGCTCATGGATCGTTTTCGCGCCGCCCCCGGACTGGCCTGCCGCAGCGTCCCTTGCCAGCTGGAGCAGTTTCTCGTGATAGACCTCGTTCCTCCGGGTCAGCGTATTCGCAAGGTTGAAGGAGCGGGGCTTCCAGTCCAGCTCGGCGAGCCTGCCGCCGTCTGCCGGATCGACAAAGAGGTTCAGGAGCTCGGAGTTCAGCATCACTTCTTCGCGGCCGTCCGCGTCGAAATCCCCGGCCTCGATATCGAGCCAGGACGCCTTTTCTTTCCGGGTTGTCCCCTTGCCCCCTGCCCCTTCCGCCCTGCCCGTCTTGAGCGCCTTGTCCGCAAGATACTCCGCCTGGATCAGATGCTCGTACACGGCCGACCTCAGGTGGGGCAGGTAGAGCCCCCCGAACACGCCGTGCCAGTACGCGTCATTGCACTGGGACTGGTACAAATGGTCGACCATGCGCGATGCCTCGGAGCCTTTCCTTCCCGTATCGATCGCCTCGCGCACCTTGCGGCTCACCATCAGCATGCGCTTGTGCATGTGGTTGCTTTCCGGGTACTTGGAGAGAAAATTCCGCCAGAAACCGCCCTTGATGAAGGGACGGATCAAATCGAAGTCAGGGCCGCTCTTCGCCCTGGCCAGGACGTCGTCGTACTCCTTCATGGCACGCGGCGGGAGCGACCACTCGCCCATTTCCATGTAGGATGCCGTGGGCAGGTAGATCCTTCCAAGCGCCGGCTCCTTCTGCAAATACCCGGAAAAGGTCGTGGTCTCGAGCCAGCCGGCATTCTGCTCGATCAGGGTAAAGAACCGCTCGAGCCAGCCTTCTTCGTATACGGACCGGTAGGTCTCCGGCCAGACGCCGAACTTTTCCCCGTCATCGGCCATGACCGCCAGCCTGTTCCGCTCCGGGGAGCGGAGCCCGGAAAGATGGGCGATCGTCTCCTCGGGCTGATGGAACGGGATCAGGTAGCGCAACCGCTCGCTCCCCGGGAAGATACGCACCACCGCGTCCTGCTCTTCCGTCAGATAATAGCCGTCGAGCTCGTCGTCGTGGAGGCCGGCCATCTTGAAGTGGAAGTCGTCCACCACAACGTGATTGATGCCGGCCGCTGAAATGAACTTGGGCATATGCGGCTCCCAGACGCGCTCCGCGAGCCACATGCCTTCCGGCTGCCGGCCGATCACGCGGCCGATATAAGCCGACAGCGCGCGGATCTGGCCGACCTTGTCTTCGTCGGGCAGCACGGCGAGGATCGGTTCGTAGAACCCGCCGGAGAGGATCTCCGCCCTTCCGTCCGCCGCGAGCCGCTTGAGCCGGTCGATGAAATCGGGATGATGCTTCTCAAAGTAGCGATAGAGAATGCCCGTGTAGTGAAGGGTTACCCTGATCCGCGGGTGGCGCTCCAGCAGTTCAATGAACGGAAGGTAGGACTTGCGATACGCCTCTTCCGCAACGAAATCGAAGTTCCCGACGGGCTGATGGTTGTGGATCGCAAAGATGAATTGGACTTTGGGCATTCTGGAAATCCTCTATTTTCATGGTGTTTTGACCCGCGGGCAGACCGAAAATAGATTGAAATATTAGCCTCATGGGCGCGAAAAGTCAATCGAAAAGGGGGAAAGCGGCAAGGAAAGGACTTGATTTTTATCTACAAATCTATGGCTGAATAATAGCCGGCAGATCTCAAGATCGCTTAAAGGCGGGAAAACCGCATGGACGAGTGTTCTCTTTTCAAATGGCCCTTCAACGGAGGTCCCCCTGAGAGAGGCTTGATTCCTCGTATGACATATTGAAGTATAAGAAAGGACCGGATCGATTCCGGAAGCAGGGAAATAAAGATCCTCGATTTTTTTGTTTTGCGCTCCAGACCGGTAGTACGAATCATATCGACATCAAAACCTGCAGATTCAACAAGCTTTATTGCGGTTTCCCGAACAAAAAACCGCAAATGCGTTTTATCGAGAATCCCAGCTTCAGTATATTCCCATTTTCCCTTGAACAGAAGCGGGAAGAGGATCCTTCTGTTCCTGATGTTTGGAACACTAATGATCAGCGAGCCGCCGGGCTTGAGTAACCTCTGGAGACTCGAGGTGACCTGCCAGGGATCTACCAGGTGTTCAAGAACATCCAGGCAGAGAATGAGGTCCAACGTTGAAGGGAGTATCGGAAGATCGAGTTGTTCGATGTTCCCCTGGTATAAAGCATCCAGTTTGGCCGCTGCTTGAGTTGCGGCCGCACGGTTCATTTCCACACCGCCAATCCACTCGCACCCGCGATTTTCCTTCAGCCATGCTAAAGTGTTCCCGGTACCGCAGCCGACTTCCAGGACCCGATTGAGCTGAGCAGGCAACAACGGCAAAATATCTTTTCTTATATTAGAATAGTATTCGTTCTCTGTGGTCATCGAAGGCGCCCTTTGATCAGACTTTTCACGTGATGACAGTAGAATAATTCAGTGCAGGATGCTCGGCGCTCTGCACATTACCGCGCATTCCTGTCTGACGAGAACGGGGATGTTCTCTGGTACGAAGCCGATGACGACAGAAAGGACGAGTTGTCGTGCCTGATGCCGGAATTCTTCCGTGCGAGCACGATGATGTGATAGGGCAGGACTGTTTGCAGGTCCAGGATCTCAAGACCCGAGTAGTCCACAATGCGTACGACGAGATCGGTATCGAACACATGCTGATGCAGGCAGCGGTTCTCAATGTTCTGCAGGGACCGCCGCCGGAATGATTCGAAATCTCCCGAGGGCGGGTCCATAGCCAGATCATGATGTTCCAGTATCTCCGGGAGATGTCCGAGGTCGCCCTCCCCGGTCGACCGATCATAATCCAAAATAAGATGTTCCAGCGTCGTCAGGGGCCTCTTATGATCGAAGGTCCCGTCCTTATGAGGAACAACCAGCACCAGCATGCCGCCGGTCTTCAAGACCCTGATCCACTCAGACAGGGCCTTGATTGGATTTGCGCTATGCTCGATACAGTGGCTCGACAGTACTGCGTCATATGTTCCCGGGGCAATGCCGTGCAGGCCTGTCGCCTCGAGCAGGTATTGATACCCGCCGGGCCTCTTATTGTGATATTGGTAATTTCCGGCCCCCTGCTTAAGCGTTCCCTGCCATATTGTCTGTTCACAGAAGTTACAGCCGTCAATGCCTCCCATGACCCGGTAGAGCGGGATCAGTCCGCGATCGGTAAAGATGTGCGAAGGTCCGCCAATCTCGAGCCCGTTCTTCCCGTTCAGAGACTCAGCGTAGAGCGAAAGTTTTTTTATTCGCTTCCTTCGAAACAGCATGGACATTCCTTCGTGATAGGCGCCACACCGCGTACCCGGAAAGTATGCGGTTGAGAATTGTGCTTTTTTAGTGACCTGATGAAAAGTGTCGGTAAATTGAGCCGATCCCGTAGCTTGTGAACAAGCCTTTTTTCGCTTTCCACCGGAGGAGCTATGAGGACAGCATCGGCATTTTCTCTGCAGCGGAACGCACCGTGAGCTGTTACCTCCAGATGCATTTACGGAAAGAAATGTTAGCCTCACCGGGGTAAAAAGTCAATGGAAAAGGAGGGGTTCGAGGGTGGAGGAGGTCATCTGCGGTCAAGAATCCGGGGCCTTTATCATATAAATTTAGAAAGAGGCCGCCGGTCTCCTCTCATGCGGATGTGCGATGAAGCCATACCAGTGGGCGTCCGGCATCAGACTTCACTATTGGCATTTTTGAGGTTATCGAGATTCTGCAAAAGATCGTCCACGGCTTTCTTTATCACCCGGTCAGGCCGCGAATACATTGTTACCGACACGGGGTCTTCTCCGACGAACCCTTCGTCACTCCGCAGCCGTTGGTCGAGGTTGCATACCCATCATCTCTCGTGAGCTAAAACTTGGGACGCCATATTCTATTTCTTTTTCTTCAGCTCCGCATCGATAATTTGCTGGAAGTCTTCGAGAGAGCGAATTTTAACAAGCTTTCCGTTCATGAACATCGTGGGCGTTCCGCGCACGTCTGCCTGGCTGCCATCTTTTATGTCCCGATTAATGATATTTTCGATGGCCGGGTCTTTTAGATCCCTGTTGAACTTCTCGAGATCGAGGCCCAGTTCTTTGGCAATGTCCTGAATCTTTGCATCGTTCAGGGACGGACCTGCCTCAAACAACTTCTGGTGATACTCCCAGAACTTGCCTTGCCGGTTCGCGGCCAGGGCGGCAAGGGAAGCTTTCCTTGCGAACTGATGCATGGGTAGCGGAAAGTTCTTGAACACGAGCTTGACGTCTCTGGGGTATTTCTCCAGCAACTGCTGGAGTGCCGGCTCAAGCCGGGCGCAGTAGGGTCATTGGTAGTCGCTGAACACAGCGATCGTGACCGGGGCCTTCTCCGGGCCTTTGAAGGGAAGGCCTGCAAGGTCGAACTTGTACACTACGTCCAACTGGACAAGTTTGAGCGTTTTTCCCGAAGAACTCGTGATGATGAGCGTGTTGTCCGGCGCCGAATGCGCTATCCTGTCGAATGATTTATCCACGGGAATACGATTGACGATTTTATCTTCCGGCACGGAATAGACAAGTATCTCTCCCGAAGCAAGGACGTATATCCATTGACCGTCCGGTGAGGAAGCAACATCAATCGGGGCAGCCTCGAGGCTCAGCTGCTTTTTGAGGTTCCATTCGATATCTGCGTAGCAGGGGCTCACGAACTGAAACAGAAAAGCCGCCAGAAGAAATACAAGCGCTATGTTTTTTTTATTGCTCATGGCATTCACTCCTTTTGATAGGAACCACGTCCACCTGCTCATATTTTCATGTCTCCTCTTCATGCCGCCTTCTTGACTGTGCGATAGGGTTGAATCAAAACTTCCGCCGGAATACCCAACCCTCTGTGCAGATTACGGATCATCTCCATCGTGATCGCTCGCTTTCGGTTGAGCACTTCGGAAACGCGCGCACGGCTTCCGAGAAATTTTTCCAGGTCGCGACGCGTCAGTCCCCTGCTTTCCATGTAATACTGAATGGCATCGATGGGATTCGGAAGGGGGACGGCATGATGCTTTTCTTCATAGACACTTATCAGCGCTGTCAGGACCTCGAGACGATCGCCATCAGCGGTGCCAGGCTTAGCATCAAAAAGGCGCTCGGTTTCTTTCAGAGCGGCTTCGTAGTCTCTCTTTGTTTTTATAGGTTTGATTTCCATGAGTACCTCCCATTATATGCTTCCGGCAGCGATAGTATCGTAATCCTTATGCGTACCGACAAACCGGATAAAGACTATGCCAAAGTCATATTGTACGGCAGTAACGAGCCGGTATTTATTCCCCTTGATGTTGAATACGACCCTGTTTTTGGCTAGAAAGCTGGCATTCCGATAAACCGCCTTGATATCTGCCGGACTCTGCCAGTCGGCATGTTTGACGTCATGGTACCATGCCTGTAACGGCTGTTCGGCATCAGCATGTATCGCCCAGAACTCACGAAGTGTTTTTCGCGATATGATACGCACAAGAGATTATACTAGGCTCCCGAATTGGGAGCAAGCACAAAATAGCATGCAGGACAAAAAAGCAGGACTCAAGACACGCGCCTCTGGCGGGGAGTGTTCAGGTCTTGCGGTTTGATTTTGGGGGGAACATACGGGACGTTGATACGCGACGTGCATTTAGTCTGGAGCACCAATGGGGTCAGGCTAAGTTTATTAGTTTTTATTCCCGCGCGTGAGGTGCCCCTGCAATGCCGTCAGGTCTCCGGTGAAGAGGTCCCGCTTCCGGTCATATGCAGATATCGACGGCGGCT
>Ga0335079_10000174_pt1 | contig 74802 bp, 50 predicted proteins | sample Lox_Sample_33_FD_206719 | JGI IMG/M metagenome (GOLD analysis project Ga0335079, IMG submission 206719) | Soil microbial communities from Loxahatchee National Wildlife Refuge, Florida, United States - Lox_Sample_3.3 | ecosystem: Environmental > Terrestrial > Soil > Wetlands | place: USA...
GTACGCGTTCGAGAGCCTGTTTGGTGCGTTTGCGGGTGATGCAAACGAGGCCGAATTCGTTGAAGGAGAGCGCTTTCGAAGGCGCTTTGTCCTGTTCAAGCGCCTGCTGCAACGCGCTGAGAACTTTCTCGCGGTTGCGACGCTCTTCCATGTCGATGAAATCGACGACGATAATGCCGCCGAGATCGCGGAGGCGGATCTGGCGAACGATTTCCTTAACCGCTTCGAGGTTGGTTTTAACGATCGTGTCCTCGAGGCGGGTGGAACCTTTACCGACGAACTTGCCGGTGTTGACGTCGATGGCGACGAGGGCTTCGGTGTGATTAATGACGATGTAGCCGCCGGATTTGAGCCAAACTTTGGCGCGGAGCGCTTTGTCAAGTTCGTGTTGGATGCCGAACTCTTCGAAGATCGGCGTTTCCTTGGTATAGAGCTTGACCTTGTTGACCAGCTTGGGCTGGAAGCGGGAAACGAATTCGACGATCTTGCCGTATTCCTCTTCGTTGTCAATCCAGATGCCGGTGAAATCGTCGGAGACGTAATCGCGAAGGATGCGCTCGACGAGGTTCAGGTCGCGGTGGAGGAGCGCGGGGGCTTTGCGGTCTTCACTGCGCTCTTTGATTTCGTTCCAGGTTTTGCCGAGGAATTCGATGTCGGTGCGAATTTCGTCGTCGGTGGCGCCGCCCGCAGCGGTTCGCACGATGAATCCGCCGGGGTAGCTGCCCCGCGCTTCGCCGACCAGGCGACGAAGGCGCGAGCGATTTTCTGCGCTAGCGATTTTGCGCGAGACGCCGATGTGATCAATCGTCGGCATGTATACGAGGAAACGACCCGGTAAAGCAACGTGGCTGGTGATGCGCGCGCCCTTTTTGCCGAGCGGTTCCTTGGCGATTTGCACAACGACATCCTGGCCGGCTTTCAGCATTTCGCTGATGAGCTGCGGACGGCGCGGCGGCCCGGAATGCCGATGATGATGGCGGTCGTGACCGTGACGAGGACCGCCGGGACCGCGGCGTTCGAATCGATGTCCACCGGAACGTCCTCCGCGATCATGACGGCCACGCGGACCGCGGTCATTGCGATCGCCGCGGTCACGCCCGCCACGCTGGGGACGCTGAAAGCGAGAACGCGGATTGCCGCTGCCGATGCGTGCGGAGTCGCGAAACTCTTCGCGGGGAGCGCCAGCGACGCGGGGAGTGCGAGTTTCGCCAGGGAGAAGGACTTCGTCCTCGGCAGCCGCGGAAGCAGCCTGGGCGGATGCGGCTTCGATCAGTTCGGGTTCCGCGTGGTCTTCCTCATGAGCGGACTCGTGAACGGAATCTTCTAGCGCTCCTTCCGCGGCGGCGTGCTCCGCGGATTCGTGCGCAGCATTGGCTTCGAGTTCGGCGCGTTCGGCGGCACGAAGCGGATGGATTTCGCCGGAATCTTCAGAGGCGCTTTCAGTTTCGGAGATGGGAAGCTCTTCTGCCGATTCGAGCTCGTCGGCTTCGTCTTCTTCTTCAGCCTCTTGCTCTTCTTCATCGAGTTCTGCGTCCACGGCAGCTTGCAGATCCTCGACTTCCTCTTCATCGAAATCAGCACCGCCAATTACCGTGCCGGATTCGATGCTCTGCGCGGTCTCTTCGTGCTTGGCTTCCACAAATTCGGAAGCGAGAGCGGCGGCTTGATCCTCGCTAAGATCGGACTCGGCCGGAGCTTCTGCTTCGACATCCACATCAGAAGACGCCGAAAGCGGGGATTCGATGGGCGATGCTTCGTGGCGCGGCGGATTGGCGCCGTGCGCGGAGAGGCTGGCGTCCTCTGCTTCGCCAATATTTTCGTCGGCGGAGACGGGAGCCGATTCGGAGTCGGAAGCGGCGTCGGCCAGGAGCCAGCGTGGCAGACCGCCGGTAAAGCGGCGCGGACCGCCAGCGTTACCGGAGCCGGAGGAAGGCAACGGGCCACCAACGTTGCCGGAGGCGCGCAGATCTTCCGGCTGCGGCTCGTCGTGAATCTCGGGTTCGACTACGGTCGCGGGAGGAGCCGGCGGCTTGCCGCGATATTTGGCGAGGGATTCGCCCGGCAGCAGGATAGGTTCTTCGGACGCGCCTGCGGGAGCAGCCGGGGATGAGGAGCGTTCGAAGCGCGCGTTGTCCGGGCGGCGATTGGTGTAGCCACGGTTTTCGTAACCACGCCCACCGCGATTCTCGTAACTGCCGCGATCCCGCCCACGGTCGTGACCACGATCATGGCCGCGCTGTTCGTTGCTGCGATTTTCGTAACCACCGCGGGACTCGTTGCCGCGATTCTCGCGATCACCCTGCGGCGAGGCGTACTTGGCAGGCGGGAGATTGCGCCCGCCGCCTGGCCCGCTATGCGAACGTCCGCCACGATGACGCCCGCCGCGCCGGCCGAAACGTCCGCGACCACCACGATCCCCACCGCGATCGGAACGGCCATAGCCTTGACCGCCACGGTCGCCGCCGCGCTCAGAGCGCTGCGAAGAATAGTTCTGCGTGGGATTGTAGTTAGGCGAAAAATTTTGCGGCGCCGAAGCATTCGAATCGGGCTGGCGCTCATCCAGCTCCTCATGGGTTTCGGCAGCGATGGGCTGCGATTCGGACGCTTCGTTGCCGGGCATCGGGCCTTCGTCGGATTCTTCGAGGCCGGCATGGCCTTCGTGCGCCGCTTCGTGGGGCTGCTCTTCACCGGGGGCTTCGGAAGAAGTTTCAGGCGAAACGACCTCATGGACGGCGGAAGCGCGGGCGAGCGTTTCGCCGGGCAACGCTTCGACGACGTGCGAACCAGCGGGAGTAAAAGCCGGGGCTGCGGCGTGTTCGCCGTGGCCATGATCGTAATCTTCGAGATTTTCGAAGACGTCACTGACATAGAGGAAGGCGTCGCCGTCGAGACCGATGTCCACGAAAGCGGATTGCATGCCGGGAAGGACGCGAGTAACTTTTCCTTTGTAGATGCTGCCGACGAGAGCGAACTCTTTTTCCCGCTCGATGTAAATTTCGACTAGCTGACCTTCTTCCAAAATGGCGACCCGCCGTTCATGGGAGGCCGCGGAAATAACCAATTCTTTAGACATGAAAACTCCTGACTAAGGGCGGCTCCAGCAGGGCTGGAAACCGCATTTCTGTACGGCCGCAAAGGGCCGACAGGACGCATCGCCGCGAGCTGGTGCCCGACGGAGGTCCGGAAAAACGGAGCCGACCCGGCTTGCGCCGGGACATACGCTGGCCACACTGAGAGCGAGTTGGCTTGACGTTCGAAGCCGGAGGGAAACATCCTCTTGGTTTCGAGGCTAATCCGTTGCCGGGACGGTTCCGGGCCAACGGCGGACGATGCTGTCCTCACTTAAAGATCCTTGCTACCTTGCTCCGGCTAAGCCAGAGCAGCACTGCAACCGGCGAGGCCCCCAAGAAGCCAGCGGCTCGCGCGGATTTGGCGAAGATTCAGTTAACGAAGCGGCGAAGCCGGACATTCATTACCAGACCAATCGCCAGAAAAACAAACAACGTGGCGGACCCCCCGTAGCTCATGAGCGGTAAGGGGATACCGGTCACAGGCATAGCGCCAATGACCATGGCCACATTGACTAGAACGTGAAACCCAAGCGCTGCTGCAACGCCCATTACAAGAAACATGCCGGCGCGGTCTTTCGCGCGCTGAGCGTTCTGTACCAAGCGTAACAGAAGAGCCATGTACAGCCCAAGCGCAAGCAGCACGCCCTTAAAGCCCTGTTCTTCAGCCCAGGCCGACATAATGAAATCGGAATAACGGACCGGGATGTAGCCCAGTTGGTTTTGCGTGCCGTTGCCAAAACCTTTGCCCCAGAAACCGCCGGAGCCGACGGCTATTTTCGATTGCAAGACCTGATAGCCGGAGCCCTTGGCGTCCTCTTCAGGGTGCAGGAAAGACGTAACTCGTTCTCGCTGATAAGGCTTCAAGACGCGCCAGGCAACGGGGAGCATCAGGAGCCCGATTAAGGTGATGGCCGCGGCGTGTTTCCATTGCAAGCCGGCAAGAAATGCGCCCACTACGAGCAAGGGCAGCAGAACAAGCGCCGTACCCAGATCGGGTTGCTTTAGAATCAGCGCGAGCGGCAATCCCACGATGAGTCCCGCTTTGATCAGATCTTGCAGCGAGAGCTCGTCGGTGCGCACTTCCGCAAAGAAGCGCGCCATCACGATAATTATAATCAATTTGACGAGTTCTGACACCTGAAGAAATTCGCCGAGGATGGGGATCCAGCGTTTGGCGCCGAAGCGAGTATGGCCGAAGCCGAGGACGGCGATCAGCGCGACGATGCCGATGAGATAAAGGACCGGGGCTTGATCGAGGATGAGGTGATAGTCAAGACGAGAGAGAACAAACATCAGGACAAAGCCGATGGCGAGCCAGCGGAGCTGTTTGTTCTGCATGCCGGCGAGCGAACTGCCGTGCGTGGCGGAATAGATTTCGAGCACGCCAAGGGCGCAAATCGCCGCGAGGATGGCTAAGAGCCACCAATCGTAATCGCGAGTTCCGGGTGCGTCTTTCATCGCAAAAGGTTCGAAGTCGAAAGTTTGAAGTTCAAAGCTGACAGCTTATAGCTAACAGCCCACAGCACGGAGCAAAAACCCAAGATGTGTGCTGTGTCTCTACTGCTCTGGCTTTCGCTCGTCTGATTCCCCCAAGTTAGATCGCCGCGGAAGCGGCGCAAAATTCATTAGGACCTGCAAAGCTTGCGCTCTTCGCTTTTCGACCTGCTGCGTCCCCAAGTTTTTCCAATCTCACCCAACCAAGCAAACTTGTTACAAAAACCTCGCGACCCAAGATTCAGCGCTGCGGCGATGCGTTGGCAGCATGAGTTGCCAGCGCGTCCGCTTCGACGGACTTAGCCGATGCTGGACGAATCGCAGCGGCTGCGGCAGCACCGCGGTTCAAATCATATTTCTTAGTTTCCGCGGTAATTTCGCCCTGGGTCTTCTGATTTTTCTTATCGTAATAGGCCTTGACGATATCGCGAACCACCGGGCCGGCTGCTTCGCCGCCATGCTCGCCGCTTTCCTGAACCAGGACCGCGACGCAGATTTCAGGATCGCGCTTGGGCGCGTAGCCCACGAACCAGGCGTTGTCGGCAAACTGCGAGCCTTTCTTGACGAGGTTCATTTTGTTGTAGCCGATTACCTGCGCGGTGCCGGACTTGCCGCTGAACTCGATACCGGTGAGCTTGAGTTGGCCACCGGTACCGCCGGGTTCGTTGACGACGCCATACATGGCATCGGTGACCTTCTCGACGGTGGACTCGGAAAGGTGGAAAACTTCTTTACCCGGGTTGGGCACACCTTTGAGCATATGAGGCTGCATAAAAACGCCGCCGGACGCGATGCCGCCGATCAAGCGAGCGAGTTGCAGCGGTGTCGTGGTAACGGCTCCCTGGCCGGTCGAAACCGAGATGACTTCACCAGCGTACCATTTGCGATGAAAGGTATTTTCAACCCATTCCTGGGTAGGAATGAGGCCGGGTTCTTCGGCGGGTAGGTCAATGCCGGTTTTTTTGCCCAAGCCAAGGCCGATGGCGTAATGAGAAAGGCGGTCGATGCCGAGGCGCATGCCGACGTTGTAGAAGAAGACGTCGCAGGACTTGAGAATGGCTCCATGCAGGTTAAGAACGCCGTGAGATCTTTCGCCTTTCTTGGAGTAATAAGCCCAGCAGTGATATTGGCGGCCGAAGAAAGTACCGTAACCGGGGCAAAACGTGGTGAAGCTTTCTTCGGGGACATGGTCTTCAAGCATCGCGGTGGCAGTAACGATTTTGAAGACGGACCCAGGAGCAAGTTGGGCCTGAATCGCGCGGTTGAGCAGCGGATGCAGGGGATCTTCGTTGAGCTTTTTCCACTCTTCGGCAGGGATGCGGATGGCAAAGTCGTTGGGGTCGGGAGTGGGGCGGCTAACCATCGCGAGAACTTCGCCGGTACGCGGGTCGAGAGCGACAACGGCGCCGGGACGCGAGCCGAGCGACTGTTCGGCGACTTGCTGAAGATCGTAGTCAATGGTGAGCTGAATCTGCTTGCCGGGAATCGGTTCCTGCTCCGCGAGGCGGCCGAGTTCTTTCACTTCCTTGCCGACGCTGTTAACAATCATCCGGCGCATCCCGTCGGTGCCGGTGAGAATGTCGTTGTATTGACGCTCAAGGCCAGATTTGCCAGCCAAGTCACCGGGACGGAGTTTGCCGTTGCTGGCTTCGATTTGTTGCTCGCTGACTTCACCAACGTACCCGCTCGCGTGCGCCATGAAGCCGCCGGGCAGATAGCGGCGACGCTGAACCATCAACATTTCGAGCAGCGGAATATCAGCGCGATGCGATTCGATAAAAGCCACGTCAGCGTCGGTGGCTTCGGGCTTGATAACGATGGGCTGAAACTTCGGCAGAGCTTTGGTGGCTTCAAGCTGATCTTTGAGGTCGTTGATATCGAGGCCGAGGCCATTCGCGACGGCGGGAAGATTTTTGCCGATAAGAGCCGGATCGTCGCGCAGGAGCAGGATAGAGAAGGACGGATAGTTGTCGACGAGAACGCGGCCATCGCGATCGAGCATACGCCCGCGCGGCGCAATGATGGGGATGGAGCGAACGCGGTTGCGTTCAGCCATTACTCCATATTTGTCGGAGTCAACGACTTGAAGTTTCCAGAAGCCGAGGAGCAACAACCCAACCATGCCCACGATGATGTAGGACGCAATGGCCAGTCTGGCCTGAGGCAAGCGATTATCGTCGCGAAACCAGTACGACACGAAAACCCCGCGCGCGAGTGACTCTTAGTACTGCTCCAGCAACTAACTTCTTCGTTCAGGGCGGCTAGCGCCCGTCCCGCGAGTAGCCGGGACGTTGCTCGCGTCACGAAAACTAAACAGCGTGGGCTTCGAAATCTCCGTCGAAACGCTTTTCGAAACAGCTCGAAAAATTTCCCAGGAACTCCCGAATCACTGCTGGACTCGTACTGCGCCGATAGCAGCAAAGTCCTTGGTAACGTAGCATTTGGGGGTGGGGGCCGCAAGCCGTCCGAAAGAACAGGTGCGCAACCAATACCCTGTGGAAAAAGTGGCCTAGCTACTCATACCGAAGCGCGACTATAGGATCGACGCGCGTGGCACGGCGCGCGGGGATGAGGCAAGCCAGCAAGGCCACCATGGTCAGCAGCAAGGCGACGGCTCCGAAGGTGAGCGGGTCCGCCGGACGAACACCGAAGAGCAAACTGCGCAGCAGGCCGGTGAGTGCCAGCGCGGCCAGCAAACCGATGCCGACGCCAAGCAATGCCAGGCGCGCACCCTGAACCAGAACGAGCCGCAGCACTTGCTGTTGACTGGCTCCTAGCGCGATGCGCACGCCGAGTTCGCGGGTGCGCTGCGCGACCGAATAAGACACCAGGCCGTAGAGGCCAATGGTGGCAAGCAGGAGCGCGAGGCCGGCGAAACTTCCGATCAGATAGGAAGGATAGCGGCGGAGGAAAACCGAGGGCGATTGATCGATGATCTGCTGCATGGACTGCGGTTGCAGCACGACCAGCTGAGGATCAACGTCGCGGAGAACGGCGCGCATGGAATTGATGGCGTCGGCGGGATTACCTTGCGCGCGAACGACGTAGCTGATGAAGGAATTCGGGCCTTGCGGAAAAGGGACGAAAAGCGCGGGCTCGGGAGCGCTGTCCAGGCCGGAATCGGCTATGTTGCCGACGACGCCGACGATTTCGCGATACGGCTGCTTGTCCGAGTAGGTAAAACGCAGGCGCTTGCCGAGCGCATTTTGCCCGTGGAGAAAATGATCGACGAAGGACTGATTGACAATCAGGTGATGGGGAGAGTCGGCGGCATCGTCCAGTCGGTTAAAGAAACGTCCTGCGGTGATCGGGATACGCATAATCGAGAAATAGTTGGCGCTGATATCGCGAATGTCGCATTCGCTTTCCTGACCGGCAGCGACGGTTTCGCCTTCTAACACAAAGCGGATGGTGTTCCCGCCTTCCGTAAGCGGGATGATGCTGGTGGAGGCTATGCCGGCGATTCCGGGGGCCGCGGCGGCGCGCTCCGCAAAGCGTTGATCGAATTGAATCGCGTCGGGATCTTTGGGATAGGACGCGGTGGGCAGGTTCACGAAGAAGGTGGTGAGGTTCGTGGGGTCAAAGCCGGGATCGCGATGGAGCAAGGCGTTGAGGCTCTTGGCCAAAAGTCCGGCGCAGATGAGTAACACAAGCGAAAGCGCGATCTCCGCGACCACGAACGTATTGCGGAGGCGGGCGCGACTGCTGCCCGCGGAAGTGCGCGATTCCTCTTTTAGGGCGTCGCTGGCGCGTGCTTGAGAAACCTGCAACGCGGGCGAAAGCCCAAAAACGACCCCGGTCAAAACAGCGACGCCACAAAGAAATGCGAGGACGATGGGATTGGTCTGAGCGTCGCGGAAGAACGGCGTAGCGTCGAGCAACCGCTCGGGAATTGCCGCGATCAGCAGAAAGGTGACGCCGCGCGCCAAAATCAGCGCGAGGACGGCGGCAGCCGAGGAGAGCAGTAAACTTTCCGCAAGGAGCTGTGAAACAAGCCGGCTCCGTGGAGCGCCCAAGGCGGCACGAACGGCGAATTCTCTTCGCCGCGATGCCGCGCGCACCAGCAACAGATTCGCGACGTTGGCGCAGGCAATCAGCAAGACCAAGCCCACGGCGGCGAACAAAACGACTAGCAGGATTCGGACCTGACCAACGATGCGGTCACGCAGCGGAACCATCGCGATGAGGATCGAGCCGTTGTCTTTGGCGTAGGTGGCCGCGAGAGTGGAATTGATGGAGTCCATTTCTGATCGCGCCTGCGCCGGTGTTATGTTGGCGGCCAAGCGGCCAATTACCGGCATCCAGCGCAGGTTGCGGGCGGTCCGCATGTAATTGTCCAGATGCATCGGAACCCAGATCTGCGCGCTGCCGGTCGGACCGAATTGAAATTCGCGCGGCAGGACACCAATTATAGTGACGCTGTTCGTATCGAGGCGGATCGAGCGGCCGAGAACACTGCGATCGCCGCCAAATTCGCTCATCCAGAAGCTGTACGTCAAGAGGGCGACTTTCGGGCCCGCTGCAACATCTTCTCCAGCCGCGAAATCACGGCCGAGAAACGGAGTTACGCCCAAGGTCGCGAAAAAATTGGTGGTGGCCTGCGCCGCGTTGACCAGGCGTGGTTCGCCGGCTCCGCGGTAGACGAATCCATCCCCGTTAAATCCGGCCAGCGCCTGAAATGTCTTGGACTGCCCCGCCCAATCCAAATAGTCGGGATAAGAAACTACCCAATTTTGCAAGTCGGCGGGATCGGTGACGGCCTGTTGAGGACGGTACTCGCCGAGAGTCAGCAACTGCGCAGGGCGGGAATACGGGAGTGGCCGGAGCAAGGCGGCGTAAACGAAGGAGAAAATCGCCGCGTTGGCGCCAATGCCGAGGGCGAGCGTCAGAACGGCTACCGTCGTGAATCCCGGATTCTTTCGCAGTATCCGCAGGGCAAACCGCAGGTCTTGTCCGAGAATGTCCAACGGTGCGATGGTCCACATTCGGCGAGTCCTTTCTTTAGTTCGCATATAGTTACCGAATTGGCGGCGAGCGGCGTAACGCGCCTCGATCGGCGGGACACCGCGGTCGCGGTTCTTTTCTTCGCGCATGGCGAGATGAAAGGCGAGTTCGTCGTCGAGGTCGCGATCGAGCTCTCGAGGGCGGAAGAGCGTTTTTGCGCGAAGCCAGAGATGGTGCAGAAAGTTACGCATGTAGCGGTTTTATCGTCCCTCGCTAGTGCAAATTCATTCGTATCGCAGCGCGACCATGGGATCGACGCGCGTAGCGCGATGCGCGGGAATCCAGCAAGCGAGAAGCGCGACGGCCACTAGGAATGCCGCAACCGCGGCGATTGTTCCCGGATCATGCGGGCTGACGCCAAACAGCAAGCCGCGCAGCAACGGCGTGAGCGCCAGCGAGCCCAGCAAACCAAGCAAGACGCCGAAACCCGAAATAGCCAAACCAAGACGGAACACAAGGGACCATATCTCTGTCGGCGCAGCGCCCAAAGCCATACGAATTCCGAACTCGCGCGTGCGCGAGCTGACGGCGTTCGCGACTACGCCGTAAATGCCGATAGCCGCGAGAAACGAAGCGATACCGGCAAAAATCGCCACCAGCACGGCGCCGAAATGCTGCCGCGCGACAGACTCAGCCACCGCCTGATCCATCGTGGCCACGTCGGACAGCGGCAAATCCGGATCGATGCGGCGGACAATGTCGCGAACAGCCGGAACTATAGCCAAGGGATCGTTGTCGGTTCGGACCGCAAGCATCATGCTGGAAAAAGGAAGCTCCGCGTGCGGCCAGTAGCTCATGCCCCTCGAAGCGATGTCCAAGCCTTCGCGTTTGACATTGCCAACCACACCGATAATTTCCGAAAAATCGTCCTTCTCTTTCATGTGGATGCGAATTTTCTGTCCGAGCGGATCCTGGCCGGGGAAATATTGTGCGGCGAGCGATTCACTGATGACCACGACGTGAGATTCCAACGTTTCTTCGGGGTCGGAGAAAGTGCGCCCGCGAAGCAGCGGAATCTGCATGGTGCGAAAGTAATCGGAGCCGACGAGCTGGACCTGGGTCAGGCGTCCCTGGCCGAGCGCGGGAGCGGGTTGTCCGGCAATGTCGAAGTCGGTTCCGGGCGTCATACCGGTCAGAGGAAACGAGTTGTCAATCGTTGCGCCGCGAACTCCCGGCAATGCGCGGACCTGTTGCAACAGTTGCTGGAAGAAATCGATGTATTGAGGCGGCTTAGCGTACTTGGTGGAGGGCAGCGAAATTCGCAGGGTCAGAAGATTTTGCGGATTAAAGCCGGGATTCACGGAGGAAAGTTTCAAAAAGCTGCGCAGGAGGAGCCCTGCGCCGGCCAGGAGCACCAGGGACAAGCTGATCTGGGCGACGGCAAGGACATTTCGAAGTTCATGGCCGCGAGCTCCGGTCTCGGAGCGCCCCGCTTCGCGGAGCGCATCACTGAGGCCGACGCGTGCGGCGTCCAATGCCGGCGCGACTCCGACTGCCAATCCGGTGAGTGTCGAGACGGCAAACGCAAAAGCCACGACGCGCCAGTCGAGAGCAATGGCGCTCATGTGCAGAGCTTTAGGAATCAGCAGCGTCATCGCCGAGAGCGTCCAACGCGCTCCCGACATGCCGAATGCACCGCCGAGGATGGCGAGCAGCAAATTTTCCGTTAGGGACTGCCGGACGAGGCGCCAACGTCCGGCCCCGAGCGCGCCCCGAACCGCAATCTCGCGTTCGCGTTGAGAAGCGCGAGAAAGGAGTAGATTTGATACGTTGGCGCAGGTAATCAACAGCACAAAACCGACGGCGCCGAGCAAGACCAGCAAGGTGGGGCGGATGGCGCTGGAGGCGTCTTGATGGACCGGGACCAAATTCACGCCCCAGCCGGTTTCGAAATCGGGATAGGCTTTCGTGACGTCAGAAACCAAGCCGCGCATTTCCGTTTGGGCCTGCGGCAAAGTGACGCCAGGTTTAAGTCTGCCGATCGCGCTCATCCAGCGCCCACGCGGGACGCGGTCTTGCTCTCTCCAAGCATAAGGCCACCAGAGTTGCGCGACTTTGCCTGTCAACGAACCCTGCGGAGTGAAAAGGGCGGTCTCTCGCGGCATTACGCCGACAACTAGGTAACTTTCCCCGTCCAAGTGAATACGCTTTCCGACGGCAGCGGGGTCTCCGCCGAAGCGGCGGTGCCACAAACCATAGCTCAACAGAACTTCGTGGTTGTGGCCGCGTTGGCCTTCGTCGCTCGAAAAATCTCGCCCCAAAATGGGCGAGACACCCAGCAGTGAAAAAAGATTCGTGGCGATGCCCTGGGAAGGAACTTCTTCGGGCTCGCCCTCACCGGTGAGCGTAGAGGTGTCGTCAAAAAATGCGGCCATTTGCTCGAAGGACGTGCTGTGTTGCCGCCAGTATAAAAAATTCGATGGGCCGACAACATTGTGATCGCGACCTTCGTTAATTTTGGTCTCCCAAATCATTACTAGGCGTTGCTCTTGGGGATAAGGGAGAGCCTTGAGCAACACCGCGTAAACAACACTAAAGACCGCGCTATTCGCTCCGATGCCCACGGCCAGCGTCAGGACGGCAACGGCAGTGAACGCCGGGTTGGTGCGGAGCAGGCGCGCAGCGTAGCGGAGGTCCTGCCAGAGAGATTCGAGAGGCGCGAAAGTCCACATGGCGCGAGTCCTTTCCTTTGCCTGCGTGTAGTTGCCAAATTGGCGGCGTGCAGCGTAACGCGCTTCCTCACTGGGAGAGCCATATTCGCGTTTCTGCTCGGCGCGCATCGCCAGGTGGAACGCGAATTCGTCGTCCAGTTCGCGGTCGAGAGCTTCGCGACGGAAAAGTGCGTTCAGTCGCCGCCGCAATTGCGTTAGCCATTGGCGCATGGATGCTGCTCTACTCTCTCGCTTGCGGCGTAATTTCATTCATAACGAAGCGCGACCATCGGGTCGACGCGCGTGGCGCGCCGAGCCGGGATGTAACAGGCAAAGAGACCTACGCACGCCAACAGGATTGCCACAGCGAGGAAGGTCGCCGGATCGGTTGGCTTGACCTCGAAGAGGAGGCTGGCCATGAGCCGGGTGAGCACCAACGCCGCACCGACGCCGATGACGATTCCGAGCAGCGCGAGCCTTGCGCCGTCCCGCATGACGAGGCCGAGCACATCGTGCCGCTGCGCACCCACGGCGAGGCGAACGCCAATTTCGTGTGTGCGTTGGCCGACGGCATAGGACATCAAACCGTAGATGCCCACTGCCGCGAGCAGCAGCGCGAGTCCCGCAAAAATTCCCAGCAGCGACATATCGAAGCGCTGCTGTTCCAGCGAGCCGGCCATCAATTCGTCCATCGGCTGAACCAGACTGACCGGTAGCTGCCGATCGATGCTCCACACCTGTCTCTTGACTTCTGCGGCGAGATCGCCCGCGGCGCGCGGACTCCGTATCGTGAGCGTCATGAAGCTGCGCCACCGCTCGTCAGACTGTGAAAAAGGCGCATACACCGCCGGATCTGATGGCTGGTTGAGACCGAAATGCCGTACGTCCGAGACGACGCCAACGATCGTCATCCAGTTCCGCGGCGGGTCGTTGCGAGCCCAATCGATGCGCGCGCCCAGAGGATTCTCGTGCGGAAAGAATTGCTTGACGAATTGTTCGTTGACGACCGCCACGAGCGGCTGTCCTTCGCGATCGGTCTCAGTGAAGACGCGGCCGGCGCGAAGCGGAATCTGCATGACGCCGAAGTAGTTGCCCATCACCGACAGCGTTTGCACGTCTGGCTCGGAGCCGACGGGCAGCGGTGGGCGGCCGTCAATGACCATGGCGTGGTCGACGTCGTTCCCTCCGAAAGGAATGTCCGTGATCATGGCGGCCTCGACTCCAGGAAGAGCATTGAGTCCGGCCAGAAGCTGACGGCGAAACTGTGTTTGCCGCGGAATTTCGTTGTAGCGGCTGAGAGGTAGTTGCATGAACATCGTCGTGATGTTTTGCGGATTGAATCCCGGATTGACTGCGCGCAGTTTGGAGAACCCCTTGATGAGCAAGCCCGCCCCGACGAGCAGCACTAGCGCCAGCGCGAATTCCGCGGTGACGAGAATGCTGCGCAGCAGATGTCCGGAGCGGCCTGCGGTTGCGGTCCGGCCGCCTTCTTTGATGGATTCCGCAACATCGGCACGCGCCACCGACCAGGCTGGTGCGGCGCCGAAGATAATTCCGGTAAGGAGCGAAACCCCCAGCGCGAACGCGAGCACATGAGCATCGATGGGAATGCTGGTGTACCGCGCGAGTGCAGCGGGCTTCATCGACAGAAGAATCGCGGTGCCCCAACGTGCGAGAAGCAGACCCGCGAACCCGCCAAGTAACGCTAGAACGACGCTCTCCGTAAGCGCCTGGCGAATCAAGCGGACTCTTCCCGCGCCCAGCGCGGTGCGAATCACCAGTTCTTGCCTTCGCGCTACCGCCCGAGCGACGAGCAGGCCTGCAAAATTCGCGCAGGCAATCAGTAGCACGAAGCCCACCGCGCCGAAGAGAATCAACAAGGCTGGACGAACGTTGCCGGTGACCACTTCCCGCAACGGCAGAAATATTCTCTGCCGGTCCCTTTCGGTCTCCGGGTATTGCTCGGATAAGCGACGATCAATGGCCGTCATTTCTGCTTGTGCTTGCGCCAGCGTCGCACCTGGTTTCAAGCGCCAGTAGCTATGCATGAAATGGACGTCGCGTTCCGCCGCCGCTGAGGGATAGGCTACCCAGAGCGACACGAAAATATCGGCACGCTCGCGCGGCAAAACAAAATCCGCGGGCATCACTCCGATCACCGTGTAATCGTATCCACCCACGGTGATGGTTTTGCCGAGCACCTGCGGATCGCTGGCGAGAAAGGTTTGCCAGAAGGAATGGCTCACATCGACGACGCGCGGCCCGCCTTTCACGTCCTCTTCAGCAGAAATGATGCGGCCCAGCATCGGAGCCACGCCGAGCGTTTCGAGGAATCCCGCGTTCACATAGGCGCCACGCACTTGCACCGGCTCGGGCCCACTGGTGTAGTCCATGTCGGTAACGTTGATAGCCCCGGCTTGCGAGAACACGTGCGTCTGCCGCTGAATCTCGATCAGGTTTAGCAACGAATCGTTCGGCTTCATGGCCAGCAGTTGAAGAGGATCCTGGTACGGCAGCGGCGTGAGCAGCACACCATTGATGACACTGAAGATGGCGGTATTCGCGCCAATGCCGAGCGCGAGCGTGAGCACGGCGACTGCGGAAAAGGCCGGGTTCTTGCGCAGCATCCGGAAGGAGTAGCGCAAGTCCTGCAGCAGGGATTCCAGAGAAACGAAAGTCCACATTTCGCGGGTCCTTTCTTTCAGTCCGGTTTGGTTGCCGAACTGGCGCTGTGCTGCGTAGCGGGCCTCGCCGGCGGCAAAACCCTTAGCGCGATTGTTTTCCTCGCGCATGGCAAGGTGAAACGCAAGCTCTTCGTTCAGATCGCGGTCCAGTTCTCTGCGCCGGAAAAGCGCCTGGAGTCGCAGTTTCAGTTTGTTTCGCCAGCCTTGCACGCGTACTCTCCTTCACTCGTAACGCAGGGCGACCATGGGATCGACAGCGGAAGCGCGATGGGCCGGAAGGTAAGCAGCCAAACCAGCGACGATCAGGAGCAGAGCCGTTGCCGCCAGAAGAACGAGCGGATTGGTGGCCTTCAAACCAAATAACATGCTGGAGAGAAGTTGATTCGCAGCAAGGGCGGAAGGAACACCGATAGCTACTCCGACACCCGCCAGCAGCAACGCTTCCTGCAAAACCATGCGCAAAATTCCGCTGCGGACAGCGCCGAGGGCCATCCGTAGTCCGATCTCCTGCGTACGCCGCGCGACGCTGTAAGCCAGCACCCCATAGAGACCGATGCAGGCGAGAGCAAGAGCGAGCAGTCCAAAGAGAGCAGCGAGCCGGCTTATGAGGCGCTCCTGGTTGAAGGTGCGGCTCACCTGTTCGCCGAAGCTGAACAAGTCCACGACCGGCAGATTCGGATCGATGCCGGCAAGCGTTTCGCGGATCAGTGGATTGAGATTTTGTGGACGGCCACTGACAAGCAGCTCGATGTCATGGATGTTGTTAGAACGAATTTCGGTAGATCGCTCCGCCGGATCCTGAAAGTTTTCCATCTGCAACAGCGGACGGAAGAAGGTGGGCCAGGCGACGTCATAAGCATCCGAATATTTAGCATCTCCGACAATGCCAACGATTTCGTAATCGCCGCGATGCGCGGAGTCGCCAAGACCGAAGTGTTTTCCGATGGCATCGCCGTTTGGGAAGTATTTTCGCGCGAAAGTCTGGTTAATGACCGCGACATGCCGGGAAGTGGGTGTGTCACGGTCATCGATGACGCGGCCACGGATGAGTGGGGTGCCAACGGTCTGGAAATAATCGGAGCTGACGCGTAACCAGGACGCGCCGTCGAAATCCTGCGGATTCGGCGAAGGCGGACGGCCTTCAATGCTGATACCGCTGGACCAGTTCATATTGGACATCGGGCTATAGAGAGAAAAGCTGACGCTTTCCACCCCGGGGATTTGGCGAAGCCGATCCTTCATCGTGCGGTAGAGCGCGTCAAGACGCTCAATGGTGTAGCCAGCGAGCCCCGGATCGACCTTAACAATGACCCGGCCTTCCGTGGCGAAGCCAAAGTTCTGATTCTCCAGGTTGCGCAGGCTGGCGGTAAGCAGTCCGCCACCAACCAACAACACGATGGAAAGCGCGGCCTGCAACACCACAAGAGATTTTTGCGGAAGGGTCGCGCCCTGCCCCATGCTCCGTTGCGAGCCGCGCAGTGTTGCTCCCGCGTCGGCACGCGAGCCGATCCAGGCAGGTGCCGCTGCAAAAATGATGCTGGTAAGAAAGGAGAGTGCGGCGGTAAAGGCCAAGACTGGCAGAGAGGGCGTGGCCTGAATCGGGACGTGGTGCGCCCCGCGAAAAGCGAGCGCGAGGATCAGTTGAGTCGCCGCATAGGCAATGCCGACGCCAACGGCCCCGCCGAGCAGAGCGAGCAGCAAACCTTCCGTTAGCGCTTGCCGTATGAGGCGCGCGCGCGGCGCACCGAGGGCTACGCGCAGCACGGTTTGCGTTCGCTGCTTGGTGCCCTGGGCGAGCAGCAGATTGGCGACGTTGGCGCAGGCGATGAGCAGCACGAAACCGGAAGCAAAGGCCAGTAAACGCAAGCCCGCGGAATACGCCGCACTCAAGCGCGCCACTCCTCCCGCCGCCGGCACGACCGCGACGTGCTGCTTGGCGATTTCGCTTTTGAAACGGTCGGGAACTTGTCCCTGGGCCGTGAGCCACTGCTGCACTTCTGCCGTAGCATGTGCCGCCACCGGCCTGGCTTCGACTTGTGGCTTCAGCCGGCCAAGGAGGTACAGCCAATGCAATTCGGGATGACCGAGGAGTGAAGCACTGCCCTGCAATAGTGGTTCCTGGGATAAAGGCACCCAGAAGTCGGGCGGGTCGCGGCGGAGTGTTTCGCCGAAGAATTGCGGCGGCGCCACGCCAACGATTGTCGCCGGATGACCGTTGAGGAGAAAACTTCCACCAATCACTGCGGGATCGAGCGAATAGTTTTCACGCCAGATGCGAAAGCTCATCACTGCAACAGGAGGAGAGTTCGATTGATCGTCTTCGAGAGACAACATTCGACCGGCAGCCGGTGGCACACCGAGAGTCGAGAAGTATTCTCCGGAAACGAATTCGCCAATGAAGGGCTGCGCTGGACTTGGCACACCCTGGCGCCGCACGCTGAAGGAGGGGAGACCTGCGGAGAATGCGGAAATAGCCGTGAATTCGGAGTTGTTCGCTTGCAGATACTTAAAAAGGGCATAGGAGAAAATGTTGAAATTGCCTTGCAAGCCGTCGAGCACACAACAATGCGTGCCAGCGCCGATGCGATAGAGCTCGGCAGGGTTTGGAACCGGCAACGCCTTCAGCATAACGACATCGATCAGAGAGAAAATCGCGGTGTTTGCGCCGATGCCGAGCGCGAGCGTGAGAATGGCAACCAGGCTGAATCCCGGATTCTTGCGTAGCTTGCGCGCGGCGAAGCGCAGGTCCTGCAAAATGCCTTCCAGCGAGGCAAAGGTCCACATTTCTCTGCATACCTCCTTCAGTGAGGTCGCGTTACCAAGCGCGCGGCGCGCTGCATAGTGCGCCTCTCGATCGTCCAGTCCTGCCAGGCGATTTTTTTCTTCACGCATCGCCAGGTGAAAACTGAACTCGGCCGCGAGATCGCGGTCCAACTGTTCGCGGCGTCTTAGCGCTTTCAGTCTGAGGCGCAAGTTGTTCAACCACTCGGCAAACATCGCGGCTCCTAGGTGGTCTGCAGAATGCGCGCCACCGCGCCGGACATGCGCTGCCAGAATTCGGTTTCGTGCGCAAGGTGCTTGCGGCCGGCCGCGGTAAGCGAATAGAACTTGGCCCGGCGGTTGTTGTCAGACTGTCCCCATTCGGCAGAGAGCAGACCGCGAAGTTCGAGGCGGTGCAGCGCCGGATAGAGCGCGCCCTCTTCCACGCGGAGAATATCGTCCGATGTTTGGTGAATCCATTCGGCAACGCCGTAGCCATGCATGGAACCGCGAGCCAGGGCTTTCAGAATGAGCAGATCGAGGGTGCCCTGCAGGAGTTCGCCCGGGTTGTCACGTTCACGCTTCCGTTTGAGAAAGGTCATGGACGGCCTCTGTTCTCCATAAGACGTTTAGGGGAATGAAATGTTCCCTGAATTTTGTGTGTTCGCCACAGATTTTTTGCGCCGAAACTCGCGGCTTCGGGAGATAGCCCCATTTCCTGTAGCGCAGCTTCAGTGGAACTCCGCTCTTCGGGTTCACTTGCCCGGCTGTCGCGCCACGCGCTATCGTACTTGTACCGTTCCATGGATAGCCGCGCTCCCTCCCCACTCCGCCTAGCGTTCATCGGCATGTCTGGCGCCGGGAAGACATTCTGGACAAAGAAGTTAGCTGCTCAAGGCTGGGAAGCTATCTGCTGCGATGACCTGATCGAGGGGCGGTTAGCCGCCAGGCTCGCCGAAGGGGGCTACGCCGGAATCAACGGAGTGGCGGCTTGGATGGGTTGGCCGAACCAGGTTCACTACGCAGAGCGCGAGGCGCAGTACCTCGAAGAAGAGATCCACACGCTGGATGAGGCGTTGAGCCGCATCGAGAGGGAACCCGGAAAATCGATCGTGCTGGACACGACCGGCAGCGTGATCTACGCCGGAAACAATTTGCTGCTACGGCTGCGGAAACGGATGACCGTAGTGCATTTGGCCGCGTCTTCTGAGGAGCGCCAGCTCCTGATCGAGCGTTATCTAATCGACCCCAAGCCGGTGCTGTGGCGCGGAGCGTTTCGGCCGAACCCGCATGAGACGCCGCGGGAAACAGTGGCGCGCTGCTATCCGCAATTGATGGCGGCGCGGCGGCAGAGTTATGAGGCGCTGGCGCACTGCACGTTGCAAGTTGCGGAACTGCGAGATCCCCGACTGGATGCTGGAGGTTTGCTGGAAAAAATCCGTTGCCGCCAAGTCGAGCGGGAACCATGAGGTATCGCAGCACAGCGCGGCAAGCGCCACTGACCTCGTTGCGCGGAGCCGTTTTACGCGGCCTAGCGCCGGATGGCGGGCTGTACCTGCCTGTCGAGATCGTGCGGCATTCTCCCCAAGAATTCGAAGAGTTCCGAAGTTTGCCGTTTGCGGAAGTGTGTTTTCGCGTAGTGCGGCCGTTTGCTACGCCCGACGTGCCGGAAGAAGTGTTGTGGCAAATCGTGGCCGAGGCCATCAATTTTCCGGTGAAGCTGGTATCGCTTTCTCCCGCACTGCACGTTCTCGAGTTGTTTCACGGGCCGACGCTGGCGTTTAAGGACTTTGGCGCACGGTTCATGGCGCGGCTGATGGGCTATTTCGTTCGGGGCGAAACCCGACCTCTCACGGTGCTGGTTGCCACTTCGGGCGATACAGGAAGCGCGGTGGCGCATGGTTTTTTGGGCGTGCCAGGCATTCGCGTGGTGATTTTGTTTCCTTCGAAGCGGATCAGTGCGGCCCAAGAAAAACAGTTTACGACGCTCGGCGAAAATATTACCGCGTTGGAAGTGGCGGGCACGTTTGACGATTGCCAGCGACTAGTGAAGCAGGCCTTTTCCGATGCTGAGCTGAATCAGCGGGCTTTTTTGACTTCGGCTAACTCGATAAACATTGGCCGTCTGCTTCCGCAGATGTTTTATCACGTGGCGGCGTACCGGCAATTGCCGGTACCTTCCGTACCGCTAGTTGTTTCTGTGCCGAGCGGCAATTTCGGAAACCTGACGGCGGGCATTTTGGCAAAGCGTATTGGTTTGCCGGTGGAAATATTTGTGGCTTCCACCAATGCAAACGACGTGGTGCCGGAATATTTGCGCTCCGGAGAATTTCGTCCGCGTCCGGCCCTGCAGACGCTTTCGAACGCGATGGATGTGGGCAACCCGAACAATTTTCCGCGGCTGCTGGATTTGTGCGGCGGGCGAATTGAATACGTACGGCGCGAGATTTGGGGGCACGCCGCGAACGACGAACAGACCCTTTGCGCGATGAAACGGATTCACGATTGCTTCGGCTACATTGCGGACCCGCACACGGCGGTGGGCGTATTGGGATGGGAAGCGTACCAGCACGAGCATAGCGAACCAGCCCAAGGAATCGTGCTGGCCACAGCGCACGCGGCCAAATTTGCAGACGTCGTGAAGAGCGCGGTCGGAACAGCCCCGCCGTTGCCGGAGCGACTTGCGGTTTGTTTGCAGCGCGACAAACTTTCGCTGCCCATGTCTGCCAAGTACGAGGACTTCAAGCAGTTTCTGCTGGCGAGCTGAGTTGTTCGAATCAGGAAGGTTTCCGCAGCCGGTCGAGCAGCAAAAAGAGAAAAACCGCGACGACAGCGTTGATGAGGGCGGCGACTCCGAGGTGGACGGTGAACCAGCGTTGCGGTTGCGAGAGCAAGAGATGCTGCGTCACTACAACAATGCCCTGATGCACGGCGAAGAAAACAATGGTTAACGCGAAGCGCGCTGCCGGATGCTCGGTATCCAGACGCGCGCCGATAGAAGACGCCAGATAACCCACAATCGTTTTTGCGATTCCGAATAGGCCCACGGGCACGGTGGGCCCACTCAATGCGTCCTGGGCAATTCCAATGAGGCAGCCGAGCAACAGTCCGGTCGAAGGATTCCGGCGACTCAGGCCGAAATAAATTGTGATCAACAGCGGCAAATCGAGAATGCCCACCTTTGGCAAATAAACGGGCAAAAACGCTTGCAGCACGAGAGCCAGTCCCGCCGCCAGAAAAATCGCTCCCGCACGGAACTTATGCACTTCAATGTGCAGCTCGCCAGTGCGAATATCGAAAGTGTCGTTAATATTCACTGTTTCTCGCTTACTCCGGGATTCGCTGCGGAAGCCGACGAGCCGGCCGGTGGTGTGGACGCCGCTGCCGGTGCGATGAACTCGTGCTTGAGGTCGAGCGGTTTGAGCGTCAGCAGTACGAAAACCTCCTGGAGACGTTCGAGATTCGCTGCTGGCTTGACGCGAATCTGTTTAAATGTGCTGCCCGCCTTAATGTCGACGATAGTGCCCACCGGCAAATCGCGCGGAAAAATGCGGTCCATGCCGCTAGTCACGACGCGCTGACCGGCAGTGACGTCATCCTCATTGGGAACGTATTTCATCGCAAGCAAGGATTCGCCCGTGCCGCCAACAGGTTTCTGGATGCCAGAGTCGGCGAGCATCGCACCCACGCCGCTGTCTTTGTCCGTCAGCAAAAGCACCTGCGACGTGTCTTTGTAGGATTCAATCACTTTGCCGACCACGCCGTCGGGTGTGATCACGCCCATGTCTCTCTTGATGCCGTCGTGCTCGCCGCGGTCCAGGTCAATCGTAAAGCTTGCAGTGCTCGGACCTCCTCCTATGACACGCGCAGCAACCATGGGCACATTCACGTTGGTCTGTCGGAATTTCAGTAGTCCCGCCAACCGGTCGGCTTCCGCAGCTTTGGCTTGGAGCTGCGTGATTTGTAGCTTGAGCGAGTCGTTCTCGCGTTTTAACTGTTCATTGTCGCGCGACGTGTTTTGTAGCGCGAAGTAGTGATTCCACACATTGCGAATACCGCCGATGCCATGAGCGCCCGCGCGTTCGAAGGGAGAAACAGCTCCAACGGTCCACACGCGGATCAGCCGGCCCTGCGAGTCGCGCTTAATCTGCACAGCAAGCAGCAGAACCTGCAGAAGGACCACGCCTCCGAGCAGGAACAGCGACCTATGACGAGAGGGGATGCCGGCCATGAAACCCCAATAGCACAGGCACTCTTGCCTGTGCGCTTCCTTTGAACCTGCTACGGCGCTGAACCTGCGAGATCCAGCGAGAAAATACGACCACTGCAAAATCAATCAATACAAACTTGTCGGAGTAAACGGAAATCGCTGAGCATTTTCCCAGTACCCAGCACCACCGACGCCAGCGGATCGTCAGCAATCGAAACCGGCAAGCCTGTTTCTTCGCGGATGCGCTTGTCGAGGTTCTTGAGCAGTGCGCCGCCGCCCGTGAGTACGATGCCACGATCGCTGATGTCCGCGGAAAGTTCCGGCGGCGTCCGCTCGAGCGCCACGCGCACCGCATTGAGAATGGTCGCGACGCACTCGGCGAGCGCCTCGCGAATTTCGCTGTCGTCAATCGTCACGGTGCGTGGCACGCCTTCAATCAGGTTGCGGCCCTTCACTTCCATCGTCAGCGGTTTTTCCAGCGGATAGGCCGAGCCAATTTCCATCTTGATCTGTTCCGCAGTGCGTTCACCGACGAGCAGGTTGTACTTGCGCTTGAGATACTGCATCACCGCTTCATCCATCTCGTTGCCGGCCACGCGTACGGATCGCGAGTAGACGATGCCGCTCATGGAGATGACCGCGATATCCGTGGTGCCGCCGCCAATGTCCACGACCATGTTGCCCGAGGGCTCTTCAATCGGGAGGCCCGCGCCAATCGCTGCAGCCATGGCTTGCTCGACGAGATAAACTTCGCTGGCGCGCGCGCGATAGGCCGAGTCCTGCACCGCGCGTTTTTCCACCGGCGTAATTTCGCTAGGCACGCCGATCACGATGCGCGGATGCACCAGCACGCGGCGGTTGTGCGCCTTCTGAATGAAATACGTCAGCATTTTTTCGGTGACTTTGAAGTCGGCGATGACGCCGTCCTTCATCGGCTTGATGGCCACGACGTTGCCAGGCGTGCGTCCGAGCATTTCTTTCGCCTCGCGCCCCACCGCCACGACTTCGCCGCTGGACTTATTGATCGCCACGATCGAGGGCTCGTTCACCACGATGCCCTTGCCGCCGGAAAACACCAGCGTGTTCGCCGTGCCCAGATCGATGGCCAGGTCCGATGAAAACAGACTGAACACCGACCGCAAGTTATAACCGTTCTTATTCATCCCTCCGCCCCCCGCGAAAAAAAAACATCTCCGCCGCCCAGCCGACAAGTGGCTGCTTCACTGCCTGGCGGTTTCTCTCCTGCTGCGGACCGCCGGCGGCAACTAGCTATTGTCTCCGGACTTGGCGACCAGTGCAAAAACGCGCGTTGGTCTGCTTTCTCGCGAGATCAAAAAACGATCACGTTTCGAAACTCTTTCTCGCAGGGCGAATCGTCGCCCGCTTACTTCGGCACCACGATGGTGACGGATTTCTGATTCGTTCCGCCGCGCCGGTTCTGCCCAATAATCGTGATGGTGTGCTGCCCGGGTTCCAGTGGCGTAGTGAAATGTCGGAACGTTCCGTCGGCCGCGATGATCGGTACGGGCTGACCGTTGACGATAATCGCCGCTCCCGGTTCGGTCTTTCCGATAATTTCAACGACCCGGCCGTGAATCTGCGTGCCTTGAATCTCGAGGTACATCTGCTGTGACTTGCCTTGGGCCACCAAGGTGAAGCGGAACGTTTCGCTCACTTCGCTGGTTTGTTTTTTGGCGTCGGACGCGGTCACCGTCCAGAAATAATCACCGGGATCGAGCCCGGTGACTTCCGCTGCGGTCGTGCCCGCGATTTTCTGTTCCTTCACGATCTTCGTGAACATCGCCGTGGTGCTGATCCGCAAGTTGTAGGAAATCGCTTCTGGTACCGCTTTCCATTCGAAGTGAATGGCCTCTGCGCGCGGATCCTCGGAGATCAGCGGCTCAAAGTTGCGCGGCGAAACCAAGTCCGGGGGAGCCAGAACCTCCGATTTGGTGATCGTGCCTCCATTGGTCGGAATGGTCAGCTTCTCCCATTGGCCGATCTCGACCTTTTCGGCGCCGCGCTGTACTTCCGCGCTGCCGCTAGACACGACGATTTCTTCCTGCTTGGTGTCCGGATCCGCCTTTACTGCGGCATGGGTATTGGAGTGTACCTGCGCCGTGGTTTCCTCGACGCTTACTGCCGCCTTGGAATCGGGCGAAGCATAATTCGGCGTAGCAAGATCCACTTGACCCACGTTTATACGCACCGCCGAACTGGATGGCTGTTCGCGGCCCATCGAGTTCTCTTCTACGGTGATGAAGGTCCCGGGCTTCACGGTGTACGTCGTACCGTCCGCGAAAGTGATGCGCGCCGCGCCATCCGTCGACGTTTGAATCTGGTCGCCTTTGTCCAAAGTGGTCTTGAAGTCGGCGTCCACCCACTGCACCGAATTGACCTTCTTCACTTGGACCTTGCCGTCGAGGTTCACGAATTTCGCTTGTCTGGTGGAGATCGAAACCGCGTCCGAATCGCCATTGCTAATCTTCTTGTTGATCGTTTCCAGGGTCGCGTTCAGCAGGTTAGGATCAAGCAGGTAGACGGTCGCGGAGATGATGGCGATGCCCAGTACGATGTACAAAGCCACGGTCTTGTACGTCACCGTGTGCCAATACACTTCCACGCGGTTGATCTTCGGATGATTCGGGTCGCTGGGTATTTTGGTACTCACAGTTGTTCGCGCAACAAGGCCGCCAATCTTGCAATCTAGCACAGGTATTAGAACGCGCACGGCGGGCCGGACTTGCGGTGGTTAAACAGCAAATAGCATTTGCGCGAGCAGGCCGAAAGGACAGGCGGACTTGGCCGAAGAGACAGGCCTGTGTTCGCAGCTAGGAAAGACCCGCAGACGAGCGTTTCTTGGTGGCTAAATACCTGACCGCGCGCGTAGGAAGGCCAGCGTCAACGGCCACGCGAGCAGCGCCGCAGCTGGGCTGTAGCTTGGCCGCGCATCACAGAAAAAAGCATGGTCCGCGTTCGAAATCTCCACGTTCACAAAGTTCTTCCCCGCCGCGCGCAATGCGTCGGTCACTGCTTTTACTTGATCGGGAGGAATGTGCTTGTCGCGTCCGCCCCAGAAAAGCAGCAACGGACACTGCACGCCAGTCGCGCGGCCCAGCAAGCCAGGATTGTTCGGATTCGGCGCGATGCCGCCGCCGTAGTAGGAAACTACGCCGGCGAGAGGCAAGGCAATCGCTGCGAGAAATGCGGCACGGCCGCCCATACAGTAACCAATCGATAGGATCGGCAATTCTCCGATATAGCCGCGCAACCAGTCGAACGCCGCGCGCTGATCGGCTGCCGTCACGGAATCGTTTAACGCTTTCATGTGCGGCATGACACCGGGGAAATCGTCGTAGCTTCCCTCCCAACCCGCGGGCGCAGTGCGGTGAAACAGCTCCGGTGCAATCGCCACGAATCCTTCGCGTGCGAATCGCATGGCCACATCGCGAATATGCGCGTTTACGCCAAACGCTTCCTGGAAGACCAGCAGCCCCGGATTCGCGCCCTTTTCTTTTGGCCGCGCTACAAAAGCGCGCATCGTAGTTCCGTCGTTTACCGCCAATTGCACGTGTTCGGTCGTGATTTCGATCATGACTTGCGTGTCCTTGAGCGTCTGCTGAGAAATTGTACCGGCAGTTCCAAGTTGTGTCTGCGATTTCGATAGCGCGACAGCAGCGCTAGTGACGAATAAAGTAGCTCTTTTTGTCCAGTCCTGGTGGCACGGCCACGTCAAAGAAACCCACCATCATTTCATCGTAAGTCTGTTCGCCCCAGCGTACCGCCGCATCGGGATCTGGATTGTGCGGATTGTCTTTCGAATTGTCGTACCACGCGACCGCTTGCAATTCTGTCCCAGCTTTCAGTAGACGCGGCTCCGCGAGTCGGTAACTCATTTGCCAGTGAAAATGATAACGCACCCGCAGCAGCGGCTCGACTCCGAATTGCGCCGGGCCGCCTTTTTCCGCCGCATTCTGCTCGTGGTGAAGAATGTTGTATTCGAAAGCTTTTCCACGAAGATGCATGTGCGGAAAGAAACTGAGCAGCAGAGCATCATTCGGCAGCGTGCCCCGCGCCTCGACGCGATAGTCAGGTACTCCGGGCGGAATTACAAAATGATCGTTCGTAAGCTGCAGCGTTAAGACCCGCTTTTCCGGTGCCGACTTCGCGAAGATAAGTCCTACGCTGGTTTGATCTTTTGCGGCGTGGCCGTTGGTCGTGTAGTGCATCTGAAAGACCAGATCGGAGCCTGCCGGCACAAATTTCGCCATGCCCTCCGGCCAATCGTCGGGCGAACTGCCTGGCGCGTAGACTAGCAGGACATCGCTGTCGGTCCAATGCGCGCCGGCCCGATCCTCCGGATCGCTGAGCGTCGCGGCCGTGAAGGGCATTCCAACCGGAGCATGCCGTAACCACGGCGAATCGGGGGGACGCACGTAAACCACCGCGTGATGCACGTTGGCACGCATTTTCGGGAGGATCTCCACTCCGCGTATCCAACGATCTTCACGGAAGCCCGTGGGCACAATTTCGTAGGTGTAATCGACGTCTCCGTTCGCCGGCAGCGTCACGGGCTTCGGCATTTTCAGGACTAAGTCAGGTTGGATCGTCCAGCTCTCGGCCCACTGCGGCGGCTTCGGCGCATCCTGCGGATTGCCTGCAGGCGCGCCCGCGTCAGCCCAAGCGACCAGTTCGGCGATTTGGGGCTCAGTTAAAGAAGGATCATTCGAGAAATGTCCAACGTGCAGGTCGGCGAACCATGGTGGCATGCCCCGACTCTGCGCGGATGTTTTGATCGCCGCTGCAAATGTTCGTGTTTGCGCAAAGGTTTCGAACGCCATCGGCGCTATGCCATCTGCGCGATGGCAGACCTGACAGCGCTGCTGGAGAATCGGCAAGACATCGCGATAAAAAGTCGGAGCAGCCGTCATGGCGGCGCGAGGCTGTTGTTGCCCATTCGCAGCTGAAGCCCAGCCTTGCCGGGAGATCCCGAACGGCAATGCCAATGCCAGAGCACCCAGCCCAACGATCAATTGTATTCGGGCGTTAATCACACCGGTCCTTCTTCGTCTTTGATGTAGTGCGTGCCGCTGCCGGTTTCTCGTTCGGCAGCGTGCCACAATTTTCTTCGCGCTGCATCACCAGCAATGGCCCGCCCAGCCCTAAGGAGCATCCGCATGATTGTCAATCGCTCAGTACGGGCCGACACTATTTTGTCCCACGTGGTCTACGACAGCGTAGAAGAGGCCCTTGCCTGGCTCGCGAAGGCTTTTGGCTTTCGCGATCACTACCGCTATGGCGCACCTGGCGAAGCCGGCGGTGCGCAAATCTATCTCGACCGTGCCTTCCTTATGCTCAGACGTGCGCGCGAGGGCAGCTCTACGCCGGCCCGGCTTGGTGCGAGCACGCAAAGCCTCACGATTTTTCTAGACGACATCGAAGGTCACTACCAGCGCGCCAAAGCTGCGGGCGCGAAAATTGTCGAAGAGCCTCATGAAACCGAATACGGCGAATTTCAGTATGCCGCGCTCGATTTCGCCGGGCATCATTGGCTCTTTTCCCGCCACGCCACCGATCGCGACCCGGCCTGTTGTGGAGCTATAGTCTCGTATCCACCAGTCGGTTGAGCCGCAGATTCGCTATATATTCGCGGCGTTGACTTGCCTCTAACCGGCAACCTAAGATGACCGGACCATGGCGGAAGCTCAGCCGTTAGTCGGGCAGACCCTTTCCCACTACCGCATCCTCGAGAAGCTTGGCGGCGGTGGTATGGGTGTGGTCTATAAGGCCGAAGATACCCGCCTGCACCGCTTTGTGGCGCTGAAATTCCTGCCCGACGAACTCAACAGCGATCCTCTAGTTCTGAGCCGCTTCCAGCGGGAAGCTCAGGCCGCTTCTGCGCTGAATCACCCCAACATCTGCACCATCCACGACTTTGGTCAAAACAACGGTAAAGCCTTTATTGGCATGGAGTTCCTGGACGGCGTCACCCTCAAACACAAGATCGAGGGCCGTCCCCTGGACATTGAAGAACTGCTTGTCCTGGCGATTGACGTTGCCGATGGGTTGGACGCCGCGCATGCCTGCGGCGTGATTCATCGCGATATCAAGCCGGCAAACATCTTTGTCACCAAGCGAGGCCACGCCAAAATTCTCGATTTTGGCTTGGCGCAGATTGCCAACGTAGCTCCTACGGCCGAGTCGGGGCTCCAAACCAAGTCCGCCACGACCGAGGACTTTCTGCTGACCAAGCCCGGCACCGTTATGGGCACCCTCTATTACATGTCTCCGGAGCAGATTCGCGCCAAACCGCTCGATGCGCGCACAGACCTCTTCTCGTTCGGCGTGGTTCTTTACGAAATGGCCACCGGTCTGCTTCCGTTCCGCGGCGAAAGTTCCGGCATTGTCGTGGACGCCATTCTCAATCGTCCTGCGCTTTCTCCCCTTCGCTTCAATCCCAGCTTGCCTCCGAAACTCGAAGACATTATCCATCGCGCCCTCGAAAAAGACCGTGAACTGCGCTTTCAAAGTGCCCGCGAAATGCGCGCTGAACTGCTCCGCCTGAAACGCGACACCGATTCCGCGGTTAGCTCCGGGTTCGTCGCCGCACAAGCCTCTGGTCCTCATGCGACTGCCGCGCAGATGGCGCCGAGTCCCGTTGCCGCCGCGTCGCCTTCTCTGCCAGCGCAAAGCGCGGTCGCCGCGGCGCTGCCGCAGGAAAGGATAAGTGCGCCACCAAGCTCCCGATGGCTGCTTCGCGCCGGCATCATCGCGATCCTAGTAGCCCTTTTAATCGCCGGCTTTTCCTACCTCGGTGTGCGCAACACTCGCGCGCTCACAGAAAAAGACACGGTTGTTCTCGCCGACTTCTCTAACACCACTGGCGACTCCGTCTTCGACGACACGCTGAAAACCGCCCTGAGCGTTTCTCTCCGCCAGTCGCCGTTTCTTAACGTGTTGCCCGAAACTCGCGTGGCATCCACGCTGCAGCAGATGTCCGCGCCGGCCGACACTCGTGTCACTTCAGCGATAGCGAAGGAATTGTGCCAACGCACCTCGGGCAAGGCCTATATCGCTGGCTCGATTGAGGCGCTCGGAAGCCAATACGTGCTCGGCCTCAAGGCCGTGAACTGCCAGAGCGGTGACATTCTGGCCCAGAAACAGACCACCGCCCCTGCCAAAGAAAAAGTTCTCGATGCTCTAGGTGAATCCGCTTCCAGGTTACGCCGCGAGTTGGGCGAATCACTCAGCACGGTGAAGAAATTCGACGTGCCCCTCGCCGAAGCCACCACACCTTCTCTCGAAGCGTTAAAAGCCTTCACACTCGGCGAAAAGGCGTATCGGGAGAAGAGCCCGGCGGAGGCGCTTCCTTCTCATCTTCGCGCCATCAGCCTGGATCGAAACTTCGCGATGGCCTATCGTGAAATTGGCGCCGACTATGAAGCTCGCGGCGAACTCAGCCGCGCAGGCGAGTACTACACCAAGGCCTTCGAACTCCGCGAACACCACGCCAGCGAACGCGAAAGACTCGCTATCGCCGCTGATTACTACTCTACTGTCACCGGCGAGCTGCAAAAAGCAGCCGAAAACTATCAAGAATGGATCGCCAGCTATCCGCGCGAATATCGCCCGCACCTCGGCGTCGGGATCGTGCACAGCGCTCTGGGCAACTACGCGAAAAGCTGCGATGCGTACCGCGACGCCCTGCAACTCGCTCCGGACGCCGGCGGCCCGTACACCAATCTGGCCAACAGCCAACTCGCCCTGCAACAATTCGAGCAAGCCCGCGACACGATTCAGCAGGCTCAGAATCGCAAGCTCGACCGCCTGCTACTGCACAGCGCGCTCTACGCCTCTGCGTTTCTCTCCAACAACCCCTCCTCCATGGCTGAACAACAGCGCTGGTTCGTCAACAATTCCCACGAAAACGTCGGCTTTGCTCTCGAGTCCGATACCGCGGCGTACTACGGCCACCTCGCCAAAGCGCGTGACTTCACGCGCCAGTCCGTCAACTCCGCGGTCAGCGCCGACAGCAAGGAGAACGGTGCGATCTGGCGCGAAAACGCCGCCATCCGCGAGGCCGCGTTCGGCAATTCGAACGATGCCAAACGCGACGCTGCCCAAGGCCTCCAGCTCAGCCCAGCCAGCCAAGGCGTCGGCGTCGAGGCTGCGTTGGCATACGCGCTCGCCGGCGATACCGCTCACGCGCAGTCCATCGCCGCGGACTTGAACAAGCGTTTCCCGCTGGACACGCAGATCCAATCCCTCTGGCTTCCTACGATTCACGCTCAGCTCTCTCTAAACGCCAAAAATTCTGAGCAAGCTCGTCAGCAGCTCCAGTCCGCTAGCGCTATCGAGCTCGGACAAATCGGCTTCGTGGCTAATATTTCCTGTCTTTATCCGGCTTATGTCCGCGGCCAGACGTATCTAGCTTCTGGAGATGGCAAGTCTGCCGCAGCCGAATTTCAGAAAATTCTCGACCACACCGGCATTGTCTGGAACTGCTGGACGGGCGCGCTGGCTCGCTTGGGCGTCGCTCGAGCTAATGCGCTGCAAGCTAAAACCTCGCAAGGTGCTGACGCCGATGCGGCTCACACGCGCGCCTCAGCGGCCTACAAAGACTTTCTTGCTCTTTGGAAAGATGCCGACCCCGAAATTCCCATCCTCAAACAGGCCCACGCCGAATTCGCGAAACTGCAGTAGTTGGATCAACTCCCTCAGACGAGTCAAGCCTCACCGCAGCGCGTGAATGATTTCCTTCGCCGCGTTCGCGCCGGATGCGCCGGTCAAACCGTTGCCAGGGTGCGTCCCTGATCCGCACAGAAACAATCCTTGAATCGGCGTCTTGTACCGCGCCCAGTCCAAAATCGGCCGCATCGTGAACAACTGGTCCAGCGCCAGCTCTCCGTGGAAAATATGCCCGCCGGTGAACCCGTAAATCGTCTCCAAATCATGCGGCGTAATCACTTGGACGTGCTCGACCAACCCCGGCAAATTCGGTGCGTACGCTGCAAGTGTCTTCACCACCACCTCGCCCAAGTCTTGGCGGTGCGCATCCCAATTCGCTGCCGCTTTGCTGACGCCTCCGCCATCGGCCGATTCCACCGCTAGCGCAAACGGCGCAAACTGCACGTATGCACTCAACGCGTGCTTCCCTTCCGGTGCTAGGGACGAATCGAGCAGCGTCGGAATCGTCACATCCAGCCATGGCGCCACAGACAGTTCGCCGTACTTCGACGCATCAAACGCGCGCTCCAGGTAATCGATCTCCGGCCCAATGTGAATCCGCCCGGACAGCGCTTTCAAGCCATTCTCTGAATTTTCTACGGCGGCAAACGCCGGCAGTCCGCCAAGCGCCAGGTTCACTTTGGCCACCGTTCCAGTCGCTCGCATATTGCGAATCCGCAATGCGAATGTTGGGTCGAGTTGCGTTGTGTCGAGCAACTTGAAAAACGTCCGCTTCGGGTCGACTCCTGAAACGACGGCCTCCACCGCGATTTCTTCGCCGTCGGCCAACACCACGCCGGCCACTGCGCCATCTTTCACGCGAATATGCTGCACCTCCGCGTTCGTCCGAATCTCTGCGCCAGCCTGCTTCGCTGCGTCGGCTATGGCATGCGTCAACGCTCCGAGTCCGCCGCGCGGAAATGCGGCCGGCCCCACCGGATGCGCGTCAAACGCCGCCCGGAGTAAGAACACCGCGGTCGATCCCGCCGACCAAGGCCCCAGCGCTGTACCGAAAATTCCGCGGGCTGCAATCACCGCGCGCAGCAATTCCGTGTCGAAAAACTCCGCGACGAAATCCGCCACGGCCATCGGTCCCCAGCGCAGCAGGTCGAAGATCCCCTGTTTGCCCAAGCCGCGAATGTTTCGTACGGTCTTGAACAAGTTCCAGACGTCTTCCGGCGAAGGCGTATCAATGCCCGGCGGCGTGATCGAGCAAAGTTGCGTGAAAAATTCCGCCAACTCCGTCAGCGTTTCAGCGAATTTCGTGTACTGGGCTGCGTCCTTTTCAGAAAGCCGCGCAATCGAGTACGCCGTTTTGGCCGTCTCGTCGTAAAACAGCAGCGATTCTCCATCAGGACGCGGCGCGAAAACCCGTGGATCCGGTCGCAGCATCTCGCAGCCGAATTTTTCCAATTGCAGGTCGCGTGCAACGTCCGCGCGCAGCGGTCCCACGGTGTGCGAGAGTGTGGACACGCGAAATCCGGTGTGGAACTCCTCGGTCACCGCGCCGCCGCCCACGATTTCGCGGCGCTCCAGCACCACCGGCTTGAACCCGCCTTTCGCCAGATAAAATGCGGTGACTAGCGCATTGTGCCCGCCGCCAATAATGGCTACCCGTTGCCCGAGCGGCATATTAGTTTTTGCTCCCGGCGGCGCGCGATGCTTTCGAACTCTTACCCCACTCTTTCAAAATCACCTGGCTGGCGATTCGCCCCGGCGCGCCCATGATCCCGCCGCCCGGATGCGTCGCCGAGCCGCACATATAAAGGTTCGCGATCGGCGTCCGGTAATACGCCCAGCCCGGCACAGGACGCAAAAAGAAAAGCTGTTCCAAAGAAAGTTCGCCCTGAAAAATATTTCCCTGCGTCAATCCAAATTCCCGCTCCAGGTCCAGCGGCGTCAACACTTGCTTTCCGATAATCAGTTTCTTGATATTCGGCGCATGTTCCGCAATCGTGTCCACCACCGCGTTCCCAAAAGCCTCGCGCTGCTCGTCCCACGTGCCCTTCGCCAACTTGTACGGCGCGTATTGCACAAAGCAGGACATCACGTGCTTTCCCGCAGGCGCCACGCTCGGATCGGTCAAACTCGGAATCACCATGTCAATGTACGGCCGTCGCGAAAAATTCCCGTACTTCGCGTCGTCGTAGGCCCGCTCCATGTACTCGATGCTCGGCGAAATCGAAATCGCGCCGCGCAAATGCGCCCCGGCGCCTTTCAGACATGAAAACTCCGGCAGGCCCTCCAAGGCCAGATTCACTTTCCCGGATGATCCACGAAACTTGTAACGCCGCACGCTCTCCAGAAAATCTCCTGGCAAATCATTCGGCTCCATGAACTTTTCGAACGTCAGGTGGGGGTCCACGCTCGAAGACACCACGCTCGCGGCAATTTCCTCGCCCGACTGCAGCACCACGCCGCAAGCGCGCCCATTCTTCACGATAATCTTCGCCACTCCCGCCTGCGTGCGAATCTCCACGCCTGCTTCTCGCGCCGCCGCTCCAATCGCATTCGAAATCGCGCCAGTGCCGCCGCGGCTGAAGCCCCACGAGCGGAACGCGCCATCAATTTCGCCCATGTAGTGATGCAGCAACACGTAGGCGGTTCCCGGCGAGCGAATCCCCAAGAATGTTCCGATGATCCCCGACGCCGACATCGTCGCTTTCAGAACATCCGTCTCGAACCACTGGTCCAGAAAATCCGCGGCGCTCATCGTCATCAACTGCACCAGCGTATAACGCTCGTCGGAAGACAATGCCCGGAACCGCTGCAGCAAAAAATGGAGTTGTCGCAAATCGCCCGGCTTTAATGTCGTAGGATCCGGCGGAATCATCGACAGCAACGGCTTCACGAACCGGCACATCGGCGTCATCATCTTCGAAAATTCGTCGTACGCCTCGGCATCCACGCGCGAGTGGCGGCGCAATTCCCGTTGCGTCCGCGCATGGTCATTCATACGCCATAGATAATCGCCGTTGCGCATCGGCGTGAACGTACCGTCTAACGGCAAGATTTCCAGACCATGCCGAGGCAAATCCAATTCGCGAATAATTTCTGGCCGCAGCAGCGAAACCACATAGGAGCATTCGGAAAAAAGAAAGCCTGGGACAATCTCTTCCGTCACCGCGGCTCCGCCCAGCACGTGCCGCCGCTCCAGCACCAGCACTTTCTTGCCGCCCCGCGCGAGGTACGCCGCATTCACTAGGCCGTTATGCCCGCCGCCAATCACAATCACGTCGTACCGCTGCGCCATGCAGATCCGCCTCGCTGAATTCCCACACTACACCGCGGCTCAAATGCACTACGGAAAAACGCCACATTTTACTGGCAGTCTCAGTCGGCAAACAAGGGCGTGTCGAAAGTGGGTACTCCGCGCGGCGAGACGCGCCTCGCTTTGTCCCGTGGAAGCTCAGTACGGCGTCTTGGTGATCGGCGGATTCGAACGTTTTGGAACGCGGGGATGGATGATTGGAACAGTTGAGCCGGAGGGACCTGTGTTCGCGTTGGCAGCGGCGCTCGCGGATTGCAGCGACATCGCTGGATCGCCGAAAAAGATCCAACTGCGCCGCACGTCCGGATCGGCTACTCCGGACTTGGCATTGAGAATCGCCGTGCCCAGCGTGATGGACGGATTCATCTTGATTGACTGAAGCAGCGCCTGGTTCATCACGGCTTGCGGCGGTTGATTCGTAAAGCCCGACGACGCCCAAACCGCTGCGGCGCCACCATTTGGCGCCAGCAGCAGCGCCTCGGCCAAGCTCTGCGCGTAGACATCCTGGAAGAAGCCGTTGAGGCAATCCATCAAGATATAGACCGAAGGCTGGCTGCTATTGGAAAGAGCAGCTGCGGAACTGTTGTCCAGCAAATCTTCGAAGGACCACTGTTGTTCAGAGCCATGACCGGAATAGTTGACCAGTAGCGGACCTGCACTCAAAGCAGCGACAATCTGCTGTGAGACTACGGCGGGATCCTGGCCGTCGGCGAAAATCTCCGTGGGCTGCAACGCCGCGGGAAGATTGTTCGCCGCGAATTTCGTCGCATCCGTGAAATCTGCTCCGACATTCTGGTCAGCTACCAGCAAGGCTTGCGGGTTTGCCGCATTCGCCGGGCCGCTGGCATAAGCCAAAATCTTGGAAACTGCTGTCTGCGCATCGGCTAGGGTATCCGCCGGGATGCGCCCGGTGGCGATCGTCGCGAAGCCGCTCTGGTTGAAATCACTGAACCAATCGTCCGAAGACGTCTTGAACGCCTGCGTTTCGATGATGCGCGTCGGCACAAAATCAAAGTCGCCGAGCCCCAGGTAGTTGCGCGGGTCGAGCGACGCATCGCCCATCAACAGCAGGTATTGTGGCTTGGTGGACCACTTGGCGACGGCGTTCTGCAGGAAGCTGCGCACCGCAAACGGGCTGCGTTCGCCATAGTTGAAAGCATCGAAAATTTCGTCAATCGAAACCACCTGCACAGTCATGCCCTGCGATTGGTGGAATTGCACGAGTGGCGGCAACGCTGCGGCAAAATCCGGATGCGTGACGATCACCATCTGCGCGCCGTTGCGTTCGGACGTTAGCGCCGCAGGCTGGTGGAACGAAAGCGCTGCCGGCACGGAGATCTGGTCGTTGGCGAAGCAGAGAATCGTCCGCTGCGTGACGGCGGAGCGCGGCGCGGCTAGCGTCATCGAATACGTCGAACCCTCCTGCTCGATTTGCCCTTGCAACTGCAGAATGTTCAGCGGATCGGTGATATCGAACGCCGTAATCTGCGCACTGCTGAAGCCGGTGACGTGCAGTTTGCTCTCCGCGCTGGCCGTAGCTTTCAGCCAGTCGCCATCGGCGGTGTACGTGTGCGGATAGTGCAACGCGACCGACTGCACCACGCTCACGTCATTGTCCCCGTCGAGCGCTGTGAGTTCGACCACATTGGCGCCGTCCTGCAGCAGGCTCGGATCAATCGGGAAATTCTGCGTGAAGTTCGCGAGATTAGAGAAGTTCATGGCGCCAATGCTGGCGCCGTTGAAGGAAACCGAAACGCTATGCGGCTGCTGGTCTGTTGCGCCTTGCAGGGTGATATCCACGCTGACCGGAATGCTCGAATTCGGATCGGCATGCGCCACAGTGAGTTGTTCATCGACCGGCGCAGACGTGACCGCATCCCCAAAGAAATTGTCCTTGCTGTCGCCATTGAGCAGCGTCCCGAAGTATGTCGTGCGCTGCTCCAGAATCGTTGTGAACCGGAAACTCTCGGGAGGAGAGAATCCGTTGACTGCCGGCTGGATGGACCGGATGCGCTTGCCGGGACCTTTGCCTTCAACCAGCCAGTACACGCGCGTCCCGGAGAAAGGTGTGTCGATTCCCGTGCCATAAAATTCAATGGAATCATCTGGACCCAGCGGTCCGGACCGCGCGCCGAGAATTTGCATTGGCTGCTCAAAGCCTTCGGCGAAAAGCTGCAGGAAACGCACGTCGACATTGGGGTCCAGGCCAGCGGCAACCAGCTCCGCTTTCGAAACCTGGTACCAACCTTCCGACTCAACCGAAATTTTGACGGCCGCGTCGCCATCCAACGTAGTAGGTACCGCGCCAATCGGTCTCGGCGGGAGAATCGGCCGCGGAATCGGCATCAAGTGCGGAGTGGAAATCACCGGCCGCGCCATGGCGCTGCTAAGCTGCGTGAGCAGCAGCGGCCGCTTGATGGCGCCGGAACCGGGAGCCGCGGACAAGTCCACCATGATCGGTCCGTGCGGCATGCGCGTGCCGTTGAGGTCGACGTCCTCAAGTTCGTACGTGGATTGTGGGGTGCCCGCTAGGTCGACCCATTGATACGTCTTTGCGGAATGTTGCGGAGCGCCGCCGCGAATGAGCAGCGCTGATCCAGCAATAATCGAAGGATTCACGCGCTGGCGTGCAGCGCCATCCATCCGAAACAAATTGAAACCCAGGTTGCGCACTTCTTCGCGCGTCCGCCACTCGACCAGCACGCCGCCGCCCTGCCGCGGAATCGCGCGGAACGAAGCGATTTGCACGGCCGTTGGCGCCGCAATCGTCGAGATGACCGTCGCGCTGTTGCTCGGATTCGCATCGCCAGTAGTGGAAGTCACCGTAGCCGTGTTGGTCGCCAGCGTCGAGGAGCTGAACGTGTTGGCCGTGACATCGATATTGATGATGACCAGCCCGCCGACGCTCACGCTGCCGAGCGAGCAATTCACAGTGGTCGTCGCTGCGGTGTAAGTGCACGTGCCTTGCGTCGTGGAAACCGACGCGTACGTTACCTGGCTGGGAAGCGGGTCATTCACCACCACGTTCTGCGCCAGCGCTGGACCGTTGTTAGTGATCTGAATGGTATACGTCAGCGTCGTGTTTTGATCTACCGGTTCAGGCGACGCCGTCTTGGTGATGCCGATGTAGGCCTGCGTCGGCGAAGCCACCACGACCGTGGTGCTTGCCGAGTTGTTGCCGCAATTCGGGTCCGTGATCGAAGAGCACGGCACATTGATATTCGCAGTGTTGGTAATCGCCGTTCCAGATGGATCGCCGAGCAACGCTTTCACCACCAGCGGAAATGCCACTGGCGTCCCGGCATTCACTGGCAGCGATGCAATCGTGCAGGTAATCGTGCCGCTGGTCGCGCCAACCGCCGGCAAAGTGCCGCAATTCCAACCGCTCGGAACGGTAAAGGACACGAAGGAAGTGCCGGCGGGAATCGCGTCCGTAAACGTCGCCGTGCCCGAGGTTGCAACCGGCCCGTTGTTCGTCACAAATTGCGTGTAGGTAATATTGTTCCCGTCCGTGATCGGATTCGGCGATGCCGTGCTCGTCACACTCAGATCCGATTGTCCTGCAGTCGCCACGGTCAGGACAGTAGTGGCGCTGTTGTTGTTGGGATTCGGATCCGTCGTGGTCGAGCTCACTTGCGCTGTGTCGGTAATAGTCGTGCCTGCGGTAACGCCGGACGCGACGTTCACCACCACGGTGAAGGTCTCTGAAGCACCGGCATTGAGCAGCACGCCGGTATTCGCGGAGCACGTGAGTGTGCCGCTGACCACGTTGCAAGTCCACCCCGCAGCAGGGCTCGGGGTCGCGGAAACGAACGTCGAGTTCGTCGGTATGGCTTCGGTCAAGACCACGTTGCTCGCCGCGCTCGGCCCGTTGTTCGTAACCGTTTGCGTGTACGTGATATTGCCGTTGTACGTGGGCAAATTCGTGGGCACCACGATCGTTGTCGAATTCGAATCCGACAAAGCAACGTTAGTTAGCGCCAGATCGGCCGTCCCCGCCAGCGCCACCGTGGTTTGCACAGTGGCCGAATTGTTGATCAGATTTGGATCGTTGGTTCCTGATGCGCCGTTGACCACGTCTGTAATCACTGTACCCGGAGTGGCTCCCGCCGCGACCGTAACTGCCACCGTGATTGCTGTGGATACGCCGCTCGCAACGTCCGCATTGTTGCAGGAAATCGTGCCCGCCGCGCCAGCCGCCGGAGTTGTGCAGCTCCAACCATTCGAACCGCCGGGGAAATTCAAAGATGCGAACGTTGTGTTTGCTGGAATGACCTCGCTAAACGTCGCGTTGAGCGCGTCCAGCGGACCATTGTTCACGATGCCCTGGTTGTAGGTGATCGTGCCCCCGGCGAGCACCGGATTCGGCGAACCGGTGTTGCTCACGGAAATGTCCGCGCCCGCGCAGTACGCGCCGGACTGCACGCCCGGCGTCTGCGTGTTGGTCAAGCCGGAATTCAGCACGCCGGGCAAGCCAGGCGTCGCGCCATACGGGTCATTCGCTAGCGTGGACCAGCCGGGAATGCCGTTCGCAACGCTGGAAGCCGCATTCAGCGCCGCCGTGCTGAAAATCACGCCGCCGCCGCCGCCCCCGCCTGCTCCGTGGCGATTTCCCGGGAATGTTCCCGGCCCGCTTTCCGGCCACGTATTCCCGCCATCGCCTCCGCCCGCCGAGGCAGTAACGCCGCTCAAGCCGCCGCTATTCGCAAACAGAAAAATCGTGCCGCCTGCGCCGCCCCCGCCGCCGCCATCGTTTTCGGGTTCGAGAGCGGTTTGACCGTTCGAAGAGATCGTGCCGGTGCCGACGACCGAGCCGGCATGAATAATGACGATGCCTCCGCCCGCACCGCCGCTGCTATACACGCCCGTGCAATTCAATCCGCAGTCGGCATTTCCGGTGTCGGTCGCGACATCCCAATACGATCCGTTGTTGCTCGTCCCCCCACCGCCGCCGCCGCCCATCACCAGCGCGCTGGTGGTAACCGGAAATGGCGCGCCACCATAGCCACCCACAAGTCCCGCAGTGTTCCAACCGAAACCGCCCAATCCGCCTTGCCCGCCGTTTCCTGCGCCGCCGCCGCCGGAGTTCTGGTCGTTCGCGGTTGGATCGGCGTCCGTTGCGCCGCCGCCCGCGTTACCGGGAGCGCCGCGCGCGAAGCTGCCGTTCGGGTATCCCTCGACGACCGCCTGTGCAGTGCTACTCGCGGTCGAAGGATGCGTAATCGTGGAGATGGAAGGCGCGACCCAGTGCGGCGTGCCGGCGATGCCTTCGCCCTTACCACCTCCCGCGCCGCCTCCAGCAGGCGGATCGCCTCCGCCGGAAAGATTGGGAAGCGCAGTTGGGGATGCGTCGACCGTATCGGTCTTAAGAAAGCCGGTGATGCCGCGTTCGGTGATGCCCGCGCCGCCGCGGAAACCAAGTCCATCGAGTACGACGGAGCCGCCGTTCAGCGTCAGTTGCGAAGCGATGTCCAGAGCCAGGACGCCGCCGGTGGCGCCGTTCCAGGCGAGTGCTGTCGCCGGAGTGGTCGGGCTGAGCGTCGCGGAAGAGTATTGTGGAACGCGAATCACTTGAAACGTCTGGATGCCTTGCGTCGCAGTCGCGGCGGCGCTGGTGTAGCTGTTCAGCAAACCGTTATTCGCGCCGGTGCCGGTAAACGTGAGCGTTCCGCCGCCGCTCGCAGTGACCACGCTGTTCGTCGCGGTCACGAATTCGAACATGCCGGTTGCGCCGAGAGCAATATAGCCAAAAGGATCGCCGGGGATGCCGTCGCCGTAAGAAGTCGTGTTGGTGGAATTGATCTGCGCACCCTGCATTTGAATGATCAGCAGGAGGTCGCCCGCATTGATGTTGGTTTGTGCCCCGCCAGCGGCTGCTGGACCGAGCGCGATCTGCACCGCACCTGCCGCCACAGTGCCAGCACTGGCTGGTGGGTAGTACGCATTGACGATTCCGGAGAGGCTGCCCTGGGCGCCGTCGTTGCCGGGCTTGGCGCACACCAGCGGCTGGACCACCGTAAGAACGGTCGCGCTGTTGTTGGGGGCAACGGGGTCTGCGCTGGTCGAGGAAACGGAAACCTCGTTCGAAAGTGTGAGCGGAGTCGCAGGCGTTGTGCCGCTGATCGTGATAGTGATCGGCACAGCGAGCGGATACGCGACGCCACCGAGGTTGCAGCTCACGGTAAACGGATAAGTCGTCGTGTTGACGGTGCAAGTTCCTTGCGTGGAACTGGCGGTCACATTGGACAGCGCACTGACCTGGTTGGGCGACGTGCCGGTAAAGGGCAGAGTGTCGGTGACTGTGACGCCGGTAGCGGCCGCGAGACCGAGGTTGCTCACCTGAATCGTGTAGCTCAGCGCTGAGGAAATAAAGACCGGAGTCGGCAGCGCAGTCATCGTGACCGAAACGTCGGCATCCGCGCTGATTTCGACCAAGACGGAAGTGAAGGTGCCGTTGTTGGCCGAATTGCCGTCGGTGGTTTGCGAGGTGACGTCAGCCTGATTGCTGATGACGGTCCCCGCGGCGGTGCCCGCTCCGACCGCAACAACGAAAGCGAAATTCCCGGTCGTGGTGTTGGCCGCCATGGTCGCACTGGCCGTGCAAATGACCTGGCCGGTTCCGTTCGCCGCCGGAACTGTCGGGCAAGTCCAGCCGGTGGGCGGGGTCATCGAGACGAACGTGGTGTTGACCGGCGTTTGCTGGTACAGCGTCGCGCCAGTAGCTGCGTTCGGGCCGTTGTTGGTTACGGTCTCCGTGTAAGTAATGTTGTTGCCGGGCGCGATCGCGGTTACGGAAGCGACCTGCGTCATGGAAAGGTCGGCGCCCTGGACAATCGTGCTCGCCGTTGCCGTGTTGTTTCCTGGCGTGGGATCGGTTCCCGTTGCGCTGACGGTCACCGAATTCGTGATACTCGAGCCGACGGTAGTTTCCGGACTGACCGAAACCACGAGAGTAAACGTGGCCGGACTCGCGGAGCCCGTGGTACCGCCAAACGTGCCAGTGGCTGCACAAACAATCGAGCCTCGACCGCCAGCAGCCGGCTGCGTGGGGCAGGTCCAACCCGTGCCCGCAGCAATCGAAACAAAATTCGTGTTCGCCGGAGTAACCTCGGTGAGCGTTGCGCCGACCGCCGCAGTATTCGCCGTGTTGTTGGTCACCACCTGAGTGAACGTGATGTTCGCGCCGGTGGCTACCGGATTCGGCGCAGCCCCATCCGTAACCGAAAGATCCGGGATAGTCACGGTCGTATTCGTGCTGGCGTTGGTCGTTCCCGGGTCAGTGCCGGACTCACCGATGGTGACGCTGTCCGTAATGGTCGAACCGGACGCCACGGTCGCATTCACTTGCACCACAACCGTGAACGTAGAGGTCGTATTCGCGGCGAGCGTAGCTGCTGTACAAGCGATAGCTCCTGTGCCACCGACCGTGGGTAAAGTTGGGCAAGTCCATCCCGTAGGAATGGTGATGGACTGATACGTGGTATTCGCCGGAACATTCTCGTTGAAAGTCAGGTTGATCGCCGGAGTCGTGGTGCTGCTGTTTTTCACTGCTTGCGTGTAAGTGATGTTGCCGCCGGCATCGACGGGATCAGGAGCGTCGGCGCTGGTCACCGAAACGTTCGGCGTCTGAATCGTGACGCTGCTGGTGGCCGTGTTGTTGGCGTTGTTGGTGTCGGCGGTCGTCGAAGAAATGGTGACGGATTGCGCGATGGGACTCACCGCTCCAGCGGTCAGCTGAACGGTGAACGTGAAACTGGCCGTGCTGCCGTTGGGCATGTTGGCGCTGCGCGTGAATTTTATGGCTCCGGTATTGCCAACCCCGGGGTTCGTCAAGTTCCAAGTACCGCCTCCGGTGTTGTTGGTCAAGGCTGCCGACGCGTAGGTCGTGCCGGCAGGCGTGTTCATCGTTACAGATGGAACGTTGGCGGTTCGTGGGCCATTGTTGATCACCGTCACGGTGTACGTGATTTGGCCCAGGGGAGCGATGGGGCTAGGGGCAGCAGTGTCTACCGTTACAGCCAAGTCGGTTTGCGCGGCGGCTGGCGCTGCGCTGAAGAGAAGGCCCACCAGCAGGACGGCCGCAAAGAAGGCCGAGGCCGACGCCAGCCTGGCGGCGCGCATGGCGGCAGCCTGGCCGCAGCGAAACGCAAGCGCCCGCGCGGCGTGCAGATACTTTTGGCCGGGATAGGCCAGCGAGTGACGTAGCCCGTAGCGTTCCAGCGCTACGACTTTCCCGAGGACCGTGCCTGTGGCCGGATCGTCTTCCTGGGTGGCATCCGAGCGAGTGATGATGCGCCCGCAGAGTGAGTCGTTGCTGGCAACGCGATGAACGCGGAAGCCGTCGGAGTTGCGAGTCAAGGCCACATCGCCGGCGCGCAGATCTTCCAGGCGGCACGGCACGACGATGACGGCGTCGTCATCGAGAATATTGGGACGCATGCTGCGGCCATTGGCGCGGAAGCGGATTTTCGCGCCGGCCTGCAGCAGCACATCGCAGGCGGCGGCGAACTGCGTGGAGTCGCGTTTAACGATGGACCTAGGAATCCGCACGGCAAATGGCCTCCACGGCGGATTCATCGGGAACAAAACGGAAGATCGAGCAAGGAATCTCGCGAGCGACGCGATCAATGAAATCGAGCGTGCAGCGGATACCTTCTTCGGAGTGATGGGTGACGAAGGTCCGCGCAAAAAGCTCCGCTGCGGCGCAGCCGGGAGAGAGCGGCAAGCGCTCGTTGGCTTTGCCGTGGTCGAGCAGATAAATCGCGGACAGCGGCGCCGAATGCGGCGAGGCAATGCCAGCATCCCCGTGCCACGGCGTGCCGTACATGAACATGCGCCCTTCGCGTTCGCGCAGAATGATACGGTCGTCGCTAAGAACGGTTACGCCGGGGCGATTCAGCCAGAGGCGAGCCGTGGTGCTTTTGCCGGCGCCGGAGTGACCGAGAAAAAGGTGTCCCCGGCCCGTTTCATCGGCGATGCCCACAGCGTGCAATTCCACGCCGCCGCCGCGAGAGAGGCGATGAATCATCAGCAGTTCGTCGAGCGGATACTCCAACGGATAAACGGGCGAAGCGGTGTCAAAGTAGCGGCGCGAAAGCAGCACGCTTCCGGAACGAAATTCCGAATCGAGCCAGGCTTCCTTGTAAGGAGTTGAGCCGAGGAGCGGTGAGAGAAAGCTGAAGCGATAGCCCTCGGGCTCTGCGTAGAGCGACCACAGTCCGCCGGAGTGGAACAAAGGCGCGGAGGTCGGCACGCGCAAAGAGTCCACCCAAGAGACGTTGAGGTTAACTTCGCACGGTGCTGCCGAAACCGGAATTGAAAACGGATAGAGCTCGCGATCGAGAGCTAGGCGCAGCGCACCTTCGGCGGCGAGACCAAACGTGATGCCGCCGATCTCGTAGGCCAGGCGCTCGGCGCTCGGAAAAATAGCGTCTTGCGGTTCCATCGCCGGCGCTTCCGCTGCAGCTCCAGCCTCTTTCGGCAAATTGGTCTTCCAGAAACTCATGAGCCGATGCTCCGGCAGGCGACAACCGAACGGCATGAGCCCGAGACAGGGCCGGCATGCCCGACGATCTTGCAATGGCCCAGCACGGCCTCTTCGGGCCGCAAGCTGACGCGGATCACCTTGGGCGGTTCGTAAGCCGCCTTGGGCGTCTGTTCGTTCGGGTTGTGTTGCGCGTCGCTCATTTTCGTCACTTGCTCATCCGCGGTGCGAGGCGCAGGAATTGCACGCTGCGCCGCGTCCGGCCGCGGAGGGTTGCAAAACGTTCAAAACCGGAAGAGCGGGCCGACTTGCGGACCACGCACTCGATGATTCGAAATTCTTGAGGCGCTCCGCGGCTTCCATCAGCTCGCCGTGACGAGCGCCGCCATCACAACACTCGCACTCGCCGTGTTCAGGAACTTCGTACCCCAGCGCATAGGCGCGGAGATGCGCCACCTGGCACAGAAAGGAGACCGGCGATTCCGGATCGCCGTTTTCCAGTTCGCCATTCGCCGGACACATGCTGCAAAGCGACTGAATCTGGCAACGGTCGCAGATCGAAGGCCGCGTGCGCGTCTGCTTGCGAATTTCGTGGAGCGGGCCTTCCCAGCCTTCGCGGAAGCTGCCCTGGCGGAGGTTGTAACCCTGCTGGTGCGAGATCACGCAGATGCTCATGGTGCCGCTGGGGTCGATGGCGCAGCCCGCCTCGCCGCCGCCGCAGGTGTATTTCGCACGCGAACCGCTTTCGGCACTTGCGTCGGCAGAAGCCGGTGCGGCCAAGTCCTGCTCGGCCATGCGCCGGTATTCCTCACGGCGTTTGGGATCGGCGAAATCCAATTCCACAACTTGCTCAGGCGAAAGCCGAACTGCCAAGGGACTCTGCGAGCAGTCAATGCGCGGATTGATCAGCGAATCAAATTTGAACTCCACGCCGAAATCCTCCTCGGCCATGCGCTTCATCTCGAAAACTTCGTGGCGATTCAGCGTGGTGGGAACGGTTTTGAGTTTCAGCGGCAGATTCCGCTCCAGGAGCAGGCGGATGCCTCTCATGCAGCGATCATACGAACCCGGGATTTGCGTAAGCGCTTCGTAGGCCTCGCGGGTGGCGCCGTACAGCGTGATTTCAATCGCCAGTGGACGATATTGCGCCAGATAGTCGGCGATGCGCTCGTTGATCAGCGTTCCGTTGGTGAAGAGGGTGATCAGGAAGCCGCGCTTTTTGGCTTCGGTATAGATATCGAGGAAGTCCTTGCGCGCGAAAATCTCTCCGCCGCTGTAGAGCAGCCAAAGCGTGCCGGCAGCAGCCAGCTCGTCGAGCAGGCGCACGTGCTCATCAAACGTGAGTTCTCCGGCTCGCGCGGCTTGATCGGCCATGGGCAGGTTGTTGTAGCAGTGCAGGCAATCGAGCGGGCAGCGGCGGGTGACCTCGATAGACACTTCGAGCGGGGCACGTTTACCGGCAAATTGCTGGTGAACGAAGCCAGTCAATTCCGCATAAGGAGCAGACTGCACGAACAGGCCAAACTTTCTGAGAGCAGAGTGTCTGCGCGAGATTAGATTTAGTACGTCCAGTACTATCTCGACAAAACACACTAGCCACACTCCATGCTTCGTGCCTCGCGTCGAGGCCTGCGGAGAAGGAGAGTGGCTACTTAAACCGGGCGAACCAGGCCAACCTGCTGCAGTTCAGCGAGATAGCTCTGAACGTCAGCCGCAGCTTGTTCCGCCGATACTTCGTAATGCGTGGCAACCCAATGCGCCAGTTCCTCAGCCGTACGACCTTGTTCGAGAAGGCTCCACAAGTTCTTGCCGACCGAGTTAAAGGTGTACACGGAGTCCAGATCCCCTACGCCGCGGCAGATGGGAACGACGATCGTTTCGCCGGCGACTTCGCGGGAAACGATCGAGCTGCTGCGGACCAGGCGGACCGGTGTCGTATTTAACGAAGTGGTTAAATACTCAGAGCCTGGAAGCGCTGAGAGGGAACTTGGCATGGAGATAGTGTCCGGGATGGAACAGCGACTGTCACGCACTCGAAAGTACTGTGTTCCGTACCAGTACTTATCAGTAGGACCCGCTAACGTATTTATACGTATACGGGTTAGAGGAACCGTAAGAGCCCAGCGGATCTAGCTTACCACCGTTCAGGAAGGGCGGGCCCGAGCGGCGAGGAATGGTAGCGCTAACGGGATTCGAACCCGTGTTTCCGCCTTGAGAGGGCGATGTCCTAGACCCCTAGACGATAGCGCCAGAGCGTTTTGCGTTGGGAAAGACCAGTAAGCGCAAAACTTCAGGTGGGCATTTTCTCACGGACCTTGAAAGTCGGCAAGCCGATGCAAAAGCCTGGCGGAGGCAGCTAGGTATGGTGGGCTGCTGGCAGCGGACCAACCTCGGAGCGGGTGCGCATGACCCGCAAAATGGAATCCCGCGTAACCATGCCGATGATGTGCGCTGCGCCGTTGTCGGAGCCGGAGACGATGGGCATTTGGTTTACGTCGGCAGTGAGCAGCCGTTCGAGTAGGCCGAGCAGGGGCTCGTCAGGAGTAGCCCAGAGAATCTTTTCGCGGGGGATCATCGCGGCTTGCACGCTGGTGTGGGCCCACTCGTGGCGAGGCACTGAGTTCAGCTTGTGGACATTCATCATGCCGACGAGATGATCGTCGGTAATCACGAGATGGCAGCGACGACCGGTGCGGAGAACCTCCGCACCGTATTCCTCGAGGGAAATGGCGCGACCGATGGTGGGAATTTCATGGCTCATCACGTCGGAAGCCCGCAAGCCAGAGAGATTTTCGCGGATGGCTATTTGCGCGACGCTCTCTTGCGCGGCGGTCAACAAAAAGAACCCGACGAAGACGCTCCACAAGCCGGAGAGCACCTGCCCCTTAAAGACGACAAAGCCACCCAGCAAAATGAGCGCATAGGCAATTAAACGGCCGCTGCCGCCAGCGATGCGAGTGGCGCGGGCAAAATCCTTGTTAAATCCCCAAACGATAGCGCGGAAAACGCGGCCGCCATCCAATGGAAAACCGGGAAGCAGATTGAAAAGCGCCAAAAGAATATTAATGGTGAAAAGCCAAGTGGCGGACGCGAAGATCAATTCGTTGGCGGAAAAGGCCTTGCCGATGCCCCAAAAACAAAGCGCGAGGAAACCGCTGGAAAGCGGGCCGGCAATAGCGATCAGGAACTCCTGACTGGCTTTGGTCGCTTCCCGTTCGATGCTGGAGATGCCGCCGAAAACATAAAGAGTGATCGAGACCACGCGAATTTTGTAAAGCTGAGCGACGACGCTATGAGACAGTTCGTGAAAAAGCAAGGACGCGAAAAAAAGGGCACTGGTGACTAGAGCTACGCCCCACTGCTGCTCGGGAGTCCAGCTCGAATGATCGTGCGCAAACTGCTCCTCGAGGGAATACGTAATGGCGGCAAAAATGATCAGCCATGTGGAATGCAGGTAGATGGGTATCCCGAAGATCCTGCCGATGTACATTCCGGGCTTTCGAGGCATATCGTCTCTACAAGAATGGCGCCCTGAACCCGCCTGAACTGCTTCACGTCTCGGGTGGCGCTGCTTTGGCGTGCCGGGGTATCTCTTTCTCCGGCCTACATTACTACAATAGCTTTGATTCGTGCCCGCCACAAATAGACGCGACGGCGCGTCAGGCGTTCCACGGCGTGTTTTCCGTTCCACGCATTGAATTCTTCAGCTGACAACTAAACGCTTTGTTTTCAGCAAGGCGCGCTTGGCTTCGTTCGTGCCATTACACGAGTGCAGGTCAGGAGGCACACGCCATGATGGAAATGCTGAATCTTGCGACGCTGATTTTCGTCACGCTGTTCGCCGCCGCCGCTGCGGTGGCCCTGGACTGGATGCTCCTGCGAGTGATGTTTGTGTTGATGCGGCCGGCCACTGCCCGCCAGCCGCGGCTGGCACCAGTGCGTCTGGCATCGGGCACGGTTCGCTTGGCGCGCGCGTACGCGTCGCAGCGTTAAGTGTAGCCGGAAGTTGAGCGGGCCGCGGCTACAGAAAGCGGGATTCCCGGCCCTAGGCGAGCGGCGGAGTTGACGGTCACCTCTCCGCCGCAGCACCCGGGAGTGAGGCGAAGGGAGTACGGCGATGTTGGCATTGAAATACTTGTTGATGATTCTGGGAATCGGATTGTTCGGCAGTTCCGGTGCGGTGGTGGCGTACGACATTTATCTGTCGGAGCAACTGCGGCGGCTGTTGGGGCGAAGCAAGAGCGGCGAGCCAGGGGCAGAGGTGGCGACCACAGTGCAGCGCCCTTTTCGGCCGACCCGCTGGAACTTGGCGCAGCAGTTGGCGGTGATTGCGATCGTGCCGGTTCTGCTGTCGCTGAGCATCGTGGTGGTGCCGGACGGGTTCGCCGGCGTGCGCGTCAGCCAAATCTGGGGCGTGCGCCCCGGTACGTTGTATCCCGGCGTGCATCTGGTGACGCCGCTGGTGGACAACGTCGCGCTGTATGATACCCGGGAACAGGTATTCAGCACCGCCTCCAGCCAAACTCCAAGAAATGAAAATGAAGTACTGATCGTGCAGGCGCGCGAAGGCCTGAATATCGGGCTGGCCGTTTCCGTTCGTTACCGTCTGGATCCCCGCCGGCTAAATTTGATTCACGAAAATTTGCCGGAACCCGTCGGCGAGCAGGTCGTCGGGCTTGTGGTTTCGACGATTTACCGGCAGATGGCGCCGAACTACGTAACCCAGGAAATTTTTGCAACTAAACGCGAGGAACTCCGTAGCAAAGCGGCTGAGGCTATCAAAGTCCGACTGGAAAGCGACGGCATTCTCGTTCGCGAAGTGTTGCTGCGCGATTTACAGCTGCCGGCGGAATACGCGAAAGGCCTGGAGGGCCTGCTGCTGAAAGAACAAGAAAACGAACGGCTGGGCACCGAACAGGAGATCAAGCAGAAGGAAGTAAAGATCGCCGAGTTAGAGGCGGAAGCGCAAAAAGCGCGTGACGTAAAAGCCGCCGAAGGACAGGCGCAGGTTCGTGTGCTGCAGGCCAAGGCTGAAGCCGACTCCATGCAATACACGTTGCCGTTAAAGCAAAAGCAGATCGAACAGACCAAGCTGGAAGCCGAAGCGCGCAAGGAAGCGACGCTGCAAAACGCCGATGCCGCCGCGCAAGCCAAAATCATTGACAGCAAAGCCGAGGTCGAACGTCAGAAAAATCTCTCCGAGGCCGAAGCGAATCGCATTCGCGTGACCGCCGCAGCGGACGCCGAGCGGATGAAATATGAAGCGACCGTGCTCAAGCAGAATCCGATGCTGATTCAGAAGATCATCGCCGAGCGACTGTCCGACAAGCTGCAGATCATGATGGTGCCGATGGACGGAAAGAATTTCTTCGCCAATGACGTGATGCGCTCCGCGTTTTCGGGCGTGACCGCCAACAGCAATGCAAATAGTTCGACCGATGATGCGAGCGATTCGGATGCTACGGCGCCAGCGCCCACCATCAGCGCGAAGAAGAATAAGAGACCGTAGGGTGAGCGACGTTTTTGTCGACAGGCTGAAGCTGGTAGCCGCGTCAGCCCGCATTGGAGCAAGAGCAGCCCGAAGCGCGATCTGCAGAGATTGAAGACTTGGCACAGGCAAGAGTGCCTGTGCTACGAGTTCCGCTAGCCAATACCCCTGTGGGTGGCTCGCGTCGCACGCTGAAAAGGAGGAAAGATCATGAGCATACAGGCAAGCACCGCCGCGCTTCGCCGATCGGGCCAGGAGATTGTTCCTCAACAGCATTGCGCCGCGAGCCGCCCGGCTAGCGGTTCGTTTTACCTCACGATCGCCAACGCGGACGAATCACGCCATTAGCGCTGATCACCTCGCGCTCAATGATCACCTCGCGCTCAAAAAGGTACAGCTAGTTGGAGCCCGGGAACTTGGGCCGCGGCGGAAGGCCTTTGTAATTTTTTAGGGCTTCGTTGGCCAGTTCGATGGCTTTTTCGAGTTGCGGGTCGTGGCCCTCGATGACCTGGTCAGGCCGCTGCGGCACGACGTAATCCGGATCCACGCCGTGATTCTCCACCGCCCAGGAGCCGCCCTTGTCCCACGAGTAGAAGCCCGCTGCCGGCGCCGTAATAAAGCCGCCATCGCGCAACGCGCCGCCGCCATTGATGCCGACCAGTCCGCCCCAGGTGCGCGTGCCGACTACCGGCCCGATTTTTTCGTGCTGGAAGAGCCAAGGGAAGAGGTCGCCGCCGGAGCCAGAAAGCTCATTGACGATCATCACCTTCGGTCCGTAGATCGCGACGGGAGGATAAGGCAGATCTTTGCCATCGCGCACGGAGACCACGGCCAGCAGGGAGCGCTGTAATTTCTCGGTATAGAAGTCAGGGATAAAACCGCCGGCGTTATAGCGCTCGTCCACAATCATTCCTTCTTTATCGAGCTGGCCGGTCAGTTGCTTGTCAAAGTCGATGATGCCCTGAATCGCGGTGTCGGGCACGTGCATATAACCGATGCGGCCGCCGGTGGCCTCCGCTACTTTCCGGCGGTTCGCAGCCAGCCAATCTTCATAACGCACTCCCGTTTCGTCGCCGATCGGCTTTACGGTAATTTCCCACGCCCCGTCCACGCTCGGCTTGCCGTTGATCTTCAGCACCACCAACTTGTCCGCGAGTCCCTGAAAATAAGCATAAACGTCCTGCGTCGAACGCGCTTCCTGGCCGTTCACCGCAATTAAATAGTCGCCGGCCTTCACCTTGAGGCCTGGCTCGGTGAGCGGAGACCGTGTGGCCTCCTGCCAATTTTCTCCGCCGTAGATTTTCGTGATTTTGTAAAAGCCGCCATCCGCCTGGAAGTCCGCACCAAGCAGACCCACGCTGACGTGCGGCGCGTGCGGCTGATCGCCTCCGCCAACATACGTATGGGACGTGTTCAATTCCGCGATCAACTCGCCGAGCAAGTAAGTCAAATCGCTGCGATGCGCCACCCACGGCAGCAGCGCTTCATATCGCGCGCCCAGCTTCTTCCAATCGTGACCCGTCATGTTCGGGTCCCAATAAAAGTCGCGCTCCGTTCGCCACGCTTCGTGATAAACCTCCCGCCACTCTTCGCGCGGATTGATCTGCACCTGCAGCGAGTTGATGTTGACTTTTCCCTCGCCGACCTTGGCTTTACCCGGAACGGCATCCACGATGCCGAGAACGGGTCCCGCGCGATACAAGATCTTTGCGCCGTCTTTGTCGGCTTCATAGCCATCGATTCCGGCGAGCAACACCTCGTCCTTGCGTTTGCTCACGTCATAGACGTGCAGGACATTCTGCGGTTGCTGCTGGTCTCTTCCGAGTTGCCGCGCTTCTTCCGGCGTGGCGATATAGAAGAATTTGTCTTTGCGGGCGGTGAGAGCACTCAAGCTGCCCGCTTCCACGGGCACCGGCGCGACGCGACTGCTGATGCCGTCCAGATCAATTTGGATCGGCTTGACGCTCTCGGGCTTCTCTTCTTTTTCCTTGTCCTTATCTTTATCGCCCGATTTCTCGTCTTTTTTCTTGTCCTTCCCTTCCTCCGCAACCTTCTCTTCATCGCTTTCCGGCTTGAAGGGAGACGCTTCATCGGCTTTGAGCGTCACCGCAAAAACGCCGTCGGTGGCGTAATAGTTGAAGCGCTGATCGAGCGCACCGGCGCTGGGAAAGAAGTAACGCGTAGAGATGAAATAGAGATACTTGCCCTCCGGATCGAATGAGGGATTGCTGTCACTGTAAAAGCCGGAAGAGATGGCGCTGATCTTCTTGTTGGCTAGCGAGTAGAGAAACACGTCGTTCGAGCCGCGCCGGTGGGTCTTCGAATACGCCAGCCACAGGCTGTCGGGCGACCACGCCGGGTCGGAAATCAAGCCGTAATCCGAAGTATCCACCAGCACCGGCTGCTTTTCTTCAATGCCGACATACCAGAGCCGATTCGATTTATCCCAATACGCCAGTTTTTTGCTGTCCGGCGACCACCGTGGCCCGTAGCGGTAGACTTCGCCGTCCGTTGTGATCCGCGTCTCTTCTCCGCCCAACTGCGGGCGTGTGTAAAGTTCGTATTCGCCGGTCTTGTCGGACAGATACGCGATCCACTTGCCATCCGGCGACCACGCCGGATTGATCTCGTGAATGCTGGAGTGCTCGGTGGTCAGGTTGCGCGCGCTGCCATGCTCCGCAGGCACGGTGAAAATGTTTCCCCGCGCGCCCACCACCGCGCGCGCCCCCGACGGCGAGATCGAAGCGCTCTCGATGCCTGGACCTACCGGCTTGAACTCCGTCCGCGCCTCGATGTCTTCGGCGTGCACGACAATCGGGATCTCGCGCGTCTTTCCGCTGCTGAAGATGTATTCGTACAACAGTCCACCATTCTCGTACACGATGGATTCGGGACCGAGGCTGGGCCATTTGACGTCGTATTCGTTGTAGTCGGTGAGCTTTTTCGTCTGCTTCGTCCCGAGATCATAGCTGAACAGATTCATCGTGCCTTCGCGATCGCTGATGAAATAGATCGCGTTGTCGTGCCACATCGGAAACATGTCCATGCCTTCGGTCTTGGGCAGTTCCTCGTACGTGTTTTTCTTCAGGTCGTAGATCGCGATCGGCAGGCTCCAGCCGCCGCGATAGCGCTTCCAGGTGCGGAACTCCTGCGAAGTTTCGAGGTAGGCGATTTTCGTGCCGTCGGGCGAAAAACTGGTCAAGTCGCCGCGCGGAACCGGCAGCGCCGTCGGGCTGCCGCCCTGTGGCGAAATCAGATACAGGCGAGTGGAACGACCGAGCGGCTCGTTGAAGCGGTCCGAGCGAAATAGAATGTTTTTTCCATCAGGAGTCCAGCCCAGCACGATGTCGTTCGAGGGATGGAACGTGAGCCGCTTCGGCTGGCCGCCTTCCGCCGAAATCACATAGACATCCGGGTTGCCGTCGTACTGTCCGGTGAACGCGATCCACTTGCCGTCCGGAGAAAATTTCGCATACAGCTCGTCGCCCGGAGCGGAAGTCAAACGCCGCGCATCTCCGCCCTGGCGCGGCGCGATCCACAAATCGCCCGCATAGGAAAAGACCACGCGGTCCCTGGAAATATCGGCGAAGCGCAGCAGTTTCGTCGGCCCCGGCGGGACTCCATCCGGCGACGTCGTGGATTGCGAGAGTACCCGCGGCGCGAGTCCGCTTACGAGCACGGCAGCGCTCAACCACAGTATGGCCTTAAAACCGCGAAGGATCCGCTTCATCGGCATCACCCTTGTCAAATGAGCTTTGAAAATCGAGACTTACCCGCCAGGCTCCACACGTGCTTAACAATAAGTGGACGCAAAAAAACGCAAAATGTTTCGTGCCGCGATGGCGGAGCCGCCTGCCCCGCGCTGCTCTCGCTCCGTACACCATTTTTGCCGCATAGCACAGGCGCTGCATGCGCCAGAAACGGCCTTTGCGACCGTGCTATCATCGAACATCACTCCGGTGTACGCCAAGCAAAATTTATACGCGCATAAGCTGCGCGCGCTGCTCTCGGCTTCTGCGTTGTTGGGAGGCGCTTTTCTCGCAGCTACACCTTTTGTTCGCGGCGCTGCTCTCGATGATGCTCCCCACGAACTCGCGATGAAGGTTTGCACCGCCGGGCACAAACAGGCAGTGAATGTTCACTGGCGGGAAACGGGCGAATCCCTCGGCTATTGGTCGGACGCCCGGAAGAAGTCGTTCCTCGATCAGATTTCCGCCTGCGGCATCGACCCCACGCAGAATCCCGACGCGCCCGTCATGCGGGTCAGCGCGGAAGTCACGCCGTCGCGTTTTTTGCTGATTGCTGAATCCAGCGATACTGTGAACGGGCGTCAGATTCGCATGGTCGAAGTTCCCCGTGTTTCGCCGCTCGGCCCGCGAGACAACGCGACATCACCGCATCTCACGGGTGAACTTCTTTGGCAGCAGGAGCGCCCCGTCTCCAGCGCCATGGAGTGGCAAGATCCCGTCTCGCAGGAACGCTTCCTATTTCTCCTAAGCGATGGCTCTTTCGCCCGTCTCCATTTTGAGAACGGCTCTTGGCATCCGGTCGACACTGCCGATTTGCCATCGCCCCGTGCCCGCTCACGCACCGGGGACGGCGCCTTCGCCTACCAGCTCACAGGCAAGCCGCTCGAGTTCCTACATGGCGGGAAGGTCTGCGCGTTCCAACCAAACGGAGCGCTTTCGTTCTCCTGTGCCGCAGAAAATCTCACCGAGAAGCCGCTGCTGCTGTCGTCGGCTTGCGAGGCGATGCCGCGCTATCTCACCACGGGCAGCGGTGACTACGCCCAGCCGGATCAAATCCTGCTGGGAAGCATGGCGGCTGACACAACCAAGCCGGCTCCAGCAAAAGACAGCAACTCCAGCGCTGTCGACGTCCCTGGCCCGGTCCTCGGCATCAGTCTTGCAGAGAAGGACGCAGCCGCGTTTGCGGTCGTTCGAAATCTTTCCACAGGGAATTATGAGGTTTATCGCATTACGGCTGTTTGCGGCAATTAGCGGCGCCTGCTTCGCTGCGCAACTTCTCGCTATCGCGCCCGCCAACGCCACTACTCAGCCTCGTTATGGCGGCACGTTGCGTGTCGAGCTGCACACGGCCAGTGTGTCTCTGGATCCACGCGAGTGGAGGGTTGGTTCGTTGGAATCGGCCACGGACGAGAAACTGGCGGCCCTGATTTTTGAGCGGCTGATCGAACTGGACAACTACGGCCACTTTCAGCCGGTGCTGGCGACGGAGTGGTCGCATGACGCCACGAACCGTCGCTGGCAATTTGTGCTTCGGCCTGGCGTGAAGTTTTCCGATGGTGCGCCGCTGACTGCCGGCGACGTGGTCGCGGCGCTGCAACCTTTGTTGCCGGAAGGGCTCCAGATATCCGCTTCAGCCAACGGCGTCATCATGCAATCTGCATCGCCGGCGCCCGATTTGCTCGAGCAACTCGCTTCGGGCCGCTACTTTGTTTATCGCATCACGACGAGCGGCGCGCTGGTGGGCACTGGTCCTTTTGTTTTGCAGGACAGCTCGCATGCCGCACAAGGTGATTTGGGTCCGCATCTGAACTTTCGCGAAAATGAGGAAACCTGGTCCGGACGGCCCTATCTCGATGCGGTGGACGTGACTCTCGGCGTTCCGCCTCTGCGCGCGATGTTTGATTTACAGCTCGGCAAGACCGATTTGATCGAGCTGGCGCCCGATCTCGTGCCGCGCGCCAAGCAAGCCAGTTTGCGCGTGTGGTCCTCGGATCCCGTGGTGCTGTACGGTTTGCGTTTCGATGAAACTCAGGCGGTTGCGGTCCATGCGCGTTTGCGGGAGGCACTGTCACTCGCGCTCGATCGCGGCACCATGGCCAACGTGTTGCTGCAGAAGCAAGCCCAACCTGCAGCAGCCCTTTTGCCGCAGTGGCTCTCAGGATATGCTTTCCTCTTCAACGTGGAAGCGAATCTCGAACGCGCGAAGGAATTGCGTCGCTCGCTGGCTGCCCGAGCGGGCGCGGCGGACCCTCTTCGTTTGCGCGTCGAGCCGGCGGGAGATTTGCCTAAACTCCTGGGTGAACGGGTAGCCATCAACGCGCGGCAGGCCTCGATTGCGATTCAGGTCGTGAACCGGACCACGCAGCATAGCGGAGCCGCTCTACCGGCATCCACGGCGTCTTCGTCTGGGGCGTCTTCGGACTCCGCGGCTGGCATTCATCTCTTTGCCTGGCGCTATTCCTCTCTTTCGCCCCGCGCGGAGCTCGATGCGATGTTCGCGGCTTATAATCTCGCGGAATCGCAGGCCGCTGAAGCCGGCGCGGATCGTGAGCAGCTTTATGCCCGCGAAAGCCGCGTTCTGGAGAATTGGCAGGTGCTGCCGCTGGTCGAGCAGGCTGAATCCGTTGGAATCGGGGTCGCCGTGCATAACTGGCTGCCTGCACGTTGGGGAGAGTGGCATTTGGCGGACGTTTGGCTTGCAGCTTCTGATGCCGCCCAAGCAGACGCGTCCGATGCTCCGAGCGATCCACCGAAAAACGCTGCGCAGAAACCCGCCTCTGTGCCGGGAGTCAAGCCATGAGCTTCCGCACAAAACTCTTTTGGGTCTTTCTCATTACCGTGCTGGCCTCAGTATCGTTAGTCGCCTACGGCGTGACGTACTACACGCAATCCGCTTTTCAGCAGATGGATGCACAGCGAACTGAAGCGTTGGTCACGCAGTTCAAACGAGAATATGCGCAGCGCGGCGAGGAAGTGCTTCAGGAAGTCAAAAATATCGCAGGGGCAGAGCTCAGCATCCGCATGGCTCTGGATCTTTCCAGGCCGAACTCTGACCCATCTCTTTATGTGCACGATGCGCGCGGAGCAGCACAGGATCATGGGCTCGATTTTCTCGAAATTGTGAATTCCGATGGGACGCTCATTTCTTCCTACCAGTATCCGGCGCGCGTCGGATACAAGAGCGACCTTATCGGATCCTCTCAAGATTGGAACAGCGCTCCTGCTTTTTTGAGCCGCGAGGAGCTTCCGGATGGCGTAGCGCTTGCGCTGGTGGCGGTGCAGGTAGCGCCTGATGCACAGAAACCGATCTATTTTATTGGTGGCCGGCGACTGGACCAGAATTTTCTCGCTTCACTCGTTCCGCCAGCCGGCACTCGTGCATTGCTTTATCGCAATCTGGAGCCGGGCTTCGTTCCGGGCGCTTTGACAGACGTGAATGGACCGTTCGATCAATCCGACAAGTTCCAGTCGATGATCGAGCAAATTCAAAAGCAGCCACAGGCCCTTGTGAAGACCATCGATTGGTCAGCAGATGCCGCAACTGCCGAGACGTTTCACGCCATTCCGCTTACCGGCCGCAACAACGAACTGCTTGCCGTGCTGCTGCTCGGAAGCTCGCGCAAAGAATTGGTGCTGCTGACGCGGCATATTTTGCAGATCGCCGCGGCTGTGGCGGGCGCGGCGTTGCTCATTGGTCTGCTGATCAGTTTGTGGGTGTCCTCGCGGATCACGCGCCCGCTCGAAGGGTTAGCGGAGGGCGCACGCGAAGTGGCTTTCGGCCGATGGGACACGGTGATCGATCTGCGCGGAGGCGATGAAATTGGGCAATTGGCCTTAGCGTTCAATGAAATGACCAAAACGCTGGCCGCGCAGCGCGATCAGTTAGTGCAAACCGAGCGCGTTGCTGCCTGGCGCGAACTGGCTCGCCGCCTTGCTCACGAACTGCGTAATCCGCTTTTCCCGCTGCAAATTACCGTGGAAAATTTGCAGAAGGCGCGGCAACTCGATGCCAAGCAGTTCCTCGAAGTCTTCAACGAATCGACCGCAACGCTCAAAGCGGAGCTCGCTAATCTCAATACGATTGTTGGGCGCTTCAGCGACTTTTCGAAAATGCCCGCGCCGCATTTCAGCCGCATCAACGTGAACGAAGCGCTGCGCAATGCTGTCCGCCTTTTCGAGCCGCAATTCAACGCCGTAGGCAAGCCGCCGATCGTGCCTGAATACTTCCTCACGGAGCCGTTGCCTGAAGTCGATGCGGACCCGGATCTGCTACATCGTGCGTTTCAAAACCTCGTGCTCAACGCGCTCGACGCAATGCCCGCGGGCGGCACGCTGACCATGCGCACTTCAGAGAACGATGGCAACATCCGCATCGAGGTTGCGGACACGGGCAAGGGCCTGACGCCGGAAGAATGCTCGCGGCTTTTCACCCCTTACTACACAACAAAAGTGCAAGGCACTGGCCTCGGTCTCGCCATCATTCAGTCAGTCGTCAGCGATCATCACGGCACGATCTCGGTCACCAGTGACGAAGGCCGCGGCACGACGTTCCGCATCGAGCTGCCGCAACGCCAGGCTGTTCAACCCCTCGCGCCGGCGGCCGAGCCACCCGCGGACGAGAAGAAGCCGCAAAGTTTGCAAGTCGCCGCCTCGGACTAAAACGCCCAAAGAGGACCATCGCGCACGACGCAGCCGCAAAGGACACTCACTTGCCCCGCAAAGCTCATCTTCTTCTCGTCGACGACGACCCGAACACACTTGCTTCGCTTTCCCGCGCGTTCCGTCTCGCGGGCCATGAAGCCACCGTCTGCGACAACGCCCCGCGTGCGCTCGAATTGCTCCGCAACGACTCTTTCGACCTCATTCTTTCCGATGTGGTGATGCCGGGCAAAAGCGGGCTCGAGCTTCTCGCCGATTTGAAAAGCGCCGGCGTCAAAACTCCCATCGTGCTGATCTCCGGCCAGGCCGACGTCGAAATGGCCGTCAAGGCCACCAAGCTTGGCGCGCTGGACTTTCTCGAAAAGCCTCTTTCCACCGACAAACTGCTCGTCACGGTTGAAAACGTTCTACGGCTTTCGCGCCTCGAGGACGAAAACCGCGAACTGCGGCACCGTCTAGGAAAACATGAGTTGGTCGGCTCGGGTCCAGCGATGAAAAAGCTGCTCGCGCAGATCGATCGCGTTGCGGCCAGCGAAACGCGCGTCTGCATTCTTGGCGAAACCGGCACCGGTAAAGAGCTAGTTGCCCGCGCCATTCACGAAAAATCGCCACGGCATGAAAACGCGTTCGTCACCTTGAATTGCGCGGCTGTCCCCGCGGAGTTGATCGAATCCGAGCTATTCGGCCACGAAAAAGGCGCGTTTACGGGAGCCGCCGCCAAGCATGTCGGCAAATTCGAGCAAGCCGAGGGCGGTACGCTCTTCCTCGACGAAATCGGCGACATGCCAGTGGCGATGCAAGCCAAGCTGCTGCGCGTGCTCGAAGAAGGCGAAGTGGAACGAGTCGGCGGCGATAAGCCCGTTAAAGTAAACGTCCGTGTGGTGGTCGCCACTCATCGCCATCTCGAAGACCTCGTCAAACAAAATGCGTTCCGCCGCGATCTCTTCCATCGGATTTACGTTTTTCCGCTAGTGCTGCCGGCTTTGCGCGAACGGCCCGAAGATTTCGCCGATCTCGCGGCGCATTTCGCGCGTCAAGTTGCCGCGCAAAACGGCTGGAAAGAAAAATCATTCGCTCCCGAAGCGCTCGCCGAATTGCGGCACTATTCCTGGCCGGGCAACGTCCGCGAACTTCGCAATATCGTCGAGCGGCTGGTTTTGCTTTCTGCAGAAGACACCATCACGGCCGCCGATGTGCGACTCGTCCTTCCTGCCGACGACGCAGCCGCAAATTCAGAAACTGCTGGCTCATCTGGCGCGGCTGCGGGCACCCTTGCCGAGCGCACCGAAGCCTTTGAAAAAGAAGTCCTCCTCAGCGAGATTCGCCGGCACAACTTCCACATGACCAACGTCGCCCGCGCGCTGGGCCTCGAACGTAGCCACCTCTATAAGAAATGTCAGCAACTCGGCATTGATCTCCACTCGCTTCGTAAGCCCGAGCAAACAAACGAAGCGTAAATCGTGCAGCAGCGCCGTCCTGAGGCTTCGGAGGTCGCACGAGCCTCGCTCGAGGTTCTCTGCCTAGCCATAGGAACTTCTCCCCGTGCCTGCTGGTGTTCACAAATCTCTTTTCCTTACTAGCCTCCAAGTCTCTGAAAATAAGTCAAATATAGTCCTTGACATAAAATAGCAATTCGTAATATCGTTTTTGCATATTGCAATAATTCAGGTTGGCTCCCATGACTCTCGGAAACAAACTTCGTTCCCTTCGCGCGGTCGAAGGTTCGTTGCGCGGGCTGGGGCGTCCGATGACCCAGCAGGAATTGGCGAAAGCTATGCGCCGGGAAGTTGGCCGCGGCTTGAGCCAGGCGTACCTCTCCCAAATCGAGAACGGCACCCGGCCGCATTTGACGCATAGCACGCGCACGCTGCTGGCGCGCTTTTTCCGGGTCTACCCCGGCTTTTTGGTGGACGACCCGGAGGGGTACTCGCCGGAGCTGCAGTCGCCGCTGCGCGCAATCGACGCGAAGATCGATTCGTGGCTGTACGCCGGCGCCGAGCACTTCGCTGCCGATCCGGCGCTGCGAACCGCTCTTCTGGCCATCGCGGAACACGAAGACTCCCGCCGCGCGCTACTGCTCTTGGCGGAGATTTTGCGAACTGAGGGTTTGGCGGAACGTCTGGGCGAAGTGCTGCGTCCCGCGAAGCATCACGAAGGCGCGGCGCGGATCAGCGGCAGCGAGGCTCCGCCGCCCGTAGCGCTTCGGAATTAGCAAAAGGTTTGTCTTTCGTCCCCGCAGTCGGAACCGTTATCCGATATGACGCAGCAGGGTGCTGCGTGTGGTGAGGTGGCCCATGACCTGGTCTGATTTTTATCTGTTCTGCTTCATCGTTGGCTTCTCGCTCAGTGCGCTTTCGTTTTTGGCCGGCGCTTTCCACCTGCATCTTCCGTTCAGGATGCATTTGCATCTTGGAGGCCATCACGCTGGGCATGGTGGTGGATTGCGTGGCGGAGTTGCGCGTGCCGGCGGTGCTGCCAAAGGCGGCGCACATATTTCCTGGTTCAACGCTTCGACCGCGATGGCGTTTCTCGCGTGGTTTGGCGGCACGGGCTACATCCTGGCGACGCGGTCGCATCTGGAAGCCGCAGCATCGCTGGGTTTTTCGATGCTGGCAGGAATCGCAGCCGGATGGGTGGTTTTCAAATTCATGGTGAAGCTCATGCGCGGCGGCGATTCCGAATTGCTGGACTCCGACTATCGAATTGAAGGCTCGGTCGGCTCGATCAGCGTGTCGATTCGCGAGCAAGGCACCGGCGAAGTGATCTTTTCAATGGGCGGAGTCCGGCGATGCGCCGGGGCGCGAAGCGAAGACGGCAAGCCCATAGAAAAAGGCGCCGAGGTGGCCATCGAGCGCTATGACAAGGGCATCGCCTACGTCCGGCGCTGGGACGAATTCACCAAGCTGGAGCGGTAGCCGGAGCAGGTGTCCGGCTATCGCCAGCCGGTGAAGGATTTCGCGGACTGCGCACGACGCAAACAGTCCGGTCGGGTGAAAAAGGGAGGTCGGTATGTTCGGGTTGCCAACACCTGTCGTTTACGGTGGTCTAGCGGTCCTGGCATTGTTCCTGATTCTGGGGCTGATGGCCAGAATGTTCAGAAAAGCGGGTCCGCACGAAGCGCTGATTATTTTCGGCCTGCGTGGGACGCGCATCGTCAAAGGCGGCGGCACGCTCATTTTTCCAATGATCGAGCAATGCCGCGAGCTTTCGCTGGAGCTGATGTCGTTTGACGTCGCGCCTCAGCAAAGCCTGTACACGAAGCAAGGCGTGGCCGTAACGATCGAAGCGGTGGCGCAAATCAAGGTGAAGTCCGATCCGGAATCGATTCGCACCGGGGCGGAGCAGTTCCTCACCAAACGGCCAGAGCAGCGCGAAGGGCTCATTCGTCTGGTGATGGAAGGGCACCTGCGCGGGATCATCGGCCAGCTTACCGTCGAACAGATCGTAAAAGAGCCGGAGATGGTGGCCGACCGGATGCGTTCCACCTGCGCCGATGACATGAGCAAGATGGGGCTGGAAGTGATCAGCTTCACGCTCAAGGAAGTACGCGACAAGAACGACTACATCACCAACATGGGCCGGCCGGACATTGCGCGAATCAAGCGCGACGCGGAAGTGGCCGCCGCTGAAGCGGATCGGGACATTGCCATCAAGCGCGCCGAAGCAACGAGGGCCGCAGCCGTGGCCAAGGCGCAAGCCGATCAGGAGCGCGTGGCGGCGGAAACTGCTTCGCTTGCGAAGCAGGCCGAAGCCGAGCGCGACTTGGACATCAAGAAGGCCGCGTTTGTTGAAGCGACCAAGAAAGCGCAGGCGCAAGCCGACAAGGCCTATGAAATCGAGAGCAACATCAAGCAGCAGCAGGTGATTGCCGAAGCGGTGCGTGTCCAGCAAGTCGAACGCGAAGCGCAAGTGAAGGTACAGGAAGCGGAAATTGCGCGTCGCGAACGCGAACTGATCGCCACCGTCCTCAAACAAGCCGAAATCGAGCGCCAGCGCATTGAAACGCTGGCCAACGCCGAACGCCAGCGCCTGATCACGGAAGCTGAAGGCCGCGCTTCCTCGATCCGCGCGCAAGGCGAAGCCGAAGCCGAAATCATCTTCAAGAAGGGCGAAGCGGAAGCCAAAGCCATGAACATCAAGGCCGAAGCGTTCCAGGAGTACAACCAGGCCGCGGTAGTGGACAAGCTCATCACAGGCCTTCCGGACGTGGTGCGCGCGCTGTCCGAACCGCTCAGCAAAGTGGATAAGGTGACGATCGTTTCGACGGGCAACGGCGACGCCGCCGGAGCTTACAAGCTCACCGGCGACATCACCAAGATTGCCGCGCAGGTGCCGGCGCTCTTTGAAGCGCTCTCCGGCATGCAAGTGTCGGACCTGCTTAGCAAAGTGCGCTTGATTGGCGACAAAGCGCCAAAGCCGGAGAAGCCGGCAACCGCGAAGTAACAACGTTTGCTTCCGCTGCGGGCGGGCTCAGCAGGGCCCGCCCCGGCGCTCGCAGGGTTGGGGGATGGTCATGTCGTGGAAAGAATTGCTTCTGATCTGTGCAGTGATTGGTGCGGCAGTGGTTGCATATGCCTCGCGGCATTTCGTAACCAATGTGCTGTTCGTCGTGAACCACGTGATCGCCGCCAGCATCGCACACACATCAGGTTTGCTCCATTTCGTCAGCGGACTCGTGCGCTAGCAGGCGTCACGGAAGTTCGGCGGCGGACGGGAACGATTTTGGGAGTTGGGAAAGGAGAATTACGATGGGACTTTTAGAACGAGTGAGCACGTTAATCCGGGCAAATCTGAACGATGTCATTGATCGCGCGGAAGACCCGGAGAAGATGATCAAGCAGGTGATGATGGACATGGAGAACCAGTATCTCCAGGTCAAGACGCAAGTTGCGGTTTCAATCGCGGATTTGCACCTGCTCGAGAAAAAATTCAAAGAAAACGAAGAGACTGGACACGACTGGATGCGCAAAGCCGAACTGGCCGTGGACAAAAGCCAGGATGATTTGGCGCGCGCGGCGCTGGACCGGTTTCAGACGGCACAACGGCTGACGCAAAGCTACAAGGAGCAAGTGGACGATCAGCAGATTCAAGTGGACGCGCTGAAGAATGCGTTGCAGCGGCTGGAACAGAAGTTGGAAGAAGCGAAGTCCAAGCGGGATTTGCTGCTGGCGCGGCATCGGCGGAGCGTGGCGCTGAACAAAGCGGCGCGAGCGCAGTCTGCGCTGGGCTCAGACTCCAAATCCGCGACCTTCGATCGTCTCAAGGACCGCGTGCAAGTCACTGAAGCTGTGGCAACCGCGGAAGTGGATCTGCTCACGGATGATGTGAACGACCGGCTCACGCGGCTCGATCGCGACAACGAAGTCGAGCGTTTGTTGAGCGACCTAAAGACGCGGCGGGGGCTTCCGGAGCAGACCGGCAACGGCTGAAACTCTTTCGAGCCCTGCCACAAAGGACGATGAGGCAGACTTTCGTCGGGTTGCTGCGTCTACTCTCTCAGGAACATTAGTTCCCAAAGCAACGTATACGTGTCTATACCGGAACGTGGGAGAATTCTGCCTATGCATCCCTGGATGATCGCCACCCCGCCGGCGGTCCTGGCGGCAGTGGCTGGGCTGACGGCGTATGGCGCGGTGCACCCACGCGCGCAGCTTTTCGGCTCAACCGTTTGGTGCACGAATTCGCCGCGCAAGCTGGCTCTTACTTTCGACGACGGACCCAACCCCTACGTCACGCCGAAACTCCTCGACTTGCTCGATCGCTACAACGCCAAAGCCACGTTTTTCGTGATCGGCAAATTTGCCCGCGAATGTCCTGAACTGCTCAAGGAAACCGCTGCGCGCGGCCACGTCATCGGCAATCACACGGACGCACATCCCAACCTCTTCTGGCTTAAGTCCGACAAAATCACCATCGAACTGCGCTGCTGCAACTACTCCATCAACGCCGCCACCGGCGCACCCGCTCGCTGGTTTCGCCCGCCTTACGGCTTGCGCAATCCCTGGGTAATCCCCATGGCACGCGAACTCAAGCAACGCACCGTTATGTGGACGCTGATTCCGGGCGACTGGAAAGCCACTTCGTCCGAATGGCTCATTCCTCGCTTTGCGCCCATTGCCGAGCGCGCCAAACGCAAACTTTCGAACGCCGCCGCTACCTCGAACAGTGCCTGGGGAGACATCCTCTGTCTGCATGACGGCAGCCACCGCCAACTCAACGCCGACCGCCTTCCCACTCTGGCCGCGCTTGAACACTGGCTGCCCCGCTGGCGCGACCTCGGCCTTGAGTTTGTTACAATAGAACAAGCGGTGCAGAAACCCGCCTCTTAAATATGGACGAGCGCCAGTTTTACACGGAGAAAGAAGAAGTTCGCAAAGTCAAACTCGTCTGCCCCAGCTGCCACAAGGACTTCGAGTTTCCCGTTCGCTGGAAGGTCTGCCGCAAAAAGCGCGAATTGCCGCGGGCGGCGAGCCCGGAAGACCGCAAGAAGTTCGATCGCGCCACGTCGTACATGGTTCGGCTGGATGATCTAGTCGCGTGTTTCAAGTGCCGCAAGCGCTTCGAACTGACCGGCCAGTCGACCGTGCTCATCAACGACAATCTCGGCGATCCCAACGTCGATCCCGAAAACTTCGGCAACCGCTAACCTCTGCAATTTGAAGGTTTGGCTGTCCGGCACTATAGGAACTATCCAGAAGTCCTGGCGATTCCCAACGAAAAGTGAATCCCTCGCTTCGCTCAGAATGAGAACAACAATCGACAACCAAAACTGATGGAGTAATCGCTAATTTGTGCGAGCGCTAGTTGCGCGGAGTGCTGTCTGGAGATTGACTCTTGCGCTCCAGCTCCGCGATGCGCCCGCGTATCTGTTCGGCGTCTTTTGCATGCGGATCGAGTTCCAGGTACGTCTTCAGTTCGCTGGCTGCAGAAGCGTAATCTCTCTTCCGTGCAAGAATCTCTCCCATCAGCACGTGCAGCTCCGCAGAACGCGCCAACAGCTGTTCCGCTCTGCGCGCGCTTTTTTCTGCGGCATCAAATTGGTTCAGTTGATAATTGGCCACTGCATTGTAGTAGTACGTCTCGCCGTAATTGAACGGCTCCAGCTCCACCGTGTAACCCGTTAAGCTTTTGAACGGGTCGTGCTCCAGAATCGGGCTCGTAAATTCCAAAACCTCTTTCCAATTTTCGTCTTCGAACGCCAGCGCAGCCAAGCCCAGATGCGGACCCAGCAGTTTCTCGTCGATGTTCGCGGCCCGCTGGTACGCCTTCCGCGCCCCAGCTTTGTCGTTTTGCCGACGCAGAACGCTGCCGAGTTGGAACCACGCATAGGCAAATGACGGATGAATCTCCACGGCCTTCTCAAAATGGTCTTGTGCGCTGGCTAGCTTCCCCTTCTTCTCCGCCTCTAGCCCCTTCTCGTACGCCGTAATCGCTTCCTTCGGTGCGCCCTTATAAGCGGCGGCGTTCAGCGTCGCGCCTTCGACTTTGCCGCGCCGGTGCACGCGAATCGTGCCCACCTCGAGCATCTTGGTGGAGGGATCCAGTTCCATGAGGCTGATTGTGGGTGACTCAAAGCCGGCCGCCGTGGCCGTGAGTTCGCAGTTTTCCAGAAGCCTGCGTGGAATCCCGGTCTCCGAAAACTTATTCGGCATGACCGATTGCGAGGAGCCCTCCGCTGTGGCATCGAGCGTCGAATCATTCACCGACCCGAGTTGCATGCTGAAGTCGCCGTCCGGGCCGGCATACACTTGCTGGCGCACTTTCGCGCTGCAACGGCGCTCCACAATCACGTTGGTTGGCAGGTTGCTACCGTCATCGGTCGCCACTTTGCCCGTCAAAAACATCACGAAATCTTCAGGCGCGTCTGGCGGCTGCCCGTTGTTAGGAAACGTGTTCGTATTGCGGTTCGGCGATCCGGGACTCGACGGCGGATTTGCAGGCGGCGTTGGAGGACCAGTAGGTTTCTGCGCCCAGGCGAACGGCGTCGCCACACTCAGCGCCAGCATTAGTTCTACGAGGATACGAAGCCGTCGATTCACAGGACCACTTACCACCGGACAGACCCGGATTCGCGGGGCTCGAATACTTCCGGCCAGTCGCGCGTACTCCTGAGCCTAGCTCTTTACGCCGCCCGCCGCAACGCCGTTTCCCGACGGACCTGCCAGCCGCGAATCCTGCCGACCTCGCAAAGTTCAGATCTCCGGGTACAGTTCAAAAAACGCTGCGACCGACTGATGAAACGTGGTCTCGATCTCTTCTTTCGACCCGCTAATCAGGTGCATGGCCACGCGCACGTTTCTTCCGTTCTTCAGCACCACCGTGGCCTCTTTCACCTCCCCCAACTCTTCCTCCGGCAGTAACCGCATTCCATAAATCAACGCCAGCTTGGCCATTGTTTCGCCCTTTCTGCAAGTCCGCGTCGTTTCGAATGCCCGAGGCTACTCACTTCTCTCTGCCCGCGTCAACCGCCGTCTCTTGCCGCCAGATGTCGGCCAGCCCTTGCGGTCTCGCGACTGCACCGTCGCGCTCGGTGTGGCGGGCGCCATTTCGAGGGCCGCAATCGCATGGTTTGCAACACCATACCCAGCCTCGCTCCGCTTGCTCAATCCGACTTGTTTGGTGCAGCTTTTGCTCCCCTTCCCCTCATCGCGACAAATAACGCAAGGAGAACCTTATGGCCCGCCACCTCATCCAGCGCATTGCCCCTGTGCTCTTTGTTCTCGTTTCCCTTTCGCCCATCGGCACGGCAGCTCGTCCGTTCGCGAATCCTGCTAACGCTTTCCCGCAAAGAGTCGCCGAGCCAAATCCGCTCTCGCCTTTGCCGTCTTCGCTTTCCCCCGAACAACTCAACTTGTTGCAATTCCTCGCTCCATCTTTCTCTGAGCAAACTCACCGCCGCCTGCCTCCCATGTTTTTCCGGACGCTCTACGAGCATCCCCTGGCGGCTCGCCAAGCGGCCATCCGCGATTCCGTCTCCACTTGGCCAATCGCCGCAAGCAATATGTTCGCGTACGCCTTACGAACCGCGTCGTTCTCACCGGAACCATTTACGGCGCCAACCGCCAGGGCTTCCTGCTTCAAACCGACATCGCTCACAGTCACCGTATTACCTATTCGGAACTCGCCGAACCCGTTCGGCCCGTGCTTGGCGTGGGCACGCGGGCGATCCGCGGCCTGGAAACTACGGCCATGGTCGCCGTTTTGGTCGTTTTGATTCCCGTGACCATTCCTCTGGTCATGACTGGAATCATTCGGGATTGATTACTTTCATTGCTTCAAAAACTATCAAGCCGCCATTGAGCTACGACCGCGTCTCTTCTAAAGCTTTCTAGCAACGTGCCTCCGGCGCTATACTCAGACATCCGCGGAACCTCCCTGCGCATCGCACCACCGTAGACGGAGAGATCAATCATGAAGACACCCGCCATTCGCCGAATCGCCGCTTCCTCTCTATTTCTCGGCATGTTCGCTTTGCCCGGTCTGTGCCTCGCACAACAGAACGCTGGCCCGCAGAGATCCGCGCCGCCTCCGGTAAGTCCCGCGCCGGCGCCCACGCCGGCTCCCGCGCAGGCGGCTTTCGCACCCGCGCCAACTGCGCCCGCCGCGCCAGGGCAAATGATCAAGATTCCTGCTGGTACTCGCGTCGCCGTTGTTTTGGAAAACGGCATCTCCACGCGCGGCGCTAAGCCCGGCGACTCCGTGTACTTCCACACTTCCTTTCCCATCACGCAGAATAATCGCGTGATTGTTCCCGTGGGCTCGTATCTGCGCGGCGAACTCACCGAATCGAAGCGCCCCGGCAAAGTCAAAGGCCGCGGCGAATTTCGCATGAAGCTGGACACACTCATCTTCCCCAACGGTTACACCGTCGATTTGAATGCTGAGCCGCGCAGTGCCGATTCGGGCGGCAAGACCACCATGGACTCGGAAGGTACGGTTCAGGGTCCGGGCGGCAAGGGGCAGGACGCGAAAACTGCTGCGGAAACAACAGTGACAGGTGCTGGCATTGGGGCGATCGCGGACGGCGCCAAAGGCGCGGGTATCGGCGCGGGCATCGGCGGTCTGGCAGGCTTGGGCGCCATCTTGTTAACGCGCGGGCCGGAGGCGGAACTGCCTCGCGGCTCCAGCCTCGACGTTGTGCTGGAACACGACCTCTTTCTCGACACCAACCAAATTCAGTTCCGCAACGTTGGCTCTGCCAACCCGCTCACTCCACCGCCTCCGCAGCAACCTTGACCCAGCGCGTTTTTCAGCGGTAGTAGGCGGAGCCGGGACTCTAAGCTTGCGTTCGAAACGCGTTCGCCGACTGAAACCGCAACGGGCTAAAGCGCTCCCAATCCACACTCACGCGCTGCTCCGTAATCCACTCCCGCATCAGGCGCGCGGTAATCGGCGTGAGCAGAAAACCGCTGCGGAAATGCCCGGTGGCGATCAGCAAGCCATCGACGTCCGTGGGTCCCAGAATCGGCAGATGATCCGGCGAATCCGGCCGAAGTCCCGCCCACATTTCTTCGACGCGCGCCTCCGCCAAAGCAGGGACCAGTTCAATCGCGCCGGCAAATACCTTCTGCAGGCCGCCAGCCGTCAGCGTCTTGTCGAATCCCACGTGTTCGACCGTGGCGCCCGCCACGATGCGACCATCATTGCGCGGCACCAGATAGATATTCTCTGACCACAAGACGCGGTCGATGTTCACATTCTCATGACGAAGGGAAACGATCTGCCCTTTTGCCGGGCGCACCGGCGCGAAGGACGCCACGCCATCGATTTCGGCCGAGAAGCAGCCAGCGGTAATGATGGTCCACTGCGCCCCGACCTTCTCTGCGCCAATTTGCAAGCCCGCGCAGCGTCCGCTTTCGCGCCAGATCCCGGTTACTCGGCTTGAGGGAAACAGTTCCGCCCCGTTGCGTCGCGCCGCTTCGCAGACCGCCGGTGTGAGCAGGCGATTGTCCACGGAAGCCTCATCGGGCCGCAGCACGCCCGCTTCTATTTCTTCGCTGAGCTTGGGTTCGAGTTCCCGCGCGTCTTCGGCGCTGAGCGGTTCTGCCTTGAGTCCCAATCCATGGTGCAGTGCAATCACCGTGCTCAGCTCTTCCCGCGCATCGCGCGTGAAGAGAGCTTGCAATGTCCCGTTCGGCCGATAGCCTGTGCTCTGGCCCGAAATTTCTTCCACCATCTGCACAAAATCCGGGTACAGCGCCATGCTCGCCTTACCTAGGGCCACCAGTGGAACCATCACGGCGCTTTCGGGTGCCGGCGAAAGAATCCCCGCACCAGCCCACGACGCCTCGCGGCCCATCGCGCCGCGATCGAAGACTCCCACGCGCAAACCGGCCCGCGCCAACTCCAGCGCGATAGACATGCCGATCAGGCCGCCGCCCGCAATCGCCACATCAAATTTCTTCATGGCTTCATCTTAGCGCAGGCCCGCAGTTCGCGAGTAGCGCCAGTAAACAACCACAACCACGCCGATGAAGATAGAAAAATGAGTGCGCAGAAAAAGCTGATTTGGTTTTTTCGGTCTCTCTACCCGCTACCCACTATTCACTGCTCACTATCTTCAAAACGAACTCACCAGCTCATCCGACAAAACCTGCGCTTTCTTCGCCAAATCGCGCGCCCGTGCCCAATCGCCCGCTTTGCCCGCTTCATGCGCATCCGAAATAAACCCGCGAATCTTCGACGCAAGATCTTTTTGCGTCGCGTTCAAGTTTCTACGCGAAGCGACGTCGACGTTTCGTTCGGCACGATCCAGGTTTTGCTGGGTTTCCTGCTGCAGCGCGCTCGATTCCTGTGCGCTGAGTTCCGGAACAATCTGCGGCACTTCTAATTTTTCATTCTGGTTTTCCCGCGCGGGCGGCGGCGTGGGGACACGCGGCCTCGCCGGTGAGCTCCGAGCAATGGTCAGGGGCTCTGGTGCAGGAATCACCGCCTCAAAGTCCGGAATGCCCGCGTCGGATGCCTCTACAGCAGCTGCGTTCGGCACCAGCGGACGCACCAGCACGGCAGTCCTCCACGGAATGGCCGGTTTCTTTTGCGCAGCGCAGCCGCCCAGCGCGAGCACGCCGAGAAGAAGCGAAGCCGCTCGGAACGGTGAGCTGACGGCAAGGTCTGGCATCCGCAATGGGGCGGCAGCTCGTTTCATGTGCGCGGGTCTCTTCGCTAGCGTATCAGGCTGCCAGCGGCAATTCGATTCGGAATGTAGTTCCCTTACCCACTTCGGAGCTGAAATCGATCGAGCCGTTCATCAGTTGCACGATGCGGAAGGTACTCGCCAACCCGATGCCGCTGCCGCCGGGCCGCGTCGTAAAGAAAAGCTGGAAGATCTTCTGCCGGTGTTCAGGCGGAATTCCTTTGCCCGTGTCTCCAACGGTGATCTCGGCCATCTCTCCGCGTCGGCTCAGCACCAGCCGCAGCTGCCCCCCGTTGGGCATAGCCTCCGCAGCGTTGAGCACCAAATTCAGCACCGCCTGCTTCAGCAAAGCCCGATCCACATAAACTTCGGGCACATCAATCGGCAAAAGCTGCGCCACATGCACACCCGTTTTCTGCATTTGCGGTTGGGCTACTTCCAACACTTCTTTGAGCAATTCAGAAAGTTGCGTAGCTTCTAGGCGCACGTCCATAGGCCGGGTGAAATCGAGAAACCGCTTTACCACCGCGTCCAAGCGATCGATCTCTTTGTCCAGTACTTGCACCGCCTGTCGCGCGTTACCGTCCTGTTCGGAAGGCGGCAGGGATTCCTTCAAATTTTCGAGCCACAGGCGCATCGAGTTGAGCGGATTTTTTACCTCGTGCGCCACGCCCGCGGTGACGCGGCCAAGCGCGGCAAGCCGTTCGCTCACTTGCAATTGCGTATTAATGCTGTCGAGCGAATCCAGGTCCCGCAGTGTGACCAGCGCGCCCATGCGCTCGCCATCTTCCTGAATTGCCTGCACGCTGACGCTGACGCGCTTCTCTCCCTCGGCCGTCTTCAACTCGGTTTCTGCGGCTACTTCGCGTAGTTCGTCACCTTCGATTTGCAGAACGCCACGCAATGGATGCCCGGAGGGAAATATGTCCGTCACGCGCCGGCCGAGAATATTGCCCGCCGATGAGCCAAGAAATTTTTCCGCAGCAGGACTCACCATCACCGCGCGCGCATCACGGGTGAAAAGTAGCAACCCATCTTCGAGACCAGCCATCACCGAATTCATGTTCTCGCGCATGGTGCTGAAGATTTCATGGACTCCGCGCAGTTGCTGTCCGACGGCCGTAATCTTCTTGCTGACCTGCCCCAACTCGTCGCTGCTCGCGCCCAGTCCGCGCAACTCCGGCACGGGCGCGTCAAATTCGCCTGCCGAAATTCGGTCCAACTGCTGCGAGATGCGGGTTAGCGGGGCGAGAGTAGCTCCACTCACCACCGCCGCAAGAAACGTGGAAATTCCAAGGGCGATCAGCGCAATCGTGCCGAGCTTTTGCAAGTTCGGCCATATGTCGCTCAGCAGGAACTTGGTATGAAAAATGACCCGCACCTCACCGAATGGATCCTCACCGTTCCGGAAGGGCTGATCGAACTCGAAGGTGCGCGCTGGTCCCGCAAGAACTTTTACTGCATGGATAAATCCCCGTTGCGTGAGTCCGGAAAGCGGAGTTTTTCTGGGAACAAACTGCCCTTGCAACGATTCTTCGGTCGAAGCCAGCACCATTCCGTCGTTATCCGCGATATCCACCTCGTAGATACCGGGCTTGGATTTCACGCTGTTCAGTTGGGCGCGCAACCCTCCGTCAATTTCGAACGCATGCCGAACATAGTCGTGGATATCCTTCGGATCGGACGATTCTGGCCGCAGTCCCGCGCTGGCTGAATTCTTTACCGCTTGCCTCGCCCGGTCCAGCACCTGACCGGCGATGTCCGAAGCGCGATTGTCCGTCTGCTGCAATTCCTGATCCAACAACTGCGCCGCAAACACCACTGACACGGCCGCCACCACCAGCAGCACCAGTCCGGACATCACCAGCGTAAGTTTTGTGCGCAGCCGCAGCTGCATCGTCGCAGGTCCTTAGGAGGAGGATTCTGCCACTTCCGCCCGTTCGCCGCCGTACTCTTTCAATTTATTGTGCAGCGTCTTCAAGCTGATCGCCAGCAATTCGGCGGCGCGCGTCTTGTTGTTGCCGGTGGCGCTCAACGTTTGCAAAATCAATTCTTTCTCCATGGCGTCCACGGTCGTGCCTATCGGGAATTTGATGGAGGAAAGATCGCCCGAGCCTCGCGGCTGGGTTTTGCCGAATTCGCCGGGCAAGGATGCCCGCGTGATTAAATCCTTTTCAGACATGATCGCAGCGCGCTCCAGGACGTTGCGCAGCTCGCGAATATTTCCGGGCCAGGTATGGCTCATGAAAATGTCCATCACTTCCGCGCCCACTCCGCGCACGTGCTTGCCGTGCTTCGCGTTCACATCACGCAAAATGTGTTCCACCAACAGCGGAATATCGTCCTTGTGTTCACGCAACGGCGGCAAATTAATGTGAAAAACGTTTAGGCGGAAATACAAATCCTGGCGCAAGTCGCCGCTGGAAACGGCCTGCTCGGGATCCTTGTTCGTTGCCGCCAACACACGCACGTCCACCGGCGTTTCCGTCTTGCTGCCCAAGCGCCGCACCTTGCGATCTTCGAGCACCCGCAGCAGCTTGGCCTGCGTCGGCGCCGGCATTTCGCCAATTTCGTCGAGCAGTAGCGTGCCGTTATCAGCCAGTTCGAAGCAACCGATCCGGCGCTCAGCCGCCCCGGTAAACGCTCCGCGTTCATGCCCGAAAATTTCGCTTTCCATCAGACTTTCGGGAATTGCAGAACAATTGATCGGCACGAACGGCCCGTTTGCGCGCGGTGACAGCTTGTGAATTGTCCGCGCCACGATTTCCTTGCCCGAGCCCGTTTCGCCCGTGATCAGCACCGAAGCCGAACTCGGCGCGGCCATCTCCACGATGCGCATCACTTCTTGCATGGGCTTCGACCCGCCCACTAAATCACCCAGCCTACCAGCTTCGCGCAACTGCCGCTGCAACACCTGCAGCTGTCGTGCATCCCGCGCTTTGCTTAGCGCACGGTCCAGCAATGCACGCAGCACGGGCCCCTTGAGCGGTTTCTCGATGTACCAGAAAGCGCCCGATTCAATCGCCGCGACCGCTCGCTCTTCGCTGCCTTTTCCGGTGATGATCACCGCAGGAACATCCACCAGCTCCGGTCCGAGCTGCTTGATCAGATCCAAGCCGTTCATCCCCGGCAATTCCACGTCAGCAATGAGCGTGTCCGGTTGGTAGCTGCCGAATTTGGCTAGTGCGTCCTCGGCCGTACCTACTCCGAGAACGTCGAAGCCCCATCTTTGCAGCAGTTGTTCGTATCCGCGGCGGGCGTTGTCTTCGTCTTCTACAATCAATACGCGGTCTTTGCGTTCCAGCGGTTCCAGCGCGCGCACGGCGCTGCGTCCTTCGTCCCCCATGGTCCCAGCCTTCCCCAAGCCCCTACGCCTGGTTGGATTTGCTCGCGTTTGCTGGACCTATTGAATGTAACAAGCCCATCCGTCATTGCCAAGCGTGGGACCGGGCCGGGTATGCAGAGGCGAAGTGGCGAGGGAGCGCGGGCAAGAGTCCGGCTGAAGCTGAGAGAAAATCAAAGAGCCGGCGCAGATGTTGCGGCTGCACCGGCTCCTCTCCCCGGCTACGACAAATCATTTAGACCGGTCGTTCGCGAATCTGGCGGTCGGGTCTATTCCTTCACGAGATACAACGGCCGCTCCAGTTCCAACTCCAGCTTGGTCCCTTTGGCCAATTGCAATTCATGACCGCGGCCTGATTCCGCAATGTACGCCAAGAGCGCAGCCATCGCCGCGGCTTCCGCAGCTTCCTTGGCGTTCTTGTCTTTCACGCCTTTCACAGCGCCGAGCGCAGCCGCCTGCGCCGCTGCTTCTGCGGCGTCTTGTTGCGTGCTGCTGCGTGTCTCAATCAGCCCTTCTTGTTTTGCCGGGCAACGCACCGTATGGTCTCCAGGCACCGCCACAACTTCCGCGACGATCGGCAAACGCCCGAATTTGGTCTGAATTTCGTCGAACGTGAGCCACAACTTTGCACGACCGGTCGTCCCGGCGGACTCGACGTGCCCAATATGCCCTTGAATTTCCGCGCCAGAAGGCAGATAGATCCCGCTGCCCGCCTCCAGCGGCTCGAGCGTCCTCACCCGAAATGCACTGCGGTCTTGCGCATCCTTGGTCCCAAGGCTTTCATCGAGCGCGACCAGAAATTTCGTTCCCGGCGCAATGCCATAGGTCTCCACCGGCAAACCGTGCCGCTGCCCGTCGGCGGCTCTTCGGTTCGGTTCCTCTCCGGGAACCGCCGGAACCGATGAAGCTGGAACTGGAGCCGGAGTCGGAGTCTGGTCGCCGCCAATGCGATCCTGCGAAACAATCGGCCGCTGCTCATTCTGTTGCGGCGGCGGAGTCGCCCCTTCTTGCGCCCAGCAGGCGTTCACGGCGAGCAGTCCGGCAAGGGCCAGCCCTGCGCCAAGCCAAGTTTTTCTTCGTACTTCCCCCATAGCTATCCTCCCGAAAACCATCCCGGTTTTCTCTTATGCAGACTAGGGGCCAGCCAGACCAATGGCTCTCCCGTAGCAACTCACTGAACAGTCGGGAAATACGCGCGCGGAGGGAAACTACCGGCGGAACTGTCCGGAGATTCCGTCAGCAAACTGTCTGGACTTGCCGACAGTGCAAAGACAAGCCGCTTCCAATGGCCGACGCGAGTTTTTGCGACCATTCAACTCGAAAGGAATTTCTGGATCCGCCGTAGCACCTTCGCATACATCGCCGGGGTAACCCGACCCGTCTGCGTGTTCTGCTGGCTCGGATGGTACACGCCGAAGAGTCGCACGCCATTCGGGAGATTGGCCTCCGCGCCGTGCGCAAAGGCGAAGGCCGCTCGCGAAGAGATGGTGCCTTGCTCTTTCAGAATTGTGAGATAGGCGTCCCACGCAATCTTGCCCAGCGCCAGCACGGCTTTCGGCTGCAGGATTTCCAGTTCGCGCAACAGATACGGGCGGCAGTTCAGGAGTTCTGAAGGCAGTGGCTTGTTGTCCGGCGGCGCGCAACGCGCGGCCGCTGCAATATACGCATTCTTGAGACGCAGCCCATCCTCGCGATTCACTGACGTGGGCTGGTTTGCAAATCCCGCGGCATACAACGCAGCGAACAAAAAATCACCTGAGCGATCGCCCGTAAATACGCGTCCCGTCCGATTCCCGCCATGCGCTGCCGGCGCTAGCCCGAGAATGAACAACTTCGCCTTCGAATCGCCGAAGCCCGGTACCGGCTTGCCCCAGTACGCATGCTCGCGAAACGCGCGCCGCTTCTCCTTCGCCACGCGCTCGCGATACTCCACCAGTCGCGGGCATTTGCGGCAAGCCACGATCTGTTCATTGAGCGTGTGCAGTAGAGCAGCTTGGTCGGGCACGAAAAGAGTGTGTCAGGAAATCGAGCGGCTTGTCACGATGCGGCAGTTCTTTTCTTAACGGCCGCTCGC
>Ga0335079_10000175_pt1 | contig 74777 bp, 73 predicted proteins | sample Lox_Sample_33_FD_206719 | JGI IMG/M metagenome (GOLD analysis project Ga0335079, IMG submission 206719) | Soil microbial communities from Loxahatchee National Wildlife Refuge, Florida, United States - Lox_Sample_3.3 | ecosystem: Environmental > Terrestrial > Soil > Wetlands | place: USA...
TCGGCAGCGGCGCCTGGGAATAGCGGGCAAGCCGCTGGGCCAGACTCTTCCGCGCATCCACATCGACGACGTCGAGCAGCCGCATGGCGAGTTCGGTGTACTGCTGCTCTTCTTCGCTCGAATGCGTTGGTTGGGTCACATAGAGATCGGTCAGCACGCGCAACAGCGTTGGATTGATATCGATCTTGTCCTTGCTGGCGAGACCGACCAGGCCCTCGAGCGCTGGAAATGCCTTCAGATAATCCATGACTGAACCTTCGCCGTAACACTCCGTACTGAATCCGCACGATATCCCCTGCCGCGTTAGCGGACCGTTAACCATCGACGCGGCTTAATTGCGCCACGGCTGAGCCGGCGATTTTGGCATGGCGCGATTGCGCCTCGATGTCGTCGGGGGAGGGGACTGAATGGGGCGTGTGGTTGAGTTTCCAGAAGGGCGGCGTCTGATGCGCGGCCTTGAGCAGGTCGGCATTCAGGCCGAGCCCGCTCATATCATCATCCTTCCGGTCGTGCGGATTGAACGGCATCCCGACGAGCCATCCGACGGAGTCGAAGGTGGCGCCACGTCCGGCCGCAGACGCCGGCGTCGCGCATCGCGCTCATGAGGCTGTCGGCCGGTCTCGCTTCACTCGTTCTTCTCGGCGGATGCGCCAACGGCGATTTTGGCCGTCTCAAGCCGTCCCTGGTCACTGACGACATGCATGCCTGGGTGGCGACCGACGCCCCTGCGCGCGAAGGCAAGACCCCATCGCAATTGCCGCTCACCGACGCCGAGCGACAATTGCGCGATCTCGCGTATCCCCTGATCGAGCCGCCCTATGATCGGCAGCGTTGGTATAGCGTGCTCGCGGAATACAATCTCGTTGGCGAATTTCGTCACACCTTTCCGGAACGCTCCGCCTACGCCACACGCCTGATGACGACGGCGGTCCGTTCTCAGAATGCCCGCTATTCACGGCTGATCGACGACATCCGCAACGATGCGGAACGTGTCGATCCGTTTTTTGCCGTTGCCCGCTATGTCGTCACGATGGATCAAAAACGCGCCGAGACCCTTGCCAGGTTCGGCACAGCGAACCGCGAGGCTCGTGGCGACGCGCGTGCCCGCATCGCGGAAAATGCGGCCGTCATCGACTGGGTGAAGCGTTCCTTGCGTGAACGCGCCGCGTCCTACCAGCTCGCATTGGAGCAACTCGCGGTGGCGGCGCCTTCGCCCATGGCTTCCGAGGCCGCGCGATCAATGGCCTTGCTGCAGATGCGCATCGACGCCAACCGCGAAGCGCTGCGGCCCGAAGTGGCGACGAATATTTCCGCCCCTTCGCTTGATCCCAATTTCAGAAATCCCTGAATATCTCTGAACCCTGGGCCTACGACCCGCAGCGCGCCGCTGCCACAGTATTGCGCACCATCGGCATCATCCCCGGTTCGGGCGCGAACGCGCGCAGCACAATCAATCCGATTTCGGTCGGCGATTCGACGATCAGCCGGTCCGCGGCCGTCACGTCTTCTTCTTCCGGCAAATCTTCGCGCTGCTGCGTCGTCATCAGGTTGAGTTCGATGACGCGCCGACCGGCGGCACGGTCATTGATCGCATAATAGGCGACTCCGCTGCGGGTATAGAACGAGACCGATGTGTAGGCCACGCTGACCGGGGCGGTGAACTTGATCGGGGCGGCCGAGAGATCGTAACGACAGACGGCAACGGCAAAGGCCGGATCGGTGAACGGTATCGTCGAGCGTTGTGGCGTCGCCGGTGGGACCGGAACCATTTTGTTGACTTCGGTAGCGACCTCCGACAGGCGGGCATAGGCATCCTGCGTCGCCGTGCGCGGCAGGATCAGCATGGTGGTGAGATGTACGATCCCGCCAAGCAGCGTGCCGCCCAAAAGCAGAAGCAACCAGCGGGTCATGGACATTGCTCCGTCGTGACGCTCGGCATCGGCGCTTCGCGCGACGCGCGGGTGGCGACGCCGACCGGCGTATCGTAGAGCCGCAGCACCAGGACATAGCGCTCGACGCCGCTGGTCGGCAGCCAGTTGCCGGTCCGCGCCCGCGCCGCCATCGTGATCGAAAACGTGCCGTCCGATCGGCGAATGATCTCCTGGCTGGTGAAGCCCTGCCGGTCCATGGAATTGGCGATCAACTGCCCTTCGCGGTCGTAGAGGGTCAGCGTCCAGAAGCGCGCTTGCGGCGTGGTGCCGCTCAAGACCACATCGCAGCGACCGTCGAGCACGTGGCCGCTGTCATCGGTCGAGGCGAAAAAGGCGACACCGTCACCCGAGCCGATCGGCAACTCACCATTGCGTGCGATCGCCGCGCGCGCGTAGGGGTCCACGCCGGCCGTTCCGGTTTTCGGCCACGCCGTCCACGCCCCGATGGTGATCGCGCCGAAGGCCGTGCCTTCCGTCAACGCAAACCACGTGGTCCCGAGACCCACCACGATGGCGACAGTAAAGGCGAATACCAGTCCAAGCAGCAAACGCACGATCGCTCCGGTCTATTGCGGCAATGGTTGAAGGGCGCTGGAAGCCTTGCGAACGCTAGTTTCCCGTCACGGTGCGCGGTCTGCCGGGTATCGACGTCGACTCTGCCACCGCAGCGCCCCGTCGCGCCGCGCTTTGCTCCGGCGTTGTTTCGGGCTCCGTATCGGCAACCACGAGCGCCCGCGAAGCATCGTCCATCAGCCGTTCGATCCGCACCAATATGTCCGCACCCTTCCGCGTCAGCACCGGCGGCCGCGGCGCGATGTCCGCGGGCGGCGGCGGAGCGTTAGCAACTTGGGCCGTCGGCAGGCTGCCCGGCGGCGGGTTCGCCGCAACGCCCGGGATGTTCTTGAGTTCGATACCCGTATGCGCGTAGCTCATGATCGCGTGCCAGGTCATTGCCGGAAGCGATCCGCCCGTCATGCGATTGGTGGAACTGTAGTCGTCATTCCCGATCCACACGCCGCACACGAAATTACCGGTAAAGCCCACGAACCACGCATCACGATAGGCATTGGTTGTACCGGTCTTGCCTGCGATCCGCACGCCATCGAGCAGGGCGCGCTTGCCGGTGCCGTTTTCGGCGACGCTGTTCATCATCATGTTCATGTCGAGCGCGACTTGCGGTTTCAGCGCCTGCACCGGCTGCGGGCCGTCGCGATCGAACCGCCACACCACCTCGCCGTCGCTGGTGCGGACCTCGAGAATTGCGTGCGGCACCACCGCCTTGCCCTGGTTGGGGAAGGTCGCGAACGCCACCGTATGCTGCAGCACGTTGACCGCGTCCACCCCGATCGGCAGCGAGGAAGAATCCGGCAACGGCGTCTTGATCCCCATCGCGTGTGCGGTGGCGATGATTTTCGCCCGGCCGACTTTGGCGTCGCCGTTGCCCAGCATCTGCGACAGCCGCACGGCCACGGTGTTGATCGAATTCGTCAACGCCTGCGTCAGCGTGACCGGGCCGGCGTACGAGTGGCCGTAGTTCTGCGGGCACCAATTCCCCAGACAGGTCGGCTGATCCACCACGACCGTGGTCGGCTTGTATCCGTTCATCAGCGCGGTGGCATAGACATAGGGCTTGAACGACGAGCCCGGCTGCCGCATCGCTTTGGTGGCACGGTTGAACTGGTTGGTCGCATAGTCGCGCCCGCCGACCATCGCCCGCACGCCGCCGTCGAGATCGGCGAGCACCACCGCCGCCTGGCTCGCATGGTAGTCGCGGCCGTATTGCCGCAATGAATTCTCTACCGCGATTTCGGCCGCGTTCTGCAGGTTGAGATCGAGCGCGGTCCGTACCACGAACACGCGCTCCTTGACGGAGCGCGGGAACGTATCGGCGAGGTCCTTCATCTCCTCGAACGCCCAGTCGAGGTAGTAATCGGGCGAGCGGTCGTCGCGCCGGTCGATCGCAGTGGCCGGATTGCGCCGCGCGCCGAACACCTGACCTTCGGACATGAAACCAGCCTCGACCAGGTTGTCGAGCACCACGTTCGCGCGCGCGCGCGCCGCCGGCAGGTTGACGTGCGGCGCGAATTTCGTCGGCGCCTTGAACATGCCGGCCAGCATGGCGGCTTCGGCGAGGTTCACGTCGCGCACCGATTTGTTGAAGTAGAAGTGCGCCGCGGCATCCACGCCGAACGCACCGCCGCCGAGATAGGCACGATCGAGATAGAGCTTCAGGATTTCGTTCTTCGAGAGCCGTGCTTCCAGCCACAGCGCGAGGAACGCCTCGCGCAATTTTCGCTCGATCGTGCGCTCGTTCGAAAGAAACAGGTTCTTGGCGAGCTGCTGGGTGATGGTGGAGCCGCCCTGCACCACGCCGCCGGCCCGCGAGTTGGCGAGCAGCGCGCGGAAAGTGCCGGGCACGTCGATGCCGAAATGGTCGTAGAACCGCCGGTCTTCGGTGGCGAGCGTCGCTTTGATCAGATTGTCGGGGAAATCTTCGAGTTTCAGCGAGTCGTTGTGCTTGATCCCGCGGCTGCCGATTTCGTTGCCGTAGCGGTCGAGGAAGGTTACCGCCAGTTCGGATTTCTTCAGCCAGTCGTCGTCGGAGGTCTCATCCATGGCCGGGATGGCGAGCGCCAGCATCAGGATCAACCCGGCGGCGCCGACGGTTGCGGCTTCGGACAGCACCTCGACCGCTCCCCGCCGCCAGCCGGAGACATGGAAGCGGTCCATGAAGGCGGAATAGCGCTCGTAGACATCCGCGATATAGCGGCCGGTCTGGAACACGGCCGAGTCGATGCGGGCATCGGAATCGAGCAGGATACGGCCGATCCAAGCCCTCCAGCGGGCCTTCCAGCTCTTGTGATCGGGGTCGTGCTCTACCAAACCGACACCTCTTGACGCCGTGACGCCCTAAATCGCTTGTTTGCTCAAATCCGGACCGACGCCACCACAAATGTTCGGTGCCTGCTGGAATCGCAGGCCCCTGCCACCCCGGGCCAAATTTAGCCCATCGACCCTTGCCGGACCAATGGCCTTTGCACCCTAAATCCCCGCGGCAAACGGCGGGTAAAGCCATCGGCCACAATTGACGGCTTTCACCTGTAAGCCCGTCCCGGTTTACGCCAAGGCCAGTCATGGCCTTGATTTTGCGGCAGTTTTAAGACAGCAGCGGGAGTTTTCCGCGATTGGCACGGCATTCAGGCGTCGGGCGTGATTGTTGTGCACCGGCGGTCGCTGCCGGATTAGCGTTGCTGGTCGATCGTGATCAAAACATAACGGCTCATCGGCTCGGCGATGCCAGGCCCGGTCGGCTTGCGCGGTGCGGACGTTCCTTTGCCCTAAGTCGACATCATCGTGCTGGGCGGGACGACGGCGTTCAACACTTCGCTCTGGGCTGCCTTTGCCCGCGCGAGCGAGAGCTTGTCCGGCTCGCTTTCCGACGTGTCGCAATGGCCGGTCTGCGAGGAATCCTTCTCATAAACCGAGAAGGATTGCGGCTCGGATTTTTGCAGCTTCAACGCCGAACGGGACGAGAAAAAATCCTACCAAGCCCGAGAGAACAGGTCGGCGGGAAAGGTCTGCCGCAACTTTGGTCATGACGTTCGCTTCGACCTGCGATTTGGATTGGCGATTTTTTTTACAATACGCGCTTCTGAGCAAATCGCGAGCCGCGACTAATTCACTTCTCTGCGCTAGAAGCATGGCCATGACCGACGAACTGCCGTTTTGGAAGCGCAAGCGCCTGGGCGAAATGACCAGCGCCGAATGGGAAAGCCTGTGCGACGGCTGCGGCCGCTGCTGCCTCAACAAGCTGGAGGAGGAGGGCACCGACCGCACCTTCTACACCAGCGTCGGCTGCCGCCTGCTCGACGACCACACCTGCCGCTGCAAGGATTATAAAAACCGTGCCACGCTTGTGGACGATTGCGTGCAGCTCAAACCCGGCAACATCAATCGCATCACATGGCTGCCACCGACCTGCGCCTATCGTCTGATTGCGGAAGGCCGCGAGCTCTACTGGTGGCACCCGCTGGTGTCCGGCGACCCCGAGACCGTGCACCAGGCCGGCATTTCTGTGCGCGGGCGCGTGCGCGACAGCGAGGTGAACGTGCCGGATTCGGAATTGGAGAATTACATCGTGAGCTGGCCGCTCAAGGTGCCGAAAGCGGCTCGGAAAAAACCCGCGAAGCAAAAATAACAGCTCAAGTTTTCGCCGTAGCCTCGATAAGCGGCGACACGTCGGCAATTTCCTCGGTCGCCCATAGTCGTTTGGAAAGTTCCGCCGCGCGCCTGTCGCCCAGCACCGGCGCGACCAGCCCGAGGAATTTCTCGTCGAGGCTCTTGTCGTCGAGCGGTACGATGCGCGAGCCGAGCGCCTCGTCGGCCTGCCGGACGAATTTCCCCTGCGCGGTCGTGACGGTCACACGCGCCGGCCGCAATCGCGGGTAGAGCTGGTCGATGTCCGGCGGTGCGGTGATGGTGAGCTTCTTTGCGAATGCTGCGAACGCCGGATCGCGCCGCGTCGCCTCGTCGAAATGCTCGAACTTGATGCCACGATAGCGTGCTGCAAGCCCCATCAGATACGGAAAGCTGAGCTGCGCGCTGGCGAAATCGTCCCAGCCGGTGTGCGCGTGCTCGGCCGCGATCTTGTAGGTCTCCACCTCCACGCGCTTGATGTCGTCGGTCGCGATCTCCTCATCGTTGAGCAGCCCGTAGAGCGCCTCGACCGCCGGCTGGATGTGCCGGCAGCAGGCGTAGGGCTTGATATAGCAGTCGGTGATGCCGAACGGCGTATCCGGCGGTAGTGTGATCGCACGCGCCCGGTCGAGCCGGCCGAACGCGAAGGCCTGCATGAACCCGTCGCGGGCCTCGATCGCGTTCGGCGGCCCTTCGACGCCAAGCTCTGCGAGCAATGCCGCCTGTAGACCCTCGCGCGCCGCATGGCCCGCGTGCAGCCGCTTGATGTCGCCCCCTCCGTTGACGAAGGCGAACAGTCCGGCTGCACTCGATGCCGCGATGCCGAGCGCGTGGCCGAGCTTGTCGACGGGCAGGGCGCGCAGTTTGGCGATCGCCATCGCTGCGCCGAACGGCCCGACCGCGCTGGTCGGATGGAATCCGCGCTGCCTCAGATCGGGCGCGCAGGCGCGCGCGAGCGCGATGTTTGTTTCGTAGCCGGCGACGATGGCTTCGAGCAGCGCGATCCCGTTAGCCTTGCGATCGTAGGCCATGCTCAACGCCGCCGGAATCACGACGCAGCCGCAATGCGCCGAACCGGCGCGATAGCCGTCGTCGAGCTCGATACCGTGCGCCGCGGTGCCGCCGAGGAAAGCGGCGTCGAGCAGGTCCGCGCGCCGCGCGCGGCCGGGCACCGGAATTTTTCCAGCCGCGCGAACCGATGCGACGACAGCTTCGGCGTGCGCGGCCACATCGCCGGCCGCGCCCGCGATCATCACGCCCACGGTGTCGAGCAGATGCCGTTTGGCGTAGTGGATGACTTCCGCCGATAGCGCGCGCCCGCGCAGGCCCGACACGAATCCGACGATGGCCGCGGTCGCGCCTTTCGCGGGTTGCAGCGTATGAACGGTTTCCGCCTGTGTCATCGTCTCCCTTTCCGTTCAAGCCTAAGCTTTTTTGCCCAGCCTGACCACGGCATCGACCGCCACGACGCCTTCGCCTGCGGGCTTGACGATCAGCGGATTGATCTCCGCTCCGAACACCGGCGGATCGTCCTCCATCGCCAGTCTCGAGATCGCGATGATCGCGCGCGCAAGCGCTGCAAAATCGGCCGGCGAACCTCCAGAGGAATCGATCATCGCATTCAGCAGCCGCACCTCGCGGATCATCTCCCACGCGATGATCTCGTCGACCGGCGCAAGCCGCACGCTGCGGTCGCGATAAATCTCGGTATGGGCGCCGCCGGCCGCTACCGTGACATAGGGACCGACGTCGAAGCCGTCCTGGTAGCCGACCAGCACCTCCACCACGCCACTCACCATCGGCTGTACCAGCGCGCCACGGATGGTGCTGCGCGAATCGTAGCGCCGGCTGGCCGATTGCACGGCCGCACAGGCCGCGCGCAGCTCGCTCTCATTGGCGACGTTGAGCCGCACACCGCCGACGCGGGCTTTATGCATGATGTCCGGCGACAGCACCTTGACCGCGACCGGGTAGGGGAACGGCAGAGCGGACGGCGCGACGGCCGCAGCCGGAATGACGATCGATGGCACATGCGCAATACCGAGCCGCTTGAGCACGGCGTAGGACTCCACTTCATCCAGCATTTGCGCCTTGAGCGTGTCAGTCCGGCGCGCGCGCGTTGGAATATTTCGCGGGGCACGCCGCTTGAGCGCGGCGGCCACCGCATCGGCGCAGGCTTCCGGCGTGCGGAAGCTCGGCACGCCGGCGGCCGCGAGCTGCGCCAGCGCGACCGGCGCGTCCGGCACCATGAAGGCTGCGATCGGTTTTGCCGCGCCGGCGCTGTCGATGATCGGCTTGACTGCAAGCTCGGGATGAAAGCGCGCCGATGACCCGACCACCGCGACGACCAGATCGTACTCTGGGGCCGTCGTTAGAATATCGAGCGCGCCTTTCATCACATCGTAGCGCGTGCCCGCCACCGTGAGATCGAGCAGCGCGCCCGACGACATTGCGAGTCCCGCGGCCTTCAGGCGCGCCGAGGTTTCCTGTCCCGGAAACGTGTAATCCAGGCCGCGCATGGCGAGTGAATCGATCACCATGGCGGCGCCGCCCGCCGTCGTGGTGACCACTGCAACCTTCGGCGACCCCGCTTGGCGCGGCAGGATCGGCGTGCGCCTGAGCAGCGGCAGTCCCTCGATCAGCGCATCGAACGTATCGACCCGCGCAACGCCGCAGTCGGCGAGGAACGCATCCGCGACATCGTCCTCGCCTACGAGCGCACCGGTATGCGACGTCGTGAGCAGCCGTGCCTGCTGCGAGCGGCCGAGTTTGTACGCGATGACCGGCTTGCCGCGCTCCGCCGCGCCGAGCGCGAAGGAGCGCAGCTGATCGGCCTTGCGCGTATGTTCGAGGAACAGCAGATAGCCGTCGATACCGGGATCGTCGAGCGTCGCCGCGCAAATCTCGCCGACCGACAGATCGACCTCGTTGCCGACCGAAACCAGTCCGGCAAAGCCGATGCCGCGCGCCTTGCCGCGCGAGGCGATGGCGCCGATCATGCTGCCCGAGTGCGAGCCGACGAAAATGCGTCCGACCGGAAGGTCGGTCTCGGCGAAGGCGGCATTGGCGGTGAGGAACAGCTTCTGCCGCAGATCAACGACGCCGAGGCTCGACGGGCCGACGATGCGAATGCCGGTGCGCGCAGCGATGTCCCGCAATCTTGCCTCGCGTGCTTCGCCCTCTTGACCGGCCTCGGAAAAACCGTTGGCCAGCACCGTCGCGACCGCGACGCCGAGCCGTCCGCATTCCTCGACGGCTGCGATTGCCGCTTCGGTCGGCAGCACGATGTAGGCGTGCTCCGGCACCTCGGGCAGCGCCGCGAGCGACGGCCACGCACGCTCGCCCAAGACCTCCGCGCGCCGCGGGTTGACCGGATAAATTGTCTCGGCAAAGCCGGCCTGTCTTAAATATTTCAGCGGCCGTCCCGCGGTCTTCGATGCGTCGTTGGATTGCCCGATGATCGTGACCGAGCGGGGAGAGAGCAGCATCTGCGAGAGCTTGCGCTTATGACTCTCGCTCCCTCCCCCCTTGTGGGGGAGGGTTGGGGAGGCGGGTAATTTCGCACTTGAGTTCAATGACCCCCCTCCCGACCGCCTCCGCTTGCGCTTCGGTGGTCGACCTCCCCCTCAAGGGGGGAGTTAACTTCTAATGCTTGAATGCCTTCACTCCGCCGCGTCGGCATGGCGTCCGCGCTGATCGAAGCGGCGGTCGAACACGTGCTCGGCGATGCGGTTCTTCAGAATTTCCACCGAACCGCCGGCGATCATCCAGCCGCGGCAGCGCCGCATGCAATATTCGACGAGCGCCGCGCGGCTGTACCCGGTTGCACCCATCACCTGCACCGACTCGCTCGCCACCTCGAAGCCGATCTGATTGCACGCAGCCTTGGCGAGTGCCGTCTCGTAGGCCGAGGGAAATCCACGATCCGCATTGGCGGCAGCGCGGTAGAGCAACATCTGCGCGCTCTCGAGCTTGATCGCCATGTCGGCGAATTTCCACTGCAGACCCTGGAACTCGCACAGCGGCCTGCCGAACTGCTCGCGCATCTGCGCATGGTCGCGCGCGCGGTTGAAGGCATAGCGGCCGAAGGCCAGCGCCCGCGACGCGTTGCCGATGCGTTCGATGTTGAAGCCCGACATCTGCTTCTTGAATCCGCCCGGTCCGAGCAGCACGTTCTCTGCCGGAATGCGGCAATTGTCGAAATGCAGCTCGCACCATTCCTCGCCGCTCATGAACTGCTGCGGCGGACCTATTCCGAAGCCCGGCGTATCGCGCTCCACAATCACCGAGCCGATGCCGCCGACGCCCGGCCCGAAGCGCACATAGATGAGGAAGATCGCGGCGTCCGGGCTGAAGGTGGAAAATACCTTGGTGCCGTTGATCACGTAATTCGCGCCGTCCGGCTTGGCGTTGGTCTTGAGATCAGTCGCCGCCGAGCCGGCGTCCGGCTCGGTCATGCCGAGGCTCATCACCATGCGGCCCGCCAAGAGATCCGGCAGCCAGCGTTTTTTCTGCTGTGCCGAGCCGTATTCGGCGAATGTGCGAATGGGACCGAAGCTGCCGAACTGCACCACGTCGGCGCTGCGCGGGCACACCGCGGCGATCTGTTCGATCGCGATCACCGCGTCCATCAGCGAGCCGCCCTGGCCGCCGTCGGCATCCGCGATCGTGATGCCCATCAGGCCCTGTTCGCTCATCAGCTTTGCCACGGCGAACGGATAGCGCGGATCGTGCGCGCGTTTGAGCGCGTCCTTCTCCAGATTCGCCAGCGCAAAACGCCGCACCGAGTCCGCGAACAGCTTTTGCTCTTCGGTGAATTCGAAGTTCATTTCTGCCTCGAAGCGACCATTTAGCTTCTCCCCTCAGGCGGGCAGAGGGGAAATCACTCCACCTTCGCGCCGGATGTCTTCACGATCGCCGACCACTTGGTCTCCTCGCGGTCGATGTCGGCGGCGTATTGCTCGGGCGTCGAAAGCAGCGGCTCGGTTCCGTCTGCCGCCATCTTGGTTTTCACCTCGTCCGATGACACCGCGGCGCGCAGCGCCGTGTTGAGCTTGTCGATGACGGCCTTGGGCGTGCCGGCCGGCGCCACAATTCCATAGTGCAGCACGGCGTCATAGCCCGGAAGTCCGGCTTCCGCCACAGTCGGCAGTTCGGGGAAAATCGCGGAGCGCTTGGGCGCAGTCACCGCGAGCGCGCGAACCTTGCCGGCCTTCACCAGCCCGATCGCCGACGGCAGCGAGCTGAAATAGATCGACACATGTCCGCCTACGAGATCGTTCAGCGCCGGTCCGGTGCCCTTGTAAGGAATATGCGCGATGTGGATGCCGGCCATGCTGAGGAAATATTCGGTGCCGAGATGAATTCCGCTGCCGCTTCCGGCCGACGCGTAATTGAGCTTGCCCGGATTGGCCTTGGCGTACTCGATCAATTCCTTGATCGATCTTACCGGCAGCGACGGATGCACCAGCACGACCATCGCGCTCGTGCCGATCAGCCCGACCGGCGCGAAATCCTTGCGCGGGTCATAGCCGACATTGCCGTAGAGCGTCGGCCCGATCGCGAGCGTGCCGGTGCCGCCGAGGCCGAGCGTGTAGCCGTCCGGATCGGCCTTGGCGATTTGGCGCGTGGCGATTGTGCCGCCGGCACCGCCGCGGTTTTCGATCACGATTTGCTGGCCGAGCGACTTGCTCATCTTGTCGGCCGCAAGCCGCGCCATGGCGTCATTGCCCCCGCCCGCCGCATAGGGCACCACCAGCGTGATTGGATGGGAGGGGTAATCGTCCGCGAACGCCGGCACCGGCAACAAGCACAGGACGAAGGCCGTCATCCTGAGGGAGGCGCCGAAGGCGCGCCTCGAAGGATGAACGGCCGTCGCCCTTCGAGGTTCGGCAGCTTCGCTGCCTCGCACCTCAGGATGACGGGAAATTTGCATTTGTGTTTTTTTCATTCCGCTTTGATCCCCGCCGATTTGATGATCGCCGACCATTTGATGTCCTCCTGATCGATGATCTTCGCGTGCTCCTCCGGCGTGGTCGGCATCGGCTCGGCCCCGTCCGCGATCAGCCGCCGCTTGACGTCGTCGGTGGCGAGCGCCGCGCGCAGTTCCTTGTTGAGCCGCTCGATGATCGGCCGCGGCGTGCCTGCGGGCGCGACCAGGCCGTAGGTCAGCACCGCGTCGAAGCCTGGCAGGCCTGATTCCGCGACCGTCGGCAAATCCGGGAACGTCGATGAGCGCTTGAGCGAAGTGCCGGCCAGCGCCCGGATCAGCTTGCCTTCGATCGCCGCGCGCGACACCGGGATCGGATTAAATCCGACCTTGACGTGCCCGCCGATCAGATCGGTCGTCAGCGGCTGCGATCCTTTATACGGAATGTATTGCAGCTTCACGCCGGCCTGATGCGCGAACAGCACCGCGGCGAGATGATTGACCGTGCTGACCCCCGGCGTGCCGACCTGGAACGGCTCGCGCGAGCTTTTCATCAGCGCGATCAGCTCTTTCACGTCTTTCACCGTTACGCTCGGATGCACGAGCAACAACGCCGGCGCCGAAGCGATCAGGCCGATGGGCGCGAAATCCTTGCGCGCGTCGTAGCCGACATTGGCGAACATGTGCGGACCCGTCGCCATCGTTGAGGTATATGCGAGCAAGATCGTGTAGCCGTCGGCCGGCCCCTTGGCGACCGCGCGCGTCGCGACCGTGCCGCTGCCGCCCGAGGCGCGATTTTCAGTGACCACCTGCTGGCCGAGCAAGGCGCTGAGCTTGTCCGCGACCGCGCGCGCCATGATGTCGTTCGAGCCGCCCGGCGGCAGCGGAATGACCAGCGTGATCGGCCTGTTCGGATAGTCGTCCGCCCAGGTCGGCGCAACGGACATGAGATTGGCCAGCAGAATGAATCCCAGGGCCGAGAATCCGCCATATCGCATCGCCATGGCCATTCCTCCTCCGCTCGTTGACTTCCTAACTTCTCATTCCGCCTTGGCGCCCGATGCCTTGACGATGGGGCCCCACTGCTTTTCCTCGCGGTCGATGAGAGCTGCATATTCCTCGGGCGTGCTCGGCGCTGGTTCGGCGCCTTCGCGCGCGAGCCGCGTGCGCACCTCGTTGCTCTTGAGTACGTCATTCAACGCCTTGTTGAGTTTCTCGATGATGGCGCGCGGCGTCCCGGCCGGTGCCACCACGCCATAGCTCAACACCGCCTCGAACCCCGGTACGCCCGATTCCGCGATTGTCGGGATTTCCGGTGCGAGCGCCGAACGTTTGGCGCTGGTGACCGCGAGCATGCGTATTCTGCCGCCCTTATGGTTCTCGTAGGTGGCAGGAATTGGTGCGAACGCCATGGGGATATGTCCGCCGATGAGATCGGTCAGCGCCGGACCGGTGCCTTTGTACGGAACGTGGACGAGTTTGATGCCGGCGGCAGTGGCGAAATATTCACCGCAGATGTGACTGACCGTGCCGACGCCGGCTGATCCATAATTGATCTTGCCCGGATTGGCCTTGGCATAGGCGATCAATTCCGCCACGGTTTTCGCCGGGAACGACGGGTGCACCACCATCGTGTTCGGCGCCGTGCCGATGCGGCCGATCGGCACGAAATCCTTGCGCGGATCGTAGCCGACGTTGGGATAGAGATTCGGGCCGATGGCGAGCGTGCCGCTGTAGCCGAGCCCGATTGTGTAGCCGTCCGGTTCGGCCTTGGCCAGCGACTTGGTGCCGACCGTGCCGCCGGCGCCCGCGTGGTTGTCGATGACGATCTGCTGGCCGAGTGCTTTGCCGAGTTCTTCGCTGATCGAGCGCACCACGATGGTGGTACTGCCGCCGGGCGGGAAGGGGATCATGAAGGTGATCGGCTTGTTGGGATAGTCGTCGGCATTCGCCGGCATGCTCAAGGCGGCAAGCGCGATCAGTGCAAAAAGGCTCTTCGAGCTTCTCATCGATGCTCCTCCCGATATCAGCGCCGCCTATGGGGCTGTTTTCGTCCGGCGCCCTGTTACTGTGGCCTATCCAGCATGATAGATAAATGTATCCGTTAGCGGGAGGCCGAATGACTTGGTCCAGCACATTTGTCGCGGCGTTGAAGGAGAATGACGTCAGGCTCGTGGCTTACGTGCCCGACAACGTCCTCACCCCGCTGATCGAGGGGATAACCGCCGATAATTACTTCATTTCGATCGGCGCGACTCGCGAGGACGAGGCGATCGGTGTCGTGGCCGGCGCCTGGATGGGAGGCATGAAGGGCGTGATCCTCATGCAGACCAGCGGCTTTGCCCTCATTGCCAATGCGCTGGCTTCCCTGGTTGTGCCCTCGCAGATCCCCGCGATCATGGTGGTGTCGGAGCGCGGCACCATGGGCGAGTTCAACATCGGCCAGACCTATGTCGCCCGCACCATGCGGCCGGTGCTCGACGCGCTTGCGATTTCGCACCACACGCTCACCGACGAAGCCACCATGCCGTTCGTCGTCGACCGTTCGATCAAGCAGGCCATCACTACCCAGGCGCCGGTCGCCTTTATCCTCTCGCCGCTGTTGACCGGCGGAAATCCGGCGAGTCAGACGAAATTGGCGAAGAACTGATGTCGACAAATTCAAAAGTGCTCAACCGCGCCGATCTGACCAAACGTCTGGTGGGCAAGCTCAAGCACGACGAGGCGGTGGTCGCCGGCATCGGCAACGCCAACTTCGATCTGTTCGCCGCCGGCCACCGGCCGCAGAACTTCTACATGCTCGGCAGCATGGGCCTCGCCTGCCCGATCGCGCTCGGCGTCGCCATCGCCCAGCCCGAGCGCGGCGTGATCGCGCTCGAAGGCGACGGTTCGATCCTGATGGCGCTCGGCTGCCTCGCGACCATCGCGACCGTTGCGCCGCGCAATCTGACGATCGTGATCTGGGACAACGGCATCTACCAGATCACCGGCAAACAGGCAGCCGCGACCAAAGGCGTCACCGATATCGTGGCAGTGGCGCGCGGCGCCGGCATCGCCAATGCCTCATGGGTGAAGGATGAGAAGCATTTCGACGAGTTGATCGACCGCCGCTTCGACACCGGCGGACCGATTCTGCTCGCGGTCAAGATCGACGATCGGCCGGGCGTCGGAAAAACCATCCGCGACCCGGCATTGATCCGCAACCGCTTCATGAAAGGCCTGGGAACTGGTCGCGGCGGTCCGCTGGATGCGTAACGCTGCCAGCGCTTGTGTGCGCTGTTGCGAGAATGATCGTCCAAGCCGGATTCTGCTTGAGCTGGATCAAAGACAATTTTGAACCATTGCGGTTTGTTTGGACAATAATTGAGAACGGCAGTCAAAGGTGCCAGCCATGATCCGCATTGTGCGCCGGATGGTTTCCATAAGCGTGATTGGTTTTACGCTTTTTGGCAGTCAAGTGTGGGGGCAGGAGGTCGGCAATCCCGAGGCCGGACTCGCCGTGGCGCGACGGATTTGCTCGGAATGCCACGCCGTCCAAGAGCAGGAGGATCATTCCCCGAAATCGACCGCACCACACTTCGTCTATATCGCCAATGTGCCGGGCATGACGGCCATCGCTCTATCGGTGGCATTGCAGCGGTCGCATCGAACAATGCCCAACATCATTCTTGATGCCAATGAAACGCGCGATGTTATCCGTTACATCCTGAGCCTGCAGCGAGCCAAGTGATCCAAGAACGAGCCTCAGTCGGATGTCGCTCAACGTCGTGATCCCCGATCCCGATATGGTGTAGCGCGCGGCGACTCAAAAGTTCAAAAGTTAACGTCTCGACATGGCTGAAGAGTTCGCCCACATGCCGTGTTGCCTCATGTCTGAATAACGCCAGAAACCACCCCTTCAACACAGCGAATTCGCAGTCATTAATAGTTAATATAGTTGATGAACGCCGGTTCTAACCTCAGCAATATTGACGCGCGTCAGACTTGGCAATATTCAACACTCTAAGTTGTGAAGGCAGCCGCTCGCTTGCTTCGTGTCTGCGGACTCCAGCACAATGGATAAATGAACCTGAAATCTCGACTGGAGACATCGATGACAAAAGTATTGAACCTCGCCAAGCGGTTTGCGGCCGACGAAGAAGGCGCCGCCTTGATCGAATACACGGTTTTGATCGGGATCTTGCTGGTTGCCGTCATTGCGACCATCGTGGGAGTCGGTGACTGGGTCAACACCAAGTGGACCACGTTGAACACCACGATCAGCGCACACTAAACGCGATCCGGACGCTCTTGGAAAGAGCGGCTCGATCCAGCCAGACTGGTCTTTGTTGATGACAACGGCGTTTCGACTTGGCCCGCCTCTACGGTCGGGCCAAGCGCGACCGCTGGCCGCGCTCCTTGGGGACACTGGAGACGCTGACATCTTCGTCGAGTATGTGCGGGTGTGCCTTGCACCATCGCTGCGGCTTGGCGATATCGTTGCATCGACAATCTGCCGGCGCACAAGCGCGACGAGGTCTGCGCAATGATCGAAGCAGCCGGCGCGACCCTGCGCTGCTTGCCGCCCTATGGTCCCGATCTCAATCCCATCGAACAGGGTTTCGCCAAGCTCAAGGCTCACCTGCGCAAAGCCAAGGAACGAACCATTCCAGCCCTTTACGACCGCATTGGGCCTCCAAACGTTCCAAGCTAATGAATTCCCGCACTACTTCAAGAAATCCGGATATTCTCCAACCTGATTGAATTTTTCTATAGCAATCGTTCACTCGCGCCTCCGCTTCGCCACCTGCCGCCAGCTCGTCCCTGTCGCACCGAATTTCAATCTCGGCCAAGAGCGCTGCGCTTCCGGTGCGAGACTGCGCCGTGTAACAAAACTGTCGCAACGGCAGCGTATTACCTTGCCTCTTCCAATTGCAATCCGGAGACGTGCGATGTGGCCGAAAACAAAAACGGTGCTGGCATGGACGTGCATGCTGGTCCTGCTTCAAATGATTCCCGCGGGCGCGGAGCAGCGGCCGCACAACTTGATCCTGTTCGTGCCGGACGGCCTCCGCGCTTTGTCGGTGACGCCTGAGACCGCCCCGACCATGGCCGCAGTGCGCGACCAGGGCGTCAACTTGGCCAACCCGCATTCGCTCTTCCCCACCTTCACCATGCCCAATTCCTCCGGCATGTCGACCGGCCACTATCTCGGCGACACCGGCGTCTTCAGCAATACGATCTACACCGCCTATGCCGTCGGCGGCAGCGTGACCCCCTTCATCGAGAATGATGCCTTCCTGGGCGATATCGACGAGCACTTCGCGACCAATTTCGTCAACGAAGACACCGTGCTGAAGGCCGCGCGCGCCCGCGGCTTCAGCACCGCCGCGATCGGCAAGCTCGGCCCGACGCTGATGTTCGACCACACTGAGCGCACCGGCACGCAGACCATCGTGATCGACGATTCGACCGGAACCAAGAACGGAATCCCGATTGCGAAGGAAGCGCAGGACGCTTTGACGGCGGCGGGAATTCCGCTCGCCGCGCCATCGCGCGGTGACAACGGCCCCGCCGGAAATTTCCAAAAGCCTGGAACGAAGGTTGCCAATGTGACCCAGCAGGCCTATTTCGCCGATGTCGCCGCAAAGGTCGTGTTGCCGATGTTCAAGGCACGCAACAAACCCTTCGTGCTCGTGTTCTGGTCGCGCGACCCGGACGGCACCCAGCATAACCAGGGCGACAGTCTCAATTCGCTCACGCCCGGCATCAACGGGCCAACCTCGTTGGCGGCGGTCAAGAACGCCGACGATAATCTCAAGCAGCTCCGTCAGGCGCTCGACGACCTGGGGCTGGCCGACTCCACCGACATCGTGATTGCCGCCGATCACGGCTTCTCGACCATTTCCAAACAGAGTGATACCAGCGAAGCCGCCAAGGCCGAATACAATGACGTCGTCAAAGGATTGTTGCCGCCCGGCTTCCTCGCCATCGATCTGGCCAAGGCCTTGCAATTGCCGCTCAGCGATCCCGATGACGGCAACAAGGCGGTCGCCGACAAGAGCCACCCCAAGCGCGGCAACGGTGTGATCGGCAACGACCCTGCCAAGCCCGACGTGGTGGTGGCCGCCAACGGTGGTTCCGACCTCATCTACCTGCCGCGTCGCGATCGCGCGCTGGCGCGCAAGGTCGTCGATGCGTTGCTCAAGCAGGATTATATCAGCGGCGTATTCGTCGATCAGCGTCTCGGCAAGATCCCGGGGACGTTACCGCTCAGCTCTATCAATATGCAGGGATCGGCGCTCACGCCCGTTCCCTCGATCGTGGTGAGCTTCCGCTCGTTTGCTTCCGGCTGCGACCAGCCTCTGATGTGCGCCGTCACGGTCTGCGATACGACATTGCAGCAAGGGCAGGGCATGCACGGCGCCTTCAGCCGCGCCGACACGATGAACTTCATGGCCGCCATCGGGCCGAGCTTCAAGAAGGGCTTTGTCGATCAACTGCCGGTCAGCAACGCCGATGTCGGCATGACGCTTGTCCATCTGCTCGGGCTCCGGGTCGCCAACAAGGGCCAGCTGGTTGGGCGCGTCATGGAGGAAGCACTGCCGAACGGCAGGACGCGGCCGGTCATGGCGCGTCTGGTTCGTTCCGAGCCTGCTGCCGGCGGTCTGGCAACGACGCTGAAAACCCTGAGGGTGGGTCTGACCAGTTATTTCGACGTGGCCGGCTTTCCTGGTCGCACCATCGGACTCGACGAACAGAAAGCGGCGAACCGCTAGCGCGTCCACCTCAACGTAGCGAAAATCATTCGACCTTCAGGTTCGCCGCGCGAATGATGGCGCTCCAGCGCTCGGTGTCGTCTTTGACGATTTTCGCCATGTCCTGCGGCGAGCCGCCGACCGCGTGCAGATGATTTTTTTGGAAATAGGCCTGCGCCTCCGGCGACTTCAAGGCTTCGTTTATGGCGGCGTTGAGCTTGGCGATGACGGCGGGCGGCGTCTTCGGCGGCGCCGATATCGCGTTCCACGTATCCGAGATGAAATTCGGCAGGCCCGATTCAATGAGCGTCGGGATGTCGGGCAGCTCCGCCAGACGTTGCGCCGTCGTGACTGCGAGTATTCTCGCCGTGCCGGCTTTGTGCTGCTCGATCGAGGTCGCAAGCTCATTGAAGAACACGTCCACGTGTCCGCCGATCAGGTCGTTGAGCGCGGGCGCAGTGCCGCGGTAGGGCACATGGTTCATCTGCGTGCCTGCGGCCTTGTCGAACATCACGCCGGTCAGGTGCGAGGTCGTGCCGTTCCCTTGCGACGCATAATTGATCTTGCCCGGATTGGCTTTCACATAGGCGATGAATTCCGCGACGTTCTTTGCCGGGAAATCTTTTCGCACCAGCAGCGTGTTCGGGATCGCGGTCATCACAGCGACCGGCATGAGTGTCGTCGGATCGAATGACATCTTCTTGTACAGCACCACGTTGGTGGTAATCGGCGCCGGCTGCGAGGCCAAGAGCGTATAGCCGTCAGGTGCAGCGCTCCACACCGCCTCGGCGCCGAGATTGCCGGATTGTCCCCCCTTGTTCTCGATCACGATCGGTTGCCCGATGATCTGCGATACCTTGTCGGACACGATCCGCGTCACGGTATCGACGCCGCCGCCGGCAGGCAGACAGACGATGATCTTGATCGGATGGTTCGGAAAATCCTGGGCTTTTGCCTGCGGAGCGGCAAGCAATGCGGCCCCGGTGACGATCAACGCAAAATATCTCGACATCTTGCAGCCCTCTATCAGCTCGGAAAATTCGCGTCTGAGCGGTGTGAAGCCTGACCCTCTGATTGCCGACCGACGTGGGAAAGTCAATTTGCCACCGTGTCGCGCTTAAAGTGCACCGACAAGTTTTGCCAACAGGCGGTTGGGCTCCGGCGGCAGCGCATTCCCGCGCCAGGCGACATATTGATCCGGCCGCAGCAGCACAAGGTCGCGCTCGTAGAGATCGCGCACAGCTGTGTCCGGCACATCAAGCACTTCAAATGGCACATGGCACGCATGCGCGGCTTGCGCGATGCCGCGCGTGTCCGCCGCCGTGCCACCGAGCCGCAGCAGCGAGAATCCGAAACCCAAGCGGTCGAATATCGAGCTGCCGTAGCCGCGGCCGCGATCGAGCCAGAAATGCGGCATGCGTCCGCCCGGCATGCTGGACGGCGTATAGCGCACATAGTTGTCGGCGGGCGGCGCGCCGTCCTCGGTGATGATCGGCGAGCCGTCATAACGCGCCCCGAGTTGTACCCCGAGCGAGGCGAATTCCTCGCCGAAGGTCGCAAACTGCGCGCTCACGTGCCGCCGTGCCGCCTCGCCTTCGACGCTGTCCTGCTCAACCGTGTCGGGCACTGTCACGCTTGCCAGATGCACATTGAGCTCACGCGCCGCCATCGTGTTGCGCTCGGCCACCGGCCGGCGCTCTGTTTCGTAGGTCTGCAAGAGATTCTTGCCGCCCCAGCCTTGCAAGATGGCGGCGAGCTTCCACGAGAGATTGGATGTGTCGTCCATGCCGGTGTTCATGCCGAAGCCGCCGGTCGGCGTGAACAGATGTGCGGCATCTCCTGCAAGAATCACACGGCCGGCGATGAAATGTTCCGCCACCAGCGCGACGCCTGCGGTCCAGAGCCGATGGTCGAGCATGCTGAGCGGCAGCTCGGCGCCGATCGCGCGGGTGATATGACGCGCCATCGCCTCGTCGCTCGGCGGCGCGTCGGCGTCGTCGCGCGCCTTGGAGAACACCAAAAACTCCTCGTCGCCCCGCAGCGAGATCAGCGTCATGCGCGCGTCCGCGTTCACCGTCCAATATTGCCAGCCATGTCGGTGCTTGAGGTGGTCCCGATATAGTGTCGGCGCGCGCATGTGCGTCGCGATCATGCGGCCGCCGTAATGCGGCGCGTCGAGCTTGGCAAAGCCGTGATAGCGCAGCGCGAGCGAGCGCCGCACGAAACTCCGCCCGCCGTCGCAGCCGACGAGATATTGTGCGCGCCACGTTTCGCGGGCGCCCTTGGCGGAACCGGCGACCGCCTCCGCCTCGAGCGTGACGCCCTTGTCATCGTCGTCGAACTTGTCGACTTGCCAGCCGAAGCGCACCGTAATATTTGGCCGCGTGCGCGCATGCGCCAACAGAAACGCTTCGACGTACATCTGGTTTGCGCGCAGGATCGGCTCCGGCACTTGATCGGTCACGCCCGAGGCGGCGACCATGCGCTGCTTTTCCGCTTCCGACGGCATGCGCAGCCGCGCGAGTTCCCAGCCGGTGATGCGGGTGAAATAGGAGACGTCGGTCGGACGGTCCGGCGGCAGACTGAACGAACGGATGTTCTGTGCAATGCCCAGCCGGCGGTGATGCTCCATCGTGCGCGAATTGTGCGAGGAGCCTTTCGGATGCGGTCGCACCTCTGCTTCGCTGTTGAAGATCACCGACCGCACACCGTAGCGGTCGAGGAATAGCGCGAGCATCAGCCCGACCGGCCCGCCACCGACGATGGCGACAGGAATGTTTTGGGGCCCGCCGATTGACATCTAATCCCGGTATGGCCGGTCGGCGGCGCGGCACCAGTTTTCCCAGGCGCGGTTGAACCACACCTCCGTGGTGGCGGCTGCAACCTTGTCCGCCTCGCCCTTGCTCAGAAATTTGACCTTGCCCATGGCCTCGGCCTGCATCTGCAGTTTGGCGTTCACTTCAAGATAGACCGCCGTAAAGACGGTCGCGCGCAGGCCAGTGCCGACCACCACGCAGCCGTGTCCGCGCATCAACGAGGTGCGGCTCTTGCCGAGCGCCTTGGCGAGATCGCGGGCCATGGCCATGTTGGACACCAGCATGTCGGTGTCGCCGAATTTCTTGCGCTGATCCCAGATCGGCACTTCATGCCCGATCGTCGCGCAGGTGTGCATGATCGGCTTGAGCTTCTTGCCGGTGACGCCGAACGGGATCACGCCAGGGCTGTGATTGTGAATGACCGCCATCACGTCAGCGCGCGCTTCATAAGCCGCGCCGTGGATGAAGCGCTCCAGATATGGTTTGCGTCCGCGTACATCGACCGCTTCACCTTCAAGCGTGAATTCCATGATGTCGGCAGGCTCGACGCGTTCGGGCGCCCGCGCGCGCGATAGCAAAAATCGTTTGGGATTGTCGGGATGCCGCATGCTGACATGCCCGAACGAATCCACAATGCCTTGCTTGGCGAGAATTCGATTGGCCGTCACCAGGTCTTCAATCAGGTCGTCAAGCTTCGACATGTGCGAGTGCTTCCCCTTCGCAGAATTTTCGATCAGAATTTTAGCTCTTGCTTCGGCACCGCGACATTCTCCACGCGCGGTAGATGCGCCTGGTGGCCGTAGAGCCATTCCATGTCGAGGCTGCCTTGCGCGGTCCAGTCCCCCAAGACCTGGTTACGCAATTCGCGCAACACGCCTTCGGCGTGATAGATCTGACCGAATACGCGGGCCATCAGCTGCACGCGCGCGGTGCGCAAGTAGCGCAGACTTTGATATTTTCTGAACGCCGCGGCGTAATCGTCGCCGTGCGCCGCCGCCTGTTCGGCCAGACACACAGCATCCTCCAGCGCCATGTTGCCGCCCTGGGCGAGGTATTGCAGCATCGGATGCGCTGCGTCGCCGAGTAGGGTGACGCGGCCCCTGCTCCATTCCTTGATCGGCGGCCGGTCGCACAGCACCCACATGCGCCAGCTCTCCACCTTCTTGAGCAGCGCGCGGACCGGTTCGCATTTTTCGGCGAAGCGCTGGTGCAGTTCCTCCGGGTCGCCGTAGCTGTCCCAGCCTTCGTCGTAGCGGTCGGAGTGGAACACCACAACCAGGTTGAACAATTCGCCGCGTCGGAGTGGATAGTGCACGAGATGGGTCTTCTCGCCGCCCCACAGGATCATCTTGTTGATGCGGTATTCTTTCGGCCAATCAGGTGTCGGGATCACCGAGCGATAGGCGATGTGGCCGGATACCACCGGCTTGCCGTCGCCCACGATGATCGATCGCACCGTCGACCAGAGCCCATCGCAACCGATCAGCGCCGCGCCGCTGAACGTCTGTCCGCTTTCGGTACGAGCCGTGACGACGCCCGCCTGCTCTGCGATGCCGACCACTTTCTGCGACGTGGTGAGCTGGATCAGGTCGGACTTCTTGGTCGCCTCATAGATCACGTTCAACAAATCGGCGCGGTGCACCACGGCGTAGGGGGCATGGTATTTTTTGTAGAAGCGATGATCGACCGGAAGATCGACGAAGGTCTTGCCGGTCATCGAATCCCGGAACTCGAGGCCCTGCGGAAACACCGCCCACTTGTTGATCTCCTCGGTGATGCCGAGCACCTCGAACATGCGAAATACATTGGGGCCGAGTTGAATTCCGGCGCCGATCTCCTTGAATTCCGGCGCCTGCTCGATCACGTGCGACACGATGCCCTTGCGCGACAGCGCCAGTGCCGCAGCAAGTCCGCCGATGCCCCCGCCGACGATCAGGACCGGTGCCTGACTTCCGTTGCCGCTCATGCGATCTCCGCCACTCGATCACCGTGTTTCTTTTTCAGCGTATAGGCAGGCTCGTAAAAATGCGAGATACTGCCGAAAAGCAAGATAGCCGGGAGCGGAGGAGCATCGACATGGCGACATGGCTACGGGTGTTCATGGCATTTGGATTGCTGGCAGCCGCAGCGCCGGCCAATGCCGAGACGTTTCCTTCCAAGACCATCACCATCGTGGTTCCGGCCCCGCCGGGCGGGGTGACCGATATCATCGGTCGTGCGCTCGCCAGGCATTTCTCCGAAGCCTGGGGCCATCAGGCGATCGTCGAGAACAAGGCCGGCGGCAATAACCAGCTCGCCGCCGAATACATCGCCAAATCGCCGCCCGACGGCTACACGCTGTTTGTCGGGCCGGAGTCGACGTTCATCATGAACCCGAGCCTCTATCGCAAGCTCAACTATGATCCGATCAAGGATTTCACGCCGATTACCGGCCTGATGCGGATCAACCACGCGCTCGTTCTGCATCCGTCGGTTCCGGCCAAGAACGTCAAGGAATTGATCGCGCTCGCAAAGCAAAAGCCCGGCGAGCTCAACTACGGCACGTACGGCATCGGCTCGAGCGGCCATCTCAACATGGAGAAATTCGAAGCCGAAACCGGCACCAAGATGCAGCCGGTCCACTACAAGGGCGCGGCGCCTGCGCTAAACGACGTCATCGCTGGCCATATCCAGCTCTGCTTCGTCAGCGTCGGCAGCGCGGTGCCGCAATGGAAAGGCGGCAAGGTGAATTTCATCGCCGTCGGCTCTCCCAAGCGCATGGCGCTGCTGCCCGAAATGCCGACGATTGCGGAGAGCGGCGTGCCGGGCTTTGAGGCGATCTCCTGGTTCGGCCTGTACGGTCCCGCCGGCATGCCGCCGGATGTCGTCGCCAAGATCAACGGCGAAGTGCGCAAGCTGTTCGACAGTCCGGATTTCAAGAAGAACGTGCTCGATACGCAATATTTCGAGTCGATCGTCGGCACGCCGCAGCAACTGAGCGACTACATGAAAAGCGAAGAGCCGAAATGGCGGAAGGTCATTCACGACGCCAAGATCACGCCGATCGAGTGAGCAGGTAGCAACGATGGCTGCGAAGAAACCGCTCCCTGCCGATCTCGCCAAGTTCCGTGACACCTACGTCGAGCTTTTCGGCACGTTGCCGCCGCTGCCGGCCGCGCGTTTCGACTTCTCCGGCGACGTCAACCCCGAATTTCTGCGCCTGTCGGAAGAGCTGCGCGCGCACGCCTTCTATTCCGACGTGATCGACGGTAAGACCACGCAGCTCATCCTGTTCGGCATGCTGCTGGTCGAGCACAATCAGATGGGAGCGCAGGCGCACGCCACGGCGGCGCGTCGGCTCGGCGCAAGCTGGGAGGAATTGCACAAGGTGGTGGAGCTGGCTTCGACCACCGGCGCCTTCGGACCCGCCAACCAGGGCAGTACGCTGTTGAAGACCCTGCGCGACAAGGAGCAGGGCGCCTAAATCCGGCGGCGTTCATATCTGCTCAGCATTTCAAGCCATTGTGTTCCCGCCCGCGCGGCGCGATCTTGGCCCGGCGCGATGATTCAGTTCGCGCTCATGAGGCAAGCCGACGGCAATGAGTTCGCGCAAAGGGGCCGCGCCCAAACGCAAAGGTGACGAGCAAAGTGCGGCCGGACACGCCTCGATCGGCGAGAAGACTGTTTCCGCGCCGTCTCCGACCACGCGGTTGAGCCATGCCGAAGTCCGCAGGATTTTCTTCGGCCTGATGCTGACGGCCTTCCTCGCAGCCCTGAACCAGACCATCATCGCCACGGCGCTGCCGACCATCGGCCGGTTTTTTTCGGATTTCGAAAATCTCTCCTGGGTCGTGACCGCCTATTTGCTCACCTCGACGGCCGTCGCGCCGCTCTACGGCAAGCTCAGCGATATTTATGGCCGCCGCGCCATGATGCTCACCGCCGTCGGCATATTCGTCGCCGGCTCCGCCGTCTGCGGCGCCGCGCCCAATATGCTGCTGCTCGTGCTGGGCCGCGCTTTGCAAGGTCTCGGTGGCGGTGGCATTCTTCCCATCGCGCAAGCCATCATCGCCGACGTCGTCGCACCGCGCGAGCGCGGCCGCTATCAGGCCTATATGGGCGTGGTATGGATGAGTTCCGGCGTCGGCGGTCCGGTGCTGGGCGGCGTGCTGTCCGAGCATTTCCATTGGTCGCTCGTGTTCTGGCTCAACGTCCCGCTCGGACTGATCGCCGCATGGTTGACGCGCACCTATCTCAAGCGCATCCCGCGTCACGATCGCCGGCACGACCTCGATATCCTCGGCGCCGGCCTGATGATGGCGTCCGCCATTCTGCTTCTGCTCGCGCTCAGCTGGGGCGGAACGCGCTATGGTTGGCTTTCGGGCGCAATCCTCGGACTCATTGCGGGTTCGTTCCTGCTGTCACTCGCCTTTGCCTGGCGGCTGGTGCGCGCGCCCGAGCCGTTCCTGCCGCTGTCCGTGCTCGGCAATCCGGTGATGCGGACGGCCTCGGTCGCCAATTCATTTGCCATGGCGACGTCGATCGGCTTGACCATATTCACCCCGCTCTATTTCGAGATTGTTCAGAAGCTGAGTGCGACCGATTCCGGCTTGGCTCTCATCCCGCTCGCGCTTACAACGCCCGGTTCGCTCATTTCAGGCCGCTTCATGTTGCGCGGTCATCACTACAAATGGGTGCCGATGGCCGGCCTCGCTTGCAGCATCGCGGTGCTGGCGCTGCTGGTCTGGAATCCGGCACCGTCGCTTCCTGCCGTGATCGTCATGCTCAGCATCGTCGGCACCGCCATCGGCATGACCTATCCGGTCGCCACCGTGTCGATCCAGAACGCCTTGCCGCCGCATCAGGCCGGCGTCGCCATGGGCGCGATGAATTTCTTTCGTTCGCTTGCGAGCGCCTTTGCCGTCGCCGTCATGGGCGCGATCATCCTCGCCGGCTTCGGCGTTGCGCCCGAACGCGGCACCTCGGTCTCCGTCATGGCGGCGGCCGTCAGCGCGCAGGGTTTCGACGTGGCGGGCGTGTTCCGTTGGGTATTCCTGGCGGCGCTGGTATTCCTCGCTTGCAGCCTTGCCGGGCTTTTCCTGATGGAAGAGCGGCCGCTGCGCGGATCGGCCACTTAATCCTGAGGGTATTTGTTGTCGAAACAGCCGGATTCGGCCTGACGATTTTCATTAACTGTTCGTGTAAAGCGAAAATTAGCGCATTTCGGTTGGTGTGCTGGCTACGCAGAGGCTTCGCGATCATTTGGCGGCGCCTGACGGATTTGCCGATGCTGATGCTGAACGCGCCGAATCTGATCGACGAGCTTGAGCTCACCATGCGCCATGGATCAGGCGCGCAGCGCGCCGAGATCCTGCAACGTGTCACCCAGTTGTTTCTGCAGAATGCGAATTCGTACGGTGCCGAGCACATCGCGCTGTTCGACGACGTGATGATCCGCCTGATCGAACGCATCGAGCAGCATGCGCTCATTCGGCTGAGCGCCGAGCTTGCGCCGATCGGCAACGCCCCGACCAACGTCGTCCACCGGCTTGCGCGCAGCGACGATATTGAAGTATCCCGGCCGATCCTTCGGCAATCGCCGGTCCTGACCGATGAATTCCTGGTCGAAATCGCGCAGTCGAAGGGCCAGGAGCATCTCGCCGCGATCGCGGAACGCACCCGCGTGGCGGAGAAAGTCACCGATGTCCTGGTCGAACGCGGGAATACTGCCGTTACGATGAAGGTTACCGGCAATGCCGGCGCGCGGTTTTCCCGCAAGGCCTTCCAGCAGGTCGCCGACCGCGCCTATGCGGATGCGGGCCTTGCCGAAATCTTCATAGGCCGATCGGACGTTCCCCCGGATGTATTCGAGCATCTGCTGAGCAAGGCGACCGAAGTGGTGCGTCAGCGGCTCATGAAGAACGTCGATCCGGCGATGCGCGCGCGTATTCATCAAACCCTGAGCAACATCGCGCAGCAGGTCAGCAAGGCCGCGCCCCATCGCAATGGTGGCGCGGACGGACGCTCCGCGGCCACGTTGAACCACCAGGATCTGCCGCGCATGAAATCGCAGCTCGGCGAATTCGCCCGTGCCGGCGACCGCGCGCAAACCATCGAGACGCTGTCCGCGCTGAGCAAGTTGCCCATCGAGACGATCAAGAGCCTGCTGCGTGCCGAGGCGGAAGATGGCGTGCTCATCCTGTGCAAGGCAATCGGGCTCGGCTGGGCCGATGCAAAGCACGTGCTGGTCTTGATGACCGGATCGTCCGCCGAAAGCGGCGCAAATTCAAAACGTGTATTCGACAAATACTACAACCTGAGCGAGGAAACGGCGCTGCGGGTGATCCGGTTCGTGAAGTCTTGCAAAGCCGTTTCCAAGTCCGATTTGCGACGGATGCTTTGATTGTCGTCGCAATGACACAAACATGTTACTAGAACAAAAGTGCAAGAGTGGAACAACCTTAAATATCAGAGGATTAGATATTTCATTAAACAAGTTATCCACAGGATATCAACAAAACTCTCCACAGTTATTGGGATCATTATATCGCTGAGTCCAAGACTAAAATCACATGATGCGGAATATAATCCTTGACAGCGTCGCGCTGCTCCCGTAGAGAAGGCGCACGTTCCAGAATCGCGCCCAACGCCGAAGCGGGGCTGGTTCCTCACCAAAGCGACTGCCGGTCATCCTTCGTTCTTTCACTGCTCTGACCTAGCGGAGAGCAGCCGTGATCATTCGTCAAAATAGATCCAAGACAGTACCCAAGACGCCACCCAAGAAAGCGCTGTCATGCCCGAAGAACAGCGTGGCGGGCACCGGCGCCGAGCCGGCCGGCAATCGCACCGCGCTGATCAAACGGATGTGGCGGGCCGCCGACGCGCAAGTATCCGAAATCGAACATCGCCTGCTGTGCGAGAAGCCGGAGCCGTCCGAGCGCGAGCGCGATGCGCGCGTGCTCGCGGTGCTCGCCAAGACGTTGCGTGAACTTTCCGCGCTCGACGAGACCACGCAGGACCAGCAAGCCGCGCCCGCCGATGACGACGCAGTCCCCCGAGACATGGACGAGCTTCGCCGCTCGCTTGCGCGCAAACTTGAGGCGCTTGTCGGTGGAGAAGCGGCTGACTTACCTGGCGAGCCTGCATGAACGTCAAATCGAAGCGCTGGAAAAATTCTGGGAACTCTTTGCACATCCGCATCAGATGCCGCCGGAGACGCCGTGGTCGATCTGGTTGCTGCTCGGCGGCCGCGGCGCCGGCAAGACGCGAAGCGGCGCCGAATGGGTGAGGGCGCTCGCGCAGGGACTGCCGCCATACAGCGCGAAAAAAATCAGCCCGATCGCGCTCGTCGGCGAGACCGAGCACGACGTGCGCGAGGTGATGATCGAAGGCGTTTCCGGAATTCTCGCCGTGCACGCCCGCCACGACCGGCCGGCCCGGATTTCCTCACGCCGACGGCTGGAATGGCCGAGCGGTGTTGTGGCGCAGGCATTCTCGGCCGAGGATCCCGACAGTTTGCGCGGGCCGCAGTTCGCCGCCGCCTGGTGCGATGAACTCGCTAAGTGGCGGCATGCCGAAGCGACCTTCGACATGCTGCAGTTTGGTCTGCGCTTGGGTGAGCGGCCGCAGCAGGTCATTACCACCACGCCGCGGCCGATCGCGCTGCTGAAGCGCCTGATGACCGATCCTGCGACGGTCGTGAGCCGTGCCGGCACCAAGGTCAATGCGCGCAATCTGTCTCCGCTTTATCTCGACGCCGTTCTGGCGCGCTACGCCGGCACGCGTCTCGGCCGGCAGGAGATCGACGGTGAGATCGTCGACGACCGGCCCGACGCGCTGTGGTCGCGCACGGCGATCGAGAATTGCCGCGTGACCGGCGCGCCGCCGCTCAAGCGCATCGTGGTCTCGGTCGATCCGCCCGCGTCCGCGAGCAGAGGCGCCGACGCCTGCGGGCTGGTCGCGGCCGGCATCGCGGAGAACGGCGTCGCCTATGTGCTCGCGGACGAGACCGTGTCCGGCCTTTCGCCCGCCGGCTGGGCGGCGAAAGCGATCGCACTGTGGCGGCGCGTCTCCGCCGACGCGCTCGTGGTCGAGATCAACCAGGGCGGCGACATGGTGCGCGCGGTGATCGCCGAGGCCGATCGCGCCGTGCCGGTGACGCCAGTGCGCGCCAAGCGCGGAAAATGGCTGCGCGCGGAACCAGTGGCCGCGCTTTATGAGCAGGCAAAAGTGAAACACGCCGGCGTCTTTCCGGCGCTCGAAGACGAGATGTGCGACTTCGGCCTCGACGGCCTGTCATCCGGCCGCTCGCCCGACCGTCTCGACGCGCTGGTTTGGGCGCTCACCGCGCTCTGCCTGGGCGCGAAAGGCGAACCGAGGGTGCGGGGACTGTAATCGTAGTCCGGATTCTTCACTGCACTGCGCAAGAAAAACGGAGGAACACTCGCGGGGCAAACGTCGGAAGTATTCGGTGACACCGACATGTGCGATAGTTGTAAAAAGATTGCCGTTTGTCGGCATGAAATTGGGCAATTCGACGATAACATTCATTGATGCGAGTGGGACACGACTGACCATGCGTGACGGGATTTGGATAAAGGAGTCACAATGAGAAAATGCACTCACTTTGTTGACCTCCCCGATGAAGGCTGGCCGGATCTCAAACTCTTGGAACCTTTCTTCCTTACTGCGGCTGGACGAAACCGGCTAATCAGAAATGGCAACGACAGTTGGGGGATTTCGATTGATGGCGTCGAAGGCACCGAAAATCTGCCACCCTTCAACGGCCGCGTTGACATCGACCTGATGATCCAGGCCAATCCTCGGCTTGGCATTCTGCTCTGCTATCTGAAGCTTGGCCCAAAAGGGAAAGGCGGCTCCTGGTACTCCAAGGGTGACATGACGCGCTTGCACGAATGGGTGCGTTCGACCCACGATGATCGCCTGCCGGTCGGATTGTTTATTCCCTGGGAGAAAGCCTGGTTGGCGGTCAAGGAATTCATTGAACGCGAAGCTGCGCTGCCGATCGGCATCGAATGGATCGCGGTGAAAGACTTGCCGCCGAATACCTTCCCGGCTCCTGACGTGCATCCGAACGCCCTGCGGTCCTGATACGACGGGTTGGCCAATATCCACGCTTTGGCCTTTAGGCTGACCTGCTGCAGGATATTCCGGACGCGGTGGCATCATCTCTCGCAACCGAGAGCGAAACTTTCATGCTTACCTTCCTGAAAAACCTCCTCCGCGCGCCGGAGGAGAAAGCCTCGCGCACCGCGCAGCTCGTGCAGCTTGCCTACGGCACGCACGCGCGCTGGACGCCGCGCGACTACGCGGCGCTCGCGCGCGAAGGATTCGTTCAGAACGCCATCGTCCATCGTGCGGTCAAGCTCGTCGCCGAAAACGCGGCCTCGGTCGCCTATCTGATCTACGAAGGCGCGGCCGTTCGCGATCAGCACCCGCTGCTCGATCTGCTCGCGCGGCCGAACCCGCGCCAAGACGGCACGTCGCTGCTGGAAGCGGTCCACGCCAACCTCCTGCTCGCCGGCAACGCCTATGTCGAGGCGGTCGCGCTCGATGGTGCGATCCGCGAACTCTACGTGCTCAGGCCCGACCGCATGCGCGTCGTGCCCGGACCCGACGGCTGGCCCGCGGCCTACGAATACACCGTCGCCGGCGAGAGCGTGCGCTTCGACCAGAACGTGACGCCGCCGCCCATTTTGCATCTCACGCAATTCCATCCGCTCGACGACCACTACGGCCTGAGCCCGATGGAGGCCGCTGCGGTCGCCTGCGACACCCACAACGCCGCCGCGCGCTGGAACAAAGCGCTGCTCGACAACGCCGCGCGGCCCTCCGGCGCGCTGGTCTATGCGGGTCCCGACGGCGCGGTGCTCTCCGACGATCAATTTCAGCGGCTCAAGCGCGAGCTCGAGGAAACTTATCAGGGCGCGCGCAACGCCGGCCGGCCGCTGCTGCTCGAAGGCGGTCTCGACTGGAAGGCCATGTCGCTCTCGCCCAAGGACATGGATTTTCTGGAAGCCAAGCACACCGCCGCGCGCGAGATCGCGCTCGCCTTCGGCGTGCCGCCCATGCTGCTCGGCATCCCCGGCGACAACACCTATTCGAACTACCAGGAAGCCAACCGCGTGTTCTGGCGGCAGACCGTGCTGCCGCTCGCCAACCGTCTCGGCTGCGCGCTCACGCATTGGCTTGCGCCGGTGTTCGGCACGGACACGAAACTCGCGGTCGATCCCGACCGTATCCCGGCGCTTGCCGCCGACCGTGCGGCGCTCTGGGACATGGTGACGAAGGCGCCGTTCCTCTCGCTCAATGAAAAGCGCGCGCTCACCGGCTTCGGCGCCATCGAGGGCGGCGACAAGCTCTAGAAAGACAACATGGACGACCTCATCCGCATCTTCACCGAGCGCGGCGATCTCGCGCATCTCGCGCTCTTTCTGTGGGCCGCCACCGCATCGACGCTGGCGGTCTTTTCGTTGCGTGGGCTGATTACCGCCACGCGTTGCCTTGATGACTTCGTGCGCGAGCTCACGCGTTTCAACAACCGACTGCGACGTCGCCTATCCGGAGGCAAATGATGGACACCTTGCACACCGTTCTGCGCACCATTCGCGGCGAAACCAAATCGCGCCGCGACCACCTCACCGTGTTCCGCGAATTCTTGAGTCACCTCGACCGCATCGGCCGCCGTAGCCCCCGCCCGCCGCGCGACACCAAGGTCAAGGCCGGCAAGCCGAACGGCCGCACGAAGTAGACTCGTCGGATACGCCGCACTCTTACCCTCCCCTGGAGGGGAGGGTCGGCGCGCATCGAGCTGCTGACGCATTCACCCGCATGCACCTCGCACGATAGCGAGATGCGAGCCGGGGTGAGGTGAACTCAACTCGGCCTTTTCATTGGACATCACCCCGCCCCGCCACGCGCTGCGCTCGTGGCGACCCTCCCCCTCAAGGGGAGGGTGAAGGATTCGGCATGCTCGCACCCATCAGCACACGTCTGTCGATCGCCGATGGCGTGGTCGAAGGCTATGCCAGCCTGTTCGGCGAGATCGACCAGGCGCGCGACATGGTGATGCCCGGTGCGTTCGCTGCGACGCTCAGGCAACGCGGCGTGCGCCGCGTCCCGATGCTGTTCCAGCACGATCCGGCCGAGCCGATCGGCGTCTGGCTCGATCTGCACGAGGACACGCGCGGGCTTTACGCCCGCGGTCGCCTCATTCCTGAAGTCGTGCGCGCGCGCGAGCTGCTCGCGCTGCTTGAGGCCGGCGCCGCCGACGTCCTTTCCATCGGCTTCCGCACCGTGAAGGGCCGCGTCGATCCGCGCACCCGCATCCGCAAACTCGAAGCCATCGATCTTTGGGAGATTTCACTCGTGACCTTCCCGCTGCTGGCGGGAGCGCGCGTCCGCTCGGTCAAGGAAGGGCAGTCCTCCCGGCCGCTTCCTGCCGCGTGGGCGCGCAGCGGCGCGCCGCAGATTATCCGGCTTCCCACGACGCGGGCGATTAGCCGCCCATCATCGCTCGAACGCGAAACGGCTCGCCGCGGTTTCCGGATCTGATCGATGCGCGCCCTGATCTGCAAATTCGAAGCCGAAATCCTCCGGCTGAAATCGCATATCGCACTCATCAATTTCGAGACCGCGGTGCGCCGCTACGCGCTGGTCGAGCAAAAGGCCAATTTCAATCCCGCCCAGCCACGCTGGCCCGCCGGATCGGGCGAGATTAGCGGTCGCTGGTCCGGGGGCGCTGGGGGACCGCTTAACGGAAATTCCGATCACCCGCGTGTCTGGCTGGCGAGTGACAAAGTCCCTGAAACTCCCAAAAAGGCGCCAACCCGCAAGGAGCGGCGCGCACTCGCCAAAGACTATCTCCGTAGATTGGCGGCCCTAGGACGTTTGCTACGAAGAGGTTCCATCATAGGATGGTTGCTGGATTTCGAGCCTGAGATACGATCGTATCAGGACGCTCCGAAATCCTTCATGGAGCTGAGCGAACGAGCGTTGGGCCCTACTGAAGCGGGATACCAGAATCATCATATTGCAGAACAGGACGCAGCGTACAAAGCTGGCCAGGAGAATTGATAGAGTCGACGGTCAACGTTGTGCGCATTCCGACTTGGAAGCACGAAGAAATCACCGGATGGTATCAGACAAAGAGTGACCGTTTTGAGGGCTCTCGCCAAGACAATATTTGGAAGACAAGGATTGGGATGAACGCATACGCGTCGGCTTAGAGACTCTTAAAATGTTCAAAGTGTTAAAGCCATGAAAATTCACAGAGTCAACAGAATGACCGTTGACCAATTGCTCGACCGCTTTGGTGAGATTGGTGTGGCGCAGGACAAAGCACTTCTCGCTAATGCGATTGATAAATTCAACAGTCTTTACGATGAGAAGGTAATCATTGTAGCGGAATTGAAATCTCGAGAAGGAGACCAACGGCGCGCGTTGATGCGCCTTTACAATCATCAAAACATGCAGGTTAGGCTAAATGCGGCAAATGCAACGCTCGCCATTGCTCCGGACGAAGCGCGAAACTTATTGCAAAAGATTGCGGACTCCAATTTTTTTCCCCAAGCAGGCGATGCCGGCATGTCGCTCTGGAATCTGGAACGCGGTGTCTACAAGCCGACCTGATACAAACAGTCTGGATATGCCAGCGACATCCGGGCTGCATCTTGATCGGCTTCCCTGTTGCCCGCATTTCGCTGTCGCTCATGCGGGCTAATACAACTCCTCTAGAATAATCGAAAACATTCTTAACGCGAACGCGCCGGAAACATTGTGCGCGCCGGCCGCCTCGCTTTGCATTCGCGCGCGTTTACTCACATGAGGCAAGACATGGAACTGGAAATTCACGATTCCCTGCAGACAAAGTCGGTCGCGGCGCCGGAAACCAAGGCGATCCACGACGACATGCAGCGCCTGTTCGAGGAGTTCAAGGCCGCGAACGACGAGCGGCTCGCCGCCCATCAGCGCAGCACCGACGTGCTGATCGAGGAGAAGCTCGCGCGGCTCGACGATGAGATGAACCGCAGGTTCGACCAGATTTCGCTGAAGGCATCGCGCCCCGCGCTCGCGGTTGAGAGCAAGAGCGCGAGCGCTTTGAGCCAACGCGAGCACAAGAGCGCCTTCGTCAATTACATGCGCACCGGCGAAACTGCAGGCCTGCGCCAGCTCGAAGTCAAAGCGCTGTCGGCCGGCTCCAATCCCGACGGCGGCTACACCGTGCCGGTCGAGATCGAGATCCAGATCGGCCAGCGCCTCACCGCGATCTCGCCCATCCGCGGCATCGCCGGCGTGCGCACCATCTCGGGCAACGTCTATAAGAAGCCGTTCATGACCGCCGGTCCCGCGGTCGGCTGGGTCGGCGAGACCGACGCGCGCACGCAGACCACGTCGCCTACGCTGGATGCGCTGTCGTTCCCAGCCATGGAGCTCTACGCCATGCCGGCTGCGACCGCGACGCTGCTCGAGGACTCCGCCGTCAACATCGACCAGTGGCTCGCGTCCGAAGTCGAGCAGGCCTTCGCCGTGCAGGAAGGCACCGCCTTCGTCACCGGCGACGGCAGCAACAAGCCGAAGGGCTTCCTCGAATACGCCACGATCGACAACGCCTCCTGGGAGTGGGGCAAGATCGGCTATGTCGCGAGCGGCGCGGCCGGCGCGTTCGCCGCGAGCAATCCTTCCGACACGCTGGTCGATCTGATCTACGCGCTCAAGGCCGGCTACCGCCAGAACGGCACCTTCGTGATGAACCGCAAGACCCAGAGCGTGGTGCGCAAGTTCAAGGACTCCACCGGCGCCTATCTCTGGCAGCCGCCCGCGCAGGCGCTTGGCCGCGCCACGCTGATGACCTTCCCGGTGGTGGAGGCCGAAGACATGCCGGACATCGCGGCGAATTCCTACTCGGTCGCGTTCGGCGATTTCAGCCGCGGCTATCTGATTGTCGACCGCGCCGGCGTCAACGTGCTGCGCGATCCGTTCTCCGCCAAGCCCTATGTGCTGTTTTACACGACCAAGCGCGTGGGCGGCGGCGTGCAGGATTTCGACGCCATCAAGCTGATCAAGTTCGCCGCGTCGTAAAAGGAGAAGGGCAGACCTTTGCCATTCGTGGATGAAGGTCTGCCGCCAAATTACTCCTCTTTCGCTTTAGGCCCTCTAAATGCCAGCCTATCGTTTATCCAGAGGTTGTAGTCACCTGAATGACCGGCTTTGCTGAGCATGTCGAGAAACCTAACAGCCTTATCAATATCGGGTGATCCATACTGTCGAATTCGCCGGCGAGCTATGATGTTACGCCAAACGTACATGCCTGCTCGATGAGACAGTCGATGGTTGAACAACTCACGGAACCTGTAGGCCCACATTAAGGTATCGCTGGCAAACATACCTGTCGCACCATCTACCTCGATGATGCCGACACCAACTACCTCCAGACGGATGATGGCCTTGCTATAGTCGAATCTCTTTTCCCTGCGCATACGGCGCGCGCATCGCAGACAACCAAACGCGTGGTTGAGTTTTGAGAATACGCCTGATCGTTCATTTAAGTCCGCGGCCACTCTTCCGAGTACCTCGATTGCAGGTCATTCGGCAACATGGCCGTCGCGCGTTTGATAAATGCACGCGAAAGCTTCGGCGTAAATTCGACGACGTCATGAGCGACAAGGTGTCCGATAAAAGCCGAGATTGCGGCGGTAAGCGCCACGAGCAAATCTATCAGGATTGCCATGCGAGCACCCCCGCAGCCGTTGTTTGGAGTTCGGCGAGGGCTTTAATCGCCTGCTTCTGACCTTCGCCGGTGAGTTTGTAGTAGCGCCGTCGCGGACGTCCTGCCGCCGATGGATCGAGTTGCTCCCATTCGCTTTTGAGCCAGCCCGCATTCTCCAGTCGCTGAAGAAGTGGGTAGAGGGTCCCGGAACCGATCTTGAGTGTCTTTGAAATGTCGGCGCCGGAGCGGCCTTCGAGGGGTTTCTCGATCATCATCTTCAGCAGCCGCAGCGTTTGGCCCGAAAGTCTGATGTCGCTAGTCATACTCAAGTATCTCCTATCTATCGAGAACCGATATAGGAATATATATCGAATATCGATATAGGGTGTCAAGACTTCAAATATTCCAATCTAATTAATGGCTTAGGGCAGGGTCCGTCCCCACCTCTTCGCCTGTTCCACCACCCACGGCCGGTAAAGCGCGATTGGCGTCACGCCGGTGATGCCGCCGCAGCCTTCGCTCTCGCCGGGGCCGGTCGACCAGCTCACCACGCCGACCAGACGGGGCGTGCCGTCGGTCGCGCGCAGCACCGGGCCGCCGGAATCGCCGACGCAGCCGCCCAGTCCGAAACGTTCGCCGCGCTTGACCGGATCGACTAGGCGGACCTGCATGGCGGTCGGTCGACCGGTGACGACCAGCATCGCCACATGCGGCACGCCGGTGCTGAAATCTTTTCCCGCCACGGTCACGCCGAAGCCCGCGATCTGCAGGCGCTCGCCGGTCGTGAGCGTGTCGCCCGAGGGCGCCAGCGCCACCGGAGAGACATGCGCGGGCAACGGCCGCGCGAGCTTGAGCAGCGCGAGATCGGCGGTGGCGCGGCCGCGTTCGTAACCATGCGGGTCGAAACGCGGATGCCGCACGATGGTCTTGATCGGCACCGATGTCGCATCCGCCGACGGCAGCAGCCGGTAGCTGCCGCCGGCCGCCACGCAATGCGCCGCAGTGAGCACCAGATCGCGCGCGAGCGCGGTGCCGGTGCAGAGCAGCCCGCGGTTTCCGCGCGCGCCGATGATCATGACGATCGGCTCGCCGGCCAGACCGACCTTGCGCGCGCCGCCGACAATGGCGGCAACCGGCGAACTGATCGCAACCGAGCAGGCAAGCGCGAGAATAGGGCGGCCGATCATGCCGTCCGTTGAGCCCGTTCGCGCGGCCTTTGTCAACGTTGAGTGGAACCCATGTCGTCCTTGCTTCTCACCGGCCCCGCAGTCGAGCCTGTCACGCTCGCCGAGGCGAAAACCTTTCTGCGCGTCGCGCATGACGACGACGATGACGTGATCGCCGCGCTCATCGCCGGCGCCCGCGTGCACATCGAGGCGCAAACCCGCCGCGCTTTGATCACGCAAACCTGGCGGCTGACGCGCGATGTCTGGCCGATCGACGGCCGCATCATGGTGCTGCCCGCGCCGCTGCGCGCGCTCTCCGCCGCTCGCATCAACAAGCTCGATGGTACGCAGCAGAACATCGATCCGAACCAGTTAGCGATCGACAAGGCGGCAGCGCCCGCCATTCTCGCATTCGAGCCCGGCACGCTGCCGATCTCCGATCGGCCGGTCGCCGGCATCGAGCTCGATATCGAGGCCAGTTACGGCGACGCCGCCGCGGCTGTGCCCGAGCCGCTGCGTCAGGCGATCCGTCTCCTGATCGCGCACTGGTACGAGAACCGCGGCGTCACCGCCATCGGCCATGAAGTTCAAACGACGCCTCGTCATGGACCGATATCGGCAGCGCGTTCACGCTCGGCGGCGCCACAACGCAGACCCAGACCCAGCTCAGCGCCAATACGGCGGGCTATCGCTACTACCAGTTGCTCGGTATCAGCGGCACGACGTCCAGCTCCGACTTTCTGCGTGAGATCGAGCTCAAGATCGACAATTATTCGGCCGCGGTGACCAACAACATCACAGTGAAGTCGACGGCTCTCGCCGCCGCGGCCGCGCCGAGTTCGGCCAAGCTTGTTGCGCGCACGAAGAACGTCGACGCCATCACCCTCAACACGGATTTGGTTTTTGCGGTCTCGCGCGACAGCGGCACGACCTTCACCAACGCCAGCATGACCGACCGGTTCACCGTGAATTCGATCCACGTGCTCGAAGCAGCGGCGATCGATCTCAGCGGCCAGCCGAGCGGCACCGCGATCAAGTGGAAGGCAACAACCGCCAACAACAAGATGGTCGAGCTGCACGACGTCTATCTCTCCTGGAGTTGATGCCATGAGCGCAATCTGGCTGCACGACGACAACGCATCGCTGATCGCGTTCTACGGCGATCCGTTCAGCCGCGTGTTTGCACAAAACTTGGTGCCGTTCACGCCGCTTTGGCGGATGTACTTTAAGGACAGCGGCAAGGTCGCCCCGGTCCGGCAATTCGTGGTTCATCGCAAATGCTTCGATGCGCTGACCAGAATCTTCGCCTCGATCTGGAACGGCTACGCGCACAACCAGCCCAAGATCGAGGCCTTGAACCTGCATTGGTACGGCGGCTGCTACGCGCCGCGCAACGTGCGCGGCTCCGACAGCAAGCTGTCCTGCCACGCCTTCGCGGCTGCGATCGACCTCGATCCCGAACACGAGCCAATGAACAGGGCGCACAAATCGAACATGCCGCAGCTCGTCATCGACGCGTTCAAGGCGGAGGGTGCTTTTTGGGCGGCGACTTTCGCTCGCGCCAGGACCCGATGCATTTCCAATTCGCAACCGAATAGCCGTCCACTCAGAAAAGGAGATATCTACATGCCGATCAATCTCGACCAAGTTCTCTCGGCCGTGCGCTGGCTGATTACGACCGCGGGCGCCTATTTCGTCACCAAGGGATCGATCTCCGGCGATCAGGTGAATCTGATTGCGGGTGCCGGCGCGGCGATCGCCTCGCTGGTCTGGAGTTTCTTCGTGCACGCCGACTCCTCCACGCCTCCCGGCTCCACCCCGGCCGGCACGTGAACATCGCCACCGCCTTCTCGATCCTTTCCGCTCTGCTCTCGATCGTCCGCTGGCTGATCGAGTACATGCACAAGAAGGAATGGATCGAAGAGGGTTACAAGAACGCCGTGCTCGAGGGCGTCCGCAATGCCGATGCCGCGATCGAACAAGCTAGGCAAGCTCGCGAGCAGGTGCGCGCCGCTTCTGCTCGCGGGGCTGACCCAATGTCAGACGACGAATTCCGCCGCAACGATTGACGCTTCGCGCGTGGCCTGCGGCGCGTTCGCGCCGATTTACTGGTCGGTGCACGACACGCCAAAGACTGTGGCGCAAATCAAGGAGCACAACGCCGTATGGAAAACTCTCTGCCGGAAATCTTCGTCCTGATCCATGCGGGTCGCCCGGCGGCCATCCCGTCAATGAGTGCAGATGTTTCCGATTAATTCGAAGTAAGCCAACTGCGCATCCAAGCTTTCCCCTTCAAATCCCTTCCGAAATCCTCAAGCCGCAAATCTCTCCTGGCAATTCCCGCCGTTCTTCCATCCCCGCGGCACCTTCCTATATTCGAATTGAACATTCATCCTCGGTTCACGCGCCCAAGCCTAAGACGCCCCATGGTCCGACGGCTCACCATCGCAATCGCTCTCCTGGCGCTCGCCGCGTCGCCGCTGCTTGCCGCGGACCAGCAAGCCTGCCTCACGCGCGATGAGCAGCGGGCCGCCGTCACCGACGGCAAGGCGGTTTCGCTGGCCGTCGCCCTCAAGGCGGTCCGGGGCCGGAGCCGCCAAGTGGTCCGGGCCCAGCTCTGCCGCGAGCCAAAAGGCCTCGTCTATGTGCTGACAGTTCTCGCGCGCAGTGGCAAAGTGACCCATGCAAGAGTCGATGCGGCCAATGGCAGCCTGATCGACGAGCTGTAAGCAGGAGGGTCAGCCCGTGCGTCTCCTCGTCATCGAGGACGATCCCGATCTCAACCGTCAGCTTTCGACCGCGCTGACCGACGCCGGCTACGTCGTCGACCGCGCCTTCGACGGCGAGGAAGGCCATTATCTCGGCGAGACCGAGCCCTATGACGCGGTGATCCTCGACATCGGCCTGCCGAAGATGGATGGCATCTCGGTGCTGGAATCCTGGCGCCGCGCCGGCCGCACCATGCCCGTGCTCATTCTGACCGCGCGCGATCGTTGGAGCGACAAGGTGCAGGGCTTCGACGCCGGCGCCGACGATTACGTTCCAAAGCCGTTCCACCTGGAGGAAGTGCTGGCGCGGGTGCGCGCGCTGCTGCGCCGCTCCACCGGCCACGCCAAGAGCGAGCTCAATTGCGGACCGGTGCGCCTCGACACCCGCACCGGCCGCGTCGCGGTCGACGGCAATCCGGTGAAACTCACCAGCCACGAATACCGGCTGCTGTCCTACCTGATGCATCACGCCGGCCGCGTGGTGTCCCGCACAGAACTCGTCGAACACCTTTACGACCAAGACTTCGACCGCGACTCCAACACCATCGAAGTGTTCGTCGGCCGCATCCGCAAAAAGCTCGGCGTCGAGATCATCCAGACCGTACGCGGGCTCGGCTACCTGCTCAGTCCGCCGACGCAGCCCAATGCGCCCAATGCGCCCAGTGCGTGATAGCGCGGATAAGCATGATCCCGAAAAGTGTGAAACGGTTTTCGGATAAGATCATGCGCAACAAACAGCCATGATCCCGAAAAGTGTGAAACGGTTTTCGGATAAGATCATGCGGGTAGAATATGCGCGCTAACTCTCTTGCGCTGCGGCTGTTCCTCATGGCGACCGGCTGGATCGTGGTGATCTTGCTGGTGACCGGCTTGGTTCTCTCCTCGCTCTACCGCCAGGCCGTCGAGCGCGCCTTCGATCACCGGCTCGACGGCTATCTGCGCACGCTCGTTGCCGATCTCGCCACGCCCGAGGACAACGGCGCCAATTTCGCCGCTTCCCTCGGCGAACCGCAGTTCAATCTGCCGCTCTCCGGCTGGTATTGGCAGATCACGCGGCTCGATTCCGCAAAGGTCGACGTGCGCTCGTCGCGTTCGCTCTGGGACGGCAAGCTGCCGCGCCTTGCGAACGACGACGTCGCGGCCGTTCGCGGCGGCACGCGGCTCGGCTATGTCGTGGGTCCCGAGGACCAGAAATTGCGGCTGATCGAGCGCAGCATCGATCTCGGCGAGGACGGCAAATATGTCCTCGGCGTTGCCGGCGATGCTTTCGAGATCGACGACGAGATCGCCTCCTTCGATCGCGCTCTCGTCATGACGTTCGCCATTTTGGGTCTGGTGCTGCTGCTCACCACCATGTTCCAGGTGCGCTTCGGCCTTTCTCCGCTCAAACGCATCTCGGCAAGTCTTGCGTCCATACGGTCCGGCTCCGCCGAACGGCTGGAAGGCTCTTTTCCGATCGAGATCGCCCCGCTCGCGCGCGAAACCAATGCGCTGATCGAATCCAACCGCGAGATCGTCGAGCGCGCGCGCACCCATGTCGGCAATCTGGCACACGCGCTGAAGACGCCGCTCTCGGTCATGCTCAACGAGGCGAACGCGCGGGCGGACGATCCGCTTTCCGGCAAGATCGTCGAGCAGGTCAACATCATGCGCGATCAGGTGTCGCGCCACCTCGAACGCGCGCGGCTCGCCGCCCGCACCGCGGTGATGGGCACGATTACCGACGTGGTGCCGGTGGTCAATGCGCTTGCGCGCACCATGGAGAAGACCCATTACGGCAAGACCCTCGCCATTGCGCTCGACCTGCCGCCCGAGGCGCGCTGTCGTAGCGAACGCGCCGATGTCGAGGAGATGATCGGGAATTTGGTCGACAATGCCTACAAATGGGCGAGCGCGCGGGTGGCCATCGAAGTGGGGCTCGAGCGGCAGGCGCCGAACAAGAGCGTCGTGCGCATCGTGGTCGACGACGACGGTCCGGGGCTGACGCCAGCCGAGCGCGCCCAGGTGGCGCAGCGCGGAAAGCGTCTCGACCAGAGCAAGCCCGGCTCAGGTCTTGGCCTCGCGATCGTCGTGGAACTCGCCACCCTCTATGGCGGCAACCTCACCCTCGGCTCTTCCCCCATCGGGGGCCTGCGCGCCGAGCTCACCCTACTGGCGGCGACCTGATTTCGCCTTCTTCGCCGTCTTCCCTGAAGACTTCCCCGCCTTCTTCGTCCCCCACAATTCCTTGCTCGCCAGCCGCGCACCCTCCGACAGCGCGTCGAACTTCGCCCACACGATGCTCGGGTGAACCTCCTTCGAGCTCGCGAACGTGGCGAAGCCGCAATCCGAGCCGGCGATCACATTCTCTCGCCCCACCATCTTCGCGAACCGCCCGATCCGCTCGGCGATCAGTTCCGGGTGTTCGACCAGCACCGTCGAATGGCTGATCACGCCCGGGATCAGGATCGCGCCCTCCGGCAGTTTCGCGCTCCCCCAGATTTTCCACTCGTGCTCATGCCGCGGATTCGCCGCCTCGAACGAATAGGCGCCCGCCCGGATCTTCAGGATGATGCTGATGATGTCCTTCACCTCCATGTCGTGCACGCGCGGCCCCATATTGATGCCGTAGCAGGTGTGGTGGCGGATCTTCTCGCGCGGAATTCCCCTCAGCGCGTGATTGAGCGCCTCGACGCGCTTCTGCGCCCAAATGCGACAGTCCTTGATCGTTGCCGTGGGGTTCACGAGGTAATAGGACACGAGCCGCGGATCGTCGACCTGCAACAGAAAGCCAGCATCCACGATCGCCTTGTATTCCTCGCGCATCGCCTCCGCGATCGCGAATACGTAGTCATCCGAATTCTTGTAATACGCGTTGCGATTCCACTCCTCGACGTTCGAAGGCGAAATCGCCGGCATGAACACGTCGGAAACCTTCACGCCGATCAGCGCCTCTTTCAGGTTCGCGATGTCGCGCTGCAGGCGCGCCTGCCCCTTGTAGGTGACCGGCCCGGTGCAGACCATGCGGTTCTGTCGCGCGCCGACGTGGCCCTGCGCGTAGAATTCCGGAAACGACATGGCCTCGCGCGAGCCCGCCCACGGACTGCGCGGCTTCGCCTCCTTGTCGACCTCGAACCCGCCCAGCCGTTCGTTCACGTAGGTGACGAAACTCGGCTTGGAATATTCGCCGTCGTCGATGATGTCGATGCCGAGCTCGATCTGCTTGCGCACTACGCCTTTGACTGCCTCGCGCACCGCCGCGGCCTGCGCCTGCTCGTCCACCGGCTTGCCTTGCTCGCGTGCTGCGATGGCCTCGAGCAGGTTTGCCGGCCGCGGCAGCGAGCCCGCATGCGTGGTGAGGATACGATCGATGCTGCGGTTCATTTTTCCTCCTCCACAAACAGCGGCTTCGCGCGAAAGCATCCGGCAGGCTAACATACTGTCGCGACAGAGTTTTGCCCCAATCCTCGCTATTAATTCAGCATTCAGTAAGAGGGCGGACCTATGGTCGCCGCACGGCGGCATGCGCTAAAAGCGTAAGCAGGTCAAACGGGGGAGATTCTCATGCTTTCAGCTCGGATCATTGCAGTCCTGTTGGCAGGTGCGAGTGTGGCAGCCTGTGCCGGTGGCACCATAGGCGGCCCCAAGGAAGACACCGGAACTCTCGTCGGCGCCGGCGCGGGCGCGCTCATCGGATCGCAGATCGGCGGTGACACGCGTGCGCGCGTGGTTGGCGCCGTGGGCGGCGCCTTGATCGGCGGCCTGATCGGCAACCGCATCGGTGCGGCCATGGACGATGAGGACAAGAAACGCGCCTATGCGGCGCAGATGCAGGCACTCGAATCCGGCCCCTCCGGCGCGCCGGTCGCCTGGCGCAATCCGGATTCCGGCCGTTACGGCAACATCGTGCCCGGCCCGGCCTATCAACAGCAGGGCATGACCTGCCGGCCTTATACGCACACCATCTATATTGACGGCCGTCCGCAGGTGGCGCGCGGGTCCGCTTGCCGCAATCCGGATGGCACCTGGCAGCCGGTCGGCTGAGCGCCCATAAAACAGGCGGCAAAATCGCGACGGGTGGCCTCCGGGCCGCCCGTTTTCATGAGTTTTTAAGGCTCGCGGCTGTATCAAAAATCCTTCTGAATCAGCACGTGGGGCCGGGATGCTCGGACTAGGGCTGCCCGTCGAACGGTTGCGGGAATTCCTCCAGGAACTCAATCCGGAGGCGCGCGCAATGCTCACCGCCGAGCTTGAGCGCAGCCTGTTGCGCGGCGAGGACACCGCCGGCGCCGAATTGGTGCTCAACGAATTGCGCCGCTCCTTGCGTGAAACCGGCCGCCGCAGCCCGCGCATGGGCCATCCGGCGCGCTTGTTCTTTCTGCCGATCGAGCCGTTCCTGGTCGATGATGCGCTCGAGCATCAGCACCCCGGCCGCATTGCGCGCGCAGCCCTCGAACCGATCTGGCAATGGATTTCCAATGTCGTGATGCAGACGTTCGTTGCGACCTACAACGAACAGGTCGATCGCGCGATGGCGGCCAACGATACCGCCAAGGCCGCGCAGCTTGCGCGCGAATTTCAGGACGCAGCGGCGCCGCGCCTGCAGATCGCGCTTGACGGCGTCAAGAATGACGACCGCGCGCTGCGGCGATTTACGCTTGAGGTCGGCACTCCGCTTGCCTGCGAAGACGTTCAGATCATTCTCGGCGTACTGCGGGCGCGTGACCGCCTCGCGGCGCTCGGGGCGCAGATGCAGCGTCACATCAAATCGCTCGCGGGAGAAACGCTCGACAGCGTGAAAGCGCTGCTCGATTCCCCCGCCGGCCGCAGCCCGGATGTCTTCCCCTTCGCGCTGATCATGGTGATGAACCGGCTGGTCTCGCCTTGGCAGCTGATCCGCCTCGCGACCAATGCCGCCGGTAGCGATATTGCCGTGCGCATCGCCGACACGCCTTACGCCTCCTGCGTCACCATCGTGCTTGCGGAGATCGAGCGCATGGTCGGCGAACTCGCCGCCGATCTCAAAAGCGGCCGCGGCGTCGCGGTCTCAGCCATGCTGAAGGACGTACATGATGCGGTCCGTGGCGTGCGCACCGAGATCAATTTGTCCGGCGATACCGCCTGGTCCCGTCAACTCGCCGCCATCCTCACGCAAATCTCTCAAGCCTTGACCGCGGTCATCGAGCTCATCCCCGGTCGCGTCCGCCGTCTGTTGCGTCAGAACAAGGAGTCTGCGCCGAGCGCGCGGCTCAATTCCGACGACGTCGCCGAAACCGAAGCCCTGGTCGGATTTGTCACGACGTGCCGCAATTACGCGAGCGAGCTTGCGGTCAACGAGATTACGGTGCGTACCTGTTCCGACCTGCAGCAATATCTCGACACCACCACGCATACGATGCTCGATGCACTCCGCGTCGCCAACAAGGCCGAGCGGCCCCATTTGCAGTCGCAGGTCGATGCCGCGGTGCGCTTTTGCGCCAAGCTGTTCGGTCAGGAATATGCCGCCCTGCTGGCCAAGGCAGCCGAGGTGGCCGCTCACGAGCCCGACCGCAAGGTCGCAAAGGTCTGAAGCGATTTTTGTCCGCCGGAATTTTCAGGCTGCGACTTTGATCGTGCCGTCGCGGTTGTCGACCATTACTGGCGAATTGAGATACTCGATCTGCGGCGCCGAGCCATATTTGTCTTTGACGAATGCCTTCCACTCCGGCGTATAGACGCGATCGGCGTCCGCCCGCGAATTCCAGACATAGACGCCGCCGGCGCGGCGGCCGTCCTCGCTCAGGATGTAGTTCTTGCGCAGCAGGCCGGCCATGCCTTGATACTTCGGCGCCGTCGCTTGAAAGGTCTTGGTGATCTCAGCCAGCGTCGTGGGTTTTGGCAGCTGGAATGTTACAATGGCGACGATCATATATTCCTCCTGGCGCTCATGCGATCGCGAATAGAGCTATTTTGCGACCGGCGCCGCATGATGTAAACCCTTCGCCATGACGCTGTGGTTCGTTCTGGGTTTGATGACTTTGGCGGCCGTGTTCGCCGTGTTGTGGCCGCTCTCGCGGCAACACCAGGTGCGCAGCGATGACGATCTCGCGGTCTATCGCGCCCAACTCGGTGAAATCGAGGCCGATCGCGCAGCCGGACGCATCGGTGAAAGTGAAGCGGCGGCCGCCCGCCTCGAAGTATCGCGTCGGCTGATTGCCGCGGCCGACCGCGTCACAACCGTCGTTGCACCGGCGGACTCGCCCTGGCGCCGCCGCGCGATTGCGCTCGTCGCGCTCGTGGCGCTGCCGATCGGCGCCACGGCGGTCTATCTGAAGCTCGGTTCACCCACGGAACCCGGCCAGCCGTTCGGCTCGCGCACCGACAGCCGCCTGGAACAGCAATCGATCGACAATCTCGTGGCCCGCGTCGAGGCGCACCTTGCCGATCATCCCGACGACGCCGAGGGCTGGCAGGTGCTTGCGCCGGTCTACATGCAGCTTGGCCGCTTCGATGATGCGGTGAAGGCGCGCGAGAACGCCATGCGCATCCTCGGCGCTAACGCGGAACGCGAGTCAAATCTCGGCGAAGCGATCACCGCTGCCGCCGGCGGTACGGTGACGCCCGACGCCAAAGCCGCGTTCCAGCGCGCGTTGAAGGGGAATCCGAACGACTTCAAATCGCGGTTTTTCCTCGGGCTTGCCGCCGAGCAGGAGGGCAAGCCAGCAGAAGCATCGGTGATTTGGCGCGAATTGCTGGCCGCGTCGCCGCCTGATGCCCCCTGGCTCGGCGTGGTGCGGCAAGCGCTCGCGCGCGTCGATGGTTCACCGCCGCCCGGTCCGAGCGACAAGCAGATTGCAGATGCCAACGAACTCAGTTCGGACCAGCGCACCACGATGATACAGGGCATGGTCGCACGTCTCGCCGAACGGCTGAAGAATGACGGCTCGGATCTCGACGGTTGGCTACGGCTGTTGCGTTCCTATATGGTGCTCGGCGATCGCGAGAAGGCGATTGCGGCTGCTGCCGATGCGCGCCGCGCGCTCGCCTCCGATCCGGACAAGCTGCAGCGCTTGAATGACGCGATCAAAGGCCTCGGCCTCGAAGGATAGAACGGCAATGACCCGCAAGCAGCGGCGCCTGGTGATGATCGGAAGCGGTCTTGGCGTGATTGCGCTCGCGGCCGCGCTGGTCTTGAGCGCTCTCAGAGATTCGATCGTGTTCTTCAACTCGCCGACCGACGTGGTGGAAAAACATGTCGCGCCCGGCTCCCGCATTCGCATCGGCGGCCTGGTCAAGCAGGGCAGCGTCGTGCGCGGCGAAAATCTCGCGGTCCGCTTTGAAGTCACCGACGGCAATCGCGAGATCGCCGTTACGTACCAAGGAATCCTGCCGGATTTGTTCCGCGAAGGGCAGGGCATAGTGGCCGAAGGCGTGCTCAACCAGTCCGGAACATTCAGGGCCGATTCGGTCCTCGCCAAGCACGACGAAAAATACATGCCGAAAGACGTGGCCGACGCTCTTAAGAAACAAGGCCACTGGAAGGACGATTATGTGAAGACAAGATAGTGCTTTCGTTTTGTCGGCGGTCAGCACCGCAACATGCCTTCTGCCCGTTTGGCCGCATCTTCGAAAAATTAAATTATCTTCGCAATTTCAATATCTTGCGAATTTTCGCACAACCTTACCGAAGTTTAATCCGGCAGCCATTCACCGGTAAGGCCGGCCTCCTCATCTTCGTGTCCAGAAAAGATGCCGTGGCGCCGGGAGTCTCCCGACGAGGCCAGCATTATCCGGAGACATCTTATGACCGACAGCCGAAATTCGCTGCTGCGCAGGCTCTCGCCGCGCCGGCTTGCGTTGCTTGCGACCACCGTCCTTGGCATGACCACCGGCGCGCTGATCATTGCGCCGGCCGTTGCGCCCAATAGCTACGCCGTCTACGCGCAGACCCAAGGGCGTCCGGTCGGCTTTGCCGACATCGTTGAAAAAGTGAAGCCTGCGGTCATTTCCGTGCGCGTGAAGATGGATGTCACGCCGCAGCCGAGCGCGGACGATTCGCCGTTTCCCCCCGGCTCGGAGATGGACCAGTTTTTCCGCCGCTTCGGCGGGCGGCCTGATGGCATGCCGGCTCAGCCGCGCGGGCACGGTTACGTGACGGGGCAAGGTTCGGGCTTCTTCATCACATCCGATGGCTATGCCGTGACCAACAACCACGTCGTCGACAAGGCGACCAGCGTCCAGGTCACGACCGACGATGGCAAGACTCACATCGCAAAGGTCATCGGCGTTGATCAGCGCACGGATCTCGCGCTCATCAAGGTCGAAGGCGGTAATTACCCCTTCGTGAAACTGTCCGAGCGCCCGCCGCGCGTCGGCGACTGGGTGATCGCGGTCGGCAATCCGTTCGGCCTTGGCGGCACGGTCACCGCTGGCATCGTGTCGGCACGCGGCCGCGACATCGGTTCTGGTCCGTATGACGATTACATTCAGATCGACGCGCCCGTGAACAAAGGCAACTCCGGCGGTCCGACTTTCGACGTGGACGGCAACGTAATCGGTGTCAACACGGCGATCTTCTCGCCTTCCGGCGGGTCGGTCGGCATTGCCTTCGCCATCCCCTCCGACACCGTCAAGACGGTTGTGGCCCAGCTCAAGGAGAAGGGCTCGGTGCTGCGCGGCTGGATCGGCGTGCAGGTGCAGACCATCACGCCTGAGGTTGCGCAGAACTTCGGCCTCAAGCGCACCGATGGCGCGCTGGTGACTGAGCCGCAACAGAACGGCCCGGCCGACAAGGCCGGTATCGAGACCGGCGACGTCATCGTTTCGGTCAACGGCAGCCCGGTGAAGGACTCTCGCGATCTCGCCAAGCGCATTGGTAGCATGCCACCCGGTACAACGGTCAGGCTCGTGATTGATCGCAAAGGGTCGGAAAAGACCATCACGCTGACGCTCGGCGAACTGCCCAACGTCCGCGAATCGCGCGTTGAGCCTACCGGCCGCGACCAGCAGCGCTTTCGCAATCGCGATCAGGACGTTCAGCGTCCCGACGATGGCAGCCGCAATTTTCGCAACGGACGGCGTGGCGACGACCAGTTTCGGTCCGGCCGCGACAATCAGGATGATGCCGATGTCGCTCCCCGCAGTGACCGGAGGCAGTTCCGCGACCGCGACCAGTTTGCCGAGCGCGACGACCGACAGCGGGGCAATATGCCGCGGCTCGGCCTCTCGCTTTCGCCCGGCGGTAGCGAAGGCGTAGTCATCGCGGCGGTCGAGCCGGACAGCCTGGCCGCGCAAACCGGTTTTAAGGCCGGCGACGTGATCATCGAGATCGGCGGCGCGCCGGTTTCGTCGCCGCAGGATGTGCGCCGTGCGCTCCGCGCCGCGCGCAACGATGGCAAGAACACCGTGGAAGTGCGGGTCAAGTCACAGGACGGGACACGAACGATCACCGTCCCGCTGATCCGCGTCTGAGGAGATTGCAAATGGTTTGGTGCGTCCCGTCGGCATTCGTCGCCCCCGCTGGCGGAGCGGACCGAGGGGGGGCGGGCATTACGTCCGCCCCCCTGCCTATTTGAATCTCGCTGCCCGGCATAGAGTCCCCGCCGGGTCCGAGGTAGGCCAAGGGGCGGTGGAGGCATCCACCGCCCCTTGCCACGTAGCTTGAAAAGCAGCGCATGATGGCGCGGATTCGGCTACAATTGATTGCAGTTGATGAGATTGCGATGCGCCTCCTGATCGTTGAAGACGACCGCGACGCAGCGGATTATATCGTGCGTGCCTTTGCCGAGGTCGGTCATGTCGCCGACCGCGCCACCGATGGCGAGGAAGGCTTGGCGCTTGCGCTCGACGGCCAATATGACGTGCTGATCGTGGATCGCATGCTGCCCAAGCGCGACGGCCTGTCCCTGATTGGCGAGCTGCGCGCCAAGGGAGTCGACACGCCCGTGCTGATCCTTTCCGCGCTCGGCCAGGTCGATGACCGCGTTCTCGGATTGCGCGCCGGCGGCGACGACTACCTGCCGAAGCCTTATTCGTTTCAGGAATTGCAGGCGCGGGTGGAAGTCCTGGCGCGCCGCCGCGGCGGCCGCGGCGAGGAAATGGTATACAAGGTCGGCGACCTTGAACTCGACCGCCTCTCCCACCAAGTCACGCGTGGCGACGCCGAGATCGTCCTGCAGCCGCGGGAATTCCGGCTGCTGGAATATCTCATGAAACACGCCGGGCAGGTCGTGACGCGAACCATGCTGCTTGAAAACGTTTGGGACTACCATTTCGACCCGCAAACCAATGTCATCGACGTGCATATTTCCCGTCTGCGCTCAAAGATCGACAAGGGCTTTGAGCAGCCGCTGCTGCATACGATCCGCGGCGCAGGATACGTGATCCGTGACGGCGCTCGGTAAGTTGTTCCGCACCACGGCGTTCAAGCTGACGCTGGTCTATCTCACGGTCTTTGCGTTGTTCGGGGCCTCGCTGATCGGCTACTTCGCGTGGAATACGCGCCGCCTTGCCACCGAGGAAGCCACCCGCATCATCAATGCCGAAGTTACATTTCTGACCAATGTCTATAATCAGTTCGGCTTGAGACGGCTCGCGACCATCGTCGAGAACCGATCACGCCGTCCTGGCTCGAACCTCTACCTCGTCACCATTCCGACCGGTCCTGCTTTGGTTGGGAATGTCAGCACTTTGGGGGAGGGCGTTCTCCAGTCTTTCGGCCTGCATGAAACCATCTATCGGCGGCTTGAGGATCCCGATGGCAGCGAGCATCACGCCATCGTTCAGGTCGCCGAGCTTCCCGGCGGCTTCCGTCTTCTCGTCGGCCGCGATCTGGAGGAGCGAGAGCGGCTCTATCACATCATCATCGCCACCGGACGCTGGTCGGTCGCGCTCGTGATCGTGCTCGGTTTGGCCGGCGGCTTTTTCGTCGCCCGCCGCGTGCTCAGGCGCGTGGACGCCATGACCGAGACCACACGCACCATCATGGTGGGCAATCTGTCCGGCCGTCTGCCGGTCAACTATTCCGATGACGAGCTTGATCGCCTTGCGGTCAATTTGAACATCATGCTCGAACGCATCGAGATGTTGCTGAAAGGCTTCAAGGAAGTCTCCGACAATATCGCCCACGATCTGAAAACCCCGCTGACACGGCTGCGCAACCGCTGCGAGGAGGCGTTGCGCACCGGCAAGGGCGAACAGGAATATCGTGCTGCGCTCCATGCCACGATCGAGGAATCCGACGGGCTGATCCGAACCTTCAACGCGCTGCTGATGATCGCGCGCGCGGAATCGGGCGAAGCCAGCACGCCGATGACCGAATTCGACGCCGCCGACATCGCGCGCGGCGTCGGCGAGCTCTACGACCCGCTCGCCGACGACAAGGGCCTCGCGCTCAAAGTGGAGGCGGCCGATCCGGCGCCGCTCAAGGGCAATCGCGAGCTGGTCAGCCAGGCGCTCGCCAATCTTGTCGACAACGCCATCAAGTACAGCGGTCCCGCGAACGGCGCGCACAATGGGTCCGAAGTCTTGATCAAGGCGCAGAATGAGGGCGACCGCATTATTCTCACCGTGGCCGACAACGGCCCCGGCATCCCCGCGGCCGACCGCGGCCGCGTGGTGGAGCGATTCGTCCGGCTCGAACAAAGCCGGACCGAGCCCGGCTCCGGTCTGGGTTTGAGTCTTGCGTCCGCGGTGGCGCGGCTGCACGGCGGCGAACTCAAATTCGAGGACAATCACCCCGGTTTGAAAGCCGTCCTGGCGCTGCCGCGTGAGGGGCCGCATCTGCCGCTGGTCGCGCAGCCGGTCGCCGCACAGTAACCCGCCTCCCAATCCGCCCGCGGCTGGGCTAAGTCTGCCGTCATGAGGAAGCCGGCGAAGCGGGCCGCGAAAAAGCCCGTGGCAAACAAGCCCTTGGCGGCGAAGCCCGCAGCGAAAAAGCCCGCCGGGTCAAACCGGCAACCGCGTGGGCTCGCCGACGCTATTGCCGCTGCGCCGCGACTGAGTTCGGCGAAAGAAGCCCGCGCGCGTGTTGCCGACTGGCTTTCCGCCATCGCTCGCACGCCGGCAGGGAAGTCCCTCAAGCAACTCGCCGACGCGCTGCCCAGGCTTGTCACGCTGCTCGCGAGCCTTGCGGAATCCTCGCCGTTTCTTTGGGACCTGTGCACGGCCAATCCGGCACGCCTGCTGGTCATACTCGAAACCGATCCGGCTCGGCATCTGCCGGCGTTGCTCGCCAAGACCGCGCGCGCGGTCGCGGCTGCCTCGAGCGAAGCCGCGGCCATGCGTCTGCTGCGCCGCATGAAAGCCGAAGCCGCATTGCTGATCGCGCTCACCGATATCGGCGGGATTTGGCCGGTGATGCGCACCACCCAAGCGGTGACGGACGTGGCGGATTGCGCGGTCGCTTCCGCGATCAAATTCCTGGTTGCCGATGCGGTTCGCCGCGGCAAACTCAAGGCGGATCCCGTGCGGCCCGAGGCTTGCGGCATGATTGTACTCGCCATGGGCAAGATGGGCGCGCACGAGCTCAACTATTCGAGCGACATCGACATCATCGTGCTGTTCGATCCCTCCGCGTCCGCGCTGACGGATAAAGACGCCGCCGCCGCATTCTACATTCGGCTGACGCGCGGTCTGGTTAAGCTGCTGCAGGAGCGCACCCCGGACGGCTACGTGTTCCGCATCGATTTGCGCTTGCGGCCGGACCCGGCCTCGACCCAGCTCGCCGTTTCGCTTCCCGCCGCGCTCGATTATTACAGCACCGTCGGCCAGAACTGGGAGCGCGCCGCCATGATCAAGGCGCGCGCCTGTGCCGGCGACATTGCCGCCGGTGAAGCATTCCTCAACGCGCTGTCGCCGTTCGTCTGGCGCAAGTATCTCGATTTTGCCGCGGTCGCCGACATTGAGGCGATGAAGCGTCAGATCCATGCCTATCGCGGCCACGATGAGATCGCGGTCGAGGGCCACAACATCAAGCTCGGCCGCGGCGGCATCCGCGAAATCGAGTTTTTCGTGCAGACGCAGCAACTCATCGCCGGCGGTCGCCATCCCGAATTGCGCAAGCGCGAGACGCTTGCCATGCTCGAAGCGCTCGCGGCGAGCGGCTGGATCGATGGCGCGGCGCGCGACGATCTCGGCGCGGCCTATCGTTTTCTGCGCACCATCGAGCATCGTCTGCAGATGGTCGCCGACGAGCAGACCCATTCGTTGCCCTCCGAAAGCGCCTCCCTCGACCGCTTCGCCCGCTTTGCCGGTTTCCGTGGCCGCGACGATTTCGCGCAATCGTTGCTTGGCCATTTGCGCAAGGTCCAACACCATTACGCGCGCCTATTCGAGGACGCGCCAAAACGCTCAGGTGAACGGCCCAAGCTGTCATTCCCTGAAGCTGCCGACGATCGCGAGACGCTCGACTGGCTTGCCGAGCATGGCTTCAAAAAGCCGCTCGAAACCTCCGCCACCGTTCGCGGCTGGCTTGCCGGCGGTTACGGCGCGCTCAAAGGCGCCTTCGCGCGCGCGGAATTCGCCGAATTCCTGCCCATGCTGATCGACCAGCTCGCGCGTCTTGAGCACCCCGACGCCGCGCTTGCCGCTTTCGACCGCTTTCTCGCCGGACTGTCCGGCGGCGGACGGCTGTTCTCGCTACTCAAGCAAAATCCCGATCTGGTGGCGCTCGTGATCCGCACGCTCGGCATCGCGCCGCGCCTTGCCGATATCCTCTCGCGCTATCCGCAGGCGATCGACGCGCTGCTCGACCCCGCGTTCTTCGGCGCCTTGCCCGATGAGGACAAACTTTCGGTGGAGCTGGCGCGCTCGCTCAGCGAATCCCGTTCCTACGAGGATTTTCTCGACCGGGTGCGTATGTTCAGCCAGGAGCAGATGTTTCTGGTCGGCGCGCGCATCCTGTCCGGCACCGTTTCGGCGGAGCAGGCCGGCGAGGCCTTCGCGCGTCTTGCCGGCGCGGTGATCCGCGCGCTCGACCGCAAGGTCGAGGACGCCTTTGCCGCCCAGTACGGCAAATTGCGCGGGCAGGAGATTGCTCTGCTTGCGCTTGGAAAACTCGGCGGTCGCGAGATGACGGCGGCCTCCGACCTCGATCTCATCATCGTCTATGACTTCGACGGCAAGCATCCCGAATCCGGCGGCCCCCGGCCGCTCTACGGCAGCCAATATTTCGCCCGCTTCACCCAGCGCCTGGTCAGCGCGCTCACCTCGCAGACCAATTACGGCGCGCTCTATCAGGTCGACATGCGCCTGCGACCGTCGGGCCGTTCCGGACCGGTCGCCACCAGCATCGAGGCCTTCAAGTCCTACCAGGAGAGCGAAGCCTGGACCTGGGAACACCTCGCGCTGACTCGCGCGCGCGTCGTCGCGGCCACGCCGGGATTTGCCGCGCGCGTCGAGCAGGTGATCCGCAATGTGCTTTGCCGCGAGCGCGATGCGTCGACCATTGCCGCCGACGTGATCGAAATGCGGCGCGCGATCGCCAGGGAAAAAGGCGAGGACGCGCGATGGGATCTCAAATACGCTGCCGGCGGGCTGATCGATCTCGAATTCATCGCGCAATATCTCCAGCTCGCTCACGCCGCGAAACATCCCGACATTCTCGATACGTCGACCGCGCGCGTCCTCGACAGGGCTTTCCAGCTGGGCGTGCTCAAGGCCGACCATGCCGACGTGCTGCGCCCGGCCGCCCGGCTCTATCACGCCCTTACGCAAATTCTGCGATTGTGCCTGTCCGGCCCGTTCGATCCGAAAACCGCCGGCACCGGCCTGTTGCGGCTGTTGGCACAGGCAGCCGATCTGCCCGATTTCGCCACACTCGACGCGCATCTTGCCGAGACACAAAGCCGTGTACGTAAAATCTTCACACAGACGCTTGGCGGCGTGGCATAAAGGAGACGTGGGGCGGGGGCGACAGATGTTCATGCGTGTGGTTCGGATTTTCGCGATTGCCGTGGTCGCGCTGCAACTCGGCGCCTGCATTTTAAGTAATTATGATATTGCCAACGATCTCAAACCGGAATTTCCGATCAAGCCAGGCACGTATGTCAACGGGAAGGGGACGACGTACATCGTGCGTCGAAGCGGCGATCACTATCGGATCACCAGCCCGAAAGAGAAGGAAACGAACTACGGGCGGCTGTTCAAGATTCCGGAGTACCCGGATTACGTCTTTCAATTCTACGACGACAAGAAGAAACCATACTATTATCTGTTCTTGAAGCAGACAGACAAAGGCTTTGGCATCTATGATGTCGACAAGCTGGCAACGGCGCTCCCCCAGCATCTGGCGAAGCTGGTCGCTCCCATCACCGACGATGACCGTAAGTACAATACGATCACGATTGCCAATCCGAAGCGCGATACGCTCTATCTCATTCGTGAGCTCAGCCGCGCTAATCTGCCGATGATCGTGCCCGAAAACAACAATTACGAGCGCCGTCCCTAGCGGGCAGGGACATTCATGCGGCGGCGTCGATTTTAGCCGCGATCTGCGGACTTTTTCCCGTATGCCAGGCCTCGCGCGGCAGGCAGACCACCACGGTGGTGCCAAGTCCCGGCGTCGAGCGGATGCGCATCATGCCGGCGTGTAGCTCGGTCAGCGATTTGGCGATCGCCAGGCCGAGGCCGGAACCGTGATGGCTCTTGGTGAGCTGGCTTTCCACCTGCTCGAACGGCCGTCCGAGCTTTGCCAGCGCCTCGCGCGCAATCCCGATTCCGGTGTCGCGGATCACGATCACCACGGAGCCGCGCACCGCGCGCCCGCGCACGACGATGCGGCCATGATCGGGCGTGAATTTCACCGCATTCGATAGCAGGTTGAGCACGATCTGTTTGATCGCGCGCCGGTCTGCCTGGAAGTGGATGCCGGGCATCGTCTTGGACGTAATCTCGATCTTTTTCTCCTGCGCCCGTGCCGATACCACGCGCATGGAATCGGCCAGGATGCGGTCGAGCGAAACATCCTCGATATCGAGCTTGAGTCGGCCGGCTTCGATTTTCGACATGTCGAGAATGTCATTGATGACGTCGAGCAGATATTGCCCGCTCTCGCGGATATCGCGGCAATATTCGAGGTACTTGTCGGCGCCGAGCGGCCCGAACATCCCCGATTCCATGATCTCCGAAAAACCGATCACGGCATTGAGCGGCGTGCGCAGCTCGTGGCTCATGTTGGCGAGGAATTTCGACTTGGTCTGATTGGCTTCCTCGGCGCGGTTCTTTTCGTCGGCATATTTCTGCGCCAACTCCGCAAGCTGCACCGCCTGCAGTTCAAGCGTCTGTTGCGAATTGCGCTGCTCATTGATGGTCGCGATCAGCCGCTTCTCGCTGTCCATCAGCTTCTTTTCATGCATTTTCAGCGTGGTGATGTCGGTGCCGACCGACACATAGCCGCCGTCCTTGGTGCGCCGCTCGCTGATATGCAGCCAATGCCCGTCGTCGAGCTGCGCCTCGAACGTGCGCGCGCCCGGCACCGGCTGATCCTCGCTCATCAATTTCGTGCGAACCACGTGTTTGCGCCCGGCCGCGACCACATCCTCGTAGGATGTGCCGGGCGTCACCGCCTCGTCGGGCAGATTGTGCAGCGCCTGGAAATTGGAGTTGCACAGCACCAGGCGGTTTTCCGCGTCCCACAGCACGAACGCCTCCGGGATCGTCTCGATCGCGTCTCGCAGCCGCAGGTCCGCCGCCGCGGTCTTCTCCACCAGGTTCTTCTGCTCGGTGATGTCGACCGCGATCCCGATCAGGTGCGGCGCCGGCTCGCCGCGCTGGCGCACGAGCTCGCAGCGCGCCCGCAGCCAGACCCACTTGCCGTTGGCGTGCAGCATGCGGAAGGCGTGATCGACGGTGCTGACCTTGGCGTCCGCCAGCTGCACCGCGACCTGGTAGAGCTCGATGTCGTCGGGATGCACGAGCTTGCTGACTTCGCCGAAGGTGAGCAGGTCGTTCTTCGGCGCAAGCCCAAGGATGGCGAACATCGAGTTCGACCAGAAGATGCGGCCGCGCCCGAGGTCCCAGTCCCACAATCCGCACCGGCCGCGGTTGAGCGCGGTATCGATGCGGCTGCGCACAGTGTCGTAGATCAGATCGGCTTCGCGCGCCCGCGTCGCCTGCCAGTGGAATGCGAAGCCGAGGATCAGCAGTACGAATCCGGTGGTTGCCGTCAACGTCACCGTGAGCATCGTGTCGGAGCGCCACACTGCAAGCGCGTCGGCGCGCGGCTGCAGCAGCGCCACCTGGCCCGGCCAGTTTTTGAGCGTGCGAACGCTCACGAGCGCCGGCGTGCCGTCGGGCAGCACGATTTCAAGCACGCCGGCGCTCGCCCCCAGGATGGTCAAGGGCTGCGCATCGCCCAGCACATCGAGCAGTCGGCGTCCGATCTGGCTGCTGGCGGACGGCGAGGCCGCGACGATGATGCCTTCCAGATTGCTCAACAGCGCACGGCGGCCGAAGGCGACGACGCGTTCCGTGGTTGCGCGCTCGATCAGGTTAGGTGCCGTCGAGCTCGTCCTCTTCTCGCCTGCCAGCCGTTCCAGCCGTTCGGACAGGAAGTCGGTGACCGTGTCCATTTCGTTGATCGCATCGGCAATCGCCTGCCGGCGATGATCGAGCACCTGCACGATGGCGCCGACGCCGATGGTCAAGAGGAACGCGATGATGAGCGCCGGAACCGCGCGCCGCAGTGCCGGCTCGGCGTTCAGCAGGCGGCGGTACGCCGGCTTCGCGATCGACTGCGCGAGGCCTTTGATCGAATCCGAGCGCACGGACGCACTCGCCAATTCGGCGCGCGCCATTTCAGCCCCCGTTTGAGAATGATCCCCAGAAACCCCTTCGGAAGAGGCTTGCGCCGCCCCCGAATCACCTTCGATTGGAATCGATGCGCGCTGATTTGTCGAGAGTCCGGAGTCAATATTTTTTACGATCGATTAACAATTTTGTTCGCGATCGCAGTCTGTGCGGGTAATGTAAAAAGAAATTCAAAATCAATAGTTTATGAGTTTTGTCCGCAAACTCGGAAGGCGATGCGCGCCAGCGTGGGTCCGTGCCGGCGTCTCAGTCCGCTGCCAGCGCGCGCGCAACGATGTCACTGACGTCGCGTGACAGCGTCGGCTGTGCCGCAGCGTTTTGCAAAACCGCTTGCGCGCGCGCGCGGCGCACCGGCTCGAGCGTGCGCCAGCTGCGGAATGTCGTGGCGAGCCGTGCCGCGACCTGCGGATTGCTCGCATCAAGCGCGAGAATTTGCGCCATGACGAAGTCGTAGCCCGCGCCGTCGACCCGGTTGAATTCCTTCTGGTTCATTTGCGCGAACACGCCGATCAGTGCGCGCACGCGGTTCGGGTTGCTCATTGAAAATGCCGGATGTTTTGTCAGCGCGCGCACGCGATCGAGCGTCGTTTCATCCGGCGTCATGGCCTGCAGCGTGAACCATTTGTCGACGATCAGCGGGTCTTTCTGATAACGCTGGTAGAAATCATCGAACGCCGCCGTGCGCTCCGGCACCGCGTGTTGCGAGAGTGTCGTCAAGGCGGCCACGCGGTCGGTCATGTTGTCCGCCGTCTGGTATTGCTGGGCAACAAGCGCGATCGCATGCGACTCGCCCGTCGCGGCGAGCAGGCCGAGGCAGGTGTTCTTGAGCGATCTTTTGCCGGCACTTTGCGCGTCAGGACTATACGGCCCCGGCACCGTCATCGCCTGGTAAGTCTTCGTCAGTTCGGTGTTCAAGTGCAGTCCGATCAGGGTCCGCAGCGCCAGGCGCGCGCGGTAGATCGCATCCGGATCCACGTCCTCCCCGATCTCGCGCGCGATGTCGGCCTCGCTCGGCGGCTGCAGCGCTTGCGCGATGAATGCTGGCTCAAGCGCTCCGTCGGCGAGGATGGCCGCCAGCGCCGCCAGCAATCCTTCATCGGCCTCCGGCGGCTGGTCGAACCGCAGCCGTTCGACATTGCCCACCAGCAGCCGGCTGGCCAGCGTGTAGACCGACTGCCAGCGATTGAACGGATCGCTGTCGTGCGCCGCCAGAAACCGCAGGTCGTCGCCGGTCAGATCGTCGGATATTTTGATCGGCGCCGAAAAACCGCGGTTGAGCGACAGCACCGGCCGCTCGGCAATTTCGGTGATGGCGAACGTCTCCGCGGTTTTTTCCAGAACCAGTACGCCGTTCTCGGCCGTGCGCCCGTCGTCGAGCTTGATCGGCAGGTCACGGCCATCCGGACCCACCAGGCCGAGGACGAGGGGAATGACCATCGGCTCCTTCAACGGCTGGCCCGGCGTCGACGGCACGCGTTGATTGATATCGAGCCGCAAAACCTTCTCGCCCGCGTCGTGGCTGCCGGTCACGGTCAACTCCGGTGTCCCGGCCTGCGAATACCAGAGCATGAACTGCGTCATGTCGCGGCCGCTCACGTCGGCGAAACATTGCACGAACTGCTCGACCGTCGCCGCCTGGCCGTCGTGTCGCTTGAAATAAAGATCCATGCCTTGGCGGAAGCGCTGCGGCCCGAGCAGCGTCTTGATCAGGCGCACGACTTCCGCGCCCTTCTCGTAGACCGTCGCGGTGTAGAAGTTGTTGATCTCGTGGTAGACCGCCGGCCGTACCGGATGTGCAAGCGGGCCGGCGTCCTCCACGAATTGAAACGCGCGCAGGCCGCGCACGTCGGAAATGCGTTCCACCGGCCGCGACCGCGTGTCGGCGGTGAATTCCTGGTCGCGGAACACGGTGAGGCCTTCCTTCAGACAGAGCTGGAACCAGTCGCGGCAGGTGATGCGGTCGCCGGTCCAGTTGTGGAAATACTCGTGCGCGATGATCGACTCGATCCCGGCGAAGTCGGCATCCGTCGCGGTTTCCGGCGATGCCAGCACGGCCTTGTCGTTGAAGATGTTGAGTCCCTTGTTCTCCATCGCCCCCATGTTGAAATGCGAGACCGCGACGATCATGAAAATATCGAGGTCGTATTCGCGGCCGAATGCCTGTTCGTCCCAGCGCATGGCGCGTTTGAGCGAGTCCATCGCCCAGGCGCAGCGGTCCTCCTTGCCCGGCTCGACGTAAATGCGCAGCGTCACCTTGCGGCCCGACATGGTGACGAACACGTCCTCGACACTGCTCAGCACGCCGCCAACCATGGCGAACAGATACGACGGTTTGGGAAACGGATCTTTCCAGACCGCGAAATGCCGATTGCCGCCGGCCTCGCCCGACGTCACCAGATTCCCATTCGAGAGCAAGACCGGCGCTTCTTTCTTGTCCGCTTCGATGCGCGTGGTGTAGACCGCCATGACGTCCGGCCGGTCGGGGAAATAGGTGATGCGGCGAAAGCCTTGCGCCTCGCACTGCGTGCAATAGGTGTCGCCCGACCGATAGAGCCCGCTTAGCTGCGTGTTGGCCGTGGGGTCGACCAGCGTCTCGATCTCGAGCGTGAACGCCCGTTGCGGCGGCTGCGCGATCGTCAATTTGTCCGGTGTCGCCACATAGCGCTCGGCTGTGAGCGCTTCACCGTCGAGCTTGAGGCCCTTCAAATTCAGCCCGTCGCCGTCGAACACCAGCGGGGCGGGGGCCGCCGCCGCGGGATTGGGCTTGAGCTTCAGCGTCGCGCGCACCCACGTCTGTCTCGGATCGAGCGAGACATCGAGATCGACCGTCTCGACCAGCCAATCGGGCGGCCGATAGTCGGCAAGTCGGATGGGGCGGGCTTCCTCGGTGCGCATTGGCGAATGGTCTAGAGGCTCGGCCCGGCAATTGGAAGCGCGGATTGACGGCATTCAAGCGCCAGCCGTGCCATGGTGTGGCAAACGTGAACACTTCCGCGTTACATCTTTTTCGTTGTGCGATATGTCGGCATGATGGGTGGCAGGTTTCGCTTCAGCCAAGGCGACTGATGGACACGCATTTTTTCCCACTGATGACGGCCATCGCGGTGGTGCTGATCGCGGTGCAGTGGTACTGCGCCTGGCATGGCTCGCAGCAGGGACTGAACCTCGCCACCTCGATCTTCGTCGCGTTTATCTGGACGGTTCCGATCCAGTATTACTTTTGGGGCTGTGCTGCGTGTGAAGATCGGGCATTCGCGATCATTCTGTTGTTTCCTGCCGCCTTCATTCTGACCGTCGTGCCGATTGTTTCCCGCGCTTTCGCGCGCTGGTACTGGCTCGGCGAACCGCGCCCATCCATTCCGGCCGCGCCGGCGAAGGTTGAAGCCCCGCCGCCTGTGCCTGCGGCACAGGTCGAGCAGAAGCCACCTCCGGTCCCCGCGGAAACATCGGAGCCGAAACCGCAGCCCACCGCGGTCGCATCATTCAACCTCAAACCGGACTGGATTCTCGCGACATCATCCGATCGCAAGCCGCCTCCGACTCCTGCGCCCGCCTCCGATCCAAAGCCGTCGGCGGATCGCTTCGACATCATCATTGCCGGCGCCGGCCACAACAGCCTGGTGGCCGCGGCCTATCTGTCGAAAGCCGGCTACCGCTGCCTGGTGCTGGAAGGCCGCAACATTCTCGGCGGCAATGTCGTTACCGAGGAGCTGACGTTGCCCGGCTTTCGTCACGATTCCTGCGGCACCGCGCATGTCATCTTGCAGGACAACCCGCTGATACGAAACGACGAGCTGGGTCTTGCCGATTACGGGCTCGAATACATTCAACCCGAGATCGTCTGCCACATGCCGTTTCTCGACGGCGCGTGTCTCACCCAGTACCACGACATCGAGCGCACCATCGGGCAGTTCGCGAAATTCTCCAGGAAAGACGCCGACGCGTACCGCCGCATGATCGCGGAATATGAATCGGTCAAGCCGCTGTTCGACGCGGTGAGCTACACGCCCGTCGGGTTCGGCAAATCGATCAACGATCGTCTCGCCGACCATCCCGATGGCCGCAAATGGCTGCGCCGCCAGGCGCAGTCGGCCTGGGAGATCATCCGCGACAATTTCGAGGACGACCATTGCCGCTCGTTCATGCTCTGGATGGCGTTCCAGACCGTGACGCCGCCGGAATGGCCGATGACCGGTCGGCTGGCCTATTCGCTGGTCTGGGGCCGACAGCGCTGGAGCTGGTGCATTCCGAAGGGCGGCTCCGGCGTGCTCACCGAAATCCTGATGCGTTTCATCCAGGATCACGGCGGCGTCGCGCTCACCAACAAGATGGTGCAGCGGCTGATCGTCGAGAACGGCCGCTGCAACGGCGTCGAATGCGCCGACGGCAGTTCGTATTACGCCGAGCGGGCCGTACTTTCGACCATTCATATCAAGCATCTGATCGACATGGCGCCGCGCAATGCATGGCCCGACGATTTCATTGCCGGCGTCGAAACCTGGCAGGGCGGTCCGACCCTGTTCGTCTCGCATTACGCCACCACCGAGCCGATGACATTTGGCGGCGACGACGGACCGATCACGCCGATCGCCTGCGCCATGCTGTCCGAACCGACACGCGCGCTGCGCATGGGCTATGACTTCGCGCGTGGCGTGCCGAACGTCGAAGAGCCGGTGCTGCTCGCGGTTTCCCCCACGATCGGCGATCCGAGCCAGGCACCGCCCGGCAGGCACACCATCAAGATCATCGGCATGCAGCCCTACGATTTGAAGGAGGGCCCGCAACACTGGGACAACATCAAGGATCAGGTGGCGGACGCAAACTTGAACTGGCTGCGCAAATTCTCGCCGAACCTCACCGCCGATAAAATTCTTGCGCGCACGGTGGAGAGCCCGCTCGATCTCGAACGCCGCAACCCGCACAATTGGCACGGCTCCTGCCACGGCGGCGCGCAGAACGCCGCGCAAACCGGCGCGCTGCGTCCGGCCGCCGGTTGGGCGCAACATCGCATGCCGATCACCAACCTCTATCAGACCGGCTCTACCACGCACCCCGGCGGTTCGATTTCCGGCGGGCCTGGCCGAAATGCCGCTATCGTCATGCTTACCGACTTTGGTAGAAGTCTCGAACAGGTGGTGGCGAAGAGAGCGCCGCGCAGGTCGCACGTCACCACGCCAGCCGACTGACTCGATCCTTGAAGATAACCGAATGAAAATTTTTGGAAAACTGACGCTCAGCGTCGCTGCCGCATTGACCGCGGCAGCATGGTCCGCGTCGCCCACGCGTGCGCAGAACTATCCGAGCCAGCGCATCACGATTGTGGTGCCGTTCGGGGCCGGCTCCGTGACCGACATTCTGGCGCGCATCGTCGCGGACGAGGCGCTGAAGACGCCGCAAATGAAAGAGAAGCTCGCCAAGCAGTTCGTGATTCCGGTGTCCGATACTCCGGCCGCATTCGACAAGATCATCGCGGATGAGACCGCAAAGCTCACCGAGATCTTCAAGGACGCCGGGATCTAACGCGAGCCGCTTCGCTGCATCGTGTAAGCAGCACAGCAGTGGCGACGGAAAGCGCCGGGCAACAACGCCTGGACAGGTTGCCCCGACCGAAGGCACGCTATGCCGATGATGCACGCCATGGTGCTGGAGGCAGCACGCACGCCACTCGCGTTGCGCGAAATGCCCTTACCGCAGCCGGGCGCCGGCGAAATCCTGGTCAAGATCGAGGCCTGCGGGGTCTGCCGCACCGACCTGCATGTGGTGGATGGCGAATTGCCTCATCCGAAACTTCCGCTCGTGCCCGGCCACGAGATCGTCGGCCGCGTCGCTGCGATTGGCGCAGGCGTCGCGACTCTGACACCAGGCGCGCGCGTCGGCGTACCGTGGCTCGGCTGGACCTGCGGCGTCTGTCCCTATTGCCGCGGTGAGCGCGAAAATCTCTGCGACACGCCGCTGTTCACCGGCTACACGCGCGACGGCGGCTATGCGAGCCATGCCGTCGCCGACGCGCGTTACGCGTTCGCTCTTCCCGATGACGCCGACGCGGCCGCGTTGGCTCCGCTTCTGTGCGCCGGCTTGATCGGCTGGCGCTCGTATCGTTTGGCGGGTGAGGGCAAAGCGCTCGGGCTCTACGGCTTCGGCGCTGCCGCGCACATTCTCTGCCAGGTCGCGGCCTGGCAGGGCCGTCGGGTCTATGCCTTCACCCGCGCGGGCGACAGGGCGGCGCAGGATTTCGCCCGCTCGCTCGGTGCCAGATGGGCGGGCGGTTCCGACGATACGCCGCCCGAGCCGCTCGATGCCGCGATCATCTTTGCGCCGGTCGGCGCGCTCGTCCCAGCGGCCCTGCGCGCGGTGAAGAAGGGCGGCCGCGTGGTATGCGGCGGCATCCACATGTCGGACATCCCGAGTTTTCCGTATGCGCTGCTTTGGGAGGAACGGCACCTGCTTTCGGTCGCCAATCTGACGCGCCAGGATGCCCATGAATTCTTGGCAATCGCGCCGCAGGCTGGCATCCGCACCGAAATCACCCGCTATCCGCTGGCGCGTGCCAACGATGCGCTCGCTGATTTACGCGACGGCCGTCTGCAGGGCGCGGCGGTGCTGATGCCTTGATCGAGTTCAGCTTCGACCCCGGAAACGGAAGTGGGCAAGGCGACGCTAAGTGCTAGCGGAAGCGGCCAAGGGCCTAACCATGGACGCCGGGGCAACGCTCCACTTCTATCGTCACGTGTGAAAGTCCCGGCAGGCCGGAAAGCCGCCTCTTGTAGTGACTTGGAGCATGAGGATCGTCGGACACCAGCGAAATGATTGTAGCGAGATGGCCTGGGCCCAAGCGCCAGAGATGAAGGTCGGATACCCGATCGCCATGTTGCTCAAGCCGTGCAACGATCTTTCGCGACAAACTCGGATCGGGACATGCGTCTAGAAGGATCGCGCCCGCAGAGCGGACGAGCGTCCACGACCAACTCAGGATAACGACCGTAGCAACCAAACCCATCAGCGGGTCCATCCAGACCCATCCGAACTGCCGACCGGAAACGAGGCCGATGATGACCAGCACCGATACTGCCGCATCCGCCATGACGTGCACGAAGGCTGCACGCAAATTATGGTCGCGATGAAAGTCAGCTATCAGATTGCTTTCATGCCGGTGATCGTGGTCATGACCATGATCGTGCCCATGCCCATGGTGATGTACGTGGTCATCGCGTAACAGAAACGCACTGAGCAGGTTGACACCCAGTCCAAGCAAGGCAATCGGAATGGCCTGATTGAAGGAAATCGGCACCGGAGAGATCAAGCGCTCCACGCTTTCATAACCGATAAGAAGGGCAATCATCGCGAGTGCTATCGCGCTCGTAAACGCAGCGAGATCGCCGAGCTTGCCGGTGCCAAATGCCAGTCGAGTATCGTTCGCGTGGCGTCGCGAATACGCGTACGCCAGGGCCGCTATCAGAAGCGCGCCAGCATGTGAGGACATGTGCAGTCCGTCAGCCATGAGCGCGACCGATCCAAACCAATAGCCACCGATAATTTCAGCGACCATCATGGCTGCGCAAACGGCAATAACAGCCCACGTTTTTCGTTCATTTCGCCCGTGCGTTTCCCCAAGGAAGATGTGCGAGTGACGGAAATCCTCGATTGAATGAGAGTGCATGCCTTGCTCCCTGTAGTGCCTAATGAATTTACCATGATGTAGAAGGCACTGGGCAACCCAATGGCCGAGTTTGAGATATCGCAAACACGATGCGCCAACAATGGCGATAAAATATTGAGAGCCGATAACGAATAGATCGCCTCAGTTGACGAAGCAAACGGGTCATTCGGCCCAGGGATCGGCAATTCGGAATGCTTTGTGGTCCATCTCATCAAGCAGCGTTTCGCGTCAACGCGCCGGCTCCGCGTGGCCGATTACCCGCTTGATAGACGGGAACTGCGCGCGCAGCGCTTGCTCGATCTTGTCCACCTTCTCGTGCACGGTCTCGACCGTGAGCGCCGGATCGACGCGGCAATGAAAATTGACGATCTCGCCGTCGGGGGTCTCGCGCACGCGCACGTCGTGCACTTCGCCCACCAATCCGACGTTTGCGGCAATCTGGCTCAGTGCCGCGCGTATGGCGGCAACACGGTCCGGTGCCGAATCGCGCCCGGGCAGGCCGCCAATATGCAACGGCTCGATGTGGGTTTCCACCTCCACGTCCGGCCCCAATTCCTCCCGCAATCCCGCCTCGAGCCCGCTCGCGATCTCATGCGCCGCTGCCAGAGCAAGCTTGCGGTCGACCTCGAGGTCAAGCGATACCGCAAGCTTTCCCGCGATCGCATGCACGATGACGTGGTGCACGGCCAGTCCCTGGTTGCGCGCAATCACCATCACGCGTTCGAGCACCGTTTCGCTGTCGAGTGCGCGTGGCTCGGTGGTGACCGTGACCTCGGCATTGGACATTGCCGTGCGGATATCGCGGTCGATGTTCTCCTTCAGACTGTTGACGCGGTCGAGCGGCAAGGTGCGGCTGACCGCAACGCCGATTTCGACGAACAGCTTGTCGCCGACCGCCCGTGTCCGCACGCGCTCGACCGAAACCACGCCGCGTACGCGCGCTGCGATGCTGTGAATCGTCTCCGCGACGCCGGCTGGCGCCGTGTCGGTCAGCGTATCGATGGTGCGCCGGCCGAGCCGCCAGGCAGCCACGCACACGAGAACGGCAACCACGATCGCAGCTGCCGCGTCTGCCCATTGCATGCCGAGCGCGACCCCGCCGAGGCCGATCAGCACCGCCAGCGACGACCACATGTCCGAGCCGAAATGCAGCGCGTCGGCTTCCAGCGCTTCGCTCGACGTGGCGTCCGCCACGCGGTAAAGCATCCGAGCGCGGAAAAAGTCGATCGCGATCGACGCCGCGATAATGCCGAACGCCCATAGCGTGGCTTCCACAGCCGACTCACCGCTCAAGAGTCGCCGCACCGCCTCCCAGATCACCACCCCGGAGAGCACGAACAACAGCACGGTCTCCGCCAGCGCCGAAATGCTCTCAACCTTGCCGTGTCCGTAGTGATGCTCCGCATCGGCCGGTCTGCCGGAAATGCGTACCGCGAAATAGGTCATCACCGTTGCGCCGAAATCGATCAGCGAATGCCCGGCTTCGGAGAGAATCGCCAGCGATCCGGTCATCACGCCGACAATGGCCTTGCCGATCGTCAACGCGCCCGACGCGGCGATCGACCCGAGTGCGACCTTTTCCTTCTGATCCTGCATCGATCTTGCCCTGCCTGCGCTGCCCTTCGAGCAGATCGGACCGCCTTTGGCAATCCAAGGACAACTGGCCTTCGCCCCGGGAGAGAAAACCGATTGTCTCGGTGCCTTGAACGCATTACCTCATACCGCAATGAGTAGCGCCGCGCGTTTTGACACCCATCGCTTCTGCATAGCGCCCATGATGGAATGGACCGATCGGCATTGCCGGTTTTTCCATCGCCTGTTGACGCGCCACGCGCGGCTTTACACCGAAATGGTGACAACCGGCGCGGTGATCCATGGCGACCGCGCGCGGCTGATCGGTTTCGATCCGGCCGAGCACCCGGTCGCGTTGCAGCTCGGCGGCAGCGACCCAAAGGAGCTCGCGCAATGCGCGCGCATCGCGGAAGATTTCGGCTATGACGAGATCAACCTCAACATCGGCTGCCCGTCCGAGCGCGTGCAGGAAGGTCGTTTCGGCGCCTGCCTGATGCTTGAACCGCATTTGGTCGGCGACTGTGTGGCCGCCATGAAGGCCGCGGTCGCGCTGCCCATCACGGTCAAATGCCGCATCGGCGTCGACGCGCAGGATCCCGAAGCGGCGCTCGATGCGCTCACCTGCGCCGTTGCGGCAGCCGGCGTCGACGCGCTGATCGTGCACGCCCGCAAGGCCTGGCTCAGCGGTCTTTCACCGCGCGAGAACCGCGAGGTCCCGCCGCTCGATTATGCTCGCGTGTTCCGGCTCAAGGCCGCGCATCCACGCCTGCCGATCGTGCTCAATGGCGGCGTCGCCAGCGTCGAGGCCGCGCGCGAACATGCTGCCCGGGTCGACGGCGTGATGATGGGCCGCGCCGCCTATCAGGAGCCCTGGCGGCTGCTTGCCGTCGATCCACTGCTGTGGGGCAAACCCGCGCTATTCGCATCGCCGAAAGCAGCAGTCGAGGCGCTCGCTCCCTATATCGAGCGCGAACTGGCGCATGGCACGCGGCTGCATGCGATCACCCGCCACCTGATCGGCCTGTTCCACGGCGTCCCCAACGCGCGCGCCTATCGCCGACATCTCGCCATCCACGCCGTCAAGCCCGGCGCGGACATGCGTGTCCTGACCGAGGCGCTTGCCCTGGTGCTGGACTCGCCGGCCGAATTGGCGCAAACGGCGGCAGCGTGAACTGATGCATCCGTGGACACGAAGAGCCCACTCATCGCTTGGTCTCTGAAAAATCCGGACTCTGCGATCCAGCTATCTCTCCCCACCGCCTCGGAGGGGAGGAAATTGCGGAGCATTGAATGCTCGGCATGCCGCTGAACGAACTCGCCTTCATCGTGGCGATGATCATCGTCGGCGGCATCGTCACCGGCCTGCTGGCCGGCACGTTCGGCATCGGCGGCGGTGCGGTCATCGTGCCCGTGCTCTACGAAATCTTTCGCATCCTTTCGGTGCCCGACACCGTGCGCATGCAGCTTTGCGTCGGCACTTCGATCGCCATCATCGTACCGACCACGGTCCGCTCCTATCTCGCCCACCGCGCCAAAGGCGCGGTGCTGACGGACGTTATGCGGGCGTGGGCGCTGCCTGCGGTGATCGGCGTTGCCGCCGGCTCGATCATCGCGGTCTTCGCGCCGAGCGCGGTGTTCAAGCTCGTGTTCGTTCTGATCGCCGCCACGATCGCGTTCAAGATGCTGGTCGGCCGCGATACCTGGCGGATCGCCGATGAATTTCCCGGCCGGAACGCCATGGCGGGCTACGGGTTTTTCATCGGCATCAGTTCTTCGCTGATGGGCGTGAGCGGCGGCTCGATTTCCAACATGCTGCAGACGCTGTACGGCATTCCGCTCTTGAACGCGGTCGCGACCTCGGCCGGTCTCGGCGTGCCGATTACCATCGCAGGCGCCATCGGTTACATGCTCGCAGGCCTGCCTCACCAGTCGGAGATGCCGCCGCTCTCGATCGGCTTTGTATCGTTGATCGGCGTTGTTCTGATCGCGCCGATCTCGAGCTACGCAGCGCCCTACGGCGCGCGTCTTGCGCACGCCATGTCCAAACGCCACCTCGAGATCGCCTTCGGTTGTTTTCTGCTCGCCGCGTCCGCGCGCTTTCTCGCGAGCCTGTTCTAGGAAGATCAGCTCACGGATAACCGCGCATCACGACCTTGTCGCCGCGCATTTCCCAGCTTTCCAGCCGTTTGAGAAAATTCATGCCGAGCAGGCTCGTGCGCAATTGCCCCGGCTGTGCTATCAACGCCGGCACCGCGCGCTCGACGATGCTGCCGACAGCGACGCTGTCGAGCGTGACGGACGCCGCCTTGGTGCGGCCGTTGGCGGTGTCGACGTTCACGTCGTAGGTCAAGACCTCGATCGGCAACCCTGCGGCTTTGGCAGCCTCCTGCGTCAGCACCACCGCGCTCGCGCCGGTATCGAGCACCATCGGTATCCGCACGCCGTTGATCTGCGTTCTCACCTGGAAATCGCCGTTGCGGCCGCGCACGATCTCGACCACGTTCGTGCCGCGGTTGAACGTGCGCCCCGGCATGAGCTCGGCCATCACGCGCTCGTAGACCTCGCTCATTTCGTTCCGATAGGTGTAGGCAACGATCAGCGACAACGCGATCACAAGCCAGATCAGCGCTGCATTGAACGCCCGCGCCAATTTCCGGCCGTACAGCGCCAGCACCGAGGCGCCGACGACCAGCGCAAGCAAGCCATAATAGATCCCGTATCCGACATCGGTGTTGCTCAAGCCGTCAGTGCTGTCGCTATTCCGGATGAGGAAGATCAAGGCGAATGCAACGACGAGCATCACAATCCAAAAGAGGCGTCTGCGCACGGAGATGTCCTATCGCAATTTCGCAGCACGTTGCGGTGGGTTCGCGCGCATCGCTGCAAGCCGGTCCGGCAGCTCTGCCATGAGCCGCGCCCGCTCGCCATCGCTCATTCTTGTCCAGCGCTCGATTTCGGCGAGGCTGCGTCCGCAGCCGACGCAGAATCCGCTCGGCGGATCGACGACGCAGATTTTCTCGCAAGGGGTCAGAATCATCGCGCCCGCCGCGCTTGGCTGGACTTCAATTCGGAAAGATAAGCGTCACCCCGCGCAATGCAATCGCCGAAAAGCATCGCGCGTCAAGCGCGCAGCCGGAACAGCGAGCGCCGGATTTTGGGTATTTCCGGCTCCTGCGGCTGCGGTGGAACAAAGGGCGCGGCCTGATTGATCGGCGCGAGCGCCGCCATAACGCGTTCCGGCGGGAAGGTCGCGATCAGCTCGGTGCCGATGCGCACCTTCGATTTGAGCGTGAACGTTCCGCCGTGCAGCTCGATCAGATTCTTCGCGATCGGCAACCCCAGTCCGGTGCCTTGCTCGGCCGACTTGATCGCATTCGATCCCTGGCCGAATTTCGACAGCACGATCGAGATTTCCTCCTCCGGAATGCCGGGGCCGGTATCCTTCACGCTCATGTATTGCCCGCCCGACGCGGTCCAGCCGACTTTCAGCCAGATCTCGCCGCCGGGCGGCGTGAATTTGACCGCGTTGGACAAGAGATTGAGGCAGACCTGCCGGATTGCGCGCTCGTCCGCCCAGAGTCGCGGCAGATTGGGTTCGAACACCTCGTGGATCGCGATCCCGCGATTTTGCGCGCGCAGTCGCAACAGCCGGTGGCAGTCCTCGACAATCGCCGTGAGCGAAACCGCTTCCTCGTTGAGCTCATAGCGACCGGCCTCGATGCGCGACAGGTCGAGCACCTCGTTGATCAGGTTGAGCAGGTGTTGGCCGGAGGTGTGGATGTCGTTTGCGTATTCCTTGTACGCCGGTACGGCATGGACGCCGAACACCTCGGTCTTCATCACTTCGGAGAAGCCCAGGATGGCGTTGAGCGGCGTGCGCAGCTCGTGGCTCATCTGCGCGAGGAATTGCGACTTCGCCAGGCTCGCGCTCTCCGCGCGCCGCCGTGCCAGCTCGGCGTTTTCCTTCGCCTCTTCGAGCTCGCCGATCAGCGCGTCCTTCTCCGCCCGCGCCGTCAGCGTGGCCACGCCGCTCGAATAGAGCCGCTGGATCAGCAGCATGAAATAGCACTGCGCCACCAGCACCATCATCGCGAGCACGTAGCCTTCGAGCGTGGCCCGCAGGACGAAGTTGAGCGCGACCGCGATGGTCACCGGCATGGTGGCGGCGAAAGCCGCGACCGGCAGGCTCCACGCCAGCATGCTCGACACTGCCACCATCAGCAGCATGATGAACAGCATGAACGTGCCGGAGCGCTCGTCGCGGCCCGTCGGATCGATCAGGTTGTACATCCAGGCGAGACCCTGGAACAGATCGAGCAGGGTGAAGCGCATCTGCCAGGCGCGGAGGTTGATGCCCGTTGGGGAGCTCGCCAGGAACTGCCGGCATTTGGCGATGGTGACGAGATGGATCACCAGCACCGCGGCGGTCCACACGCCGGCATTGAACGCGCCGGCCCAGAAGCTCGACACCGCCCCGACCGTGCCCACGAGCAGCAGGACCATCAGCGACGCGGAGACCCGATTGTCGGCGAACTGGCGCAACAGCTCGTAGTCGAAGGTCGCACGCGTGCCGGTCGTGGAGGTCAGCTGATCGCGCGCGTCGCGCACCCGCTGCGCCACCGAGCGCCGCCGCTTGCCCGGCGTATCCTCGCCGGATGATGGATTTTCTGAAGGTTCGCTCACGGCCGCGCGGACATACTGGTTTCGAAAAAACGGCCTAAAACTCGCGCAAAAACCTTAAGGGCAAGCTTAAGAACGCTATAAAAGAGCTGGTTAGCGAAAGGTTAACGCCATGAAGCTGTATGACGGCGGCCGTGCGCCAAATCCCCGGCGCGTGCGGGTTTTCCTCGCCGAAAAGGGGATCAAGGTCCCGACCGTCCAGGTTGATCTCGGCGCCATGGCGCATCGTTCGCCCGAATACACCGCGGTCAATCCGCTCCAGCGTGTGCCCGCACTCGAGCTTGACGACGGCACGATCATCACCGAGTCGATCGCGATCTGCCGCTATTTCGAGCTGATGCAGCCCGAGCCCGTGCTGTTCGGCCGTACGCCCAAGGAGATTGCGATCATCGAGATGTGGCAGCGGCGCATCGAGCTGCACCTGTTGTTTCCAATCTCGCAAGTGTTCCGCAGCCTGCATCCCGCCATGGCGCAGATGGAGATTCCGCAGGTGCCGGCCTGGGGCGAGGCCAACAAGCCGCGCGTGCAGGAATTCCTCGCGCTGCTCGACAAGGAGCTTGCCGGGCGGCGCTACGTCGCCGGCGAGAATTTTACCATCGCCGATATCACCGGTCTCGTGGCGGTCGATTTTATGAAGCCGGCAAAACTTTCTGTTCCGGATCAACTTGCCAATGTGCGGCGCTGGCACGCCGAGCTCTCAGCGCGGCCGAGCGCGAGCGCATGATCGACTCTCGCCCGAATTCAAAAAATGCGGTGGCCGCCTTTTTCTCCCCACCGCTCGCAAGGATCGCAAGGAGTGAAATCATGATCGCGCAGGTGACACTCTGATGCGCCTGACCATCATCGGCTCCGGCGATGCCTTCGGCTCGGGCGGCCGGTTCAACACCTGCTTTTTGATCGAGACGCATGACAAGAAAATCCTGCTCGACTTCGGCGCCTCGTCGCTCGTCGCGCTGAAGGCGAGGGGGATCGATCCCAACGCGATCGATGGAATTTTCTTGAGCCACCTGCACGGCGATCACTATGGCGGCCTGCCGTTCCTGCTGCTCGATTTTCAATTCCTAAGCCGCCGCGAACGCCCGTTCGCGATCAGCGGCCCGCCCACCACCCGCGAACGCCTCAAGGCCGCGATGGAAACATTCTTCCCACGCTCCAGCACGTCGAAATGGCGCTTTCCGCTGGAGGTGAGCGAAGTCACGCCCGATGTGCCCGATCGTTTCCTCGGGCTGAGCGTGTCCACCACCGAAGTCGTGCATTTTTCCGGTGCGCCGTCGACCGCGGTTCGGCTCTCCGACGGTCGCTCGACGCTCGCCTATTCCGGCGACACCGAATGGACCGACGCGCTGATCAAAGTCGCCGGCGGCGCCGAGCTGTTCATCACCGAATGCTACGAATACGCACGAGAGCTGACCGGCCACATGTGCTGGACCACGCTTCTGAGCAAGCTGCCGCAGCTCAAGGCTAAGAAAATCATGCTCACCCACATGAACCCGAGCATGCTCGAAAAACGCGACGAAGCCCGCGTCGCCGGCCTGTTGGTGGCGGAGGACGGGTTGACGATGGAAATCTGAGCGCACGCTTTTCACTCCCCACCGCTTCGCGGGGGGAGAACATGCAACCTTTTAATGTGGCCACCAATAATTGACTGGACCAAACCAAATTTCCTTTGGGTCCAATTCACTTTGATTGCGCTTAATGGAGAGGTCGTGCGTCCATTTTCGCCGCGCGCCTTCTCGCGCCGCAACAGCGCTTAAGATTGCGTCGCGCTCGTGCTCGGTGGCGGGTTTCTTGCGATCAAGTCGGAAATGCTTGGCAGCAACTTTCCAATCTCGAAGCTTTAGCGCTTTCAGAAGTGCCTTAGGGTGCGTTTCAGTAATAAGGACATTCGGATTGCGAGCGCGTACTCGCATTGCGAGCAGAATTCCTTGCACCACCACAGCGCCTCGCAGAGCATTTACGGTTTGCACTGTGCCCGGATGGATACCGTAGGTCTCGCGCAACCATCTATCAGCCTTTCGCCCGCCACCTTCCCCCGATGACCACCACAATGGGCAATCGATACCGATCGCGGTCGGCTGCTCAATGAAGTCCATAGCCTCGTCGACCGAGGATACTAGTGTCGTCTTAAATTTGCCGTCCTTGCTGAGCCGCGCGAGGCCAAAACAGTTGCGTCCTCCTGGATCGGCCCCATACCAAGCCATTGATCACCGATCCAGCCTCGCGATCAAACTCGACGTATCCCAGCGCTTGCCGCCCATCTTCTGCACTTCCGAATAGAACTGATCGACCAGTGCGGTGACCGGCAGATGCGCGCCGTTCTTGCGCGCTTCGCCCAGGCAGATCGACAAATCCTTCCGCATCCAGTCCACCGCGAAGCCGAAATCGAACTTGTTCGCCGCCATGGTCTTGTAGCGGTTCTCCATCTGCCACGACTGCGCCGCGCCTTTCGAAATCGTCGCGATCAGCTTCTCGATGTCGAGCCCCGCTTTCTTGGCGAAGTGCACACCCTCCGCCAGCCCCTGCACCAGACCCGCAATGCAAATCTGGTTGACCATTTTCGCCAGTTGGCCGGAGCCGGGCGAGCCCATCAGATTGCACGCCCGCGCATAAGCCGCGATCACCTTCTCGGCGCGCGCGAACGGCTCCGCATCGCCGCCGCACATCACCGTCAACACGCCGTTTTCCGCGCCGGCCTGTCCGCCCGACACCGGCGCGTCGATGAAGTCGAAGCCGCGCTTCTTGGCCTCGGCGTGGAGCTCGCGCGCGATCTCGGCCGACGCCGTTGTGTGGTCCACGAACACTGCGCCTTTCTTCATGCCGCCGAACGCGCCCTGCGCGCCGAGCGCCACCT